>Ga0265297_10000226_pt1 | contig 188550 bp, 191 predicted proteins | sample Munlanlwell13791_FD_192502 | JGI IMG/M metagenome (GOLD analysis project Ga0265297, IMG submission 192502) | Leachate microbial communities from a municipal landfill in Southern Ontario, Canada - Leachate well 137-91 | ecosystem: Engineered > Solid waste > Landfill > Unclassified | place...
AGATATTCCAAGGGTTATTTTCTGCGTTAATCCAAGACGATTATAAGAAATTAAAAAGTTTTCAAGCCAAGAACGGCTGCAGCCTGGCCAGCTGGCTAAGGCAGGTGACCATAAACTTCACTATTGATTATCTGCGCAGGTTAAAGCCGGCGATTTCGCTTGACGCGGAAAATGACGAGGGCTTAAGCCTTAAGGATACCTTAAGCGGTACAACATTCTCTGTGCCGGATTTATTGGCCCAGGAAGAAAAATTAAGAGGGTTAGAGGAGTGTATTGCAGGCTTAAATAACCAGCAGAGGCTTTTTATTGAACTGAATATTAACCAGGGTGTAAAGCTGGAAACGCTAAGGAAATTTTTCGATCTTTCGCGCGGGGCAATTGATATGCAAAAGGCGCGGATTATAGAAAAATTAAAAGAATGCTTCAGGAAGAAAGGTTTTAAGTTAGATTTTTAAGGGTTTTACGTCTATTATCTTAGGAGAGGACTGGGTATGGGAGATAAAATGGAAAAATTAATCAGGACGGTTTACAATAGCTGGAAAAAGGGCCAGTTTAAAGAAACAGCTGTCCATCCGGATGAAGAAACTCTGGCCTGTTTTCTCGATGGTACTTTAAGCGAGCAGGAAAACGAACGCCTGAGAGCGCATCTGGCTGTTTGTAATAATTGCAGCCAGGCCTGTGCCTTAAATTTAGGAGCGGAAGCAGCAGAGCTAAAAGAGGTACCCGGCGAGCTGCTGGATAAGGTTAAGAGTAGCTTAAGCCTGAAAAATAGGCTGTCGGCTCTGGAAATATTTTTACGGGTAAAAGAAAATATATTGGAAATAATTAAGGTTAACGGAGATATTCTTTTGGGTCAGGAATTAGTGCCTGCTGCGCTTCTGCGCAGCCGCGATATTAAGGATTTTAAAGATGAAGTTGTTATTTTGAAAGATTTTCAGGATGTCCGGGTAGAGATAAAGATAGAAAATAAAGCCGGAAAATATTTTAATCTGTTCTTGCAGGCTAAACACAAATTCGCCCCGCATCTGCTGAAAGATTTAAGGGTGACGCTCATTAAAGATGATCTGGAGCTGGAGTCATACTTAAGCGAAACAGGCAGCGTCAATTTTGAGCATGTCTTATTGGGTAAGTACAGGTTGGAGCTAAACAGTCCGGGAAACAGGCTTGCTGCAATAATATTGGATGTAAAGGTATAAAGTCAAAAATGCAGGAAGAGAAGACCTTTGTTTTAGAGATAATCCGGCAGGATGATTTGCTTAAAATGAGTATTTTTGAGCCTAAAGATACGCATTTGACTTTAAAGCAATACAGCCAGCACCGGGTTGAATTTAATGAAATTGATAAACTTTGCCAGGAAATTACCGCGGTATTAAATAAAGCCGGTTCCATCCAGGATCCCGGGGCTATCAAAAACCTGCAGAAGGCAGCTCTGGCTCTTTGGAGTCATCTCTTAAGCCGTTCAGTCAAAGAAAAATTAAAGACCATTCAGTCAGCCAACCTGGTGCTCACTATTGACGAGGAGTTGGTTAATATTCCCTGGGAGCTTCTTTATGACGGCGTGAATTTCCTCTGCCTTAATTTTAACCTGGGTAGGCTGGTCAGGACAAAAAGCTCCGGGGCTCCTGCGCAATACCGTTCCCCCGCGCATATTTTTAAAATGTTGATCCTGGCTAATCCTACTGCTGATTTAAAATGCGCTTATCAGGAGGGACTGAATATCAAAGACCAGTTCAGCCATAAGCATTTAAATATACATGTTGATTTTAAATCTACGCATATCGACAGGCTCTATGTCAAAAAGAACCTCTGCGACTATGATATCGTCCACTTTGCCGGGCATTGTGAGTATGACCAGCGTAACGCTAAGAACAGCGGTTGGGTTTTAAGTGACGGAAAATTCAGCATTCCCGACGTTTTGAATATGGGCCAGGCTGCGTCTTTACCGGCGCTGATTTTTTCTAACGCCTGCTATTCTGCGCGCAGCAGCGCGCTCGGGTTGATTGATCCGGATTATCAGAAGAAAAACTATTCCCTGGCCGCGGCCTTTTTGTTTTCGGGAGTCAGGCACTATGTCGGTTCGATCCGTAAAATCGAAGATTCTGCTGCCATCGGCTTTGCTAAGGAATTCTACCATCATTTGATTTTCAGTAGATCAGTGGGTGAAAGCGTGCGCCTGGCCAGAATCAAGCTCGTCAGGGATTACGGGATTATTTCCCTGCATTGGTCTAATTACCTGCTCTATGGCGATCCCAGTTTTGTCCTGTTCAAGCCTAAGCCCAAAGTGCCCAGGCATAAGTATAAAATTAATTTAGGTCCGGGGAAAAAATGGTTAGCCTGGTTTTTTATCTTAAGTGCCGGTATCGCTATATACCTATGCTTATCTATATGCTTGCCGACGCTTAATCCGGGCTCCTATTATTTATATTTAAAATCACAGAAGCTGTTTAATCAAGGCGCTAATCCCGAGGTTATCCGGTTGACTAACCGCATTATTAAGCAAGATCCGGATTTCGCGGATAGCTACCGGTTGCTTGCGGATACTTATCTTAGATTAGGCAATAAAGACCTGGCCCTGAAAAATTATTTTGACTACGCGCTTTTAGCGGAAAAGAAAAATGATTTTAAGCGTTTGTGCAGCGGATATATTGAAATCGGCTGGTTCTATCAATCGGAAGGAAAGTACCCCAAGGCGCTGGAGTTCTATAATAAGGCGCTGGGCTTAAGCCGTAAGCATAATGATAAGTTAAATGAAGCCGTGGCCCTGCGTAAACTGGCTGTCTGGCATATTGATAAAGAAGAATACGATTTAGCCCTTGAGCTTTTGACGAAGAGCGCGGAGATTAACCGGCAGGGGCAGCATCTTTATGCTTACCGTTATAACCTTGCCTGCGATTATTTTGATATCGGCCTGGTTTTTGCCAATAAGAATGATTTTCCAGCCGCCGAGGAATTTTACCGTAAAAGCCAGGCGATTTTCCAGAAGTTAAAACTTAAGCATGAGCTAAGCGACTATTATTTTAACCTGGGGGAGTTGTATTTATTTGAGAAACAATACCATAAGGCATTGGATTATTATTTGCGCGGCCTCAGGATAGACCAGGCCCAGGGTAATCGTTTGAATTTACCCTCTGATTACAATATGGTGGGTGAACTCTACCTGGAGATGGATAGGCTCTCCGAAGCCGCAGAGGCATTTACGCAGGCAGTTGAGCTGGCCCGGGATATCCGGTCGCAGCCGGAACTGGCCTGCGCTTACCATAACCTGGGTTTATTCTATAAGAAGATGGGGAAGAAGAATAAGGCTAAGGAATATCTGCGCCTGGCCCAGGAGATTTACGCCTTAATAGACCCTTTAGCCTATCAGGAGGTAAAGGATGAGATTTTAGGGTTGGATAAGCCGGGCTGAGCCTGGCTTGACAAAGCCTTAGAAAATATGTTATACTTTCTTAGTAACTGATATTTTGATAATTTAGTAGTTGACCTAGTGATAAAGGCAAACTAGCAGTAATGCTGGGGCGTCCCTCGGCACATTGCGTTAAATGCGCGTGCCTCGGGATCACGCGGAAAAGAAGCGTAATTCTGCGTGGCAAAGCTTCCGGTCCGTCCGCAAGGGTGGATAGCGGGGTTGCCAAAGGGTTTAAAGTTTGGCTAAAGCCCAACCCTAGTTTGCCTACCTGCCGGTAGGCAGGCCGGGGTTTTTTGTTTTCGCCGGCTAAGGGCTTTATTATATATTTAGAGAGGGGTTTCCCTGGAGGAGAAAAAAGGAGGACAAGATGAGGCGTATGTCTAGGAAGCTAATGCGCAAGGTTAAGAGGCACCATAGAAAGCCGGTCAGTTTTATCCAGGCTATCCGGCTGTATTTAGGCATGCCGGCCTGAAGTGGCACTTGAAAATTTAAATTATTGTGTTATACTAAAATCAGGCAAGGGGTAAACTACCAGCGGGCAGGCAATGCCCGGTAAAAAACAAACAAAAATTAATTTCCCCTTGCCTCTTTTATTTCCCGTATCTTTTAAGATGCGGGATTTTTTTTAGGTTAGATTTTTGCTGCCTGCGCGTCTATTGAAACAGGAGGTGGCGAGATGAAAAAAGCCATAGTGATTTTGGCAGGGGTGGGGTTGGCCTGGGGGAATTGTTGGGCGTCTGAGCCGGCGTGGCAGGAGATAAGCCGGGGGATGGTTAATGTAAAGACAGCTTATTTTAAGCCGGATAATCCCAAAATTATCTACATCGGCACAGAGCAAGGGATATACAAAACAGAAGACGGAGGGGATTCCTGGAGAAAAATTCTTTCGCTCCGAGGCGATAGGCATAACGTAAATTACCTGGCGCCTGGCGTACTGGACAGGAAAACTGTATATGCGGCAACCGGAGGAGGCTTATTTGTCAGCACTAATGAGGGCCAGAGATGGACCAGGGTATTCAAGGGAAGGAATTCATTTGAAACTGATTGTTCGGCGTTATTATTGATGCCGGACAGGATTTATCTGGGGACGCAATGCGGTTTATTCTTCAGTAAAGATAATGGCCGCTCCTGGCATAAAACGCCGGGTAAGCTGGGGAATAGCCGTATATTTAACTTTGCTTATTTACCTAAAGATCCGGATTGCCTTTATCTTGCTTGCGCAGACGGAGTATTTCAATCCGTTAATAAGGGTAAGGATTGGAAGAGAATTTTTATCGCACACCCGGTAGAGAAGGATAGCGGGCTGGGGGAAGAGGATGAGGACCGCGATGAAGAAGAGCGCTATTCCGCGCTAAGGTATATAGCCATAAATCCGCATAATCCTGATGAGTTATACCTAGCGACTAGCCGCGGAGTGTATAAGGGCAAGGATAGAGGCCGGAGCTGGGAATTGTTAACTGAATACGGATTGCTGAGCCGCGCTGCGCAGTTTTTGCTATTTTCGGATAAATCCGGACTTTTCGCGGCTAGTAAATCCGGGGTATTTAGTTATGGAAATGCAAGGTGGAGAGAGCTATCCTTTAATCTGAGCAGTCATTACGTCAACTCTTTAGCGTTAGATAAAAATGCTAATTTATACGCTTGCACGGAAAAAGGTTTATACAGGATGAGCCCGGACCATGACGGCATGCCTGGCAGACAGGATATAATCGCGGAATATTCTAAAGGTGAGCCGGAAATTCAGGAAGTGCAGAGGCAGGCGATTAAATACGCGGAAGTCTCTCCGGAAAAAATCAGCTTTTGGAGAAAACAGGCGGCGGTAAAGGCGGTCTTACCCAAGTTAAGCGCAGGGATAGGCAGGGATACCGGTGATTTATGGCATTGGGAAGGAGGCTCTACTACCAAGTTATATGATGATGTTCTAATCAAGGGCAGGGACACCTTGGACTGGGATGTCACATTAAGTTGGGATTTAAGCGAGTTGATCTGGAATAATGACCAGACTTCTATTGATGCGCGCTCGCGCCTGATGGTGCAACTCCGGGATGACCTGCTGGATGAAGTGAATAAGTTATATTTTGAGCGGATTAGGGTTAGAATGGAGATGGATAGCCTGCAGATTGAGGACCGTAAGAAACGCTTTGAAAAAGAACTGCGCCTTCGGGAATTGACTGCCGCATTAGATGCCCTTACCGGCGGCTATTTTTCAAACCAGATCCAGCGAGATTACATCTAAACCGGCTGCATTGAATAAAGACTTACGTATTACTTAATGATTAAAGTAAGACAAAATATATTTGACATACCTTTTCCTATATGGTATACTTTTTTAGGAAAGGGGGAGATAGCAATGACTACAGCAATCGTAACTTCAAAAGGGCAGATTGTTATACCTTCCAGGATCCGCCGCAGGCTCAACATTAAAAGGGGGACGAAATTGTATATTGAGGAAAAGGGGAATGAGCTTGTCCTTGGGGCAGTTACGCCGGCTTACTTTGAAAGCATAGCCGGTGTCTTGCCGACCAAGGGGAAACTGTCAAAAACACTCATTGAGGAACGCCGGAAGGATAAAGAAAGGGAGGGTTAGCGAATGGTAAGGGTTTTAGACGCTCACGGCCTCTTAGTCTTTCTAGAAAAAGAAGCTGGTTATGATAAAGTTGAACAGTTTTTCATTGCAGCAGTTGAAAAAGATAAGTATTTATTGATGAGCTCGGTAAATTTTGGTGAGGTGTATTATATTGTATTACGCGAGTGTGGGCAGGGCAAAGCCCACGAAATAGAAAAGATAATCCGGACACTACCTATTGAAATAATTGATGTAGATATGCAGCTTGCCAGGGAAGCCGCCCATTTTAAAGCTCAGCACAAAATATCTTATGCCGATTGTTTCGCTGCCGCATTGGCAAAGTTGCATAAAGGCGAAGTTATTACTGGGGACAAGGAGTTTCAGTCATTAGAGGAAGAGGTAAAAATCGCGTGGATAACCTAAGTTAACAATAATTCCTATTCTTTACTTGTCCCTAAAACTTCTTGCAATTACCCACCAGTTGTGATAATTTATAAAAACCTCACCGTTAATCAATCATTTATGAAAAGGATGGAAAATTATGAGCATACTGCATTTTAGCGATTCAGATTTCAAAAAGGAAGTATTGGAATCTAAGTTGCCGGTGGTCGTGGATTTCTGGGCTAACTGGTGCGGGCCGTGCAAGATGATTGGTCCGCTAGTAGAGGAATTGGCCAAAGAATACAGCGGAAAGGTTAAGATCGGCAAGCTGGATGTTGACACTAATCCCAGGAGTGCGGCTGCTTATGGGGTGATGTCCATACCGACGCTGATGTTTTTTAAAGACGGCAAGGTAATGGACCAGGTAAGCGGAGCCTTAAGTAGAAGCGCCCTCAAGCAAAAGATAGAAGAAAACCTGTAATGAAAAAAGTGTTCATTGCTGCTACCAAGCAGAATGATGGCAAAACCACCGTTTCATTAGGCTTGATCCGTAATTTTCAGCGTATATTTAAAAAAGTAGGCTTTATTAAACCCATCGGCCAGCGCTATCTGGAAGAAGAGGGTTTAAAGATCGATGAAGATTCTATCCTGATTGAGGAGGTCTGCGGCATAAAATGCGGCCTTAAAGATATGAGCCCGATTGCCGTAGAAAAAGGCTTTACGGAGAGGTATATTGCCAGGCCGGATAAGGAATCCATTACCCGGCAGATCAGAGGTTCGTTCCGCAGGGTCGCTAAGGGGCAGAATTTAGTTATTGTGGAAGGCACGGGACATGCCGGAGTGGGCTCGGTCTTTGACCATTCTAACGCTAGCGTTGCCAAGCTGCTTGGCTCAAAAGCGATTTTGATTTCTTCCGGCGGAGTGGGCCGGCCGATAGATGAAATTATCCTGAATAAGGCCTTATTTGAACGCGAAGGGGTCAAGCTCCTGGGCGTGATTATCAATAAAGTCCTTCCGGGTAAATTTGATAAAATAAGTAATTTAGTCAGGCGGGGTTTAAAGAGAAAAGGGGTGGATGTCCTGGGGGTGCTTCCTTACGATCCCATGCTGGCCCGGCCGACTATCGAGCAGATTTTAGAAGAAACAGATTTTGAACTTTTGTGCGGCTTGGAATACCTGGAATCTTCGGTGGCCCAGGTTTTTGTCGGGGCAATGGAGCCGCACGATGCGGTAAGGTATATCGCAGAAGATAGCCTGATGATTACTCCCGGCGACAGAGAGGATATGCTTATGACTGCTTTGAGTTGCTTTCGCGAAAAAAACGATAAAAGGCTCAAAGTCTGCGGAATAATTTTATCCGGCGGGATTACCCCGGAACAGCCGATAATGAATTTGTTGTATAAGGCCCAGGTCCCGGTCCTCTTGGCTAAATCCGATACTTATGACGTAGCTACTTCTATTTACGATTTAACCGTTAAAGTCCGTCCGCGCGACAAAGAAAAGATTGACGCGATAGTTAAGTTAATTAAAGATAACGTAGATTTGAATAAGATATTGAAAGGAATGTAAAAAATGGATGCGCTTAGTAAAATTAGGGCCCGGGCAAGGGAAAAAATTAAATCAATAGTCCTCCCTGAGTTTGAAGATAAACGGGTGGTAGAGGCAGCGCGTATTATTCAGGCTGAAGGTTTGGCTAAGGTTACGCTTTTTACCAGGGATATGATCAATAGGAAAGAGCAAGAGCGCTATATACAGGAATATTATGAGACTTATAAAGCCAGAGATATAAATATAGATATTGTAAGGGGCCTTTTTGGCGATACGCTTTATTACGCTGCGATGATGACTAAAGAAGGAAAGTTTGACGGCCTGGTTGCCGGGGCAGCGCATACTACCGCGGATACGGTCAGGTCAGCTATGCGTTGTATCGGTATGGATGAGCGGATTATGCTCGTATCAAGTTGTTTTATTATGGCGGTGCCGGAATGCCCCTACGGTAGTGACGGAATTTTTGTTTACGCGGATAGCGGTGTAATACCTGACCCGAATTCGCGCCAGCTATCCTGCATCGCGTTTCTGGCGGCAGAATTAGCTGGGAAGGTCCTGGAGCTAGAGCCGCGTATCGCTTTCTTAAGTTATTCCACGCGGGGCTCAGCCAAGGCGAAATCTGCAGCGAAGATCGCCGAGGCTTTAACGATGCTTAAAGAAATGGCTCCGAACCTGCTTGCCGACGGTGAGATGCAAGTGGATGCGGCGATTGTTCCGGAAGTGGCCAAAATTAAATATCCGGATAGCCCGGTCAGCGGCAGGGCGAATGTCCTGATCTTCCCAAATCTGGAAGCAGGCAATATTAGCTATAAGCTTACCCAGCGTCTGGCTAAGGCGCGCGCATTAGGGCCGTTACTTCTAGGCTTAAACAAACCGGCTAGCGACCTGTCCCGCGGTTGCCTGGTCGAAGATATCGTAGATTGTGTGGCAGTAACAGCGGTAAGGGCGCAATAAAATGAATATACTGGTTATCAATAGCGGCAGCTCGTCAATAAAGTATAAACTTTTTCGGATGTCGCATAGAAAGATCCTGGCCGAGGGTAAAATCGAACATATCGGCGAGGAGGGTTCGGCTGTCTGCGACCATTATGCCGGCTTAAAACTGATCTTAAGCAAGATTAATTCCGTCGACGCGGTAGGGCACAGGGTAGTGCACGGCGCAGAAAGGTTCAAGAAGCCTGTAGTGGTGGATGCTTCGGTAATCCGGAAGATCAAGCAATGCTGCAGTATTGCTCCGCTGCATAATCCGGCTAATTTGGCAGGTATTCTTGCCTGCAACAGGCTGTTAAAAGGGGTAAAACAGGTAGCTGTCTTTGATACTGCCTTTCATCAAACTATTCCCGATTACGCCTATATTTACGGGTTGCCTTACGAACTTTACACCCGGCTGCGAATCCGCAAGTACGGGTTTCACGGGACAAGCCATGAATATGTCGCGCACGAAGCAGCGCGTATTTTAAAAACGCACCTGGATAAAATAAAAATCATTACCTGCCATTTAGGCAATGGCTGCAGTATTACTGCCGTAGATAAAGGAAAATCCGTGGATACGAGTATGGGTTTTACGCCCCTGGAGGGTTTAGTTATGGGTACACGTTGCGGAGACGTTGACCCGGCCTTAATCACTCATATCATGAAGAAGAAGAAACTGGATATTGCCCGCATGGATAATTTATTAAATAAGGAAAGCGGCCTTAAAGGGATATCCGGGATAAGTAATGATATGCGCGTCCTGGAAGAGAAATCCCGGGCAGGAAATAAACGTGCCTGCCTGGCGCGGGATATATTTGTTTACCGTACCCGCAAGTATATCGGCGCTTATACTGCGGTAATGTCCGGTTGTGACGCGCTCGTTTTTACCGGCGGGATAGGAGAAAACCAAAAAGGGATCCGCCAACGGATCGCAAAAAATATTTTTAAACATCTTAGAAAAAAACCCAAAATACTGGTTATCCCTACCAATGAAGAGTTGATGATTGCCAGGCAGACATACCAGCTGATCAACGGGCAGAAAGAATGAAACGGTATTTAACTATGCCCAGGAGGCGGGAGCAATGAAAAAAGTAGTATTGGTTATCGCTCATGAGGGTTTCCGTGACGAAGAATTGCTGGAGACCAAAGAGGCTTTGGAGAAAAACGGTATTGAGGTTAAAATTGCTTCCACGGAATTAGGGGAGGCTCAAGGCAAGCTCGGCGCCAGGGTAATTCCGGACAGGCTATTTCAGGATATCAAGATGGAGGATTTTGACGCGCTAGTATTTGTGGGCGGGTCGGGTGCAGTGCAATATTGGGATGACCCCCGGGCGCATAAACTGCTTAAAGAGGCGGTCCTGGCCGGTAAAGTCAGCGCCGGTATATGCAGCGCCGCCGTAACTTTAGCCAAAGCCGGGATCCTCAAAGGTAAACGGGCCACGGTTTTTCCGGGAGATTCCCGGGAGCTTATCGCTAACGGAGCAAACTATACCGCTAGCCATGTAGAGAGAGACGGGAAAATTATAACCGCTGACGGCCCATCTAGTGCCGGAGATTTCGGCGAAGAGATTGCCAAAGCACTAAAGAGGGACGGTTCTATGCTAAATGGCCGCACGAATAGAACCGTCTCTGATTAAGGAGAGAAGAAATGTTAAGGACGATTTTAAAATCCAAAATTCATCGGGCCACGGTTACCGAGGCAAACCTTTATTATGAGGGCAGTATTACTATTGATGAAAAATTAATGCAGGCCGCCGATATTTTAGAACATGAGAAAGTGGAAGTCCTGAATTTAAATAACGGGCAGCGCCTGGAGACTTACGCTATCCGGGGAGAACCGGGGAGCGGGATAATCTGCCTGAACGGCCCGGCTGCGCGCGGGGCCTGCAGGGGGGATGCGGTGATAATTCTTTCTTACGTCAGCGTTGAAGATAAAGAAGCCCGGGCAATAAGCCCGAAAACAGTTAAAGTAGATGGAAAAAACTGCATTAAGAATTAGAAAATACGGAGACCTTACCTTAAGAAAAAAGGCAGGCCTAGTCAAAAAAATTACTCCTGACCACCGGGATATTTTAAGCGCTATGGCCCGGCTTATGTATGCTGGCGAAGGGATAGGCCTGGCCGCTGCGCAGGTAGGCCTGGACCAGGCCATGATTGTGGTGGATATCGGCAAGGGGCTTTATAAAGTCGTGAATCCTAAGATTGTAAAAGCCCAAGGTACACAGGTTAACCTGGAGGGGTGCCTGAGCGTTCCCGGGATATGTATTAAGGTCAAACGCGCAAATAAAATTAAAGTAACCGGGCTGGATGAAAACGGTGAGCCTTTAAACCTAGAAGCTGAAGGGCTTCTGGCTTGCGTATTCCAGCATGAGATAGACCATCTCAAGGGCCGGCTTATCGTAGATTACGCGTCTTTTCCGGAGAAGATCAAAATCGCCAGGACCCTAAAAGAACTAAAGAAGAAAGCTGAAGATGAGAATTTGTCAGAACCAACAAAAAAATCTTGCGAATTGCAATTGTAGTTATGCGCCTTGTGAGAAGAAAGGCATATGCTGTGAATGCGTCGCCTATCACCGTAGCCGGCAGGAACTACCCGCTTGTTTTTTCCCTCCTGGATTAGAGAAGACCTACGACCGTTCGGTAAATAATTTCCTAAGGATAAAAAAATGAACCGCCTTCCGAGTTGGCTAAAACAGGATATTCCGGATACCTTGGCTTGGGAGACAGCCGGCAATATTGCCGGCCTGGGTGTGCATACTGTTTGCCAGCAGGCTTTATGCCCGAACATAAACGCTTGTTTCGCAAGGAGGCAGGCTGCCTTTATGCTCCTGGGAAAATATTGTACGCGGCATTGCAGGTTCTGTAATATTTCAGGGGATGCTTTAAGATTGTTTCAAGAAGCATACCCGGATGAACCTGAGCGGATTGCCCGGGCAGTTAAGTTATTGGAGTTGAAATATGTGGTCATTACCTCGGTAACGCGCGATGATTTGGAAGATGGGGGCGCTCTTCAGTTTGTAAGAGTAATAGAGTCAATTCGGAGCGCGGATAACACGGTTAAGGTGGAAGTTTTAATCCCGGATTTTCAAGGTAAGAGCGAGGCCTTAAGAAGAGTTGTTAATTCCGGGCCTTTTGTCTTAGCGCATAACCTGGAGACAATTGAGCGGCTTTACAGCGTAATCAGGCCGCAAGCGCATTACCGGCGTTCACTTAGGCTATTAGCCAAGGCAAAAGAATGGGGGAAGGGATTAATTACTAAATCTTCAATTATGCTGGGATTCGGCGAGACAAAAGAAGAAGTAGTAGCTATTTTAAAAGATTTACGTTCCAGCGGTTGTGATATAGTGACTCTAGGCCAATACCTGGCGCCTTCTTCCAAACATTACCCGGTAAAAGAATTTATTTCACCGGAACAATTCCGGGAATACTCTGCGCTTGGGCTGGGTTTAGGATTCAAGGGTGTCCTCTCCGGGCCGAAAGTAAGAAGCTCTTATAAGGCCGAAGAATTAAGCCGGCCGGAGGTTTTAAGCTATGCATGACCTGATTATTATCGGGGCAGGCCCGGCAGGCCTTACTGCTGCGCTTTATGCCGGGAGGTTCAAGCTGGATACTTTGATTTTTGAGAAGATGTCCACCGGAGGCCAGATACTGCTTTCGCCCACCATTGAAAATTATCCGGGATTTCCCGAAGGGGTCTCTACCTTTGAGTTGATGGATAGATTTAAGCAGCAGGTTGAAGCTTTAGGGGTGAATATAGAAGATCAAGAGGTGCTGGGAGTAGCACCTGACGGAAAGTTTTACCAGGTTAAAACGCCAGAAGGAGTTTTTAGCACAAAGGCACTGGTTATTGCCAGCGGCGCCCAGCCTAAAAAGCTTGGGGTAGAAGGCGAGGATAAGTTGACCGGCCGCGGCGTTTCTTATTGCGGTACCTGCGACGGCCCTTTATTTAAGGATAAAGATGTTGTAGTCGTCGGAGGAGGCGACCGCGCGATTGAGGATGCCTTATTCCTGGCAGGCTATGCCAGCTCAGTGCACCTTATTCACCGTAGAAATGAATTTCGCGCCGCGCAGATTTTAGTAACTAAGGCGCAAGAAAACCCGAAGATAAGATTTGTCTTGGAGAGCGTAGTCGAGGGGATTAAGGGAGAGGATAAAGTAGAGGCAGTCCGGGTTAAGCACGCCAAGACACTGCAAGGTTCAGAGATAAAATGCCAGGGGGTTTTTATATTTGTAGGCATAATCCCGAATACTGCCTTTATAAAAAATATATTGGAAACAGACGCGTTTGGGTTTATAATTACTGACCAGGCAATGCACGCCTCTAAAGAAGGGGTATTTGCCTGCGGAGATTGTGTGAGTAAGAGTTTATACCAGGTAGTCAATGCCTGCGGCGAAGGGGCAGTTGCTGTTAATTCTGCCCAGAAATACCTCTTAAAATTATGACGAAATTTCCCACGCATAACAAAAAATTAAAAGAATGGGTAGACCGGATGGCCAAGCTTTGCCAGCCGGAGGATATTGTCTGGATTAACGGCTCAGCTACGCAGAGGGCAGCTTTAGAAAAAGAAGCCCTTGTACAGAGCGAATTAATTCAATTAAACCCGGAAGAACTGCCGGGTTGTTTTCTGCACCGTACTGCCGTTGATGATGTTGCCCGGACCGAACACCTCACTTTTATCTGTACCAAGAAAAAACATACTGCCGGCCCGACGAATAACTGGATGGCGCCCCAGGCCGCCTATAAAAAAGCTAAGGCTATATTCAAAGGCGCGATGGCCGGCCGTACGATGTATGTTATTCCTTTTTCCATGGGCCCTATAGGCTCAAGGTTCAGTAAGATTGGAGTTGAGCTGACCGACTCGCGTTATGTGGCTTTGAACATGCTGGTGATGACCCGCGCCGGCGAAGCGGTCTTAAGGCAGCTGGAAAAAGAAGATAATTTTACCAAGTGCCTGCATTCCAAGGCCCAGCTGGATATTAATAAGAGGCTGATCCTGCATTTTCCCGAAGATAATACCATTTGGAGCGTGGGTTCAGGCTACGGCGGAAACGTGCTCTTAGGAAAAAAATGTTTATCTTTACGTATTGCCAGTTATTTAGGGTTGCGGGAGCACTGGCTGGCTGAGCATATGCTGCTTATGGGTATTGAAGAGCCTAACGGCCATATTGAATATATCGCCGCGGCTTTTCCCAGCGCCTGCGGTAAAACGAATCTGGCCATGCTTGTCCCTCCGGAAGGGCTGAAGGTAAAAGGTTATCGTATCTGGACGGTCGGTGATGATATATCCTGGATGCGCGTAGATTCAGACGGAGCACTTTGGGCAATTAATCCTGAAACAGGATTTTTTGGGGTTGCCCCCGGGACTAATTCCGAAACCAATCCCAATATGGTGGAAACCATCAGAAAGAATACCATTTTTACTAATGTCCTACTTAAACCTGATAAAACAGTCTGGTGGGAAGGTGCTGACGGCGAAATTCCTTCTGCTGGTATTGACTGGCGGGGCCGGCCTTGGGAGCCGGGATCAAAAGAGGCTAATGGAAAACCGGTTTTAGGTGCGCATCCGAACAGCCGCTTCACCGCTCCGGTTGCGAACTGCCCTTCAGTTTCATTCAGGTTAGAGCAGCATCACGGAGTACCCATATCGGCGATCGTCTTTGGCGGCCGCAGGCAACACCTGGCGCCTCTGGTTTATGAAACATTTAACTGGCAGCATGGGGTGTTTGCCGGCGCGACCATGGCCTCTGAACGTACAGCAGCCCAGGTCGGCGAGTTAGGCCAGGTGCGCAGAGACCCGATGGCCATGCTGCCATTTTGCGGCTATAATATGGGGGATTATTTCCGGCATTGGTTGAATATGGGTAAACGTATGGCCAAGCCTCCGAAGATATTCCATGTTAACTGGTTCAGGACCGATGAGCAGGGGGAATTTTTATGGCCGGGGTTCAAAGAGAATTTAAGGGTCCTGGAATGGATCCTGGACCGCTGTAACTCCCGGGTGGGGGCAGCTAAGACCGCGATAGGTTATGTGCCGTACCAGGCGGATATTGATATAACCGGCTTGCATTTAGCGCCGGGCGTATTGGAGAAATTACTTGAGGTGCGTAAAGATAACTGGCTGGAAGAATTAAAAGGTATTAAGAGGTTTTTTAGCCAGTTTAAAAAAGATTTACCTTGCGAATTGTGGCAGGAATATAACGCCCTCCAGAAACGCCTTAAATCCCATGAATAAAGAGGTAGTATTAAATACGGATTTTAAAGAGTTGCAGTTATTCCGTAAGGGTAAAGTAAGGGATGTTTATGATTTGGGGGATAAACTCCTGATCGTTTCAACGGACAGGATATCCTGTTTTGATGTGGTTTTGCCTTGCGGCATACCTTATAAGGGAAAAGTTTTAACCGCGCTATCCTGTTTCTGGTTTGATTTTCTAAAAAATATAATGCCTAACCATTATATTAGCGCGGATGTGGATAGCTACCCGCCGGAGTTAAAAAAATATAAAAATGCATTATCCGGGCGTTCCATGCTGGTAACTAAGAGTAAGCCTTTTGCGGCAGAGTTTATTGTCAGGGGCTACCTGTCGGGCTCAGGATGGAAAGAATACCAAAAGCAACAGTCTGTTTGCGGGATAAAGCTTCCTGAGGGCCTTGAGGAATCCGCCAGGCTCCCGGAAGTTATTTTTACGCCTTCTACTAAAGCCGAGACGGGACATGATCAGAATATTAGCCGGGAATACATAGACAAGTTAATCGGTAAGGAAGCTGTGAATGAAATTGTCCGGTTAAGCGTGGATATTTATAAGCAGGCAAGCGAGCATGCTTATAAACAGGGGATAATTATTGCCGATACCAAATTTGAGTTCGGCTTGCAGGATAACAAAATCATTCTCATTGACGAAGTACTTACTCCGGATTCCTCACGTTTTTGGCCGTTGGATACCTACGTTGCCGGCCAGGCCCAGTCTAGCTTTGATAAACAGTTTGTGCGCGACTATCTTGAGGGGTTAAACTGGAACAAGATTCCTCCGGCGCCTAGGCTGCCGGAGGAGATTATTTTAAAAACCTCCCAGAAGTATCTGGAGGCCTACCATAAGTTAACCGGAAGAGAGCTTAAATAAGAATGAGGGTTTTTAAAAAAATATTATCCGTATTATTAAGAATAACCGTAAGCGTTGTTTTACTGGTCCTTTTGTTCAAGTTCAACAAAATCGATATCAGTAATTTGATAAATGATATAAAAGGAGCGGATAAGGCGCTTTTAGCCGTAGGCTTTATAATCTACTTTTTGGTTTATTTCCTCGGATTTTGGCGTTGGCATATGCTGCTTAAGGCAGCGGGTATCCATGCCCCTTTAAAGAGGCTGCTGGTTTCATTTTCCGGGGGAGTTTTTTTTAGCATTTTTCTGCCTTCTACCATCGGCGGGGATATTGTCAAAACTGCCGATCTTGCCGGACATACCCGTAAAACTAAAGAGGTTATCGCTACGGTCCTGCTGGACAGGCTAAGCGGTTATATCGGCCTGGTCCTGGTAATTTTACCTGCCCTCTTATTAGGCAGGGAGATGGTGCGGGATAAAGTTGTTACCTCGTCGGTCGCCGTCATCGTTATTCTGTTGATCGGTATCCTCCTGGTTTTATTCAATAGATTTATCTATTCCCGGATTACCAAATTCCTCACTGCTCCGGGAGCGGGAAAGATCAAAGAGACGCTTAGTGATTTACATAGCGAGATCCATATCTTTCGCCATCACAAAAAATTGATCGCCTACAACCTGATTTTGTCTTCTTTTATCCAGCTTATCGCGCCGTTAAGCGCTTACTTTATCGCCCTCTCTCTTGGCGTAAAAATCAACTTTCTTTATTTCTTGGTTTTCCTGCCGATAATCGGGGCGATCACGTTGCTTCCTATAGCTATAGGCGGCCTGGGCCTGAGAGAAAACCTTTTTGTAGTTTATTTCGCCAAGGCTGGAGTAATCAAACAATTAGCCGTAGCTATGTCACTCTTATCATTCTCTTTTGTCGTAATTTACGGAGCAGTGGGAGGCATAATCTATGTCCTTACAGTACATCATCGACGGGTACAACATAACCAACCATCCCGCATTCATAAAGTTAATCCCTAAGAAATTTTTTGATTCACGCCTTGCGCTTATTCAATTTATCAAAATGAGCGGACTCTTCGCCAGCCCTAATAATAAATGCCTGGTTGTTTTTGATGGCTATGCGGACTCTGGCCTGGATAATCTGGAAGCCGGAAATATTACGGTAGCTTTTTCCCGGCGCCTGAGCGCCGACGAACGCATTAAAAGACTGGTGGAGTTAACCACCGCCCCGAAGAATATTATTGTTGTTTCGGACGATAAGGAGATCAGGTTTTTTGTGCGTTCCTGCGGAGCAAAATCCATGAGCGTGGAAGATTTTCTCGGGGCGCAAGAGAAAAAACGCCGGCCGCCAGGAAAAAACCCGCCCCCCGAGATAGAGCTCAGTTATACTCAGATGCACAAAATCAATGAGGAGCTAAAGAAGCTATGGCTTTCCTGAAATTTTTAGGTACTGCCGGAGCGCGTTTTGTGATGATTGAGCAGCTCAGGTCATCCGGAGGTATCTGGGTTTGCCACCAGGATACCAATGTGTTAATTGATCCCGGCCCGGGGAGCATCGTGCGTTGCGCATCGAGCAGGCCAAAGTTAAACCCCCTTAAGCTAGACGGCATAGTCCTTACGCATCGCCACCTGGACCATACTAACGATATCAATGTGATGATTGAGGCGATGACCGAAGGAGGTTTTAAAAAGAGGGGCATAGTCTTTTGCCCGGCTGATGCGTTAAGCGAGGATTCCATTATTCTCAGGCACGCCGTTAATTTTCCCGAGAAGATAGAAATATTGGAAGCGGGCAGGGATTATAAGGTAGGAAATTTTGCATTTAAGACCTCCATGCGCCACATTCATCCGGTGGAGACTTTCGGCCTGAAGTTTAATTTAGGGGATACGGCCGTGGGTCTACTTACGGATACAAGGTTTTTTAAAGAGCTGGAAGATTTTTACCAAACCGATATATTAATCATGTCCGTAGTTTTCTTTGAGCCGCGTCCGGGTATTGACCACCTTTGCCTAAGTGATGCCGAGGAGATTATCCGCAGCTGTAAGCCCAAGCGGGCCATCTTGACGCATTTCGGTATGACTATGCTCAAGGCTAAGCCGCATATCCAGGCAGAATCCCTCACCCGGCGTCTAGGCATTAAAGTAGAAGCAGCTTATGACGGGATGTGCCTGACTTTATAGAATTATTGTTACTGAGAGCAGATGCTTATCTCCGCTCCTGCACTAGATTAGTGCCGGAGCAGGAAAAAGTTGCATTAATAAAACTTTTTCTTGACATAAACTTATGCTTATGATAGAGTTAAACAAAATTAGGCAACACTAACCAAAGGAGGTGCAGGATGAGCAGTTGGCAAGTAGTTTTGCTAGAACCAGCCAGGAGCGTCCTTGCTCAAATAGGGCAGTTTGTAACGAACATTCTGTTAGTGCTTATTATCCTTATTGTCGGCTGGGTCATCTCTAAGTTGATCCGGACAGTGGTGACCAAGGCTTTAAGGATGGTTAAGATTGATGAGCTCTCTGACCGTGTGGGATTGGAAGCTTTGTTGGAAAAGGGCGGCATCAGTTACTCCCTTTCGGAGTTAGTCGGGATAATCTGCTACTGGTTGGCGCTTTTAGTTACTTTCATGGTTGCGATCAATGCCATCGGCCTGACTATAGCCGCAGATCTATTGAATAAAGTAGTACTCTATATACCTAGCGTCATTGCCGCTGTATTTATCCTGGTCTTAGGTATGTTTGCCGCTACGATACTAAAGAATATAGTCATTACGGCAGCTAATAATGCCGGGCTTAGCCAGGGGAAGGTTTTGGCTAGAATTGTGGAAGTGATTATTATTCTTTTTGCCGTATTCGTGGGTTTAGAACAGCTTAATATCGGTATCCGTATCACCGAGTTGACCCTGGGAATAGGCCTGGCCAGTTTAGGTTTGGGTTTGGCTTTGGCTTTTGGCTTGGGCTGCAAGGATATTGCGGGTAAATTTATGGATGATTTTGTAAATAAGTTAAAGAAGAAATAGGTAGATGTTTTTAGCGGTAGATAAACAAACCCCGCACTTTTTAAGTTAAAGTGCGGGGTTTTTATTTTTGGAGCTATAGGGGGTAAGAGCAGGAGTATAATATAATGAAATATGATGCGCTAATCATAGGTGGTGGATTGGGAGGGCTTACCGCCGCAGCTAAGCTGGCCAGGGAAGGTAAGAAGGTTTTGCTAATTGAGCAGCACACTATGCCCGGCGGGTGTGCAACGGCATTTAGACGCGGGAATTACACAATGGAAGTAGGGTTGCAGCAGACAGTTTTGCTTTATGATAGTATTTTGCGGAAAAGAATATTCCATGAATTAGATATTCTTAATAATATTGAATTCATACCTATTCCTGAATTTTACCGCTTTATTAGCGAGAAGGTTGATATTGTCATACCGAACGATTACCTGAAAGCCGAAGCCGAACTCATTGAGCATTTTCCTTCCGAAGAAAAAGGAATAAAAAGTTTTATAAGTATTACTAGAAATATGCTCAAGGAATATGAGAGGCTGCCTAGAGAGACGTGGAAGCGATTACTCTGGGTGCCCCTGATCCCCTTTCTTTGTCCCACGCTGGCCCGCTACTATTATGTAAGCGTAGGTAAATTCGTAGACACAGTTATAAAAAATGAAGATTTGAAATTGGCCTTGCTTGCTAACTTAGGCTATTATCATAATGATCCTTATACCCTGCCATTATTATTTTTTGCGATAGCGCAAGGGAGATTCTATCTTGGTAAAGGCCGCTATATAAGAGGCGGTTCGTATAAGCTTCCTGAATACCTGTCCGGATTCATAAAAAAATTTAGCGGGGAAGTCTTGCTGGGGCATTTAGTGACAAAAATCCTGGTTGAAAATAAGAAGGCGGTAGGGATAGAATATATAAAGAAAGAAGGGGGCGGGGAAGCGAAAAGAGCTTATGCCAAGGTCATTATTGCAAATGCGAGTATTCCTAGCGTTGCCCAGGAACTCCTCCCGGATAAGGAAGCAGGGATACTTAAGCGGAAAATTAAGAAAATGGAGCACGCCTGCTCTTTGCTGACTATTTTTTTATTTTTTAAAAAGCCGGCAAAAGATTTCGGCTGCAGGAATTATTGCAATATTTTTTTGAGCCCTCAAGTAAAGTCATTAGGCGGGATCAATTTAGATAGGAGTGTCGCAGAAAAGAGCTTTGCGTTCGTGGATTACGGCCAGATTGATTCACAGTTGGCTCCGGCAGGCAGGGGCGTCGGGGTGATTCATACGGTTGATTATCTTAAAAATTGGTTGAATTTGAGCGTTGATGAATATAAGGCCAGGAAAGAAAGAGTTGCCCATGATTTTATAGAGAGGCTAAACGGAATTTTCCCGGGCATAAAAGAAGGGATAGATTTCTATGAAGTGGGCACTCCAAAAACGATTAAGCGCTATACTTTAAATCCTTCGGGGACCGCCTATGGCTTTGCGCAGATCCCGAGCCAGTCTGGGGTAAAACGCATTAAGCATAAGTCGCCCATTAAGAATCTTTATTTTGCTTCTGCCTGGACCAGGCCCGGCGGAGGATTTACGGGCGCGGTCTTAAGCGGTTATTGCTGCGCAGAAGAGGTATTGAGGAAGTATAGATAATAAAAATTCATATTTGGGTCTGCGGTTTAAAGATGAGTATTGAGAAAAATTTCGTTATTATGTTTTTTATCATCTGGTGCATTCTGGTATTTGAGCCCATAATACGTCAGGTGCAGGAAACATTTACCTTTTTACTTCCCGTTTATTCTTTAAGCCTGGAAGAGAAGCACAACCTAATTGACGGAAAATTTTACAATTTTGTAAAGTTATGCGTAGCGAGCATCCAGGAGAATGAAAGTATAATATTTAAGGTCATCCCGCAGGAACCCGATTTTAGGACACCCGATTGGCTACTTAAGGAATACCTGATCGGTAGATTGTCTTATTTTCTTTATCCCCGGAAGATATTACGGGAGCAAGACCTAAGCGGAAAAGCTCAATATATTATGCTATTTGATACCAATGCCAAGACTTTAAAACTCAGTAACCGTTAAGGGCACAGGATGATTTTTCTTAAATTTACATTAGCTGTTTTGAGCATAATAATTACGGGCTACGCCGGGTTAAGATTATTTACCGGACCCAGGAAAGAACTGCCGCTGGGAGAAGTTTTGTGCCTTTCTTGGGGAATGGGCGTAGGGTTTGTGGGGCTGGAAGGTTTTTTATTAACGCTCTTTAAACATCCGCTTAGCTTAGGCTATCTGCTATTTTTTCAAATCGTTTTTATCATCTTTGTGGCCTTGAAACTCAAAAGAGGCTTTTGCTGTTGTTGCACTGCGTCCTGGTATAAGCAGAAGATTTCCTATTCGCCCTTAGCGGTATTTTTACTGGTTATAATCATAGTGGAAATAGCTTATGTATTCCTTAAGGCATCCAGTCTTCCTTTTAGTGCCTTGAATTGGGATGCCTGGGCCAGCTGGGGCTTTAAGGCTAAGATTTTTTTTCAGGAAAAGGCTTTTCCCGTGCAGTCCTGCGTCGTATTCCCCGGCTTTGCCCATCCCGATTATCCGGTGCTCATTCCATTTGCAGAAGCATATATTTATTTTTTCCTGGGGCAAATACATGAACCGTTAATAGGATGTTTTTGTTCTTTTTTCTACGCAGCGACGGTCATTTTATTTTATTATCAGCTCAAAAGGCGGTTCAAAATTGAATTCGCCCTGGGCGGCAGCCTGGTTCTGGCTACTATCCCGAGCCTAGTCAATCTGGCTTCCACCGCTTATATGGATGTGCCGCTTGCCTTCTATATCACCGCCGGTAGCCTGTATATCTGGAGGTATTTAAAGGAAAAAGATAATTTTTGCCTTATAATGGGTGCTTTTTTTACGGGACTGGGGATGTGGGTAAAGAATGAAGGGTTTGGTTTTTGGGTAGCTTTAGTTTTGAGCTGTTTAGCGATCTGCCTCTGGTTTAAGTTAGATATCCATAAAAAAAAGTTTCTTTCCGCAGTTGCATTTATACCGGCATTAATTTATTTACCTTGGTTATTATTCAAATGTTACTTTAAGCTGGGAGTTACTTATTTCCAGGGCCCGGCGGCTGGGAATTTATTGGATTTAATAAAGCAGCGGCTGCCTATGGCTTTAGAGATCTGGATAAAGCGCGGTTTAGATATAGGAAGGTGGAACATCTTCTGGGTAGGTTTTATTATCGCCCTGCTATGGTTTTTAGTAAGGCCCAGAGAAAAACTAGCCTGGTTCTTATTGTTTATTGTTGTTTTGCAGCTGTTTTTTTATTTTATTATCTATATTATCTGGCCGATAAGCCTGGCGGATTTGGAATTACAAATCTTTAACTCCGTAGATAGGCTGCCGCTGCAACTGGTAACGCTAGTCTTATTTTTTATCTGTTTACAAATAGGAGAAAAATGGAGGGTCAACCCTTAGGGAATTTTTCCCATATTGATTTTAAGCAGGCGCGTAGCGCACATTGGGACGGGCTTAGCCGTTTCCGGGATAAACAAGGGGGATGGGGAGGGTATTATCACCGGCGCTTGGCAGAAATATACAGGTTTAGCGTTAGGCCTAATCAGCGTGTCTTAGAAATTGGCTGCGGCTACGGAGATCTATTAAGCGCATTAAAGCCAAGTCTGGGCGTAGGGGTGGATTTTTCCGAAAAGATGCTGCGCCAGGCGCAGGTGCGCCATCCAGAGCTTCATTTTATACAGGCGGATGCGCAGGAATTCAGTATTAACGCACAGTTTGACGTAATTATTCTTTCTGACCTGGTCAACGATTTGTGGGATGTCCAGAGTGTTTTTGAAAGATTGCATTTAGTGTCCACGCCTCAAACGCGGGTTATTTGTAATTTTTACAGTAATCTTTGGATGAAACCGCTGCAGCTAGCCCAAAATTTCAAGGTGGCCCAGCCCCTGCTTCCCCAAAATTGGTTGACCCGGGAGGATATAACAAACTTATTCTATCTTGCTGATTTTGAGGTTATCCGTTCCTGGAGGGAGATTTTATGCCCTTTGCCGGTTCCTGTCCTTAAGGAGCTTGCTAACCGTTTTCTGGTAAAATTTTGGCCATTTAGTATTATGGCCCTGACCAATTTTATCATAGCGCGGCCCAAGCCGCGAAATCTGGCTGCCGTTAAGCAGGCGTCTGTCTCGGTGATCATCCCTGTGCGGAATGAATCCGGGAACATTGCGCAGATATTTGAACGGATGCAGAAAGAAACAGGAAAAGAAACAGAGCTTATTTTTGTAGAAGGGCATTCTACGGATAATAGTTTTGAAGTTATCCGTAAATACATTGCGGATTATCCGGACTTAAAGTGTAAATTGTTCAAACAGGAAGGGAGAGGCAAGGGTGAAGCAGTGCGCCTGGGTTTTGCTAACGCCAGCGGGGATATCCTGGTGATTTTAGATGCTGACCTGACGGTTAGCCCGGAAGACTTAAGGAGATTCTATGCATGCCTTTTTACCGGTAAGGCTGATTTTGTGAACGGTGTCCGCCTGGTTTATCCGTGGCAGCAGAAAGCTATGCGTTTTTTAAATCTATTAGCCAATAAATTTTTCAGTATTGTTTTTTCCTGGCTCATCGGCCAGCAGATTAAAGATACCCTCTGCGGGACAAAAGCGCTCTGGCGTAAAGATTACCTTAAGATAGCGGAGAACCGCAGGTATTTTGGGGATTTTGACCCCTTTGGGGATTATGACCTTATTTTCGGCGCAGCGGCTTTAAATCTTAAAATAGTGGATCTGCCGGTACGCTACTACGAGCGTCAATACGGTAAGACTAATATCCGCAGGTGGCGGCATGGCTGGCTTCTTTTACGCATGGTATTTTTTGCTGCCAGGAAGATTAAATTCATATAGCAGAATTATAAAAAGCAGTGTATGATTCAAGGGTTTAAAAAATGGAATTTAAACTAAAGGCTGAGTTTATTGAGCTGGATAATATGTTAAAGATTCTGGAGCTGGTCAGGTGCGGGGCTCAAGCCAAGCAGGAGGTACAGGCAGGTTTAGTCCGGGTTAATGGATTGGTGGAGGCGCGTATCCGCCGGAAACTTCGCTCAGGGGATTGCGTGGAATTTAACGGCCGCAAGATTAATATTATTGCCTGGAAAAATAAAAAGCAAGCGGGGGTCATGTAGGAGCAGATTATATGAAAAATTGTATTAGACCTGTAATTTAACTTAGGCTATGAAAGAAGGTATAAAAAAAATCTGTATCCGTACCTTCGGCTGCCAGATGAATATAAGAGATTCGGAAGTTATCTGCGGCCTATTGGTAAAGGCGGGTTATCAAATTACGGATGACCCGGACCGGGCAGATATTATTATCTTTAATACCTGCTCGGTACGCCAGCATGCCGAGGATAAGGTCTGGAGCGAAGCAGGAAGGTTTAAGCATGGCAAGATTGTCGGCGTAGTGGGCTGCATGGCTCAAAATTACGGGCAGGAAATTTTTGAACGCTCGCCTAATGTCAGCTTTGTGATCGGGCCGGCTGATATCGAAAAAATTCCGGGCATTATTACCAAACTCAGCAAGGATAAGGCCATCTTTGAAAGAAAAATATTTGAGACAGACGGGCAGTCCCGGCCCGAAAAGATTTATCACACTAATTTTTACGCAGATAAAAAACATGCTTTCGTAGTTATCTCTGAAGGCTGTTCTAATTTCTGTTCCTATTGCGTGGTGCCTTACGTAAGGGGCCGTTTGCATAACCGTAATTATGAAGATATCCTGAAAGAGATCCAGGGGGCCTTAGAAAAAGGGATAACCCGGTTTACTCTTCTTGGCCAGAACGTAAATGCCTATAAGTATGACAGTCTGGATTTTATCAGGCTTTTAAGGCTGATTGACGCAATTGAGGGGGTGGAGGAATTCAGTTTTGTTACTTCCCATCCCAGGGATACTTCGGTTGATTTATTTAAAGCGATAAACGATTCGGGAAAGCTAAAAAAATACCTGCATCTTCCGGTACAGTCCGGTTCAGACAGGGTGCTAAAGCTGATGAAGCGCGGTTACTCCAGAAAGTTTTATTTGGATTTAGCGGATAATTATCGTAAAATTGTCAAGGCAGGCGCCTTGACTACCGATATAATCGTGGGGTTCCCTACGGAAAACGAAGAGGATTTTAAGGATACTTATGATTTGGTCAAAGCTATCCGTTTTGATGCTGCTTATATATTCAAATATTCCCCGCGGTTACGCACCGAAGCTTTCCGGATGGCGGATACAGTGCCAAAAGGAGAAAAAGAAAGAAGGCACCGGGTGATTTTAGAGATGCAGAAAGAAATATCCCGTAAAATAAAAAGGCAAAAATATGAAAAACCCGAATAGAATAAAGAAATTTTATGCCTTAGGCTGTTTTTTTGCTCTTTTATTTTTTACCGCTAACTGTTATGCCTTGAATTTGGATAACCTGAAAGCCAATCTTATTAAAGGTGATTACCAGGCTGCCATAAATGAAGGAGAAAAGCTTGTTGTTCAGGATCCGCATTCAGATGAGCTGTATTATCTTTTAGGGCTTTCTTATTTAAAAGCAGGGGATTATCTGCGCTCCGCGGGTACCTTTGAGCTCATTATCCAGGAATTCAGCGGCTCCCGGTTTAAAGAAGAAGCCAGACTCGGCTTGGGCGATGCCTACCTTTTAAGGAATGACCTGGCCAGGGCCGAGGAGTCTTACCATGAACTGCTTAAGAGCAATCCGGATACCCGGCTCAAAGCCCAGCTTTTTTACCGCTTAAGTGAGATTAGTTTTAAGCAAGGCGAGGCTGATCAGGGCCAGGATTATTTGGCCAAATTAAAAGAGGACTATCCTTTAAACCCGGAAGTCAGGCAGAACAGGGATATCTGGCCGGTTGAAAAAAATAGCCCTGGTTTTTATTATTCTGTCCAGGTCGGCGCGTTCTCTAATCCTAGAAATGCGGCTCAGTTGAAGCAAAAATTACTAAGCAGCGGTTACCCCGCGTATATTGAAGAAGCGCCTGGCCCGGCCGGCTCAAAAAACTACCGGGTGAAGGTAGGAAAGTTAAATTCCCGCCCGGAAGCAGAAAATTTGAATAAAAAACTTAAAGCGCAAGGTTACCCCACCAAAATATGCCCTTAAAAAAAGTAATCTTTCTCGTCGGGCCAACCGGAGTAGGCAAAACCAGGATTGCTGTTGAGCTGGCCGTAAAAATCAACGCCGAAATCATCTCCTGCGATTCCATGCAAATCTATAAAGGCATGGATATAATTACTGGCAAGCCGCAAGCCTTTTTAAGAAAAAAGATAAGGCATCATCTTATCGGCACGGTGCTGCCGAAAGAGGAGTATAATGTTTCTAAATACCGGCAGGAAGCCCTGAAGAAAATAAAAGAGATTATTGAAAAAGGCAAGACCCCGCTTTTTTGCGGAGGGACAGGGCTGTATGTTTCTATTCTTCTGGACGGTATTTTTAAAGCCAGGGCGCAAAACCTTGCCCTGCGCAAAAAACTTTACCGGCAGTTGGAGAAATATGGCCGGAATTATTTGTATAAAAAGCTAAAGCGCCTTGACCGCCAGGCAGCCAAGAATATCCATCCTAATGATGTTAAGCGCACTATCCGGGCTTTAGAGGTCTTTGGGGCTACCGGAAAACCTATCTCGGAACTGCAGAAGGAAAGGGAGGGCTTAAGTAAATATTATGCTCTAAAGATTTTTTGTTTGAATATGGAGAGGAGCGCTCTTTATCAAAGAATTGACGGCCGCGTAGACAAGATGTTCAGGGCCGGCCTGCTTAAGGAAGCCAGGAGGCTGCTGAATAAAAAATTAAGTAAGACCAGCCGCTATGCCATCGGCCTAAAGGAGTTGGCAGGGTATTTTGCAGGCAGGTATGATTTAGCCGAGGCCAAGCGCCTGATAAAACGTAACAGCCGGCATTACGCCAAGAGACAGCTGACCTGGTTCAGGAAAGATAAGCGTATACAATGGTTTAATATCCAGGGTAAAGATACGCCAGCGCAAGTAGCAGGGAGATTATGGAAAGAGCTTTATTAGTTACTCTAGGATTTAAGAAGGATAAAGGAGATAGGCGCCTGGAAGATTCTGCGGTTGAATTAGAGGAATTAGCTTCTGCCTGCGCAGTAGAGGTAGTGGATAATATTACCTGTCTTTACGATAAACCTACGCCGGATCTTTTTATCGGAAAAGGCAAGGCCCAGGAATTAAATTTAATCGCCCAGGAAGAGAACGCGGATACCATTATTTTTAGTAGTGAGCTTTCCGGTACCCAGCAGCGTAACCTGGAAGGCGTAATCGCTAAAAAGACTATTGACCGCACGCAGCTAATCCTGGATATATTCGCCCGGCGGGCAAAAAGCCCTGAAGGCAAACTTCAGGTTGAGCTTGCCCAGTTAGAGTATCTTTTGCCCAGGCTTACGGGTAAAGGTATTATTCTATCGCGTTTAGGCGGCGGAATCGGCACACGCGGCCCGGGAGAGCAAAAGCTGGAGGTGGACAGGCGGCGCATCAGGAAAAGGATAGACAGTTTAAAAGTTGATTTAAAAGGGTTAATGCTGCACCGCCAGGTTATGCGTAAAAGGAGAAAGGGGAATGCTCTTTTTGCTATAGCTCTGGTTGGTTATACCAGCGCAGGAAAATCTACGCTTCTTAATGCTCTTACTAATGCCGGGCAGATTGTCTCCGGGAGACCTTTTACCACGCTTGATCCTATAGCTAAAAATATCCAGCTACCTAACGGCGAGAATGTGGTTATATCTGATACCGTAGGGTTCTTACGCGACTTGCCGCATCAGCTTATCGAAGCGTTCAAGGCCACCTTGGAGGAGGTGGTTCAGGCGGACCTTTTAATCCATGTCTTAGATGCCAGCCATCCCAATGTTTATGAGTATAATAAGGCGGTATTTACGGTTTTAAAAGAAATAGGCGTAGAGGATAAGCCTGTCATTACCGCTTTAAATAAAACCGATCTGCTGAATGATAAAATGTGGCTGGAAAGATTAAAAGAAGATTTTCCGGAATCCGTAACTGTATCCGCTAAGTTAAAAACAAACCTGGAGGCCTTACTTGAAAAAATAGGAAACAGTTCTTCAGGAAGGATGCTTCAGGTAGAAGTTTTAATTCCCCATAGCCGGATGGATCTTATAGATCTATTCTACCGCCAGGGGAAAGTTAAAGCTATAAAATACCTGCAGGAAGGGATAAAAGTGCAGGTTAATTTACCAAAAATACTTTATCATAACTTGCTGCAAAAAAAAGAGATAAAATCAATCTATTAGAATACTTAATAAAAATTATTAAATATACTTGACAAAATAATTAGTCTATGTTATACTCTTCCTTGAAGATAGGCTAAAGGCTAAGGAGAGAGCATGCCTCTGTTTGATATTCAAATCAGTCAGGATGAGCCGGTTTATGTTATAAGCGTGGCAAGCAGGTTAGTAAGTTTACCGGTCTGGACCCTGCGTCAACTGGATAAGGCCGGTATAGTGCGTCCGAAAAGAATCGGGAAAAAAAGCAGGCTCTATTCGCTTAAAGACATTAGAAAGCTGGAATATGTCCACTACCTTATGGAAGACAGGCATGTAAATATCCATGGTATAAAAATAATCATCGCTAGAGAAGAGGAGTAGTTTTTTTTAAGTTTTAATTAGCACTCTTCCTGGGCAAGCGCTAAATTTTGGTCTTTACAAAAAAAGTAACTATGTTAAAATAAGTCTTTAAACATTAAAGCACTTTAAGTTTTGGGGAACGCTTGAGATGGTAAAAAATGTTGATCATGATTCAAGAAGGCGGGCAGTTTTAAGCGCAACGATAGATAAGCATATCCGGCAAGCCAACCCTGTCGCCTCCGAGGATATTGCAGAGTATTTTGATTTAAGCCCGGCCACAATAAGGAATATCTTCGCGGAGCTGGAAGATGCAGGTTACCTTACGCACCACCATACTTCCGGAGGCAGGATCCCCACGGATAAAGGCTACCGCTATTACGTTGATTTTCTTGTTTTACAGATGAGCCTCCTGGAGGGAGAGAAGAATAATATTATCCGGGAATTTAGAAAGGAAATCCGGCGCCTGGAAGACGCCTTAGAAGAGACATCCGGGCTCATCTCCCAGATTACGCATTACGCGGGAATAGTTTCCTTCCTGGGCTGGCAGGATAAGATGTTTTATAAAGGCTTAAGCTGTATTTTGGACCAGCCGGAGTTTAAGGACTCGCAGAAGATTAAGCTGCTTATTGAACTTATCGAGGATAAGCGGAATATTTTAGAGATCATTAACCGCGATTTTAATGACCGGGTCAAGGTTTATATCGGTCATGAATTAGGCCGTCCGGAGATGGAGAATTGCTCCCTGGTTGTTTCGAGTTACCGCCGTAGAAATAAACCGCAAGGACGCCTGGCGGTTTTAGGTCCGGTGCGCATGGAATACAGCCATATTATTCCGGCGCTGGAGTATATCTCAGAGGTGTTAAGCGAGGCATTGGAGAATATTGAACAATGAATGAACCTAAGCCGAATAATAAAGAAGAGAAGACGGTCTCTTTGAAAGAATCCGAATATTTGAAATTAAAAGAAGATGCGGATAAGGTAAAAGAGCTTACGGATAAGGCCTTACGCTTACAGGCGGACTTTGAAAATACGCGTAAGCGCCTGGAAAAGGAAAAACAGGATTTTGTAAAGTTTGCGAATGAGGGGATTATTCTGGAATTATTAAATGTCCTGGATGATCTGGAGCGCAGCGTGAGCCTCGCCGAAACACACAAGGATGATTTAACGGTTTTTCTTAAGGGTGTGGAAATGATCCTGGCCCACCTCTATGAAATGCTTAAGGAGTACGGCTTAAAATCTATTGAGGCGGAAGGAAAGATATTTGACCCGCATTATCATGAAGCATTGCTGCAAATTGAAGATAAGGATTTGCCTGAACATACGGTAGTAGAGGAAATGCAGAAGGGTTATTTGTTGAATGAGAGAGTAATTAGAACAGCGAAAGTAAAAGTTTCTAAAAAAACAGGAGGTTAACTATGGCTAAAGTTATCGGTATTGACCTGGGGACATCAAATTCAGCGGCAGCGGTTATGGAAGGCGGCCGGCCGGTGATTATCCCGTCGGCTGAAGGCGCGGGAGTTGCTTCGGGAAAGGCATTCCCTTCTTACGTTGCTTTTACCAAAGACGGCCAGCGTCTGGTTGGCGAGCCGGCGCGGCGCCAGGCAGCGATTAATGCCGAAGGCACGGTCCAGGCAGCTAAACGCAAAATGGGCACAGACTTTAAATTCAAGGTTTTCGGTAAAGAATACACGCCGCAGCAGATATCGGCGTTTATTTTGCAGAAAATCAAACAGGATGCCGAAGCCTATCTGGGAGATAAAGTCGAGGAGGTAGTAATTACCTGTCCGGCTTATTTTGACGATAATCAGCGTCAGGCAACTAAAGATGCCGGAGAGATTGCCGGGTTGAAAGTCCTGCGGATTATTAATGAGCCTACGGCGGCCTGCCTAGCTTATGGCTTGGAGAAGGCCCAGAAGTCCCAGAAGATCATGGTTTTTGATTTAGGCGGCGGAACTCTGGACGTAACCATAATGGAGATGGAACAAGGTGTATTCCACGTGCAATCGACTTCCGGGGATACGCAATTAGGCGGCACGGATATGGATAAAGTGCTGCTTGAATATATCGCCGGGCAATTCAAGCGCGAAACAGGCATAGACCTGATGAATGACAAGATGGCGGTGCAAAGAGTCCGCGAGGCCGCGGAAAAGGCCAAGATTGAATTATCTTCGACGGTGAGCACAGATATAAACCTGCCATTTATTACCGCGGATGCCCAAGGCCCCAAGCATTTAACTATGTCCATAACCCGGGCAAAATTGGAAGACCTTGTTTTGCCGATCATTGAACGCTGTAAACATCCGATGGAACAGGCGTTGGGCGATGCGAAGCTAAATGCTAAAGAGATAGACCGGATCATTATGGTCGGCGGACCTACGCGGATGCCGATAGTGCAAAAATTTGTAGAGGACTATGTAGGTAAGAAGATTGAGCGCGGGGTTGATCCTATGGAATGCGTAGCTTTAGGTGCCGCAGTCCAGGCTGCGATTATCAAGGGTGATGTCAAGGATGTCCTGCTGCTCGATGTGACTCCGCTATCTCTAGGTATAGAGACGCTGGGGGGAGTAAATACAAAATTAATTGAAAGGAATGCTTCTATTCCCACGCAAAAGAGCCAGGTATTCTCTACGGCTGCGGATAACCAGACCGCGGTAACTATCCGCGTCTTGCAGGGTGAGCGGCCGATGGCTGATGATAACGTGGAACTGGGAAGGTTTGATCTGGTAGGTATTCCTAGCGCGCCCCGCGGCGTTCCGCAGATTGAAGTGAAATTTGATATTGACCGCGATGGCATTGTGCATGTTTCCGCTAAAGACTTAGGCACGGGTAAGGAGCAGTCCATCCGCATCACTGCGCCTAAGAAATTATCTAAAGAAGAAATTGATAAAATGGTTAAAGACGCCGAGAGGTTTGCTGCGGATGACACCAAGAAGAAGGAAGAAATAGAAACTATTAATCAGGCAGATAACCTGGTTTATGCCACCGAGAAATCCTTGAAAGACTATGGCGATAAGGTATCGCAAGCCGAGCGCGCCGATATTGAGGCCAAGGCTAATGATTTAAAAGCCGCTATAAAAGATAAAAATGTAGAGAGAATCAAGAAAGGGATGGAAGATTTAGGCCGCGCTTCGCATAAGTTGGCAGAAGAGATTTATAAACAGGCTGCAAGTAAAGGGCAGTCGCAGCAGGGGCAGGCGGCAGGCGCCGGCGCGGATGCCAGCCAGGGCCAGGCTTCCAAGGAGCCCAAGGAAGACAAAAAAGAAGATATTATTGACGCAGATTTTAAGGAAGAAGACGGCGATAAAAAATAATGTCAGCGGCTAAGCGTGATTATTATGAAATATTGGGCGTGCATAAGAATGCCAGCCTGGATGAAGTAAAAAAGGCCTATCGTGAACTAGCCTTAAAATTTCATCCTGACCGGGTGCCGCATGAACAGAAAAAAGAGGCCGAAGAAAAATTCAAGGAGATCTCTGAATCCTATGCCGTTTTATCCGATTCACAAAAACGCGCCCTCTATGACCAGTACGGACATTCCGGAATAGACCAAAAATACGCGCAGGAAGATATTTTTAAGGGAGCGGATTTTAGCAGCGTCTTCCGGGACCTGGGCGATTTTGGCCTGGGCGGAGGGTTGTTTGATGAGATATTCAGTGATTTAGGCTATGATTTCTTTGGCGGCAGGTCAGCCCGCGCTTCCGGCGGCCGGCGGAACAGGGGAAGAGACCTGCAGATTTCTGTCAGTATCACTTTAGAAGAGGCAGCTATAGGTACGGAAAAAACAATCACGGTGCCGCGCTACGAAACCTGTCCTGTTTGTTCGGGCACAGGCGCCAGGCCCGGGACAAGAAAAACCACCTGTCCTCAATGTAAAGGTTCAGGGCATACGGTTGTCGGCTCAAGAGGTTTTTTTATACAGCAAACCTGTTCCCGCTGTTCGGGAGAGGGAGCAGTAATACAATCCCCTTGTCCGGAATGCCGCGGCGAAGGCAGAACCAAGATAACCCGTAAGATAAAAGTGAAGATTCCCGCCGGGGTAGATACGGGTTCTCACTTAAGGGTACGCGGTGAAGGTGAGGTGGGGACCGCCTCCAAAGGGGATTTATATGTTATTATAGAAATAATGCCGCATTCTGTTTTCCAGAGGCATGGTAATGATATCTTAATCGAGGTAGGCCTAAATTTGAGCAAGGCTGTGTTGGGCGGAGATATTATTGTTCCGACGCTTAAAGGCAGGGCGGATATGAAAATTCCCGCGGGTACGCAAACAGGCAGTATTTTTAGGCTTAAAGCTAAAGGTATCCCGGATGTGCATGGCCGGGGCATAGGAGATGAATTAGTCAGGGTAAACGTAGAAATCCCCAAAAGGCTTACACCGGAACAGCGCAGGCTCATAGAAGAGTTTAGCCGCCTTTAGGCATAAGCCATTGACAGGGGTAATTTTACTGATAAAATAAGAAACCTCTGGATAAAAATTAAGGAGAAATTAATGCCGACCTATGAATACGAATGCAGGAATTGCAATAAGGTTTTTGATATATTTCAAAAGATTACCGATAAACCTATTGAAAAATGCCCTAAGTGCCATAAGAAAGTCAGCCGGCTTATTGGCGGCGGTTCGGGTATAATCTTTAAGGGTGCAGGATTCTATGCTACGGATTACCGTAAATCTTCCGCTAAGCATATTTCTCCTAAAGGGAAGTCCGGGGCCTGCCCCTCTAAAAACTCAGAATGCAACAGTTGTCCGCATGCCCGTTGACAGGCAATGATAAAAATTAAACCTTTCCAAGCGGTTTTTTATAATCAGGAAAAGATCAAAGACCTATCTGCCGTAACCTGCCCTCCCTATGATGTAATTTCGCCTCGGCAGCAGGATTATTACCACAAGCTTAATCCTTATAATTATATCCATATACTTTTAGGCAAAGATATATCCGGTGAAGATAAATACGACCGGGCCGGCCTGCTGTTTAAGCATTGGCTCAAAAACAAGATTCTCATCCAGGATACCCATCCGGCAGTATATTTTTACAGTCAGCAGTATAATATTAAAGGAGAAAAGAAGACCCGTTTAGGGTTTATTGCGCTTTTGGGGCTTGGCGATAAGGATGCTCCAGTGTTCGGCCACGAGCATACGCGGATAGAGGCAAAGGAAGACCGCTTAAACCTTATCCGTAAGGTTAATGCTAATTTAAGCCCGGTATTCATTATTGCTAATGATCAGCAGCGGGTTATCCAGCGTTTATATGAGCAATATGCCAAAGATAAGCCGGCATTTATGGAGGCAAGGGATTATGAGAAAACTCTGCATAGGATATGGAGGATAGATGCACCCGTAGCGCTGAATATGCTGCAGTCAGGGATGCGGAAAGAAATGGCCTTTATCGCGGATGGACACCATCGCTACGAAGTCGCCTGTGTTTATAGGGATGAGTGGGAGAAGAAGCTCGGGGATAAACTTCCGGAGGAGTCAAGTTTTAATTATACCCTGGCCTATTTTACTAATACCGACCAGCGCGGGTTATCCATACTCCCCCTGCACCGCCTGTTAAGACTGGAAAAGGGAATAAATTTAGAAAAGCTTATCCCGGCGTTAAAAAATTATTTTGATGTTGAGGAAGTTAAGGATAAAACCCGTTTTTTCTTCCTGATGGCCAAAGGCGGCCGCGCTGAACATCTCCTGGGGATGTATAAAGATAAAAAATACCGTTTACTGCGCTTAAAAAATATTAAAATATTGGATAAGTTGCTCAATGATAAACCTGAAGCATACCGCTCGTTAGACGTGGCTATTTTGAATCATATTATATTTAATGATATACTGGGGTACGCGGGAACAGGTAAAGATAACCTTAACTATAGCCCCAATGCGGAGGAATTCATCGTGTCGGCAGATAAAGACCCTTCCAGTATCGCCTTTTTTTTAAATCCGGTAAAGATAGAACAAATTATGGCGGTAGCCCTGAGTGGCAATAAAATGCCGGCGAAATCCACCTATTTTTATCCTAAGGTTCTCTCGGGTTTGCTGGTTAACAAGCATACAGCGGAAGGAGAGTAGATGGCGCTCTTCGGTAAGCCAAAGTATACGATTGTAAGAGTAAAGAAGAAAGAGATACCCGATGGACTATGGACTAAATGCGTAGAATGTTCCGAAACCCTTTACAATAAAACTATTGAGGAGAACCTTAAGGTTTGTCCCAAGTGCGGGTACCATTTTTCTCTGAGTGCCTACGAGAGGGTAGCTATGCTTCTGGACAAAGATACTTTCCGCGAGTACGATGCGGATATGCTCTCCGCAGACCCCCTGGATTTTAAGGGGCCTAAGACTTATAAGGATAAGCTCGCTCAAGACCAGCAGCTAACCGGCTTGAAAGATGCGGTTATTTCGGGCGAAGGATGGCTGGATGGCCGAAAGACCGTTATTGCAGTTACCGATTCGCGCTTCATTATGGGTTCGATGGGTTCGGTAGTAGGAGAAAAAATAACCCGGGCTATTGAAACGGCGATTAAAAACAAGCTCCCCGTGGTTATTATTTCTGGATCAGGCGGCGGGGCAAGGATGTATGAAGGGATGCTCAGCCTTATGCAGATGTCCAAGACCTGCGCGGCCTTAAGCCGCCACCACAACGCGGGCCTGGCGTATATTTCCGTACTTACTAATCCGACTATGGGCGGAGTGATGGCTTCTTTCGCCGGAGTAGGCGATATTATCATTGCCGAGCCCCGCGCGTTAATCGGATTTGCTGGCCCGAGGGTGATTGAACAGACGATAAGGCAAAAGTTGCCCTCTGGATTCCAGCGTTCGGAATTTTTACTTGAACACGGGCTTATTGATATGATTGTGCAGCGTAAAGATTTAAAGCTCACTTTGAGCCAATTACTTGATTATTTAAGTTAAATTTAATATAATTATACTAAGCTACTCTTAACCAAACATAAGAAGGAGAAAGATGGCACAGGTCAGCTTGAATAACGTCTGTAAGGTTTTTGCGGGCAACGTAAAAGCGGTAGATAATGTAAATATAGGCATTGAAAATAAAGAGTTTATGGTCCTGGTCGGCCCCTCCGGATGCGGAAAATCTACGACCCTGAGGATGATCGCCGGCCTGGAGGATATAAGTTCGGGGGATATCTATATAGGCAATAAGAAGGTGAATGACGTCCCGGCAAAAGACAGAGATATTGCCATGGTCTTCCAGAATTATGCCCTTTATCCGCATATGACCGTATTTGAAAATATGTCCTTTGGCTTGCGCCTGCGGCGCATGCCGAAAGGAGAGATCGCCCAGCGGGTAAATGAGGCCGCGGATATACTAGGCATAAAGAAATTATTACGTCGCCGGCCCAAGGAACTTTCCGGAGGCGAGCGCCAGCGGGTAGCCGTGGGAAGGGCGATTGTGAGGAAACCAATGGTTTTTTTGTTTGACGAGCCCTTAAGCAACCTTGATGCTAAGATGCGCGTCCAGATGCGCACCGAAATCCATAAACTGCATATCCGGCTCCAAACTACCATAATCTATGTTACGCATGACCAGATCGAAGCTATGACTATGGGCGACCGGATCGCGGTGATGAAGGACGGCCTGCTGAACCAGGTTGCCGATCCAATTACTGTTTACGACCATCCTAAGAATAAATTTGTAGCCGGTTTTATCGGCTCCCCGCCGATGAATTTTATGTCAGGGAAAATTATCAAGAAAGACGGCCGGCTCTATTTTGATGAAGGCAAGATCCAGGTCAAGCTGGTTGATGATATGCGCCAAAAGATGAATGCCTATATCGATAAAGAAGTGATCTTTGGCCTACGCTCCGAAGATATTTATGATAAGCTTTTTGTCTCTGAAGCGCCGCCGGAAAATATCGTGAAAGTCAACTGCGAGGTTTACGAGCCTATGGGTTCGGAAGTTTACCTTTATTTAAATACCGGAAAGCATACTTTTATTGCCCGCGTAGGCGCGCATGACCGGCCCAAGATCAACCAGGATATGGACCTTGTCTTTGATATGAGCAAGGCCCACTTTTTTGATAAAAATAGCGAAGAGACGATTGTTTAACGGAAAAATATTCCTATGGCCATTTTTTCTTTAGGAAAAAATTTTCCCCTCAAAGTTACTGCCTGCGTAATTTTATTCCTGCTCCTTTATTTTATCTTTCCCTTAAATCTTGCCAGGTTCATCAGTCCGCACAACCTGAAATATCTTTTTCTATTCTATTTGGTTAATATTGTTATAGTCTGCTATATTTTAAGAAAAAATTTCGCCGCAAAATACTCCCTCGATTCGCGCGCCCAGGAGGTCCAGGAAAGATTTAATCTCTTAAGCGTGGAATATTCCAAGGAAAATAAAAATAATATTGCCCTGAAAGAAAAATACAGGCGTTACAACAGTTTAAAGAGCATACTGGAAGAGATAAATAAAAGCCTGGATTTGGACACGGTGGCGGATGCCTTTGCCTCTGAAGCGTTCTCGCTTATCGCAAACAATCAAGGAGTCTGCGTGTTATACCTGGTAGATAACCAGACCCAGAAGCTCGTGCTCTTTAAGGCTAAGCGGCAGGACTCTGGCTTGGTCATTAAAGCCAAGGAGGGGAATATTTTTGATTTATGGGTGTTAAGGCATAATAGCCCTTTATGGGTGGAAGACATTAAGAATGATTTTCGTTTTGACCCCGAGAAACTGAAGCTTCAGGACACCCGGCCTGTCTCCTCGCTCATCGCCGCGCCATTTATCAGCGAAAATAAATTTTTAGGTATCATCAGGCTGGATAATCTGGATAAGTATTTTTTTTCCCAGGATGACCTAAGGTTCCTGGTTTCTGTTTCTGACCTGGGGGCGGTGGCCTTAGAAAATAGCGAGCTTTTTAAGAGAACGCAGGATTTAGCCATACATGATGCGTTGACCTCTCTTTACACAAAAGGTTACTTCGCCGAACGCCTTAAAGGGGAGTGCAAGAGGTGCACCCGGCAGAAGATGCCCTTATCCCTGTTGATGCTGGATATCGATTTATTCAAAAATTATAACGATAAATTCGGGCATACCGCCGGCGATATTGTGTTAAAAAAAGTAAGCCAGATTATTACCAGTTTCCTGAATAATTTCAACCCGATCATCAGCCGTTTGGGAGGAGAAGAGTTCTGTGCTATTATTGCCGGCCTGAATAAAGAAAGCGCTCTAGGGGTCGCGGAAAAGTTGTGCCGCAGGATAGAAGAGGAAAAGATAATATTACGCCGCGAAGAAAGCCATATTACCGTATCCATAGGGGTGGCTACTTTTCCGGCTGACGCTACCGAGGAAGATGAATTGCTCCAGCGGGCGGATAAGGCAATGTATAAGGCTAAGCAAAAAGGAAGGAACCAGGTATGCTCTATTTAGGGGCGCTTATCCTGTCGACTATTTTAGCTACCCTGGTTTTAAAAAGGGTATTGCAGGGGGCTTTGTGCAAAAAAGAGGCCCATCTGAAAAACCTGGAATCCGAATACACGGTGCTCTCTGAAGAAAAGTCCCGGCTCAAAAAGGATAATCTGGATATTGAGGGGACAGTTAATGAAACAATAGCGCTTTATAACATAACTAAGGATATCTGTAAGACGCTTGATGAAAAGAAGGTATTCGCAATCTTTCGGGAACGCCTAAGTGACTATCTTAAAATAGGAGACTGCCGGTTTCTGGATAAAGATGCGGATTTGTCTTTTTATACGGGAAGCATGGTCTTTCCTTTAATTATCCAGCAGGATACGATTGGTTATCTCATCGCCAGCCAAATCCAAGAAGAAGATAAGGAGAGGTTCCAGATCCTCGCCCAACAGTTCTTAATTGGGCTCAAAAGAGCGCTCCTTTATAAAAAAATGCAGGAATTAGCGATTACCGACAGCCTGACGCAGTTGTTCAGCCGGAGGCATTTTCTTGACCGCTTCGGTGAAGAGCTGAACCGGTCAAAAAAATTTAAATACAATTTTTCCTTTCTTATGGTTGATATAGATAAATTCAAAGAATTTAACGATAAATACGGGCATTTGGTAGGTGACGCTATATTAAGAGAGGTTTCCCGGACCATTAAAGAGACTATCCGGCAGATTGATTTTGTAGGTAGGTATGGAGGGGAGGAATTATCCATTATCCTGGTGGAAACGGATAAGGAGCAGGCGCGTTTTGCCGCAGAGCGTCTGAGGCAGGCTGTAGAAGCAAAAAATATCAGGGTATATGACGAGGAATTAAAGGTTACCATCAGTATAGGTATAACTACTTTTTCCCGGGGCAGAGAGACAATAGAGCAACTTATTGAATCCGCGGATAAAGCCTTGTACGCGGCCAAGCAGGCAGGCAGGAATAGAGTCTGTGTGTATGCGCCAGAATAGCCTTTCTTAAAGAATATCCCTTGTAGCTTTTAGATTTTTATGCTAACCTAACTGAATATTTGGCGTAATAGCTTGTTAGCCCTTATTTTTTGATATAAAATAATCCTTGATATGGCCAAAAAATTTATTATTTGTATTGATTTAGGCGGTACCAACCTGAAAGTTGCCCTCCTGGATCTAAATTACCGAATAAAAGACAGGGAGATTTTAAGTACGCGCTCTTTTATGGAAAAAAATGACCTCATCCTGGGGATTGTCCATGCCGTAACCAGGTTTATTAAATATAACAATTTGAGTAAGGCACAAATCCTGGGCGTAGGTCTGGGATTGCCCGGTCCGATAGACGCCAAGAGCGGAGTAGTGCATTTTTTCCCCAATATTCCCGGATGGAAAGAAGTGGCTCTCAGGTATATTTTGAGGAAAAAACTCAGCCTGCCGGTATCCCTGGATAATGACGCCAAACTTATGGCCCTGGCCGAGCATAGGTTGGGGGCGGCCAAAGGTTACCGCAATGTTTTATGCATGACATTAGGTACAGGCATAGGCGGGGGACTTATTCTCCATAATAAAATTTACCGCGGTTTTAATAACGCCGCCGGTGAAATAGGCCATTTACCGATTAATGAGAAAGCAGGCGCGCCTTGTAATTGCGGCAGGTACGGATGCCTAGAGGCGTATGTCGGTAATCAGAGGATTATTAAGGAAGCCAGGAGAGTTTTTAAGCGCAGTATTACCCTTGAAGAATTAAGCTGGTTAGCGGTAAAGCGTAACAAGCTGGCCATAGATATCTGGCGCAAAACAGGTAACCACTTAGGGTTTGCTTTAGCCGGGGTAGTAAACCTGCTGAACCTGGATGCTATTATTATCGGAGGCGGGGTTGCCGGAGCGGGTAATGTATTATTTGAAAGTATAAAACAGGCCCTGCGGGACCAGGCTATGGGCGTACAGGCTAAGCATGTAAGGTTATTTAAGGCAAAATTGGGAAATGAGGCAGGTTTAATCGGCGCGGCGATAATGGTAAAGGAAGGTTTATAGATGAAAATATTTATTGATACTGCGAACATCCAGGAGATAAAAGAGGCGGTTAGCCTCGGAGTGCTAGACGGAGTCACTACCAATCCCACCCTAATCGCCAAAGAAGCCCGGCCGGCCAAGGCATTATTACAGGAGATTTGTTCTGTAGTTTCCGGCCCCGTAAGTGCGGAAGTAATCAGCTTAGATTCAGGCGGCATGGTAGAAGAAGCGCGCGCGCTGACCAAGATTGCCAAAAATATCGTAGTCAAGATCCCGCTGACGAAAGATGGAATAAGGGCAGTTAAGGTTTTATCTCAAGAAGGCGTGAAAACAAATGTTACGCTTTGCTTTTCGGCTAACCAGGCGTTATTGGTAGCTAAGGCCGGGGCAGACTATGTCTCTCCCTTTATCGGCAGATTAGACGATATCAGCCAGCCAGGCATGGATTTAATCCGGAATATTAAAACTATCTATAATAATTACGGATTTAAGACCGAGATTATCGTGGCCTCGGTACGTAATCCCGTGCAGGTCCGGGATGCCGCGCTTATCGGCGCGGATATAGCTACTCTTCCTTTTAAAGTAATCGAGCAATTAATAAAACATCCGCTTACGGATATAGGGATACAGAGGTTTATCGAGGATTATAGAAAGATACCGAAATAAATGCTCAAGAAACTATCCTGCCTAGTTTTTATTTTAGTATTATCTTGTATTTCTACCTCCCGCGCCGAAGGAATCGTTAAAGCCGGTTCAAAATCTCAGCCGATGATCATTAACGGCGATAATGTGGAATATTCCGCCGATGCCCAGGAAGTAATTGCCTCGGGGAACGTGGAGATTATCTCGGGGGATACAAAACTCACCTGCCAGAAGTTGACCGTGAATACGCAGACCAAGGAAGGTATAGCCTCCGGACACGCCAGGCTAGAGGATAAAAAGGGTATTGTTGAAGGTGAGAAATTAATTTATAATTTTCAGACCAAGACCGGAAGCATTATTGACGCGCAATTCCGGGCCAACCCTTTTTTCGGCAGGGCCAGGAGAGTAGATAAAGAGAGCGAGAAAGAGATCGTAGCCCACTATGGATACGCGACCACCTGCAGCTTTGACCGGCCGCATTACCGTATTAGTTCGAAGCAGATAAACATTATTCCCCAGGAAAAGATTCAGACGAAAGACGATTACCTGTATCTGGGACCGGTCCCGCTGATGTATTTATCGCGCTTTAACCAGACCTTTGAAAAACCGCTTATGCACGTGAGTGTCCTTCCCGGGAAACGGAAAGACTGGGGGCCCTATCTGTTGAGCGAATGGAGGTCTAATATTAAAGATAATATCTATGCCCGGATGTATTTAGATTACCGTAATAAACTGGGTTGGGCCGAAGGGGTGGGGCTAAATTATGCCAAGACGCTTATCGGTAGCGGAGATTTTAAATTTTATTACAGTAAAGAAAGGCCCAGTAGTGTCCCTGCAGGAGACCCTACGTCGTACCAGAGATACCTTTTACGTTTAAGGCATAAGTGGGATATTGACAACCGGACTAATTTTATCGCGGAAGTTTATAAAATCAGCGATGAAAAAAGGAAATATGATTCCCAGGCTAATATCCTCAAAGATTATTTCTACCGGGAATATGAGAAAGATTCTGAACCGCTGACCTACGCGTTGCTGCACCACAGTTTTACCTATTCCAGCATCGATTTTTTGGCGCAGATGCGCATCAACCACTGGTATGATCAATTGGATAAACTGCCGGAAATAAAATATACGTTGCCCAGCATTAAATTGGGAGATACCCCGTTTTATTTTGAAAACTATACTACTTTTACCAGTTTTAACAAGAAGGCCGCTACCGCCCCTGCCAGCCCCGATGACCTGACCGTTACCAGGCTGGACACGGTGAATAAGATTTCTATTCCCACAAAAATAGCGTTCCTGCGGGTCAGCCCCTTCGTGAAGGTCCAGGAGACTATTTATGATAAAAGCGCAACCGGTTCCAGTTTGCCGGCCAGGTCTATATTTTATGCCGGAGCCGATATCAGCACCAAGTTTTACCGGACATTTAACGTCCAAAGCAATGTTTTTGGACTGGATTTAAACGGTTTGAGGCATATAATTACGCCCACTATCGGGTATTCCTATAACCCGGAGCCTACTGTTTCCGCTAATAAATTACTGCAGATAGACGGCGTGGACCTGCTTGCTTCCAGCAATGCCGCAACCTTAGAGTTATCCAATAAATTACAGACCAAGCGTAAAGACGCAGAAGGCAAAGAGGTCAGCGTTGACCTGGTGGATTTTATAGTCTCTACCACCTACGCCTTCAGCCCTCGCGTGGTCTACGGGGTTAGCCCCGTTATCTTAAATAATAATAGCGTTATCTATTCTGCTGACCCGGCTAATAAGAATAAATTGAACGGCGCTGCTTTTTCGGATATTCTTTTTAAATGGAAGCTTCTGCCTTATTCCTGGCTCAGGATCGAAGGAGACGCTACTTATAAGCGCTCCAGGATTCCGGGTGAAGTATATTATGATAATTATAATCATTTTTCCAATGTGAATTATGATATTAATTTTGATTTTTCTCCGGAGCGTTCATTCGGGATAGGCCAGCGCTATCAAAGGAAAGGCCAAAGCCAGATAACGGCAAGCTTTCAATGGCGGATTAACCCGAAATGGAAATTTTCCATATATCAAAGATACAATATGAAGCCTTACACGGATACCTCAATTTCACCGAATGAACTCGTAGACCAGGGTACGCTTGAACAGCAGTACACGCTTTCCAGGAATATGCATTGCTGGGACGTAGACTTTACATTTGATACCCGGCAGAATAACGGCAGCACTATCTATATAATTTTTAGGTTGAAAGCATTCCCAGAGAATGAGTTTAACATTAATCAAAGCTATAATCAGCCCAAGTCGGGTTCACAGTAATCCTATAACCTTAAGCAACAAGAGGGTATTATGAAGATTGCGATTATCGGTTCCGGTTACGTAGGCCTGGTTACCGGAGCTTGTTTTTCCGAGTTAGGCAACAAGGTTATCTGCGCGGATAATGATATTAGAAAAATCAGCAGCCTTAAAAAAGGCTTAATCCCTATCTACGAGCCGGGGTTGGAGGAATTGATTGTGCGCAATGTCAGGAATAAAAGGCTCTTTTTTACCGCAAGCATTAAAGAGGCGGTTAGGTCCTCTGAGATAATCTTTATAGCCGTAGGGACTCCTCCTTTAGAAAACGGAGAAGCTGACCTTACGGGAATAGAAAATGTTGCGCATAGTATAGCCGTGAACTTGCCTGGCCGGCAGGCCGGCAGGCAGGGGTACCGGTTGATTGTTGAGAAATCCACGGTGCCGGTCGAGACAGGGGATTGGGTAAAGCAGACAATAACGCATTATATTAAAGATAAGGCTAAATTTGATGTGGCTTCCAACCCGGAGTTTTTAAGAGAGGGTTCGGCGATAGACGATTTTATGCATCCGGACAGGATTGTTCTCGGCGTTGAGTCCAGGAAAGCCCGGGATTTATTGATCGAATTATACCGGCCTTTTAAGGTGCCTTTGGTGATTACGAATATTAAATCCGCGGAGTTAATCAAGCATGCCTCCAACGCTTTTTTAGCTACCAAGATCTCTTTTATCAATGCCGTTTCCCAGATTTGCGATAAGGTCGGCGCGGATGTCGAAGAGGTGGCTAAAGGCATGGGGTTAGATAGAAGAATCGGCCCCAGTTTTTTAAAGGCCGGCATAGGCTATGGCGGTTCATGCTTCCCGAAGGACCTGGATGCGTTTGTGCATATTTCTGAAAAGACCGGCTATGATTTTAAGCTACTCAAGTCGGTAGCCACGGTCAATGCTGAGCAATTGAGCTCGGCCCTTAAGAAGATAAAAGATTCACTCTGGATAATTAAAGGTAAAACCATCGCTATCCTCGGCCTGGCTTTTAAGCCTAATACTGACGATATCCGTAATGCCCCGGCTTTAAGGCTAATCAAGATGCTGCAGGAGGAGGGTGCCAAAATCAAGATCTATGACCCGCAGGCCATCAGTAAGGCTAAGAAGGTATTGGCTAAGGTTATTTTTTGCGCCGATGCCTATTCCGCCTGCCGTTTTGCGGATTGCCTTTTTATCGCTACGGAATGGGATGAATTTAAGGAGCTGGATTTTAGGAGAATTAAGAAACTGCTTAAACGGCCGTTGATTGTCGATGGCCGCAACCTCTATGACCCGGAAGTTTTACGAAAATTAGGTTTTTCTTATATTAGCATAGGAAGAAAAAAAGTATGAAAAATAAACTTAAGATTGCCGTTGTGGGGTTAGGCTACGTCGGGTTTCCTTTAGCCATGGAATTTGCTAAAAAAGGAATTCCGGTAATCGGTATAGAGATAGACCCGGGCCGCCTCAAGGCGATTAAACGCCGGGAATCCTATATCAGTGATGTTTCCGGCAAGGATTTAAAAAATATGTTAGCTGCGGGAAAATTCAGCGCGACTGCGGATTTTGCCAGGCTAAAAGAATGCGCGGCGGTATTAATCTGTGTCCCTACGCCCCTAAAGAGGAAAAACCTCCCGGATATCTCGTATATAAAAAATTCATTGCATTCCGTGGCCAGGCATATTAAGAAGGGGGCTTTAGTTGTTTTAGAAAGCACCACTTATCCGGGTACTACGGAAGAGGAGATATTGCCAATTTTCCAAAAACATAATTTAAGGCATGGCCGGGATTTTTACCTTTGTTTTTCGCCCGAGAGGATAGACCCGGGAAACCGAAGGTTTCCGGTGAATAAAATCCCCAAGGTAGTCGGGGGTATTAATGCCGAAGCTACGCGCCGGGCAGTTTCTCTCTATAAGCATATTATTGGTAAGGTAGTCCCGGTATCCAGCCCGCGGGCAGCCGAGACGGTCAAACTATTGGAGAATACCTTCCGGCTGATTAATATCGGTTTAATCGACGAGTTAGCGATGATGTGCCATAAGATGAAAATTGATATCTGGGAAGTAATCCGCGCAGCTTCGACTAAGCCTTTTGGTTTTATGCCTTTTTACCCCGGGCCCGGGGTCGGAGGCCATTGCATACCTAAAGACCCGCTGTATCTATACTGGAAGGCTAAAAGTTTTGGTTTCCGCTCGCGTTTTATTAAGCTTGCTTCCGAAGTGATCAGCTCGATGCCTGAATACGTGGTTGCCAGGGTGAAGGAAGCATTCTTAATGAGAAATTTAAAGCTAAAGGGGGCCAGGGTTCTGGTCGTCGGAGCCGCTTATAAGAAAGACGTGAAGGACTTGCGCCAGTCTCCCAGTATGGAGGTACTTAAATGCCTGGAGGCTAACGGCGCAGAGGTCGCCTATTTTGATCCTTTGATCCCGTATCTTAAAGTTAACCGGATAAAATTAAAATCCATTGCTTTAAGAGGGAGTTCGCTGAGGAGATTTGATTGTATCATTATAGCTACAGACCATTCGGAGATAGACTATGGATATTTATTGCATAATGCCCGGCTGATCTTGGATACGCGTAATGTATATAAAGGAAGAGGCGGGGATAAGGTGCTAGTCTTATGAGCAAGTTTTTAGTCACCGGAGGCGCGGGATTTATCGGTTCGCATATAACCGAGAAACTGGTTAAGGACGGCCAGGTAGTGCGCGTCTTGGATAATTTCTCCAGCGGTAAGATCAGTAATTTAAAAGGGTGCCGGGACAAGGTGGATTTAATTAAAGGCGATGTTTGCTCTAAGACCGTCTGTATTAAAGCTGCCCGGGGTATGGATTTTGTCCTGCATCAGGCCGCTTTAAGGAGCGTGCCGGAGTCCATGCAGGAGCCTGGAAAGTATAATGCGGTCAATATCGGCGGGACGCTGAATATGCTGGAAGCGGCCAGAGAAAATAAGGTAAGGCGCTTTGTATTCGCTTCATCGAGCTCGGTATACGGAGATACCCGGAATTTTCCGGAAAAAGAGGAGTTTAGCCCCCAACCGATTTCTCCCTATGCCTTGAGTAAATTAGTTGGCGAATATTATTGCCATATTTTCAGCTGCCAGTATAATCTCTCTACGGTGGCTTTACGTTATTTTAATGTCTTCGGCCCGCGCCAGGCCCTGGATGATGAATACGCGGTAGTTATCCCCAGATTTATTAACCGCATGCTAAGAAACGAGCCGCCGCCTATTTACGGTAGCGGCAGGCAATCGCGGGATTTTACTTTTGTCAGCAATGTGGTGGAAGCAAATTTATTAGCCGTCAAAAACAAGCGCTTAAAATCCGGGGTATTTAACGTTGCTTCAGGCAGGGATTATACTATTTTAGAATTAGTCGGTATTCTAAACAATATTCTGGGAAAGAAGCTGCGCCCGGTTTTCCTAAAAAAACGTCCAGGTGATGTTTTTAAGACACTCGCCGGCCTTTCCCGGGCAAAGAATATTTTAGGGTTTAGGCCAAAAGTTAATTTCGCCTCTGGTTTAGGCCTGACTGTAGATTACTGGAGGTCCAATGGGTAAAAGAGTAGTTATCACCGGAGGCGCGGGATTTATCGGGATGCACTTATGCCGCAGGCTCCTGGAGGCAGGGTATAAAGTAGTTTGTATCGATAATTTTATCTCCGCATCCGCCGGAAGCTCGCGGCTTTTAAGCAGGGATAAAAATTTTAATTTTATAAAACAGGATATCTGTAAATATATCGCTCTAGCCGGAAAGCTGGATTATGTTTTACACTGCGCTTCGCTTGCCTCACCCGAAGATTACCTGCGTTTTCCGATCCAAACGCTTAAAGTAGGTTCTTTAGGCACGCATAATTCTTTAGGCCTGGCTAAAAAAAAGAAGGCTGTTTTCATGCTTTTTTCTACTTCCGAAGTCTACGGTGACCCCTTAGTCCACCCGCAGCCAGAAAGCTATTGGGGCAATGTTAATCCTATTGGGGTGCGCAGTTGTTACGATGAATCCAAGCGTTTTGCCGAAGCTTTGACCATGGCTTATCATCGCCGGCATAAGTTAGATACTAGAATCGTCAGGATTTTTAATACCTATGGCCCGGGGATGCGGGTTGATGACGGAAGGGTAATTCCGAATTTTATTTATCAGGCCTTGCATAATAAGCCCCTGACTGTTTATGGCCGGGGAGGGCAGACCAGGAGTTTTTGTTATATTGATGATTTAGTGGAAGGCCTCTACCGGTTAATGCTTGCTCCGGTAAATGAGCCGGTGAATTTAGGCAATCCTCGCGAGTTTACGATCATGCAGTTAGCCAGGTTAGTTTTGAAGATAACCGGCTCAAAAAGTAAGATTGTTTTTAAAGACCTGCCTCAAGATGACCCCCGCCAGCGTAAGCCCGACATAGGCAAAGCCAAAAAAGCCTTAAAATGGGAACCCCGTATTTCCCTTAGCGAAGGGCTCAAGAGAACCATTCCCTGGTTTAAATAGGTACGTTGCACCTGCGCCTACTGTTGCAGGTGCTAAATGGGCTCCCTTAAGGGAGCCCATTTTTGAAAGCGCTTTCCTTGACAAGGGCCGTGTTTATATGTTATACTTTTAGCCATCCAACCCGGATTTTAAAAGAAAGGCTTAACCTTATGGTATTGAATATTTTAAAACAAATCAACTGGGTAGACATCTTTGTCTTCATCCTTATTCTGCGCGTATGTTTTATCGCTGTTAAAAACGGTTTCCCTGCTGAGCTATTTAAATTCATAGGCACGCTGAGCGCAACTTTTTTGTCTTTGCATTATTATACAAATTTAGCACTTTTTCTAAGCAACTGGCTTTTTCTGGGGAAAAGAATACCTTTAGAGTTCCTGGAATTAATGATTTTTCTCGGCTTAGCAATATCCGGGTACGGCATATTTATATTAATACGCAGCCTCTTCTCCAGGTTCCTCAAGATGGAGGCGGTCTCTGCTTTGAACAGATGGGGAGGGCTAGTTTTGGGTTTGGCCAGGGCAGCTCTTTTATCCAGCCTGGTTATGTTTGTGTTGGCCATATCAAGCGTAGGATATTTTAAGGAAAGCGTCAAGGAATCTTATCTAAGCCAACGTTTATTTTCGCTTGCCCCGGATGCCTATACCTGGATGTGGAATAGTGTTATAGCTAAATTCAGCGTAGCCGAAAAATATAACGCGGTTATTCCATCAATTAAAGAGGATTTTTCAAAAAAATAAGTGAAATTAACGCATTTTTATAACCTGGTTGTGAAATTTGGTGCTGAGCGCGATCCCCGGAAAAATAAGTCGGGGATAAAAGCATATCCAGATACCGCCATACTTTATGGTGACCCCGGGACGCAGGTAAAGAAAATCCTCGTCGGTATTGATATGGAAGTGGGAGAGTTACTCCTGGCCGACAGGATCCGGCAGACGCAAGGGCTGGACCTGGTATTATCCCATCACCCCGAAGGCCGGGCCTATGCTTTATTGCATGAAGTGATGCAATTACAGGTTGACCTGTTCAGACAGGCCGGGCTAGACGAAGATATTGCCCAAAAATTCCTGGATATAAGGAAGAATGAAGTGGAGAGAAAAATACTCCCCCAGAACCATACGCGGCCGGTAGATGCTGCCCGGCTCCTGAATTTGCCTTTTATGTGCATGCATACGCCTGCGGATAATCACGTTTATTATTTTCTTAAGAAATTGCTGGCAGGGCGCAAGGCCAGGGTGCTTCAGGATATAGTAGATATTTTGTCGGAGGTGCCGGAATACCGGGAGGCTAAGAAGAATATGACTGGACCGCGCATCCTTGTGGGCTCGCCGAAAAGAGAAGCGGGTAAGATATTCTTTGAGCTGACCGGGGGAACGGAAGGGCCCAAAGATATTTTTGGCAAGCTTTACCGGGCAGGAGTAAGGACCTTAGTATCCATGCATTTAAGCGAAGAGCATCTGAAAAAAGTTAAAGAGGCTAATCTTAATGTGGTGATCGCCGGGCATATCTCAAGCGATTGCCTGGGGTTGAACCTGCTCCTGGATAGGATTGAAAAAGAAGAAAGATTAGAGATTATTGGTTGTTCAGGTTTCCAAAGGATAAAGAGAGGCTAGCTATGCCCGGCCGTATTCCGGAAAATATATTGGATGATATTTTAGCCCGTGTGGATATTGTGGAGATTATCTCCGGGTTCCTGCCGCTTAAAAAGGCAGGCCGTAATTTTAAGGCCTGCTGTCCGTTTCATCACGAGAAGACAGCGTCTTTTATGGTTTCGCCTGACCGTCAAATCTACCATTGTTTTGGCTGCGGCGAATCCGGCAATGCCTTTAAGTTCCTTATGCGTTATGAACGCCTGGATTTCCCGGAAGCGGTAGAGGCCCTAGCGCGTAAGGCGGGAGTAGTTTTACCGAGAGATGAAACTCCGGGGGTTAAATCTGCAGGCTTAACTACGCAGATATACAGAATAAATGAATTGGCGGCAAATTTTTACAGCACTAACCTGAATTCACCCGCAGGTTTAAGGGCTAGAGAATATTTATTAAAGCGCGGGATAAAGCCGCAGGCTATTTCTGCCTTGAACCTGGGATTCGCTTCGGATCATTGGGATGGCCTGCTTAATTATCTGCGGTCAAAAGGCGTAAGCCTCGGGCTTTTAGAAAAAGCCGGCCTGGTTATAGCCAAGGAGGGCGGCGGTTTTTACGACCGGTTTAGAAACAGGATAATTTTTCCCATATTTGATATAAAAGGCCGGGTCTTAGGCTTTGGTGCCCGGGTATTAGATAACAGTTTACCCAAGTATGTCAATTCTCCCGAGACCGCTGTTTATACAAAAGGAAAAAATTTATACGGGTTTCATCTGGCCAGGGATGCTATTAGAGAAAATGATTGTGTGGCCATAGTCGAAGGGTATTTGGACTTTATCTTTCCGTTCCAGGAGGGCTTAAAGAATATTACTGCTTCTCTCGGCACAGCCTTGACTATAGAGCAGGCAAGGTTTTTAAAAAGGTACACCCATAATGTAGTTATGGTTTATGATGCCGATACCGCCGGTGAATTGGCTACCTTGCGCAGCCTGGATATATTTATCGAGGAAGAGATGCACGTCAGGGTCGTATCTTTACCCGCAGGGTTTGATCCGGATTTATTTGTGCGCCAGGAAGGCGTAGGCGCCTTTAAGGAAAAGATAGCGCATGCCGAGAGCCTGTTTGATTATAAGCTTAAAATTTTAAAATCCCGTTATAGCCTAAAGGAGATAGAAGGACGCGCTAAGATTTCTGGGCTGATGCTGGAGACTATCGCTAGATTTAAAAATGCGATTTTGAGATCTGAATACCTGAAGAAACTGGCTCAGGAACTGAATCTTAAGGAAGAGGCCCTGTTGGAGGAGATAAAAAGGGTTAAAACAGAAAAAATAAATGCGGATCTGCAAAGGAATCCCGCGCGTAAAACTCATAATGCTAACCCTACGGAGAAATTATTGATGTCGCTTATGCTGGAAGAAAGCGAACTGATTAACCGTATAAGGGAAAGCCTTAGCCCTAAGGATTTTCAGGATGAGCGGATATCCCGGATCGTTTCTCTCATGTTCAATCTGGTAGAGCAGGGTAAAGCCGTTGGCCCGCAAATATTAATGAATTATCTTGGTGATGATGTGCTTGAGCTGGTTTCTGAATCCGTATTTTTAACGCAAAACGCACCGGCATCAGAAGCTCACCGGGAAAAGGTGGTCTGTGATTGTATACAACGCCTAAAGACCGAGAGGGTAAGATTAGAAAGGCAAAGGCTGCATGAGCAGATTAAGGTTGCCCAGCACGTCGGTGATGAGGAGCTCTTGAGCCGCCTTACGGAAAAATTTCATTGTTTAATTAAAAAGAAAGCAGGTTAGGGATGAAAAAAAAGACATATGCTTCTAAGGACCTGGAAAAGATTATCGCGTTAGGCAAGCAAAAGGGTTTTTTGACTTATGATGAGGTAAATAACCTTCTGCCCGAAGAGTTCTCTTCGTCCGACGATATGGACCATTTATTTGAGCTGTTGGGGAATGAAGATATACAGGTAGTGGAACACGAAGACGACAGAATTACGGATAAGGAGAATCCTGTTATTAAGGATGATCTTTTAAGCGAACAGCTCAAAGCGGAGGAGCGTTTTCTTCCGTTGGATGACCCGGTTAAGATGTACCTGAAGCAGATGGGTTCCATTTCGCTCTTATCCAGGGAGCATGAATTAGAGCTGGCTAAGAGGATAGAGGATGCCGAAGAAAAATTTAAACGCGCCGCCTTAAGCACAAAATTCGTGCGCCATGAGACAATAGCCGTAGCTCACGCTATCTTAGAGGATAAACTTAACCTGGAAGAACTGGTTAAGGAGGATCTTAAGATTAAAAAGAGTAATGTTGCGGCGAAGATGAAAAGAATTCTTAAGAAACTTAAAGCTACGCGCAGCAATAGCCTGGCCATAGACCTGCTCTTGGGTTTTAATTTTGTAACTTCCGTAATCGAAGCGGCCGTACGCAAGCTGAACAGCTTATTAAAAGAGCTGGAGCATATCAACCGCCAGGGCAGGCGTAATTATTCCAGGAAGCAGGAAATTTTAAAACAGCTCGGCGAACCCTACGCCAGGATTAAGGAACAGATGCATGCGATTAAGTTAGCCAACCTTAAGTTTAACCGCGCTAAGAAAAAGCTGGTGGAGGCCAACTTAAGGCTGGTAGTGAGTATTGCCAAGAAGTATACCAATAGAGGCCTTTCTTTCCTGGATTTAATCCAGGAGGGGAATATTGGATTAATGCGGGCAGTAGAAAAATTTGAGTATAAAAGAGGGTATAAGTTTTCTACTTATGCTACCTGGTGGATAAGGCAGGCAATTACCCGTTCCATAGCGGACCAGGCACGCACCATAAGGATCCCCGTACATATGACCGAGACAATCAATAAGATTATCCGATATTCGCGGATTTTTGTCCAGGAGAACGGCCGCGAGCCGTTGCCTGAAGAGATAGCTTATAAAATGCGCCTGCCCCAGGAAAAGGTAAAGACAATATTAAAGATAGCCCAGGAGCCGATATCTTTACAGATGCCTATCGGCGATGAGGGGGATACGCATTTCGGAGATTTTATTCAGGACAAAAAAGCAGTCTCGCCGGCAAACGAAACCGTTCGTTCCATGTTAAAAGAAGAAATGAATTCTGCCTTAGGTACTCTTACGGAAAGAGAAAAAAAGATACTGGTTCTGCGTTTTGGGATGCACGACGGTTCCAGCCGGACATTGGAGGAAGTAGGCAATATCTTCAGGGTAACCCGGGAAAGAGTAAGGCAGATAGAAGCCAAGGCCTTGAAAAAATTACGGCATCCTACGCGTTCAAGAAGGTTACGTACTTTTCTGGATATGACGCTTGCGCATCAGAGAGAATATTAATTAAAGCAGGGAGTGCTCATGTTGAGCCTTGGTAGCCTAGGGAGATAGGCAGTTTTCCTGACCAGGTAAAGCCGGGAGAGCTGCTTTTAATTTTTTATGGAAGACAGCACGCATTTTAATAAAGCCGAAGAAAGATTAAGCGACGAGATAAAGTTTTTACAGGTCCGCATTACGGAGCTGGAAAAGGCCGAATCCCGGCATAAGTTATTCGAGAAAGAAAACGAGCAAAAGCTGCGCGTTATTTTTGATCAGACCTTCCAATTTATTGGCTTGATGACTCCCGACGGAATCCTGGTAGAGGCTAATCGGACAGCTTTGGATTTTAGCGGCATTACGGCTGAGAGCGTCCTGAATAAGCCATTCTGGCATGCCCCCTGGTGGGCACATTCTACCCAACTGCAGGAAGATCTGCGCCAGGCTATAAAAAAAGCCTCCAGCGGAGAATTTGTCCGTTTTGAGGTAACACATCTGGATAAAGACGGCAAGGCCCATTATGTGGATTTTTCCATCAAGCCGGTAAGGGACCAGGCCGGTAAAATCATCTATTTGATTCCTGAAGGCCGCGATATCACCGAGCTAAAAGAAATAGCGGATAAGCTCGCGCGTTCCAGGGAAAGATACGCTAACTTGATAAATGACCTTCCGGTAGGCGTCTACCGTAATGCTCCGGGTATGCAAGGCCATTTTTTGGAGGCTAATCCGGCGATTGTGAAAATGTTTGAAGCAGAATCAAAGGAAGAATTTCTTAAGCATAATGTCAGCGAACTTTATCAGCATCCCGCTGAAAGGGAGATAATCAGCGAAAAAATACTGGAGCAGGGTTTTGTAAAAAATGAAGAGTTGCAGTTGGTAACGCTTAAAGGCCATAAAATCTGGGGTTTGCTTAACGCAATAGCTAAAAAAGACGCGCAAGGTAACGTATATTTTGACGGTATTATAGAAGATATCACTGAGCGCAAAAAATACGAAGAAAAGCTGCGTGAGGCGCGCGCAGAATTATCCATCAGGGTCAAGGTAAGGACTGCGGAGTTGAGCCGGGCTAATGAGGAATTAAGAAAGGAGATAGAAGACCGTAAGAAGCTTAATGAGGCTTTTAGGCAGAATAAAATCTTTCTTTCCAATATCTTTAGTAGCATTCAAGACGGGATAAGTGTTCTGGATAAGGAAATGAATATACTCCTGGTGAACCCGTTTATGGAAAAGCTGTACGCAAGTAAGGCTCCTTTTTTGGGGAAGAAATGTTATGAAATTTATCAGTGTTCTAGCCAGCCATGTGAAAATTGCCCGGTCCTGGTAAGCTTAAAAACCCAGCAGTTGGCCTCAGCCGTAGTTCCTAGAAGAAGGGAAAACGGAGAAACTACCGGTTGGATTGAGCTTTACAGTTTCCCCCTCATCGATCAAGAAAATAAAGAATTCTTGGGGGTGATTGAATATGTGCGGGATATTACGGATAAGAAAAAAGCCCTGGAGCGGGTAGAGATCTTAAACGAAGAACTCTTAAGGTCTAATAAAAGGTTACGGCAGCTCTCGCTTACTGATTCCCATACCGGGCTGTATAACCATCGCTATCTCCAGGATGTTATTGAGGCGGAATTTCACCGGGCCAAGCGTTACGGCCACCCCTTAGCCGTCATAATGATAGACATAGATTATTTTAAGTCTATCAATGATGTCTATAGCCACCAGTTTGGAGACCTGGTCCTTAAACAATTTGCCAGGCAGTTGAAAATGATGATGCGCCGGTATGATATCATTATTCGTTCCGGTGGCGAAGAATTTATTATTATTTCTCCGGGCATAGATGTAGCTCAGGCCTTAAGTGTGGGCCAGAGGATTTTAGATACTATTCACTTATATAAGTTCGGAGATAAGCAACATACGGTTAAAATTAAATTAAGCCTGGCAGTGGTTTCTTATCCCGGAGATAAAGTGAATAGAGGTATGGGATTAATTAACCTGGCGGATCAGGTCCTGAATAAGGCTAAAGAGTCCGGAGGAAACAGGGTGTATTCATCTTCAGACATAGGCAAAGGAAAGCATCCGGCTCTAGAGGTAAAGAATAAACCCTTGGGGATCAAGCTTCTCCAGGGGAAGATTGATAAGCTTACTAAGAAATCCAATCAGAGCCTGGTTGAGGCAATATTCGCTTTTGCCAAAGCCATCGAATTAAAAGATCATTATACCGGCGAGCATGGCGAGGATACTGTCCGTTATGTAACCGATATTTGCGATAAATTGGAATTAGCTAAGGATGAGATCGAGCTGATCAAGCAGGGAGCGGTTTTGCATGATTTGGGCAAGATTGGTATCAGCGAAAAGATTCTCTTAAAGAAATCCAAGCTGACTAAGCGTGAATTTGAAGAGATAAAAAAGCATCCCCAGATCGGCGCGGACATCTTGCGGCCAATCCAGTTTTTACGTAAGCTTATACCGCTTGTTTTCTACCACCATGAAAAATGGGACGGAACAGGATATCCCAGCGGCATAAAAGGGGAAGAAATACCTATCGGTGCCCGGATTATCGCTATTGCCGATGCCTACCAGGCTTTGACCAGCGACCGCCCCTACCGTAAGGCCTATTCCCAGCAAAAAGCGATTGCGATAATGAAAGAAGGCAGCGGCAAGCAATTCGATCCGAAAATCGTAGGCCTGTTCTTAAAGATATTACAGGCCAGAAGATAGCCGGATATAAATGTACCAAACATCAATAAAAACTATTTCCATTTTCAATAAAAGAGGTATAATTAGGCGAAGGAGGAAAAATGGAAATGAAAATTAGTAAAAGTGTCTTGGTGGTCATTATTTTAGTGGCGATTTTGTTTTCATTCATTTCTTTTTCGATAGATAATATTCTTTGTAAAAACGTAGATGAGGTGACAAGGACGGGCCTCAGCAGGGTTATTCAACAGCAGGGCGCCGCGATTAAGCAGCTCATCGCTAAAGTCTTACAAGGGCAGGAAAAGCTGGAGGCACTCAGGAAAGATTTAGATATAACTAAGCAAAAGCTGGATAATGTAACCATGAGGCTGGATGCCTTAACGGTTAATTGAGGAACCTTCATAAAATAATCCAGGACGTTTGTAGAGCAGTTTTTAGAAATTCGGTATTTACGGCAGGAAGAGATAATTTCCTGCCGTTTTTTTCTGCGGAGCACCGGGAGGATTCAACTATTTCATGAAAAAGATAGCGTATTTATTAATTTTGCTAGTCTTGTTAGCAGTTTTCGTACTGGTAGGTAAAAACAAATTGGCGGCATTTTATTATAACCGCGGGGATGACTATTACGAGAAGCATTTATATAAAGAGGCAGTAAGTTATTTTAATAAATCGCTTAGGCTTAATCCTTCAGCTAGCGTGGCCCATTACGGTTTGGCAAACGCCTATGTCCAGCAAAAACTGGAAGATGCGGCGAGAGCGGAATATAAAAAGGCGCTCCAGCTGGATAGGCGCTTTATGTTGGCTTACGAGGCTTTAGCGGAGAGCTATATCCGGAGTAAGCTCTACCAAGAATCAATGGCTATACTAAAAGAGGCGGAAGTTCTTTCCCCCGGTAATAAGAAGATCCAGGATTTAATGGATTATGCCTCTTCTAAATATATGGCCTATCTTTTAAATACCGGTATCGACGCATTTTCGTCGGGAGAAAAAACAAAGGCGTATGAGTTACTCCATAAAGCGTTACAAATCGACCCGGATTTTATCTTTGCGCGTTATATGCTCGCCGATTTTTATTATATTGACCGTGATTATGAACCGGCTATAGCTTTAGCTGATGAAATAATCCTCCGGGATAGCAATTTTTTCCTGGCCTATAAACTGCTCGGAGACATTTATTTTAGGGAAGGAATTTTTGATAAAGCCGTTAGTGCCTATAGGAAAGCCTGGGCGTTAGACAAGAATGAGCCGGTCATCGCTAACAACCTGGGTCTGGCTCTGATGAACCTTGAGAACTACAGAGAGGCAGTGCCTTATTTAGAGGAAGCTTTAAGGTTAGATCCCGGTAATATAAATTTCCGTTATAGCTTGGCCAGTATATATAGGGACCAGGGAAGATTAAAAGAAGCTGTCCTAGAGTATGGAAACGTCATTAGCGCGCAGCCGGATTACCCCAATGTGCATAATGATTTAGGGGATATTTATACGCGGGAGGCTCGCCCGAAAGAAGCACTGAGCGCATACCGTCAAGAGATGGATCTTTGCCTGAATAAGCTTTCTGCTGATCCTTTTGATCCTGTTGCCTTGAACGATATAGCCCATGCTTATAATGGCGCCGGGGAATACAACAAAGCAAGAGAGTTTATAAATAAGGCATTAATTATAAGTCCGGGATACCGGGAGGCATACTTGACCTTAGCCGCCATAGAAAGGAACCTGGGTAATCCCGCTAAGGCATTGGCAGCGTTAGAAAAAGCCAAGACATTAACCAGGGGTGGACAGTTTTTTATAGATCAAGCTATTTATGAGGTCAAGGCGCTAAAACTTCCCGTTGGGGTGAGATTAAAAAATGAGCCCTACCTGAAAAGCCAGTAAATTCACGCTGGAATACCGGAATTTAATATTTTTTAACTTGCAAAATAGGGCTAAAAATAGTAATATATAATATTAACTTTTAGGGCCCATAGCTCAGCGGTAGAGCAGGTGACTCATAATCACTTGGTCGGAGGTTCGAACCCTTCTGGGCCCAGATTTAGGGCGATTGGCTCAGTTGGTTAGAGCGCCACATTCACATTGTGGAGGCCAGAGGTCCGAATCCTCTATCGCCCACCATTAAATAGGGAGTAAAATTGTCCACGGTTAATTTGAGGGAGCAGCTAAGCAGCCTGATAAAATTACAGACAGTAGATAGCGAAATATACGCTTTACGTTCCGAGAAATCCGCCAAGCCTGATGAGATTAAGGCTAGGGAAATCTCTTTTGAAGCCAAGAAAGCGCAGTTGGCGGAGTTAGAAAAAAAGTTATTGGAATTACAGAAGGAGAGGAAGGATAAGGAACTGGAGTTAGGTTCAAAAGAAGAGGCGGCTAAGAAGCTGCAGGGGCAGCTTTATGGGCTTAAAACCAATAAGGAATACCAGACGATGTTGCAACAGATACAGGACGCCAAAGCCGATGCCTCGATTATTGAAGATAAGGTACTGGAGTTATTCGATAAAGCGGATGCGGCCAGGGGCGAAGTAGAAAAGGAAAAATTAAGGCTTAAGGAGGAAGAAAAAGTATTTTTAACCGAGAAGAAAAAAATTGAAGACCGGGTTAAAGAGATAGATGACCGTTTAAGCCAGCTCGAGGCGCAGAGGAAACAGGCCATCCCGGAGATAGACCCGAAGATCCTGAGCCAGTACGAGAGGATATTAGGCAGTCGCGAGGGCCTGGCCATAGTTATTGTCAAGGAGAACTCCTGCGGCGGCTGTAATATGTTTGTCCCTCCACAGGTGATCAATTTGATTAAAATGTATGAGCATATAATTACTTGCGAGATGTGTAATCGGATACTCTATATCAATGAGGGAGCTTGAAATTTACATTGACGGAGCGTCAAAAGGCAACCCGGGCCCTAGCGGTATAGGGGTGGTTATTTGCCGGGATAAGGAGACAATAAAAAATATCTCTAGTTATATCGGCAACGCTACAAATAATATTGCCGAATACACAGCCTTGATTTACGGGCTCCGGGAAGCATTGGTTTTAAAGGCAGAGGTGATTAAGATCAAAACAGACAGTCAGCTCCTGGCGCGCCAGTTGAATAAGGTTTATAAAGTCAAGCACCCGAATATAGCCGGGCTTTATAACCAGGCGTTGAATTTGCTGGCGGAATTTAAAGAGGTTTCGATAGAGAATATTCCGCGCGCAGAGAATACTGGTGCGGACAAATTGGCAACCCAGGCGATAAAGAAAGAATTAAAGAAGCCTGCCTACTGGTAGGTCTAGCTGTCGGTAGACAGGCAGGAGTGTTCTTTTAAAAATAGGGCAGGTAGAGTGTGGCCGCCCCAGGCTTTATAAGCCCAAGGGGAGGAAAGTCCGGGCTCCGGAGGATAACGCAGTAGGGTAATGCCTACCCGGCAGGTTAATCGCTTGCCGAGGATAAGAGCCACAGAGACGAGTAGCAGTCGAAGACTGCGAGATGAAACGCGGTAATCTCTGCGTGGAGCAAGGCGAATAGGAGATAAAGTCCCTTACCCAGGGCGCGCGCTCATCCGGCGCGTTATTTAAATCTCGGGTAATAAGCTGCTTGAGCTCTGATAGCAACATCGGAGTCGAGAGGAATGGTCACTTTTCGATGCGCATACTCGCATCAAGACAGAACCCGGCTTATTTTATCTGCCCTTTTTAAATTAAACATAAGGAGGAAACAAATGTCTGGTCATTCTAAATGGAAGACGAATAAAGGAAAAAAGATGGCGGCGGACGCCAAAAAGGGAGCGACCTATACTAAGATAATTAAGGAGATTACAGTTATTGCCCGTGAGGGCGGCGGAAATCCGGACAGCAACCCGCGTCTGAGAGCGGTCATGATGAAGGCGAAAGAAGCAAATATGCCTTCAGATAACGTGAAGATGGCGATTAAGCGCGGCACAGGCGAATTACCGGGCGTAGTCTACGAGACCTGCATGTATGAGGCCTATGGCTCCGGTGGGGTAGCCATGATGATTGAAGTGCTCACGGATAATAAAAACCGTACGAGCGCCGAAATTCGTAATATCATGTCTAAGAAAGGCGGGAGTTTTGCCGGGGCCGGCTCAGTGAGCTGGATGTTCACGATGAAGGGTTATTTCCTGATTGAGAAGTCCCAGGCTAAAGAAGACGAGCTGATGAATATTGTCTTGGATGCGGGAGCCGAGGATATGAAGTCGGATGAGAAAAATTATGAAGTGTTTTGCCCTCCGCAAAATTTTGAAAAGGTAAAACAGGCCCTTGAGGCCAAAGGTATTAAAACCCAGGATGCCGAAGTCACCATGATCCCTTCTTCTACGGTTAAATTGACCGGCAACGATGCTAAGCAGTTATTATCTTTGATCGATACCCTGGAAGAACATGATGACGTAGAGCATGTCTACGCCAACTTTGATATACCGGATGAAGTAATGGAGAGTATGGCCTAAAGAAGAATAAAATGCAGATACTGGGGATTGACCCGGCTTTGACCATTACCGGATACGGATTAATTCAGGCCCGGGGCAATAAGCTGTCTCTGGTCGAGGCAGGAATAATTTCTACTTCCGCCAAGGAAATAATCACGCGGCGCCTGGATAAGCTATACCATTGTATTGTAAAATTAATATCCGAGACCTCTCCTGATGTTTTGGTCTTGGAGAAGATCTACGCGCATTACCGCCATCCTGCTACGTCTTATATCTTAGGCCAGGCGCGCGGAGTGATCTGTTTGGCCTGTGCTACAAAAAATATACCTTTAGCAGAATATGCGGCTACGCGGGTCAAGAAGGCAGTGGTGGGAAAGGGTTTGGCCTCCAAGGCGCAAGTGCAGAGGATGGTGGCAGGGTTGTTAGGTTTAAACAGTTTACCCAAGTATATGGATATTACGGATGCTTTAGCTTTAGCTATTACCCATAGCTATATGGTGAGGCCAAAAGGATGATTTCCAGGATATCGGGAAAGATAATTGAAAAAGGAAATAATTATCTAGTGGTGGAGACCAACGGACTGGCTTACCAGGTTTTTGTCCCGACTACCGTAATGCAGCGCATAGGTGAATCTTTGGCAGCCGACGGTTCAATCTGCTTGCAGACTTTTCACTACCTCCAGTCTGATGCGAATAAGAGTATCCCTGTTTTAATCGGCTTCCTGAACGATATAGAAAAAGATTTCTTTGAAATTTTTATTACTGTTTCAGGCATAGGCCCGCGCGCGGCGCTTAAGGCGCTGAATAAGCCGATATCTGAAATTGCCCGGGCAATAGATGAAGAGGATCTAGTTTTTTTAAAAGCGCTTCCCGGCATAGGCGAACAGAGGGCGAAAGAAATCATCGCCAAGCTTCAGAATAAAATCGGCAGGTTCGGCCTGATCCAGGACCGTAAGGTAAAAGAAACCTCGGTTAAGGCCAAAGATATCAGCGAAGAGGCCTTAGCCGTCCTTTTACAGCTAGAATATAAACGGTCGGAAGCTTTGCAGATGATTAAAAAATCCCTGGAGGCCTCCGCTGACATTAATACAACCGAGGAGCTTTTAAATCGGGTTTATAAACAGAGAAAATCGAGATGAATACGCAGGATAACCGCAAGTCCGTCATTGAGGCTTTGTTGCTGGCGAGCGAGAAGCCCTTACCTTTAGAGCAAATAAGGGTTGTTTTGGATAATCTGGATGCGCTTGAGGCGCGCCGCTTAATCGCAGAGTTAAAACTTGAATATGAAGAGGCTAACCGCGGTATACGCATTGCCGAAATAGCCGGCGGTTTTCAGATGATCACCGCGGCTTCCTTCGCGCCTTTCTTGAGAAAATTATTCAAAGACCGTAACGCCGAAAAAATATCCAAGCCGGCTTTAGAGACACTGGCGATTATCGCTTATAAGCAGCCCTTGACCAGGGTAGAAATAGAATTATTGAGAAATGTCAATGTTGACGGAGTAATCAAGAGTTTATTGGATAAGGACCTTATTCGTATCGCAGGAAGAAAAAAAGCCCCTGGAAGGCCATGCGTCTATGGCACGACCAGGAGGTTCCTGGAGCATTTCGGGTTGAAGTCATTGGAGGAGCTGCCTAAAATAGAAGAATTTTCGGCGTTGGCCGAAAAAAAAGACCTCGTTGATATTGCCTTAGAGGGAGAAAAGAAAGCGGAGGCTTTAGATGAACCTCAAAAACTTACGCAGGAAAATAGATAGTTTAGATAAAAAGATAATCCAGCTTTTGAATGCCCGCGCCAAAATTACACTGGATATCGCCGGCGTGAAGTCCAAAAGTGGCCGGAGTATTTATGTGCCTGAACGCGAAAAAGAAGTCTTAAGGAAGGCAGCTTTTTTAAGCAGGGGGCCGTTGGCCATAAAAGCCCTGGAAGCGATATACCGCGAAATCATGTCTTCCAGCCTGGCCCTGGAAAAACCTTTGAAGATAGCCTACATGGGCCCGGAGGCATCTTTTAGTAATTTGGCGGCTTTAAAGAGATTTGGCTCGCAGGTAAGTTATGTAGCTTGCGCAAGCATCGCGGAAGTATTTTCAGATGTCGAGAGGGAAGCCAGCGATTACGGAGTTGTCCCGGTGGAGAATTCTATCGAAGGGGCAGTGACACATACTTTGGATATGCTGGTAGATGCAGACCTGAAGATCTGTTCGCAGATAATTCTGGATGTAGCGCACAACCTGCTAGCCAAATCCGCCAAGGATAAAATCAGGCGGGTATATTCTAACCCGCAGGTCCTGGCGCAATGCCGTATATGGCTGCAGGAAAATTTACCTAAGGCCGAGCAGATTGAAGTCTCCAGTACTACGGCCGCAGCCAGGATAGTCGCAAAAGAAAGAAATAGCGCAGCCATAGCTTCATTATTAGCGGGTAAAGTTTATAAGCTAAAGGTAATGGCCCGCGATATTGAAGATTCACCGCACAATATTACCCGTTTTTTTGTTATTGGCAAAACCGATGCGGGTAAGACCGGGAGGGACCGGACAGCTATCCTTTTCTCCATTAAGGACAAGGTAGGGGCGCTTCACGATATGCTGCTTCCTTTTAAGAAATATAAGATTAACCTGACCAAGATTGAGTCCCGGCCATCGAAAAGAAAAGCCTGGGATTATTATTTCTTCGTGGATTTAGTTGGTCACCAGCAGGACAGGCGGATTCAAAAAGCGCTGCGGGAGTTAGAGAGCAAGTGTAAATTCTTGAAGATATTAGGGTCATATCCTATTTAAGGAGGCGGCAATAAATGCGCGAGTTAGTCCGTAAAAATATATTAGGGGTTACTGCTTATACCGCCGGTAAGCCTATTGAGGAAACTAAAAGGCAACTGGGTTTAAGGGATGTTATCAAGCTGGCCTCAAATGAGAATCCGTTCGGGGCTTCCCCCAAGGCAGTCAAGGCCATACGCAAGGAAGCCTCCGGCATAAACCGTTATCCGGATTCCCAGAGTTTTTATTTAAAAAAGAAGCTGGCCAAATTATTAAGCCTTACGCCGGCTAACTTTGTTTTAGGTAACGGTTCCGACGAGCTGATTGACGTAATTATTAAGACGTTCGTTGAGGACGATGAAAATATTATAACCTCCGAGACTACTTTTCTGGAGTACGGAATTGTCGCTGCGGTGAATAACCGCCAGGTAAAACGCGTTCCTTTGCGTTATTTTAAATATGATCTGGAATCGATCAAAAGAAAGATTGACCGAAAAACCAAGTTGATCTTTATCGCTAATCCCAATAACCCCACCGGCACCTATGTGACCAGGTTCGAGCTGGATGATTTTATCCAAGATTTACCGGATAATATATTGTTAGTTATGGATCAGGCGTATGATGTTTTCATTGACGTAGACGATTTCCCCCGGGCCCAGGATTATTTTAAGCATAAAAATATGATTATACTGAATACTTTTTCCAAGGCCTATGGCCTGGCGGGTTTGAGGTTAGGGTATGCTATCGCGGATGCCGAATTAGTAAGTTATCTGGAAAGGGTGAGGCAGCCTTTTAATATTAACTCCCTCGCCCAGACAGGGGCATTGGCTGCGCTGGAGGATAAGGAATTTTTACGTAAGACTAGGTCTATGGTGCTGGAAGGCAAGAATTATCTTTACGATAACCTTAAAAAACTGGGCCTGGCCTATGTTCCGAGTGTCGCTAATTTCCTTCTGGTGGATGTGGGGAGGGAGAGTTTTGAATTTTTTTCTAAGATGTTGAAATTCGGGGTGATTGTACGCGATATGAAACAATATGGTTTAAAAAATTTCATCCGCGTAAGTATCGGGACAAAAAAAGAAAATGAAAGATTTATCAGGGTATTGAAAAAAATCCTCAAGGGGAAGGAGAAAGCATGATTATTGTTTTAAGGCCGGACGCCACAGACGGGCAAATAGACCATATAATTGAGAAAGTAAAAAAATTAGGCTTAACCCCGCATGTCTCTAAAGGTACCGAGCGCACGATTATCGGAGTGATCGGCCCGGAAGATGTATTGCGGGTTACCCCCGTAGAAGTATTTCCCGGAGTAGAAAAGGTCATTCCGGTCCTGGCCCCTTACCGGCTTGTTTCGCGGGAGTTTCAAGCTGCAGATTCGGTTATTGACTTAGGCAAAGGGGTAAAAATAGGCGGGAAAAAAATAGCAGTTGCCGCCGGCCCTTGCGCGATTGAGGATAGCGATACCTTACGTAAGATTGCCGTGAGCGCCAAGAAGGCAGGAGCAACGGTTTTACGCGGGGGTGCGTTTAAGCCGCGCACTTCGCCTTACAGTTTTCAGGGCTTAGGCGAAGAAGGGCTTAAGGTATTAAAGCAGATAGGCACGGAGCTCAATCTCGTAACCGTAAGTGAAGTAATGGATACCCGGGATGTGGGCCTGGTTGCTGGTTACGTGGATGTTCTGCAGATTGGCGCGCGGAATATGCAAAATTTCAACCTCTTGAAAGAAGTAGGCCTGGCTAAGAAGCCGGTATTGTTAAAAAGGGGCTTATGCTCAACGGTAAAAGAGATGCTTATGTCTGCCGAGTATATATTATCCGGAGGAAATTTTAATGTCATACTCTGCGAGCGCGGCATAAGGACATTTGAAGATTCTACCCGGAATACCCTGGACATAAGCGCGGTGCCGGTAGTTAAACAACTTTCGCACCTGCCGATCATAGTGGATCCGTCGCACGCTGCGGGCAAATGGGGGCTGGTCGGGCCGCTCTCTAGAGCAGCGGTTGCTGTCGGCTCAGACGGCCTGATTATTGAGGTGCATAGTGCGCCTGAGGAGGCCATGTCTGACGGCGCCCAATCCTTGCTCCCTGCGAATTTCGCGAGTCTGATGCAGGAGTTAAAAATTTTAGCTAAGTCTATAGGAAGAGAGATTTAATGCCTTTATTCAATAAAGTTGCGGTTATCGGGACAGGTTTAATCGGCGGTTCGCTGGCCCTGGTTATCCAAAAGGAGAAGCTGGCTAAAGAAATTGTCGGAGTGGCCCGGCACCAAGCAAGCCTGGATTTAGCGGCAAGGAATAAGGTCATTAACCGGGGTGCGCTTGCGCTTGATATTATTAAGGGCGCGGATCTTTTGATTTTAGCTGCTCCGGTTGATAAAATCATCAGCTTAAGAAAGAAGATCCTTAAATACGTAGGCAGGAATTGCATCGTTACGGACGTCGGAAGCACTAAAGAAAAAATAGTTTCTCTTTTAGGCAGGTCCTTCCCGTATTACCTGGGCAGCCACCCTTTAGCCGGTTCAGAAAAGCGGGGCGTCAGCTCCGCGCAGGCCGGAATTTTTAAAGGCACTTTGTGCATCTTAACCCCTACTTTAAAGACGCCGGGAGTGGCAATGAAAAAAATTAAGGCATTATGGAAAAAAGCAGGAGCAAAAGTTATCTGTTTATCCCCCAAGGAACACGACCGGATACTCTCTTTTACCAGCCATCTTCCGCACGCCGTTGCTTTTTCGCTCATTAACGCTATCCCCGGAGATAGTTTAAAGTTTTCTGCCAGCGGCCTCAAAGATACCACGCGTATAGCTGCTTCCGATGCCTTACTCTGGCAGGGCATTTTTCTAACCAACCGGAAGAATCTGCTTAAGGCCATAGCTGCTTTTGAAAAAAAGTTATTGAAAATAAAATCCGCAATCAGCAGGAATGATAAAAAGGCACTTAGGGGTATTTTAGCCTGCGCGCGAAAGAAGAGAAACAGTTTAGAATGATTATTGCTATAGACGGTCCCGCAGGTGCAGGGAAAAGCACAGTCGCCAGACTGGTCGCCCAATCGCTCAATTTCCTTTATATCGATACCGGTGCTATGTACCGGGCACTGACCCTGAAGGCCCTGGAAGAGAGGGTAGATATAAAGGATTCCCAAAAGGTAACCGAGCTTGCTTCTCATACCGAGATCAGTTTATTTAATGACCCGCAGGCTCCGCTGAAGGTGTTATTGGACGGACGCGACGTAACAAATGCAATCCGCCAGCCGCGCATTACGAGCTTTGTTTCGGAAATAGCCAAAATCAAAGAGGTGCGTAAAATAATGGTTGAACTGCAAAGAAAGCTGGGAAACGAGGGTAATGCCGTGCTGGACGGCCGCGATATCGGCACAGTGGTTTTCCCGGAAGCAGAAAAAAAGTTTTATATTGATGCGGATTTTAAAGAACGGGTAAACCGCAGGCATAAAGAAGCGCAGGGCTTGGGCCAGGAATTAACCTTAGAGGATGTAGCTGCGGATTTAGCCAACCGTGACAGGATAGATTCCGGACGCGTAGTCGCGCCGCTTAAGCAAGCCGAAGATGCTGTTTATGTGGATACGACAAAACTTAGCATTGAAGAAGTAGTTAATAAGGTCTTAGGTTTTATCCATGGATAAAGCGCTTATTCGTAACTTCAGTATCATCGCCCACATAGATCACGGTAAATCTACCCTGGCCGACCGTATTCTGGAATTAACCGGGGCGGTAGATAAGAGGCATAAAGGTACCCAGCTCCTGGATGATATGGATTTGGAGCGTGAGCGCGGAATTACTATCAAGGCCTCCATGGTCAGGTTATTATACCGGGCGCATGACGCTAAAGATTATGTTTTAAATTTAATTGATACGCCCGGCCATGTGGATTTTACCTATGAGGTTTCTAAATCCCTGGCTGCCTGTGAAGGGGCCGTGCTGGTAATAGATGCCAGCCAGGGGATCGAGGCCCAGACCGTAGCTAATTATTATCTGGCCCTGGAAAGCAACCTGGAGATCATTCCCGTTATTAATAAGATAGACCTTGTTGCCATAGATTTACCCAGAGTTAAAAAACAGATTAGCAGTGTTTTAGGCTATAAAGAAGAAGATATAATCTTGGCTTCGGCTAAAGACGGCAGCGGTATTGAAGCTATCCTGGAAAGGATAATCCAGGTAGTCCCGGCGCCCCAAGGCGCAGAGAACCATCCCTTAAAGGCCCTGGTTTTTGATTGCCGTTTTGACGCTTATAAAGGCGTGGTAGTTTTTGTCCGGATTACCGACGGAAATATTACAGCGCAAACGCAGCTTAAGATGATGCATTCAGGAGAGGTTTATAAAATTGAAGAACTGGGAGTCTTCCAAAATCTAAAATACTCGGCGGTAGATTCTTTGTCCTGCGGTGAAGTAGGTTATTTTACGGCGAATATCCGCGAGGCCAGGGAGATTATTATCGGCGATACGATAACCGATGTTAAAAACCCGTGTGCGGATGTCTTTCCGGGTTACCGCAGGCCTAAGCCGCTGGTCTTCTGCGGTATATACCCGGTTAATCCGGGCGATTTTCCGGAACTGCGCGACGCTATGGATAAATTAAAATTATCCGATGCCTCCTTTGTCTTTGAGCCGGAAAATTCACAGTCTTTTGGTTCGGGTTTTCGCTGCGGTTTCCTGGGCCTTTTGCATATGGAGATTGTCCAGGAGCGCCTGGAGAGAGAGTATGATTTAAATTTAATCCTGACTGTTCCGAACGTAGTCTACCGGGTAATAAAAAATAGCGGAGAAATATTGGAAGTGGATACGCCGGCCAAGTTACCTGCGGAGCAGGAAATCCGCCAGGCGCAGGAACCCTATGCCAGCTTGTTGATGATTATCCCCGTAGAATCAATAGAAGGAGTTTGTGATTTTACCAAGTCCAGGAGAGGGATCTTTCAGTCAAACGAGTACTTAAGCGAGGACCGGGTTAAGCTGACTTTTAGTATCCCGCTTTCCGAGATTATCGTGGATTTTTATGACCGGATGAAATCCTTGACCAGGGGGTATGGGTCATTGGACTATGAGTTTAAAGATTACCTGCCTACAAAGCTGGTGAAATTAGATATACTTTTAAACGGACAGATTTGCGATGCTTTTTCATCCCTGATGTGTAAGGATAGAGCATATTCGCGCGCTCAGGCTTTGTGCAATAAGCTTAAAGAGCTCATCCCGCGCCAATTATTTGAAGTTTCAATACAGGCGGCTGTGGGTAGCCAGATTTTAGCCGCGCAGAAGATCCGCTCGGTCGGTAAGCACGTTACGGCCAAGTGTTACGGCGGGGATATTACCCGTAAGCGCAAGCTTTGGGAAGAGCAGAAAAAAGGCAAGAAGCGCCTTAAACAATTCGGGAAAGTAGAAATTCCCCAGGAAGCATTTTTGGAGGTATTAAAGATATGACGAAAAAAAAGAAATCGGCCTTACGCGAATGGATAGAGGCAGCGCTTTTTGCGGCTTTCCTGGCCTTCTGCGTTATCCGGCCGTTTATTGTGCAGGCTTTTAAAATTCCTACCGGTTCTATGCGCCCTACGCTCCTGGAAGGCGATTTAATCCTGGTGAATAAATTTATTTACGGGGCCAAAATACCTTTTACGCATTTAAGGCTGCCGGCGCTAAGGCAGCCGAAAAGAGGGGATGTGATTGTTTTTATATATCCTGAGGATAAAAATAAAGATTTTATCAAAAGGTTAGTGGCCTTACCGGGAGAAACGGTAGAGATTAAAAGCGGCACGATTTACGTTGACTCCCGGCCTCTCGCGGAACCTGTTTTTAATAACCGGTATTATTATAACCGGGGAGACTTTGCCCAGGAATATGAAAAGGTCGTCGTGCCGCAAGACAGTTATTTTGTTCTCGGGGATAATTCCGGCTCTTCCAGGGATAGCCGCTATTGGGGGTTTGTGCCGGCAGACAATATTCTGGGCGAGGCAGTAGTTATCTACTGGCCGCCGCTACGCATAAGAGTGATTAAATGAATATCGCAAATAAAATCTCGACTTTCAGGATCCTGAGCGTCCCATTTTTTATCGCCGCTTTGGCTTACTATTCGCCGCAGAGAAATTATCTCAGGTTTGTCGCCTTAGGGATTTTCATTCTCGCGGCTATTTCGGATGCCGCAGACGGTTATATAGCCAGGAAATCAAAGCAGCAGTCCAAAGCCGGGCTTATCTTGGATCCTTTAGGAGATAAATTACTCTTAATGAGCGCGTTTATCTGCCTATGCGTTAACAGTAACCTGGCTTTAAGGTTTCCGCTCTGGGTCATTCTTGTCGTGGTCAGCCGCGATGTGATCATAATTTTAGGGGCGGTGGTCGTCTATATCGTAAAGCAAAACATTAATATTATACCTACCTATTGGGGTAAATTAACGACCCTTTTCCAGATACTGGCGATTATCTCGGTTTTACTGCAATTAAAATTTTCTCCGTTATTTTGGTGGCTGGCGGTTATCCTTACGGTTATTTCAGGCGCAGTTTATATAAATAGGGGGTTTATTATACTTTATGCTTTGGACTCTCCTCGGAATAGTCATTAGTTACTTAGTCGGCTCTATCCCTACGGCCTATATTTTCGGCCGGATGATCAAGAAAACCGACATCCGTAAATTCGGCTCTGGCAATGTGGGGGCGACCAATGCCCTTAGGCTTTTAGGCAGGGGCTGGGGGTTAACTGTTTTGGGGCTGGATATCCTAAAAGGATTCCTGCCGGTAGTAATTTTATCCAGCGCCATAGGGGCCAGTGCTAATGTGCCTCTGGAATCATTCTGTATCATCCTTGGTTTAAGTTGTATCTGCGGGCATAACTGGACCATCTTTTTGCATTTTAAAGGAGGCAAGGGAGTAGCTACAACTTTAGGAGTTTTAGCGGGGCTCTCCGTCAAGATAGCCGGTTTAAAAATTATCTTGGGAATAACTATTTTAATCTGGTTAACCGTCTTTATTATCAGCAGGACCATTTCCTTAGCCTCGGTATTAGCGGCTTTAAGTTTTCCCTTATTAACGGTTTTATTCAGGCAATCTATGGGCTTAATTCTTATAGTGACGCTTTTAGCTGCATTCATCATCTTCCGCCACAGATCCAACATCAAAAGAATCCTCAGCGGCCAGGAGCCTAAACTAAACTTTTAAAAATAAGCGTTTCTTTTGTCCTTTCCCCAAAGACCTCGCGCAACTAAAAAAACTTAATCAGGGTTGCTCAGGTTAAGAAACCGCTTTCTTTTTTGCCCCCGCTACCCCTTGAAAACACCGGGTTTGGCGTTTATACTTTCTTAGAAATAGAGAGTATTCTATCCCCACCAGCCACAAGCAGGGGATGAGCCGGGTTATCTTAGTTTAGATAGCCCGGCGTAGATTCAAGGGGGTTGAAAAGATGCGCGATCTATTGTTCAAAAATTTGACTTCTAATGACCGCAGGAGGAAAATAATTACCAGCTCTGAAGTTGTAGACAAACAGGGCGTCTGCAGCACTATCCACCGGCATTTTATCTGTATGGTTAAAGAGATAGGGCCGGGGAATAATATTGCCAAGCCTGCGCCGTATCTTTATGTGCTTAAAAATCATAATACCAGAGAACAAAGGGAAAAGTTTTTTTGTAAAATAAAGGGGAGTATTTGCGCGGTAAATAAAGGCAGATTATTTTTAATTGTCTTTATGCATTCTCTCAGGATAGACCTCGTAGCTAAGCCGCAACAGGTATGCTGATCGCAATCCCATTGTTTCTAACAGGTTACGACAATTTCTAGCTGCACTTAGCTAAAAAAATTTCGTTGACAAGGCGAAGAACTCATATATAATAAAAATATATATGAGTAAAAAAATCCCTGTTTTAACCTTTCTGTTTTTCTTCCTTTTGCTGATTTTTCTTCTCCATGCTTCTTTGGCCTCTGGCGGGGGAGCTGAATATTTATGCGAGCTGGGGGTTAATTTCTATGGCCTGGGGAAATATGATAAGGCTTTAAGTGAATTTAACAAGGCTTTGATAGTTGACCCCGGGAACGAGGTTGCCAAGCAATACATCGCTGAAATTTTTAAACAAAATTTAGAGCCGCCGACGCCCGCCCCCCAGGCAAGAGCCCCGCAAGGCCCAGCGTCTGATTCCAGAGCCTTCAGTAAGGACGAGGTAATGGACCAAGCTATGGATAGACTCAAGCTGGAAAACTTACAGAGCGATGATGTGGCTAATTATAACTTTTCCGGCGCCCAGCCTTTTAAAAAAGATGAAAAACAAGGCTTGAAAGCCGGGCCGTTTAGGATTAGCGGAGAGAGCCGGATTGGTTTTGGCGTTACTGCGGATGATTTTATCTGGAAAAGGGCTAATTTCAATTTAAATGAACGCTCCCAAAGTTGGCGTATGAATTCCACTGCCGCGTTTAACCATAAATTCAATACTTATGATCCGGCAATCTATGATTCATTAAGTCTGAATGTTGACACCGACAACGAAGAAGGGTTTAATTTCCATACGAACCTGACAGTTGACCCGTGGAGCTTTACAGGTAAGAGCAATAAGATTACGCTTACAGACGGTAGCGGTGACACTGCCGATATGCAGTTGTATTATTGGTCAAATACCGGTTATACGGTCGATAGTAACGTCTACACATCTAATGGCGATACCATCAGCCTTCCGGAAATGAAGGTCTATAATGGCGTAACTAAATCTACCAGCATTACCTCTAACCGTTATGGAGATACCTACACAATCCCTTCCTTAAAGATTGAACGCCAATTCCAGCCGTTACGCGAGATATGGCTGGACTATACTAATGACCAGATGAAAATCCGGGCATTTCCTATGGGCTATCAGGACCAGGCTTATACTTCGGATGACCCCTTACATATTACTAATCACGGGATCTGGTGGAAAGACAGCAAATGGCTGCGTAAATATACCGCCGGGACTTATAACTCAACCGATACCACTCCCAGCTATACCCGGGGCCGCTGGGACGATTCGCTCTCCTTCTTGTCAAAAGATTCTACCGGCAAGTATCTGACGGCATTAAGAGGGTTCGCTTTCAATTTTCAACCCGATACCGTTACTTCTTTTGATGCCACTGTTGCTACGCCTAAACATCTTTGGCAGGAATACGGTGAAGTGGATAATATTATAGCCGTGGCCAGGGCGAAACACTATTTTACGGATAACTTTATGGTCGGAGGCACTTTTAGCAGCCGTACGGGTTTTGTCAGCGGTACCAAGCAAACGATCGACAGCCAGAATTTTGTGGGAGGTGTGGACTTGGGATATGAATTAGTGGATGGCTTAAAGGCCCAGGCCGAAGTTTTAATTTCTAATTCTAAATACGATATGAATAATTCTACTTATAAGACAGATAGCCGCGGTAACGCCTATTTTTTCTCACTTGTCGGCCGCTATCCGCAGAAAAGCATTATGGATTTAAGTAACGGTTATGACAGTATAACTATGGATAAGGATGAAAGTTTTTTCTTAAAGACTAAACTCTATGGCGCCCATATGGATAAGGGCTTTGATTCGGCGCTTTCGGACTTTCATAATACCCGCCAGGATGTTTTTTGGTCAAGGCATATACATTTCCGCAAGGTCTTGGATTATTATGCTGCGGGCATGGAAAAATTCGGCAGCAATTGGGGCGAACTTAATGCTACCCGTATCGGAGACGGTATTGATGTCGGCAGGAATACCTTAGGTTTTCGCATTGAAAGCATTTGGGATGAAAAGTTCGCCAACCTCCTGGATGTGCGTAACGTGCATAATACCAACGGCAAATTCGTTGAGAATGTAGTCCGTGATGAAGCTACCGTAAAAGTTACCGATAAGCTTACGGCTAAAGGCTTAGGCCTATACCAAAAGATGCATAAGACGGTCGGCGGGGTGGATCCGTTTGTATACGACGGGAACACCGGAGAGTATTATTTGAATGATGCCGTGAAAGACGGAGAAGACCCTTCGATCAAGACCGGCTCAATCGGTTTAAATTACGATTTCTTCGATTGGTTAAGCTTGAACGGCGTGTATGAACGCACTAATGATTATACGATAGCCTATGATAATTTTCCGCAAAGCGTCCTGCTAAACAACACTACGTTATACGGGACCTATTATAAGAACGGGGAACTTTACCGTTATATATTGCCTTTTCTTTATGATCAGGGTATTTTTCCTCAAGCCCCGTACGAATTCTATAATGTCTTCAAGTGCGGGTTAAGGATAGCGCCTACGGAAAAATTTGAAATATACGTTGATTATGCGTATAACGAATTTAAAGCCGCGTCATTAAATTCCGAAGGAATGAACCATGTGGGCCTCGAACTTGCTTATATGCCGACAAAGAAATTTGGCATGGTCTTTAAATATATTTACTCGCGTTCTCAGAATATTGACCGTATGCTGGACGGGAACGACAAGATGTATAGCCACCATAATTTTTCCAATGAATTCAGGTATATGCCGTCAGAAAATGACGAGTTCATTATGCAGTATGGCGTGGGAGATGCCTATTCTATCAGCAACCTTTCTTCGAATGACCCCTATGGCGGAACTACCCTTACCCTGGATACGCAGCATATCATCCGCGCTTATTACCGCCACAAGTTCTAACTTATTCCATATAGATATCAATCATATCAAACTGGCAGGACCTTGCGCGTTGTGCGTAAGGTGAGGGGATAACGGAGGAGTGGATTACCACAGGTTTCTCTTTATTCCTAAGGACAATTTGCATAATCTGCGCCGCATTTTTTCCAAAGGTATTCTTTCGTCCGGGATTATAATAAGTCACCCTAATCTTGCTCAAGAAATTAAAACTGTATTCGCCTTTTTTGTTGAACAGCCAACCGCTCAGCCGGGGGCTGAATTTTAACTTTAGCTCGTTATGATCTAAGAAGAAAGGGGCTAAGCCCGTATTCATCGTCAGCCATAGCTCTAAGAATTCAGCAGTTGAGCCGGAGAGCCGCGCGACAAAACCGTTTCCGTGCAGTTTAGGATCGCTAAACGCGCTGCTTACCAGGAAAGATGAATTTTCCAGAATACTTCTTCCATAAATTTTAGGTTTCTGAAAAGGTATCAGCGTATCTTTAAACTCCGCGTAAAATTCTTCATTCAGCCCGGCTTTTAAGAGTTCCAGCAGGTATTTATATTCCATATGCAGCCAGATAGATTCATTTTCCAGCCAGCCAGGAGCAAATACCCGGCACCTGCCGATTTCTTCGGACATTGCGTTTAAGGAGGCGGTGACCTTATACATCTTAAGTTTTTTGTCAAAAAGGGCGCTCTGTTTTGTCCCCTGGTGGATGAGCCTGGCCTGAGCCGGGTTGCCTGCCAGGCGCAGGGCGTGCACCTGGGTCTCTAAAAATAAAGGGAGACGGGTTTGTCTGAATTTAAGCGGTTTTATAAAATGCTCATTTAAATTTTCATAGGCAACTGCCTCGTTTATAAAATACCCGTAGTAAACCTTTTCTTTCTCATTCCAGGCTTGGGATATCCCCAGCTCAATCTTTTCTAATAACGTATCAAGAATACCCGTTATTTGGGAAGCAGGGATTTCTGATTCTTTTCCGCTCACCCCCATTTTTGTCATACTGCGGTAGTTTTCCTTCAGGGAATGCGTTTGGTCCCACCAGGTATAATCATCCATGGTTTTATTCAGGTAAGCGCAGGTCAGGCCGCTGAGCTGGCTTAAGAAAGAGTAGATCTCCTCGCAGACGCTTAGTTTTTCCAATCCGGTTTTTTGCAGGGCCTCTTTAATAAAGAGCGCCAGGCGTTTTAATTCCAACGTCTCGCAGAGCGATGAACCAAAGAGCGCGGGCAAGCCGTTAAGCGCATCAAACCAGTTGGGTTTGTTTGCTTCCATCTCTACGCCTACGCCGAAAGGGTCAAGCGAAGCGAATTTATTGCTCAGGAGGCAGAGTAGCTTATTAGCCAGCGTTGTGCTATAAATTTCACCCTGGCCGAATTGTGTCCTGACAATATGGGGAAGCTCTTTACGTTTGCGCAGCATTTCTTTTTTGGCGTTGTCGCAGGTGACCGCGTGCAGCTGGCGGGCTTTAGCGTTATAGAGGACGCATTTTTCGTTACGCGGCCTGACCACTTCGGAATTATCAAAAAATGTAAAGTTCCGGTTAGCAAAGACTATTTCGCTTAATTTTTCCGGGTAAAGCTTCAGGTAGCTATCCAGCAGGTCAAGGTTATAATGCCAGTGGTCGCTCCAGTAGCCTTCGCCGTGTTCAGCCTCGTGGGTTTTTAGCGCCGAGGAGATGACCAGGTCCAAAAATTCATCATAGGAAATATTGAGCGGGATCTTCCTTTCTTCAATAAACAGGATGACTTCACCCGGGGTAAAGGGTTTGCTGAGGAAGGTAATTATACGCTCGAGGTTTTTCGCAGCGCAGGATGATTGCAATTTTGTTTTAAGGCCGCTGCTGTCCTTAAGGATGAAACTTGTGCCCTTGACCACAAGCGGGTTAAAGCCGTCCAACTGGATTAGATTGAAAAGACTGAGCACATTTTCATCTTTTATTTCAGGGTGAAACCATATATCGTTCCTGCGGTTCTGATTTAAATCCCGATAGTTGCCATTGCCTTGAGAAAAGTAAGTAGGTGCAAGCTGGAATTTATTATAGTCGCGTTCAAGATCGCCGTGTTTACGGGAATACAGGTAAAAGGTCTGGCCGGATTTGAAAGTAAAAGGGTAACCCCCGCGCATCAGGTTATCCAGATATGTTTGTTGCGCGTACAGGTCAAATTCTTGGGAGCCAGAAGAGGTAGAAATATCGTTGCTTAACGCAGCGATTATCCGTTTGTTCTCTTGCTTTTTTTGCTCAAGGTATCCCGGGGCAGTAATCTTAGGGATAGAGCTGTTCAGCGCCTGCAGGCTGCGCATAAACCCGGTAACCGCATAAAAAATCTTTTCTTCATTCTTTTTCAGCTCGAAATTTAAGAAAGAGAACGCGCAGGGCGTTTTACTGTTTACTGCCGGGCTTATGCTTAGGTTCTTGTTTCTAATGAAATTAATCGGGCAGGAGAAATCCGTAATTTCTCCAAAGATATTTTCCGGGTCAACGATCGCAGCGGACAGCTGGGCTTTTTTCCCTGCAAAAGAAAAGCCCAGTGAGAAATTGCCTTCGTTAATATGGATGACTTCCGGCCGGTCAAGCGGGTCAACTTTCAGGCGAAAGAAGGGAGCTTTGTTTTTAAGGTTTTCCACAGCCATCCAGGCTTCGATAGTGCGGGACATTTTTTTAAGGAAGAAATTATTCGTGCCAAAGGGGACTATCTGGGGAAGCCCGTCAACCAACTCGATAGCCCGCTCTTTGCGGCCGGTATTCTTAACGTTTAAAATTCTGGCCAGCCCCGCGTAATTGTCGCCAGGGATATTAAAATATTCTACTTTTATGTTTAAGCCTAAAGAAAGATTGGTTTCTTCAAGCGCCAGGCCATCGGGGCGAACCAGCATTTTATTGGTTAAGTTATATCCCAGGTTGCTAAAACCATTATGGAACGGTTCATAAAAAACAGTTTTATTCGGGGAGCTTATCTTGATAAAAGTGCGGAATCCCTGGCTGCTGACCAGCTGCCAGGCTTTGTTTGCCGGGAGGAATTCCAGTAGGGCGTGGTCCTTATCCCGGATTCCGAAGCTGGAGATGGCCTGGCCCCGGTTGACATAAAATGTCCACATCGGTATACCGTACCTCCCGGCTATCCCCGGAAAAAAATTAGCGAAGGGCTTGGAATAGTTATAGTTTTCTATAACGAATTCTCCGGCCGCATTCAGGTAATATTTAGGTTTTTTGCTTTGGGATTGCATATGAGGTTATTCTACCTGATTTAAGCTTTTTGTCAAGAAAACGCTTATGAATGTGTTTGACTTTTTAACCCGGGAATGCTAACATATTTTTCTATAACCGTAAGGAGTGCTATGAGTATCGACAAAAAAACAGTTGAAGATGTGGCGCATTTAGCCCGGATCGAGCTGAAGCCAAAAGAGCTGGAGAAACTCTCCGGCCAATTAGAGCACATTTTAGCCTTTATTGATAAATTGAGCTCTTTGAACACCGAGAATATCGCTCCGACCAGCCATATTCTTCCCTTGAGTAACGTGTTGCGCAAAGATGAGCCGCGAAGCTCCTTAGCGACTGAAAAGACGCTCAAGAACGCCCCGGAAAAACAAGGGGACTTTTTTGTTGTCCCCAGGGTCATTGAATAATCATGGAACTCTATAAACTAACCGCTCACGAGCTCCTCGAAAAAATCAAGAAAAAAGAAATCACTTCTGAACAAATCGTTTCAGATTTAACCAAGAGGATTGAAGGAATAGAGGCTAAGGTTAAAGCCTACGTCCGGGTGCCTAGCTCCACACTTCTGGCTCCGGGTGCCCAAGCAAATGGAATTCCCGTATCAATCAAGGATAACATCTGTACCGATGGATATAATACTGAATGTTGCTCAAAAATCCTGCAGGGTTTTAACCCGCCGTATAACGCTAGCGTAATTAATAAAATCATTGCCTCGGGAAACAGTTTCCTGGGGTTAAAATGCAATATGGATGAGTTTGCTTTTGGCTCCTCTACGGAAAATTCCTGTTTTGGCCCGACGCATAACCCCTGGGATTTAGAATGTGTGCCGGGGGGTTCGTCCGGGGGCTCTGCGGCAGCCGTTGCCAGCGACGAAGCGCTCTGGGCCCTGGGCTCAGATACCGGCGGCTCCATCCGCCAGCCCGCATCTTTCTGCGGGGTAGTGGGGTTAAAACCAACTTATGGCCGGGTATCGCGTTTTGGCTTGATTGCTTTTGCCTCCAGCCTGGACCAGATCGGGCCGCTGACCAAAGACGTGGAAGACGCAGCGCTTTTAATGAAGATCATCTCCGGTTACGACCCCCAGGATTCCACTTCTATTAATGCGCCTGTTCCGGATTATACCAAGGCGTTAGTCAACGATGTAAAGGGGATAAAAATAGGGATCCCTAAAGAATATTTTGTGCAAGGGCTGGACCCCGAAGTTAAGGAAATTATAGAAGAGGCGATTAATAAATTAAAGGCCTTGGGCGCGCAATTCCAGGAAGTAAGCCTGCCGCACAGTGAATACGCTGTAGCGGTCTATTATATTATTGCTACCGCCGAAGCCAGTTCCAACCTGGCCCGGTTTGACGGAGTGCAGTATGGCTTGCGGGCTAAGACGGAAGGCTTAATGGATATGTATAAAAAAACGCGCGCGCAAGGATTCGGTGACGAAGCTAAACGCAGGATACTCCTGGGGACATTTGCCTTAGCGCACGGCTACTATGACGCTTACTACCTGCGGGCTTTAAAAGTGCGCACGCTGATCAAACAGGATTTTGATCATGTTTTTAAAGATTTTGACTGTATTATTACGCCGACTTCGCCTACCCCGGCATTTAAGATCGGTGAAAAAGTGGATGATCCGTTAAAGATGTATTTATCGGATATCTATACTATTTCAGTCAACCTGGCCGGTATTCCGGCAATATCCGTACCTTGCGGCCTAACTAAAAAAGGACTACCGGTAGGATTACAGATTTTAAGCAAGCATTTGAACGAAGAGATGCTCTTGCGCCTGGCGCATACTTATGAACAGAATACCGAGTGGCATAAAATGAAGCCAAAATTATGAAATACGAAGCAGTCATCGGGTTAGAGGTCCACCTACACTTAAATACCAAAACCAAGGCTTTTTGCGGCTGTTCTACGGAATTTGGCCAGCAACCGAATTCCCAGGTCTGTCCGGTCTGCTTAGGCTTTCCCGGGTCTTTACCGGTTTATAACCAGGCTGCTTTGGATTATGCCATCAAAGTTGCGCTGGCCTTAAACTGCCAGGTCCAGGAATATACTAAATTTGACCGCAAGAATTATTTCTATCCGGATTTACCGAAGAATTACCAGGTTTCACAATATGACCTGCCTTTGTCCCTGCATGGCTTCCTTGATATTGAGCTGGGTGGTAAGCTTAAGCGTATTGGTATAACCCGCGTGCATATGGAAGAGGATGCGGGTAAGTTGATCCACCAGGATGGCTGCAGCTTAGTTGATTTTAACCGCACAGGCATACCTCTCTTAGAGATTGTGAGCGAGCCGGATATTAGTTCTCCGGAAGAGGCTTACGAGTATTTATCTACGCTCAAAAGCACTGTTCAATACCTGGAGGTTTCGGATTGCGATATGGAAAAGGGCTCACTTAGGTGCGACGCCAATATTTCATTAAGGCCCTCCGGCGCAAAAACCCTGGGAGTAAAAACAGAATTAAAAAATATGAATTCATTTAAAGGCGTCAAAGATGCCTTGAGTTATGAGATCAGGCGCCAGAGTGCAATACTGGATTCCGGAGAAAGGCTGGTACAAGATACGCGGCTCTGGGACGCCAGGGCCCAGGAGACAATTGCCATGCGCACTAAAGAGGGCGCCAAGGATTACCGTTACTTTCCTGAACCGGATCTGCCGCCTTTTATTATTAAGGAAGATAAGATTGCCGAGCTCAAAAAAACCATCCCTGAACTGCCCAAAGAAAAAATGCAGCGTTTCATTAAAGATTACGGATTGACCGAATATGTTGCTAAAATTTTGGTTGCTTCTAAGCAAGACGCATTTTTTGCCGAAGAGTGCTTAAAGAAAACTGCTGATCAGAATAGAAAATCATTGGCTAATTGGATAATCGGCCCCGTATCTGCGCTTACCAGCAGTACCTGCGCAATTCACGAACTGAATATTCCGGCTGAGAATCTTGTGGAATTAGTCGATCTGGTTGAAAATGAAAAGATCATTTCCAATCTTACCGGAAAAGTTGTTTTAGAAGAGATGCGTAAAACCGGGAAAACCGCTAAGTCAATAGTTAAAGAAAAGAACCTGGCCCAGATCTCTGATTCCGGCAGTTTGCAGAGTGTTATTGAAGAGGTTATGCGAGAAAATGCCAAGTCCGTTGCTGATTTCAAAGCTGGGAAAGCCAATGCGCTGATGTTCTTAGTCGGACAGGTAATGCGAAAAAGTTCCGGGAAGGCTAATCCTAAGATAGTGCAGGAATTAATGCGAGAGAGGCTGGAGAGTGCGTAAGAGACTGTTTATCGTTTTCATTAGCGCGGTATTATTTTTTTCTTCTGCTTCACTGGCAATTTCTTTAGAGAGCAAGACCCGGGATGAGCTATACCGCCAGGTACAGCTTTTTTCAGATGCCCTAGCCGTTATAGAAACGGATTACGTAGAAGAGGTAAAAGCCAAAGACCTGATTTACGGCGCGTTAAAAGGCATGCTTTCTTCCCTGGACCCGCATAGCCAGTTTATGGACTCCGATACTTACAATGAATTAAAAGTTGATACCGAAGGAAAGTTCGGCGGCCTGGGGATTGAAATCAGCCTCAAAGACGGCCAGCTTACTATTATTACGCCCCTTGAGGATACGCCGGCCTGGCGCGCAGGGCTTAGGCCGGGAGACCGGATTGTTAAGATTAATGACGTATTGACGCGGGGGATGGATTTAACCGGCGCAACGAAGAAGCTGCGCGGTAAGCCCGGGGAAGCGGTAACCCTGGGTATCTTGAGGGAGCCTGCGCAGAAAATTTTGGAATTCAAGATTGTGCGGGATATGATTAAAATCAATGATATCAAGGAAACCAAGGTTTTAACCGACGGTATCGGCTATATACGCATAGTAGAATTCCGGGAAAATACCCCTAAGGATTTTAAGGCTGCTCTCCAAAGGCTTTCCCGGTCGAAGCTGGTTGCTCTGATACTGGATCTGCGTAACAATCCCGGAGGGCTGCTGGAAAGTGCTTTGGAGATAGCCGGAGAGTTTATCCCCGAAGGGAAATTGATCGCTTATACCCAAGGCAGGAAAGCGAACCAAAATATGCGCTTTATTTCTAAGGCCCGGCGCCCCATACTCGATTTACCCTTAGTCGTCTTGATCAATGAGGGCTCTGCTTCCGGAAGCGAGATTATTGCCGGGGCATTACAGGATTATAAACGCGCCACCATATTAGGGGTAAAATCTTTCGGCAAGGGCTCGGTGCAAACGGTCATACCTCTAAGCGACGGTTCGGCGCTCAGGCTTACGACCAGTAAATATTTTACTCCTTCCGGGAAAGAGATTCACGGTCAAGGCGTTACTCCGGATATTGTTTTAGCTGTTACTCCTCAAGAAAATAGCGGGCAGAAATTATGGGATTATAAGACTGATCCCCAGGTGCTGGCCGCAATTAACTTCCTGAAATGAAAAAACTCGCCATCATCATCCTGGCTTTAGTTATTCTGGCAGTAGTAGTTTTTATCTTTAGCGGCAGGCCCAGGCCTTTGAAAAAACCCCGTTTAGCGGTAAAGGGCAGGATTGCCATTGTCCTGGATGACTGGGGGTATAATTTAAATAATCTGGGGATCCTAGAAGATATAAGCTATCCGCTTACGCTAGCGGTTTTACCTAATCTTAAATATTCCGGGAGGATTGCTGAGGAATTGCATAAGCGGGGCTTTGAGATAATCTTACATTTGCCGATGGAGCCCGAAGAAAGATGCAACCTGGAAAACAACACTATCCAAGTATCCCTAGAAAAGGCCCAAATACTGCGCATATTGAATAAAGACTTAGCCAGTGTAGCTTACGCCAGGGGCATCTCCAATCATATGGGTTCAAAAGCGACCAGCGATTTAAAGACAATGGAGATTATTTTAAAAGAGTCGAAACGCAGGCACCTTTATTTTCTAGATAGTTATGTAACTGCTAAATCCATCTGTTTGGGCTTAGCGCGCAAGCTTAACCTGACTTTTTTCAGGCGGGATATATTTCTGGACAATAAGGGAGACAAGGAATACATAAGAGAGCAGGTCTATGCATTAAAAGCTAAAGCCCGGCTGCGCGGTTTTGCGCTAGGGATAGGCCATGACCGCAGGGCCACTCTGGAAGTTTTAAGAGAGGTTATGCCCTTAATAGCCAGGGAAGGCTATAAATTCGTATTTCTATCGGAGATGGCGCAATGATCGTCCTGGGTATAGAAACATCCTGCGATGAAACCTCCGCGGCGATCGTCCGGGACGGCAGGGAAATTTTAGCGAATACCGTTGCCTCCAGCCTGGAGTTCCATAAAAAATACGGAGGAATAATTCCCGAAATCGCTTCCCGCATGCAGCTGGAAACAATCAGCGGCGTCGCCGAGAGCGCGCTAAAAAAATCTAGGATAAGATTAAAGGATATCGGCCTGGTCGCCGTAACCAGCGGTCCGGGATTGCTCGGCTCCCTTTTAGTCGGGATTTCCTTTGCCAAAGCTCTAAGTTTAGGCTTAGGCAGGCCCTTATTAGGGGTAAACCATGTCTATAGCCATTTCTACGCTAACTTTTTGACTGGCGAAAAAATCAAATTACCGTTTGTAGCGCTGGTGGTCTCCGGGGGCCATACAAGCTTATTCTATATCCGCGATTTTGACAAAATAGAAGTTTTGGGAGAAACCCGGGATGATGCCTGCGGAGAGGCTTTTGATAAGGTCGCTAAAATTCTAGGCTTAGGCTATCCCGGGGGGCCGGCCATCGAAAAAATGGCTGCCTCAGGAAAGCCCAAGAAAATCAGGTTTAACTGTTCCGGGGCCAGGGATGAACTTGATTTTAGTTTTAGCGGGATAAAGACTGCAGTCTTATATTATGCCAGGGCCAGGCGCTTAAGCCTGGGAGAAAAAGCGGATATCAGCGCTTCTTTTCAGGAAGCGGTGCTTGATGTCTTGGTGAAGAAGGCAATCTTGGCCTGTAAGATGAAGAAGGTGGACCGTCTGGTCGTCGGTGGAGGAGTAGCGGCTAACCGCTGCTTAAGGGGCAAGCTCTATGCGGCCGCAGCGGAAGATAATTTAAATTGTTATTTTCCGGCCCCAGCGCTTTGTACGGACAACGCCGCAATGATCGCGGGTTTGGCCTACCAGTTGTTTAAAAAAGGCTATGGTTCAGGCTTGACTTTAACCGCAGATTTAAATTAGCCCTGCTTATAATATTGACATCGTTCTATGTTTTTGATATAAATAAAGAGATACTTTAGGCGGACCCGCGCGTCGCGCTGCCGGGGGAGAGTATAAAATCAAGGAGGTGGGTATGGCTTTTAAAAAAAAGATGGAAGAAAAAGTTTTAGACGTTGACGCCTCCATGCAGGGCAGCTTGATTTTTAAAGATGCCGTAAACTTACGGATAAACGGTAAATTTGAAGGGAATCTTGAGGCTAAAGGTAACTTAACGGTCGGGCCGAGCGCGGTAGTTCTCGCGGACATTGTCGGGGATAACGTGATTATCGGAGGCAGGGTCAAGGGCAGGATAACCGCTAAAGAGAGATTGACTATTCTGCCTTCGGCAATAGTGGAAGGGGATATTTACCCGGCTAAATTAAATGTCGCCGAGGGCGCAGTCCTGGAAGGCCGCTGCTGGATGCTGCATGACTTTTTAAATGCCGAAGAGCTAGCCAGGTACCTGGAAGTGGACCTGGGTTCAATCATGGAATGGGCAAGTTCAGGTAAGGTCCCGGGCAACAAAGAAGGCAACGACTGGAAATTTGAGAGGAAGGCGATCGATTCCTGGGTCGCTTCGGGGAAGATCGATAAATAAGGGGCGGGTAAGATTATGGCTGACGAAAAACTTTTAACGGTAAGAGAAGTCTCCCTGCTTCTGAATATTTCAGAAAGAGAAGTTATGAATTTGGCGGAAAGCCGCGCCTTGCCGGCGTATAAGGTAGGCGGTGTATATTTAAGATTCAAAAAAGAACAAGTGCTGGGGTATCAAAAATCATCCCGCCCAACCTCTTCTAAAATTACACCCCTGCGCAAGAGTACCGCCAGGGACAAGTTAAGTGATTTTTTCTATTTCAACGATTTTTATATACTAGCCGCTTTATCGGTAACTTTATTGCTTATAATACTCTTACGGGGTTAAACTAGAAAATAATATAATGTCTTCAAAGCCCGGTTTTTGTGATTTAGGATTTGCCAAGGTGGATATAGACAGGCAGAAGCGCCGGGGTTTTGCCGAGGTAATCTATTGTCCGGGTAAGGCCAGGGAGCATATCGCCAAGATCGCCAGAGAGTTAATAGAAAATAAGCAGGATTTATTGCTTACCCGGCTGGATAAAAAAACCTTTGTTTACCTTAAAAAGAAAATCCCCGGGTTAAAATACAATCCGCTAGCCAAAGCAGGTTTTTTAGTAAAAAGGCGCTCTTGCGTTAAGAAGGGGCTGGCCCTGGTCATCTCTGCCGGAACAGCGGATATGCCCATAGCCGAGGAGGCCGTAGTTACCCTGGAGACTATGGGCAACTGCGTAAAAAAGCTCTATGATGTGGGGGTAGCCGGAGTTCACCGCTTGACATGCCATAAAGTTCTTTTAAAAAGCGCGAAAGTGATTATTGTGGTGGCCGGAATGGAGGGCGCACTCGCCAGTTTAGTCGCCGGCTTAGTCAGGGTTCCGGTGATCGCAGTGCCGACGAGTTGCGGTTACGGAGCAAACTTTAAAGGCCTGGCCGCATTATTGACTATGTTGAACAGTTGTTCTCCCGGAATAGCCACGGTAAATATTGATAACGGCTTTGGTGCGGGATATTTTGCCAGCTTGGTTAATAAATGATTCCACTAAAAGAAGCGATAAAATTCCATGGCCACCTCGGCCCGTATTTAGTTTTAGGGCTTCTTGCCGGAGAAATGGGTTTAAAAAAGACAGGTGCAAAAAAATATTTTGGGCTGGAAGTCAAAGCTTACGGCGTAAATATTAAACCAAAGTCCTGCCTTCTAGACGGCCTGCAATTATCTACCGGCGCAACCTATGGTAAGGGGAACATCAAAAAATACGCTTCCCGCCGGATAAAGATTATTATGCGCAACCCGGAGAATAAGAGGAGCGTTACGTTCGGGCTTAAAGGCCCGGTATTAAAAGAACTGGGTAGATTAAAAGGGCACAGTGATTCAGAAAAGTTTGCCAGGAGATTATTGCATTTCCACAACCAGGAGATATTTACGCTAAAATAAGGAGCAGGTGCGCTATGGGTTTATCAGGATTGGATATTTATAAATTACTGCCAAAAACAAATTGCCGTGAATGCGGTTTCGCCACTTGCCTGGCCTTTGCCATGCAATTGGCCAAGAAAGCAGCCAGTATTGACAAGTGTCCCTACCTGACGGCTGAAGTCCAGGAGAAATTAGAAGCCCAGGCATTGCCGCCGATAAAATTAATTACCATTGGTTCGGGGGATAAGCGTCTGGAGATCGGCAATGAAAGCGTAATGTTCAGGCATGAAGAAAAATTCCACCGGCCGGCGGGGATTGGTTTTATCCTGGAGGATAACCTTAGCGACGGCGAAATTAAAACTAAGATCGAGAAGATCAATCAATTGCAATTCGAACGCGTTGGCCAGTCGCTAGAGGTTAACTTGGTGGCTGTCCGGCAGAATAATGGCAGCGGAAGGTTTATTGATACGGTCAGGCTTGTATCAGCGAGTACTCCTCTGGCCCTGGTCCTAATGACTGATGATATGCAGGGCTTAAAAGGGGGGTTAGAACTTTTAAAAGGCAGGAACCCGCTGGTTTATCACGCGACTAAAGAAAATCTAGATGCAGTAAGCAGGTTGGCCAAAGAATATAAAGTGCCTTTAGTTGTTTGCGCAGAAGACCTGGAGCAGGTTTCGGGATTGGCGCTTGCCTTGGCCAGCCAGGGCGTAAACGATTTGGTTATAGAAACAGTAAAGAAAGGTATTTGCGCGAAGATATGGGATTTGACGCAAGGGCGCAGGCTGGCCTTAAAAAAATCTGAGCGCAGCCTCGGATACCCATCTTTAGCTGTTGTTGAGCAGGACGACCCTTATGCGGAGGCAGAGGAGGCAGCCAGCTATATTTCCAAGTATGCCGGGATCATCCTGATGAAGGGGATCCAGTCCTGGCAGGTTCTAGCGCTCCTGACTTTTCGGCAGAATATCTACACTGACCCGCAAAAACCGCTCCAGATTGAGCCCAAGCTTTATCCGATTGGCCAGGTAGATGACAAGTCGCCGGTATTAGTCACTACTAATTTTTCCCTTTCTTATTATACGGTGCTGGGGGAAGTAGAGGCAAGTAAGATTCCCACTTACATTATGAGCGTGGATACGGAAGGTATGTCGGTGTTGACTGCCTGGGCAGCAGAGAAGTTTACCCCGCACAAAATTACCGAATCTCTGAATAAGTTCGGTATTCAAGAAGCTGTTTCGCATAAGCAGCTGGTTATTCCGGGGTATGTGGCGGTAATGAGCGGTGAACTGCAGGATGCGTCGGGGTTCGAGATTATCGTCGGGCCGAAAGAAGCGGCCGGCATCCCGGCATTCTTAAAGAACCTTTAAATGCATAAATTCAAAGTTACGTTTTATCCGGATAACAAAAGAGCGGAGGTAGCCAAGGATACGACTATTCTTTCGGCGGCGATCTCCTGCGGGGTATATATAAAATCGGATTGCGGCGGAGACGGGGTCTGCGGCAGGTGCAAGGTTATCTTAAAAAAAGGCGAGGTCCTCACCCAGCCTACCGGCATAATCAGCGCGCAGGAGAGAAGATGCAATATATATTTAGCCTGCCTGACTACCGTGCATAGCGATGTGGAGGTAGAAGTCCCTGTTGAATCAAGAGTGGAGATGCATTCAGGTTTTCAGGGGATTTATTCAGCCTCTGAAGAGGTCGAGCCGCGGAAAGCGGTTTTAAGCGATAAGATATTTAAACATTCTCCGCTGGCCACAAAATTATATCTGGAATTACCCCGGCCGAATTTAAATGATTCCTTGAGCGACCTGGACCGCCTTTTTCGCGGTATCCGCAAAGCGCAGGGTCTGCCGGTGATGCAGACCGGATTAAGCAATATCCGGCAGCTGGGAGAACTGTTGCGTGATTCTGATTGGAAGATTACGGTCACCCTCGGCAAGAGGAATGATACGGTAGAAATTGTTTTGGTTGAGCCGGGCAATACCGCAAATAAAAACTTTGGTTTTTGTTTTGATATAGGCACAACGACTATTTCCGGGCAATTGGTGGATTTAAATACTAAAAAAATATCGGGTACCCGGGCCACTTATAATAAACAGGCCAGTTTTGGCTCGGATGTGATCACGCGCATTATTTACGCCCGCCAGCAGGAGGGGATGGAGAAATTACACGCTGCGGTAATCCAGACGATGAACCAGATCATCAAGGAATTGACCCTTGAGCATAGCGTAGATTTAAACGATGTGACCTGCATTGTCTGTACGGGAAATACGACAATGATACATCTATTGCTGCGGGTTGACCCTACTTATATCAGGCGCGAGCCGTATGTGCCGACGGCAAATTTCCTGCCGGTCTTAAGGGCATCGGAAGCGGGAATAATTATTAATCCGCGCGGGCTCTTGTCCTGCGTGCCGGGAGTATCAAGTTATGTCGGAGGAGATGCGACCAGCGGGGTGCTCTCCAGCGGTTTATATAAGGAAAGAGACTTAAGCCTTCTGGTTGATATCGGGACTAACGGTGAAATTACGCTCGGGAATAAAGATTTTCTGGTTGCCTGCGCTGCCTCCGCCGGCCCGGCGTTTGAGGGAAGCGGAGTCAAGTGCGGCATGCGCGCCTCCGGAGGCGCCATCCAGAAAGTAAAAATTAACCCGAAAGATTTTTCACCGGAAATTTCTACCATCGGCGATGCCAAACCTTGCGGTATTTGCGGTTCGGGTTATATTGATTTAATCGCCGCGATGCTTGAGGCTGGCGTTATGGATAGGGATGGCAAGATCCGGCTCGCCGGGCATAAGCGGATAAGAGAGGGCGAGAACGGGAAAGAATTTATCCTGGTTTTTAAAGAAGATTCCGCTTCGGGAGAAGAGATAGTTATTACCGAAGCGGACATCGAAAACTTAAAACGGGCTAAGGCTGCGATTTATGCGGCGAGCGCGGTTTTAGTCAAGCATATGGATTTTAAAATTGAGGATGTAAAAAAGATTTTTATTGCCGGAGGCTTTGGCACTTCCCTGGATATAGATAGCGCGATAAAAATCGGCCTGCTTCCGGATTTAGAGAGAAAAAGGTTTTTCTTTATCGGTAACAGCGCCCTGGCCGGGGCGCGGCAGATGCTTTTATCCGCAGAAGCGTCCAAAGCATCCGAAGAGCTTGCGCGTAAAATTACCTATTTTGAATTATCGGTTGATGCGGGCTACATGGACGCCTACATGGCAGCCTTATTTTTTCCCCATACGGATTTGGACAGGTTTCCTTCGGCGGCAGGAAGGAAGAGTTAAAATGGGCCGGGTCATCGCTCTGGCGGGTAAAGGCGGCACCGGTAAAACTACTCTCGCCGCTTTAGTTGTGCGGGTCATCAAAGAAAAAAAACTGGGTTCGGTTTTAGCGGTGGATGCTGACCCGAACAGTAATCTTGCCGAAGTTTTAGGGCTGGAAGTTAAGGAGAGCATCGGTTCTATACTCGATGATTTAGCCAGCCATCCGCAAAGTGTTCCGCTAAGCATGGGTAAGGACGCTTTTATTGAATACCGCGTGCAGACGGCTATAGCGGAAGGCGATAATTTTGATGTGCTGACCATGGGCAGGCCTGAAGGCCCGGGTTGTTATTGCTATGTGAACAATGTCCTGCGCAATATTATGGGAAAATTAGTCAAAGATTATGCTTTTGTAGTCATAGATAACGAAGCAGGCCTGGAGCATTTATCCCGGCGTACTACCGGCCAGGCAGACAGCCTGGTAGTAGTTTCAGATGCCACTGTTGTGGGGTTAAAGGCCGCTAAAAGAATAACCGCTTTGACCCGGGAGCTGGGCTTAAAGATTAAACAGGAGTTTCTTATCGTTAACCGTTGCCCTGCAGGGGTGGATAAAGGCAGAATTAAAGATCTGAAATTGGATTTTCTCGGTGTATTATCCAATGACCCGGCGATCGAGGGCTTAAGCCTCAAGGGCAGCTCTTTATGGGGGTTAGCCGGGGACAATATTACGCTAACAGCTTTAGGAAAAATAGGAGAAAGAATATGGCATTGCAACTAATGACGGAAAAATGGCCCGGAGAGGTTTCGCTAGTAAGTATTGGCGCAACCCCGGAAGAGCAGGGCACGCGCTCGCATAGCTTAAAGATAGGCGGAGAAAAGTCTTTGCCTTGTTTATTCCGGGAAGGAGTGCTCCCGCATAAACCCCAGATTGTCTTTGAGGTTTGGGATACTGCTCCTCTGGATTGGCCGGAGGAGTTGGCCCGGAGTTATAAGGAAGTCCTTGCAGACCCGGTGAAATGGGCGCAGATGTGCGTGAAGGATTACAAGGCGCAAGGAATATGCCTGAGGCTGCAGGGAGCGCATCAGGATTTTGGCAATAAATCCCCCGAAGAAGAAGCGCGGCTTATCCAGAAAATATTAAAGAGCGTGCGCGTGCCGTTAGTTATTTTAGGTTGCGGGGATGAGGCTAAGGATAACCTGATTTTACCCGCCTGTTCCGAAGCGGCTAAGCAGGAACGTTGCCTGATTGGCCCGGCTACGCAGGATAATTATAAGACGCTGGTTGCCAGTGCCCTGGCTGACGGGCATAATATTATTGCCGAGAGCCCCATAGATATTAATATCGCTAAACAGTTGAATGTCTTAATTTCGGATAGGGGGCTGGCTTTAGAGCGTATTGTTATAGATCCGACTATCGGGGCTTTAGGTTATGGCCTGGAGTATGCTTATTCTATTATGGAGCGGGCGCGGCTGGCCGGGCTTTCCGGCGATAAAACGCTGGCCTGTCCGTTTATCTGTTTTGCGGGCCAGGAAGCCTGGAGGGCAAAAGAGGCAAAGGTGGGCCCGGCAGAGCAGGGAATAATCTGGGAGACGCTTACCGCAACAGCCTTAATCCAGGCCGGCGCGAATTTACTGGTTATGCGCCACCCTAAGGCGATAGAGAAGGTCAGTAAATACATAGATAATTTATTCGAAAGGTAGGTTATGTTTATTATCGGAGAATTGATTAACGGGATGTATGCCAATATCGGCAAGGCGATTCAAGAGAGGGATAAAACGGAAATTCAAAAATGCGCCTTGCGGCAGATAGGAAGCGGAGCAGATGCCCTGGATATTAATTGCGGGCCGGCGTCCAAGCAGCCGTTAGCGGATATGCCCTGGCTAGTTGAGGTTGTCCAGGAGGTTACGGATAAGCCCCTGTGCTTAGATGCAAGCAAGCCCCAGGTCATTGAAGCTGGGCTCAAGACAGCCAGGAACAGGACAATCATTAATTCGGTTACTGCGGACAACGAAAAACTGGATATTATCGTTCCCCTGGCTAAACAATATGGCGCGCAGCTTATCGGCATTACTATGAGCAAAAAAGGCATACCGCAGAATAAGGACCAGCGCCTGGAGCTGGCAGCAACGATTGTCTCTGCCTGCGTAGATAAGGAATTTCCCGTAGAGAACTTATACCTGGACCCGATAGTCTTACCGGTAAATGTCGCCCAGGCCCAGTTAAAGGATATCCTGGAATCCATCCGCGAATTTAAGATCATCTCTGAACCTAGCCCTAAGACTACCTTAGGCCTAAGCAATGTTTCGCAAGGCACTCCTGTCCGGGGCCTGGTAAACCGCACCTTCCTGGTTATGGCTATTGCTTATGGCCTGGATTCGGCGATATTAGATCCGACTGATGAGGAGTTGATGGAAGCCTTGATTACCGCCGAGCTGATTTTGAATAAAAACATATATTGCGGTTCATATTTAGAGGCTTATAAGAAAAAGTAAAAGTTGAGTTAACCAGGGTTTACTGGTAATATATTACTTATGGCGGAGTAGCTCAGCCTGATAGAGCACGCGGCTCATACCCGCTTGGTCGGTGGTTTAAATCCACTCTCCGCCACCAGCTATTTACGAAGTAGTGGCGTTGTAGCTATTTAGGCAGTCCTGCGAAGCAGGACCACTCTCCGCCACCAGCTATTTACGAAGTAGTGGCGTTCTAGCTATTTACGAAGGAGCGGCGGTATAGTTAGGAGAAACTTATGAAAAACCTGAATATTGCGGGGGCTATCTTTGGCTGTCTTGGATTGTTTATTTGTAGTAATGTTTTTGCGGATCAGATTGGCGCGCCGATAATTAAAACCGAGTTTAAGGCAATAGATGTAAATAAGAATGGCTATATCACCCCCGAAGAAATGCAGGCTCACCACGAGAAGAATTTCAAGGAGTTAGATAAGAACAAGAATGGGGTGCTGGAGAGAGAGGAAATAGGCGCGGATGAGACCAGGGTAGTGGGCAAATCCGATAAAAATAAAGACGGGAAAGTTACCCGGCAGGAATCCAGCGCGCAATTCCGGGAATACTTCCAGGAGATGGATGCCGATAAAGATAATAAAATATCGGAAGATGAGTATACCGATTATTGGAAACTGAGAATAAAATTTTAAGGATAGGGTATGGAAAACAGAGAGAAGAACCTGATTGAAGAATGGCAAGCCCGGGAAAAGAAGCTTGCTCAGGAGCTGGAGGCGTTAAGGATAACTGAAGCAAGGTATAGGCAGATAGTCCAGAACGCTAACAGTATTATCATGCTTATGGACACCCGGGGCAATATCAGGTTTTTGAACCAGTTTGCGCAGAGGTTCTTCGGTTTTTACGAAAATGATGTCTTGGGGTTGAATATTGTCGGAACGATTGTCGCTAAAACGGATTCATCCGGGAATGACCTGGCGCAGATGATTAAAGATATTACTTCTAACCCTGAGCTGCATTCTGTAAATGAAAATGAGAATATACGCAGTTCCGGCGAACGCGTACGTGTTCTCTGGACGAATAAGGCTATTATGGATAGTTCCGGAGCGATTATAGAGATCCTTTGTATCGGCAATGAAGTCGCTAGGCCCTCGCAAAAGAGGTAATCGTATGGATGTTCAGCCGAAGGATAAATGGTATTTCAGCCCCGTTTCTTTAATCGTTGGTTTCTTGTGCGTCGGGCCCTTTGTTTTACCGTTAGTCTGGACTAACCCGCGTTACAAGAAAGGGGCTAAGATAGCGATCAGCGCCATAATAATCATTCTGTCTCTTTTGTTATTAATCGCCTTAGGCTCTTCACTCAAAGTACTCAACGCTTACTACCAGCAGATCGATAAATTAAATTTTTAAATTTAATTATTTTTTTCTTTTAAAGAGGAGGGGAGATCTTCTCTTTTTCTTTTAACGGGGTTTTCTATAATTGCTGGTCAGGGCGTAGAGTATCTGTGAGGTAGAAATAAAGATAATCGCTTCAATAGTTATGGTTGCCGCCGCCGCCCCCAGATAAGAAAAATAGTGGATAAAAATAAAAATTAACGGCAGGCCCAGAAGCGCTGCCAGGACATGTATCCTGGAATAGATATCCGGCCTGCCGCAGACCAGTAAAAACTGGATTTTAAAGGCATTGGCGCTGATGAAGAATATTGAGAGGAGCAGGAGTTTCAAGCTGATTACGGCTTCCGGATAATTTTTCCCGCAGGCGATTTTTACAATCACCGGCGCAAGGAAAAAAAGCACCGGTATAGCCAGCAGGTAGGTCAGGGTGGTAGAATGCTGGACTTTATGCATTAGCCTTAAGGCCCGGCGCTTGCTTTTAGCGAAGATTTTGCTCATCCTCGGATAGATTGCCTGCGAAAGAGAGGCCAGGGGGAAGGCCTGGATAACACCGGTTATTTTTTCAGCGATGGAGTAGTAACCGGTTAGCGTATTGTTGGTGAGCAGGCCGACGGCAAAGATACGTGTGGCGGTATAGGTATTTATGGCGACGGTAGAAATAAAGATTTCCCAGCCCGTTTTTAATTCCTCCCGGATGTTGCTATAACTTTGAAAGACGAATTCCAGGTCAAACTCCTTAAACGCAATATAGAGCCCTAAAAGCCCGGTTATTATAAAAAAGAGGGAGTTCAATAAAGGCACCAGGAGGTAATCCGCAGGCTCTTTCACAAATATAAAAAGCGAAACCGTATAGATTATGCCGCCGATAATATTGATGATGGTTATGAATTTCATTTTTTCGGCTCCCTGGAATAACCAGACCGGAAAGAGGGTGTTCCCGATAACCGCTCCGAAGCTGAATACATAGAGCAGCCAGTCATGCTTGAATTTAGGAACAGCGTTTATCAGGAACAGTAAGATTAAGTAACTTAAAAAAGCCAGGATGAATTTTACGGTCATGACTGTCGAAAATACTGTGGAGGCCTGTTTCTGGTCTTTGCATAAAGATATCTTTTTAGTCGCGGTCAGGCTGAACCCGTAATCCGTGAAAATCATAAAGTACTGGATTAACGCCTGGGCAAAGGCGATCAGGCCGAATTTTTCCGGGCCGATTACCCGGATCAGATAGGGCAGGATAACCAGGGGAATGAGGTAACTGATTCCCTGCAGCGTAGAAAGCGAAGTAAAGTTCTCTAAGACAACCCTTTTTTCTTTGGGGGTTATTACCTTCTCTTTCATTAAGCTTCAATTTACACTTTAAAAACCTAAAAGTCAATCTTAAATCTTTGCAAAGCAGCCGGCTTATGCTAATATTTAGATGATGATTCTGGACAAGTTGAAGGCTACAATTGGAAGGTATGAGCTGATTAAGCGGGGGGATTTGGTGCTGGTCGCTGTCTCCGGCGGAGCAGATTCGGTTTGCCTGCTTTATTTGCTGCAGGCCTTAAGCCGCTCATTAGGCTTTAAATTACGGATTGCGCATTTAGACCATATGCTGCGCAGGGATTCGGCTAAGGATGCGGAGTTCGTAAGGCGCTTGGGGGCTAAACTCAACATCCCTGTTATAGCCGGCAAGGCCAATATAAGAAGGTTAGCCCAGAAAGGCTCGCTTGAAGAAATTGCCCGGAACGCGCGTTTAGAATTTTTATTCAAGGCCGCTAAGGAAAATAAAGCGGATAAAATCGCTTTAGCGCATAATCTGGACGACCAGGCTGAAACAGTGCTTATGCGTATCTTAAGAGGCACCGGCCTTTATGGTTTAGCCGGGATTCTCCCTAAAAGGAAACTTTACGGTTTTACAGTTATCCGTCCGTTAATCCGGGTCCGGCGCAGGGAGATCGAGGCTTTTTTAAGAAGAAAAAAGATCAGGCCGCGTATCGATAAAACAAACCTTCAGGATGTTTATTCCAGGAATAAGCTGCGCAATAAATTAATCCCTTTGCTTGAGAGAGAGTATAACCCTGCCATAAAAGAGGCCTTAAGCAATATGGCTGAAGGCATTGCTTTTGATTATGATTACTTGAGCCGGCAGGCCCTGCGCTTAGCCCGGGGAAAGCGCAACCGGGTAAATACGGCCAAATTCTTAAAGCTGCATCCGGCCATGCAAAGGCTTATTTTGCGCTTGCATATATCTTGGCTCCAGGGCTCAACCCGCCGGATAACCTTTACGCATATCCAGGAAATTGAAGACTTAATCGCCAACCGCCCGGTAAATTCTATCGTTGACCTGCCTAAAGGCATATCCGTTCTTAAAAAGGCCACGAGTATTCTTTTCTATCGCCGGCGCGGCAGCACAAGCTGTTGACACTTTCCGCAAAGAGTGGTATATTAAGGCAAATCCAGGGCTATTTTTAGCGGATTATTCATTTAAGGAAAGGAGATGATTATATTGTCAGAAGTCGAAGTTAAGAGAGACGAATCTTTTGAGTCGGCACTGCGCCGTTTTAAGAAGAAGATTGAACAGGAAGGCATCCTCAGGGAGGTCCGGGACCGCAAGCATTACGAGAAACCCAGCGAGCGCAAAAGAAAGAGGGCTAAAGAGAGAAGATAAGTATGCCTTTGGCTATTTCAACTTCCTGGAACGCTGCACGCCACACGAACGCCAAGAATCTGCTCTTTGAAATAAAAAAGCTGGGTTTTGCGGATTTAGAACTTAGTTTTAATTTAACCGCCGCGATGGTATATGAGATTGGCCGGCTGAGCGCGAAGGGCGCCTTCCACATCGGTAGTGTGCATAATTATTGCCCTATTCCCGAAGGTTTCGAGCGCCAGGCTGCCCTGCCGGATTGCTATTCCATGTCTTCTTTTAATAAAGAGGAGCGGGATTTAGCCGTAAAATACGCTAAGAGAAGTATAGATACAGCCAGGTTTTTAGGAGCTAAGGTAGTTGTCTTGCATTGCGGCAGGGTCCAGATGCCGGACCAGACAAAAAAACTTATTGAACTTTACGACCTCGGGCTTAAAGATACCCCGGCTTTCCTCCAGGTAAAAGAAGATGCCTTGAGGGAAAGGGCAATTATTGCCCAGCCGTTTTTTGATTATACCCTTAGGTCTTTGGAAGAATTAAATGCCTACGCTCAAAGTCAGGAGGTCTATTTAGGCATAGAAAACAGGTTTTATTACCGCGAGATACCTAACTTCCAGGAGATAGGCATAATCCTGGAGGAATTTAAATCCTCCCGTATTTTTTACTGGCACGATACCGGCCATGCCCAGGTTATGGAAAATCTGGGGTTTGCCTGGCATAAAGATTACCTGGACGCCTATGCGCAAAGTATGATCGGCATACATCTGCATAATATAATCGGCTGCCAGGATCATCAGGCGCCGGTGAACGGAGATCTAAATTTCTTAGAGCTTGCGCCTTATTTGAAGAAAGAAACCTTGAAAGTTATGGAAGCGCATTATCCGGCTTCAGCGCAGGATATCAAGAAAAGTAAAGCCTTTCTGGAAAATATATATGACGGCAGTATCTAAAATACGCCAGGCGCAGGTAGCCGGGCAGTTCTATCCGGCGAAAGCCTCGGATATCCAGGAACAAATCAGCAGTTTTATCACTGGCCAAGAAGAAAAAATAGACGCCTTAGCCTGTATGCTTCCTCATGCCGGGTATCAATATTCGGGCAGAGTAGCCAGCCAGACCGTGGCCAGGATAAATATAAAAGAGAAGGTAATCCTTCTGGGGCCTAATCATACCGGTAGCGGGGCAGTCTACAGTTTAATGGCGGAAGGCGCATGGCAGACGCCCCTGGGCCGGGTAAATATTGATACACAATTAGCCAAAAGCATACTGGCCGGGTCAAAATATTTAGAGCAGGATAGCCTGGCGCATGCCCGGGAACATTCTTTAGAGGTAGAATTGCCGATTCTGCAGTATTTTAAAGACGATTTTGAAATTGTCCCCATCGCGTTTAGGTCGGATGATTTGACCGCGCTTAAAAAAATAGGGGAAGAGCTTGCCGGGGTTATCCAAGCTACCGGTTTAAAAGAGAGGGTCCTGTTAGTTGCCAGTTCGGACCTGACCCATTACGAGCCGCAAAGCGCAGCCGCGGCCAAGGATAAATTAGCCATTGCCGCTATTTTAGAGCTTAATCCGGATAAGTTAATGCGGGAAGTAAAAAATTCTGATATCTCTATGTGCGGTTATGCTCCGGTGATAGCGATGTTGGCTGCGGTTAACTCTTTAGGCGCTAAAGCCGCCCGGCTGGTAAAATACCAGACCAGCGCGGATTCAACCGGCGAGGAGAGCGCGGTTGTCGGCTATGCCGGCATAATCATAAATTAATATGGACGATCAGCAGAAAGAATTTGTGCCTCCGGTTCCCGACTTTAAATTTTTTATCAGCACGCTTTCTTTGCAGGCCTCCATTTTTTTAGGCCAGCTTGCGAACCCGGCTACCCGCAAGAATGCAGAGGACTTACCCCAGGCAAAATTCATTATTGATACCTTAGGGATGCTCCAGGAAAAAACCAGAGGAAATCTGAATGAGGAGGAGGCGGCTCTTTTAGAGAACCTGCTCTATGAATTAAGGACATCCTATCTGAGCAAAAGTAAAGGAGAAATCAAATGATCGATAAAGAGTTACTGGATATTCTGGCCTGTCCCGCTTGTAAAGCGGATGTGGAGCTAAAAGGCAGTAAGATCGTTTGTAAAAAATGCGGCAAGAAATACCCCATAAATGACGGCATTCCGGTAATGCTGATTGACGAGGCGGAAGATTAAAATTATGAAAAAAATACTGGTTATCCACGGGCCAAATTTAAACCTGTTAGGCCAGAGAGAGCCTAAGGTTTACGGCAGGGTTACTTTAGCGGCGATCAACAGTAGTCTTAAGCAAATGGCCCAAAAAAGAAAAGTCAGCCTGTCTATCAAGCAATCCAACCATGAAGGCGAGATTGTCGACTTAATCGGTAAGGCCAGGGGCAAGTTTAACGCTATTTTAATTAATCCGGCTGCCTATACGCATACGAGCGTGGCCGTAAGGGACGCGCTCTCGGCCTGCGGAATACCGGCTATAGAAGTGCACTTATCCAATATTTATTCCCGCGAAGAATTCCGGCAAAAATCCCTGATCAGCCCCGTAGTCAAGGGTTCGATTCTGGGCTTTGGCGCCAAGAGCTACCTATTGGGCCTGGAGGCCCTGTTGGATTTACTTGATGTATAATGAGAGCGCGCCTGCAAAAATTTTTAAACCGGCTAAAATTAGAAAACCTCGATGGATTTATTGTCTCCTCTCCCGCGAATATATCCTATCTTAGCGAATTTACTTCCTGCGACGCTTATCTTTTAGTAGCTAAAAAAGAAATAGTCTACTTTACTGATTCCAGGTACGTGGAATCAGTAGGGCCTAAACTTAAAAAATGGGCCAGGCTAAAGAAGATTAACGGTTCGGTATTTGAGAATATCGCCAGCGCCTGCCGGGACTTGCAGCTAAAAAGGATAGGTTTTGAAAGCAGGCAGATGGCTTATGCCGAATATAGAAAGATTAAGGGGTATTTAAGGCCCGGAGAATATTTAATACCCACGCACAGTTTGCTTGAAAGTTTGAGGCAGATTAAAGATGCCGGTGAAATAGGAAAAATAAGAGAGGCGCTTAAAATTACCGCTCTGGCCCTGCAATTTGTTAAAACTTTCATTAAGCCGGGGATAAAAGAGCTGGAAGTCGCCGCAGAGCTGGAAAGGTTTATCCGTTATAACGGGGCGCTTGGCGCGGCTTTTGATATTATTGTCGCCTCCGGCCCCAACTCTGCCTATCCACACCATCACCCAAGCCAAAAAAAGATCCGGGAGGGCGAAGCAGTCCTGATTGATCTCGGGGTGGATTACTTTGGCTACAAATCTGACTTGACAAGGGTCTTTTTTTCAGATAAAATTACAAGTCTTACCCGGCGCATTTATGATATTGTCCTTAAGGCGCAAGCAAAAGCAATAGCTAAAATCCGGCCGGGCCAAGAGATAGCCGGGATTGACGCCTTGGCGCGTAACTACATAGCAGACAAGGGGTACGCAAAATTTTTTGGCCATAGTTTAGGCCATGGGATAGGACTGGAAACGCATGAGGCTCCGTCAATATCCGCTAAAAATGAAGGGATTTTACTTCCGGGTATGGTTTTTACGTTGGAGCCGGCTATTTACCTGCCGGGGAGGTTTGGAGTAAGAATAGAGGATATGATTTTAGTAACCCAGAAGGGATGCGAGGTGCTTTAGTGGCTCTGTCTATAAATGAAATTAAATCCGGGGTAACTATTTTGGTCGATGCTGCTGTTTATGTGGTGGTAGACGCCCAGCACGTAAAGCCCGGCAAAGGCGCGGCTTTTGTACGGGCAAAACTAAGGAATATCAAGAGTTCTAATATCCAGGAGAAGACCTTCCGGGGCGATGAAAAAATAGAACAGGCCTTTGTAGATGAAAGGAAACTGCAATACCAGTATAACTCCGGGCACCTTTACCATTTTATGGACCAGGATAATTTTGAAGAAGTTGCCGTTTCCCAGGAGAATATCGGAGACAAGGCAAAATTCCTGAAAGATAACCTGGAGGTAATGGGTTATTTCTATAAAGATGACTTCCTTACGGTAAATCTCCCTAATTTCATTGAGGTTGTGATTACGCATACTGAACCGGGCATAAAAGGGGATACGGCCAAAAGCGGGACTAAGCCGGCAGAGATAGAAACCGGGGCAACTATCCAGGTGCCTTTATTTATTGATGTAGGCGATAGGATCAAAGTGGATACGCGTAGCGCCGAATACGTAGAGAGGGTTAATTAAAGAGCCTGCCTGCCGGCAGGCAGGGAGCCTCGTAGGAGAAAGGTGAGAAATGAACATCAAAGAAATAAAAGAGATGGTTAACCTGATGAACGAAAACAATCTTGTTGAACTGGAGATAGAAAAAGAAGGTATGCGTATCAGGCTTAAAAAGACCTCCTCCGGCATGGAAGGTTTTAGCGGGCCTATTGTTGTAGAGCGGCAAAACATTGCGGATACGGGAGCAAAACAGATTAGCGAGCCAGCCAGGCAGGGACAGGTTAAGACAATAGAGATAAAATCTCCGATGGTCGGGACTTTCTACCGCGCTCCCAGCCCCGAAGCTGCTCCTTATGTGGAAGCCGGCCAGAACATTGAGCCAGGGCAGGTCATTTGTATAATCGAAGCCATGAAACTGATGAACGAAATTAAAGCTGAGGTTAGGGGTAAAATTCTGGAGATCCTGGTGGATAATGCCGAGCCCGTGGAATTCGGCCAGCCTGTTTTTTTGATCGAGCCGGCCTAGTTGGAAATTAAAACAAATGTTTTCTAAAATACTCATTGCTAACCGCGGCGAAATCGCCCTGAGAATTATACGTGCCTGCCGGGAATTAGGAATCCGGACGGTTGCCGTATATTCACAAATAGACCGGGATTCCCTGCATGTACGCCTGGCTGACGAAGCTATCTGTATCGGCCAGGCAGCATCATCTGGCAGTTACCTGAATATTCCCGCGATCATCAGCGCAGCCGAAATTACCGACGTAGAAGCAATACATCCCGGCTACGGCTTCTTAGCCGAGAATCCGCATTTTGCCGAAATCTGCCAATCCTGCAAGATTACTTTTATCGGCCCGACTCCGGAAAATATCCGGCTTATGGGAGATAAAATGGCTGCCCGTACTTCTATGCATAAGGCAGGCTTGCCGATAATCCCGGGGAGTGCCAGCGTAGTTAGAAGTAAAGAAGAGGCACTTAAGACAGCCAAGCTAATCGGCTATCCGGTAATCATCAAGGCTGCTTCCGGCGGCGGTGGAAAAGGTATGCGCATCTGCCATAATGACCTTACTCTAGTATCCAGTTTAATGACCGCCCAGGCAGAAGCCGAAGCAAATTTTGGCAATCCCGATGTTTATATTGAAAAATATATTGAGAAACCGCGCCACATTGAAGTCCAGATTATCGGTGATCACTCCGGCCATGTCCTGCAGCTGGGGGAAAGGGACTGCAGTATTCAAAGGCGCCATCAAAAGTTACTCGAAGAATCTCCTTCCTCGGTAGTAGACAGCAAGATGCGCAAGCGCCTGGGGGAAATGGTGCTTAAAGGGATAAAATCCATAAATTATGTAAGCTGCGGGACGATCGAGTTCCTGCTGGATGAAAAAACAAACAATTTTTATTTTATGGAAATGAATACCCGCATCCAGGTCGAGCATCCGGTCACCGAGATGGTTACGGGGATAGATTTAATTAAAGAACAGCTACGCGTTGCTTCCGGAGAAAAGCTGAAGATCAAACAGGAAGATGTCCGTATCAGGGGCGCGGCGATTGAATGCCGGATTAACGCCGAAGACCCGGATAATAATTTTATGCCTCAACCGGGAAAAATCGAAACCCTGGTCTTACCCGGCGGGCCGAATGTCCGCGTAGATACGCATATCTACGCGGGTTATGCCATCCCGCCTCAGTATGATTCACTTATAGCTAAGTTGATTGTCCATGGGGATAACCGGCAGGAGGCGATCAAGACCATGTACCGGGCTTTGACTGAATTTCATGTCTCACCGGTTAAGACCACTATTCCCTTTCACTTAAAGCTTATGCAAAATCCGCTTTTCTTAAAAGGTGATATTTCCACGCATTTTGTCCAGGACTTACTTAAAGAAGAGGCAGAGATAGAAAGGAGCAACGGATGAGGATATTTACGGTTCTCGGAGTATTATTTTATGCCGCGGTAATCATATTAGGGGGTATCATTTTAGTGGCTTTTTCCTTAAACTTGCTCCAGCCTCAATATATCAATCACATATTTGATTACCTCCAGAGCAGCCCTAATTCCCGGATCTTCACCGGCCTTTCCGGGGTAATTTTAATCCTGGTAAGTTTTTCCTTTGCCCGGATTATCCTCGGTCGCCTGCAGCGCGAAAAAACCATTGCTTTTGATACCGCTTCCGGAGAAGTTACTATTGCTTTATCCGCCGTGGAGGATTTAATCCGCAGGCTCACCGGGGTTATTCCTGAGATTAAGGAATTAAAGCCGGATGTTATTGCCGGCAAAAAAGGCATTATGGTCGATTTAAGGGTGGTCTTAAAAAAAGAGGCCAATATACCGGAATTGACCTCGCGGCTGCAGGATATTACCCGGTCTAAAATTCAGGAGGTTTTAGGGGTTGAAGAGCAGATTACCGTAAAGATACACATAGCCAAAATTATCGCGCTGGATGAAAAGGAAAGAAATAAAAAGAATATGGCAAAAGAAGAACCCACGGTTCCTTTTAGAGGATACGATAGGGCATAAAATTAAAGGAGAGCAGATGGAAAAAATAGGAGTACTGACAGGCGGGGGAGATTGCCCGGGGTTAAATCCGGTAATCCGGGCAGTAGTGCGTAAATCTCTGGTGGAAGGCTATGAAGTTATAGGTATTAAGAACGGCTGGAAAGGGTTAGTAGAAAACGACACTACGCCATTAAATATAAATGCGGTATCCGGAATATTACCCCGCGGAGGGACGATATTGGGAACATCCAGAACTAATCCTTATAAGAAAGAGGGAGATCCGGAAAAGGTTAAAGATAATTTTAAAAAGATGGGGTTAGGCGCGCTGGTGGCTGTGGGAGGAGAGGATACTCTGGGGGTAGCCGCAAAATTAACCCAAGACGGCATACCCAATATTGTGGGCGTGCCTAAAACCATAGATAACGACCTTTCGGCGACAGATTACACTTTTGGTTTTGATACTGCTTTGAATATCGCTACGGAATGCATTGACCGCTTGCATACTACTGCCGAGAGCCATCATCGGATCATCGTGGCAGAAGTTATGGGCAGGCATGCCGGCTGGATTGCCATTGAATCAGGTATTGCCGGCGGCGCAGATGTGGTGTTAATCCCTGAAATACCCATTGACCTGGATGAGGTCTGTAATATTATCCAAAAACGCCATGCCCGGGGAAAAACCTTCAGCATTGTCGTGGTGGCCGAAGGTGCCCAATTTAAAGACAAGGGCTTAATTACCCAGGAACAAAAACTGGATTCATTCGGCCATGTGCGCCTGGGAGGGATCGGAGAAGCGCTGGCCAATGAAATTGAGAAAAGGACAGGCTATGAAACCAGGGTTAGTGTTTTTGGGCATATCCAGAGAGGCGGCACGCCCACGGCCTTTGATCGAGTCTTAGGGACGCGCTTTGGCGTAAAGGCGGTAGAGTTAGTCAAAAATAAAAAATTCGGCAGGATGGTTGCCCTGCAAGGGATTAAAATAATTGATGTCCCGTTAACCGAAGCGGTGAAGGCCTTAAAAACGGTAGATATGGAGCTTTACGATATCGCCAAGGTATTCTTTGGCTAAAAGGATTACATATGCGAGAGAGAGTTCAGGAGATTATTTTAGAGAGCATTCAGGTTAAGGAAGAGCTGCTCAAGAGTAAAGTCAGCCTGATCCTGGAGATTGCGGAAGTAATTATAGAGGCGCTGAAAAAAGGCGGCAAACTGATTGTCTTCGGCAATGGAGGGTCGGCGGGAGATGCCCAGCATATCGCTGCTGAGCTCGTCGGAAGATTCAAAAAGGACCGGTCCGCCTTAGCCGCGCTAGCCCTGACTACGAATACTTCTATAATTACGGCCTTAGCTAATGACTTTGGTTATGATGTAATTTTTAGCCGCCAGTTGGAGGCATTAGCCGGAAAATTTGATGTTGCCTTTGGCATATCTACAAGCGGGAAAGCGAAAAATGTGGCGTTAGGGTTTAAACAGGCCAGAAAAATGGGCTTAAAAACCATCGCTTTAACCGGGGGGGATGGTGGGGACCTGGTCAAGCTGGCGGACCTGGCTTTAGTCGTGCCCTCTGGCGTCACTGCCCGCATTCAGGAAGCCCATATTACTATAGGACATATTTTATGCGAACTCATCGAAGAAGCCGGGATCGCTTAAGCGGCGGAAAAATAAAAACTTTAAATGCGCTTAAGAAAATAATTGCAAAATCAAAAAAACAGGGCAAAAAAATAGTTTTTACCAACGGCTGCTTTGATCTCCTGCACTATGGCCACGCCAGATACCTGCAAAAGGCCAAGGGCGCCGGTGATATCCTGGTCGTGGGCGTAAACAGCGACGTATCGGTTAGGAAGATTAAGGGTAGGCATAGGCCTGTCGTAGACGAAGAAAACCGCCTGAGGCTATTAGCCGCCTTAGCCAGCATTGATTACCTGGTTTTATTTAAAGAGGCCACCCCGTTTAAAGTAATCCAAGAACTTAAGCCGGATATCCTGATTAAAGGAGCGGATTGGAATAAAAATAATATAGTAGGCCATGACTTTGTGCTGGAGTACGGCGGAAAAGTGCAGACCGTAAAGCTGGTAAAAGGCCTTTCTACTACCAATCTGATTAAAAAGATTGCCCGCAAGCGCTAAGAGAAGCACGGCCAAGAGAATAATTGATGCCAATATAAACCGCGTAAAGGAGGGGTTGCGTGTCTGCGAAGAAATTACCCGGTTTATATTAAATAACCGCTTGCTTACCCGTGAGCTCAAAGCAGCGCGCCACCGGATCGATGCGGCGGCAAGGAGCCTAGTCGCGCGCAGTGAATTGCTCCGGGAGAGACTAAGCTTAAAGGATGTGGGAGAAAATATTTATGCCAATGAATTAAAAAGAGATAGCCTGGGGGATATCTTTTTTGCCAATATTCAGAGGGTTAAGGAGTCAGTAAGGGTTTTGGAAGAATTCAGCAAACTGATTAATGTAAATGTCAGCCTGGAATTCAAAAAGGTCAGGTATAAAATATATGCAATTGAGAAGAAGGCGGCTGCAAAAATCTCGGCTTTATGCGCTCATTGATAAAGCTACGCTTAAAGAGCCTGGCCCGGCGCTGGCGAGAAAATTAGCTGTTTCCGGAGCAGACATTATCCAGCTAAGGGATAAACACTCCTCCCGGGCAAGCATATTAAAAGAAGCGCTTGCCATTAGTAAGTCGCTTAAGGATAAGAAGACCATTTTTATTGTCAATGATTACCCCGACGTAGCGAAATTATCGGGGAGCGACGGCCTGCATATCGGCCAATCTGACATAGCGCTCAAAAAGGCCAGGAGTATTTTGGGCAAAGACAGGCTGATCGGAGTTTCCTGCTCTAATTTAGAAGAGGCGTTGGAAGCAGAAAAATCCGGAGCGGATTATATCGGCCTGGGGCCGGTATTTAAAACACCGACCAAGGCCGGCTGTAAGCCTATCGGCCTAAAGAGCATTAAAGCCTTAAGCCAAAGAATCCGGATACCGGTTTTTGCCATCGGAAATATAACCCGGGATAATTTAGGGAAAATTACCTCTTGCGGTATGAAGAGAATAGCGCTTTGCCGCGCGCTTCTAAAAAGCAGGGATATGCAAAAAGCGGCGGCATATTTTTCCGCGAAGCTAAAAAAGACGAAATGACGCAATTAGAATGCGCTAAAAATAATAAGTTTACTTCCCTAATGCGGGAGATCTGCCGCCAGGAGGGCATCTCTGCCCGCAACCTGCTTCGCTACATAAAAGAAGGCAGGGTTGTCCTACTCAAAAATAAACTGCATAATCTGGCTAAGCCCTGCGGCGTCGGATTCTCCTTGCGCACTAAGGTAAACTCTAATCTAGGCACCTCCACGGACAGATCCCGGGTCAAAGAAGAATTAAAAAAATTAGCTGTTTCCGTAAAATACGGCGCAGATACCGTGATGGATTTAAGCGTGGGCGGTAATTTAAGGTTAGTCCGCAGCCAGATCCTGAAATTTTCCACTATTCCCGTCGGGACAGTCCCGGTATATGAGCTTACCGTAAATGCCCAGGATAAAAAAAAGGATTTTCTTGATTTTGGCCCGGATGAGATGCTCAAGGTTTTAGAGGGGCAGGCAAAAGAGGGAATAGATTTTTTTACTATCCACTCCGGAGTAACCCGGGATAATTTAAGGGTGCTTAAAAAAAACCGGAGAGTGCTGGGGATTGTTTCCAGGGGAGGAGCAATAATTGCGAACTGGATCAGCCGGCACGCTAAAGAAAACCCGTTTTATGAATATTTTGATGAAATACTGGATATCGCCTATAAATATGATGTAGTTTTAAGCCTGGGTGACGGGATGCGCCCCGGCTCTATTCTGGACGCTACGGATAAAACACAGCTGGCCGAGCTCAAAACGTTGGGGGAACTGGCGCTGCGCGCAAAAAGAAGGAATGTCCAGGTGATGGTAGAAGGGCCGGGCCATGTCCCTTTGCATCAAATTGAAAAAAATATAATTTTAGAGAAAAAGCTTTGCCATCAGGCGCCGTTCTATGTGTTAGGGCCCCTGGTGACTGATGTGGCCAGCGGTTATGACCATATTACTTCTGCCATAGGCGGAGCAGTAGCTGCCGGCTTCGGCGCGGATTTTCTATGTTATGTCACTCCTGCTGAACACCTGAAGCACCCGTCAATGGATGATGTTAAGGATGGAGTTATCGCTTCCAGGATTGCCGCCCATGCTGCGGATATAGTAAAAAACAACCCTGGGGCGATAAAGTGGGACAGGGAGATGTCTCTGGCCCGTAAGAAACGTAATTGGCAAAAACAGGTCAAGCTCTCTATTGACCCGCAGAAAGCCCGGGAATACCGGAAATCGTCGCAACCGCAGAATAAGGATGTCTGTACAATGTGCGGGAGATATTGTTCCATTAAACTGATGGATAAATGCCTGCCTGCCGGCAGGCCAGGTTTGCGGGCGTAGTTCATCGGTAGAACACCAGCTTCCCAAGCTGGATAGGAGGGTTCAATTCCCTTCGCCCGCTCCAAAATACAGCAGGAGAAATGAAGAAAGAATTATTAATAGTTTTATTAAGTTTAGGGATAAGCGGCTGCGCCACATCTCCCTATGTGCAGCCTGCCGCGGTTAGAGCGCCCGCGGGCATGGCCGGCATTTATCACCGTATTCAAAAAGGCCAAACCCTCTGGAAGATATCCAGGATTTATGGAGTGGATTTAGAGGAGTTGGCCCAGATAAACCGCATTACCGACGCCACGGCAATAGAAATCGGCCGGCAGATATTTATCCCTAACCGTTTTAAAGTGCAGCCGGCCAGCGCCAAGTACAACGATAATGACGATTTTATCTGGCCGTTAGCCGGCAGGATAACCGGTACATTCGGCCAGACGATTAATCATACGCTGAATAAAGGCATAAATATACAACCTTACGGTTCTTTAGAAGTGGCCGCTTCCCGGAGCGGTAAGGTAGTTTTTTTGAGCAGGGATTTCGCAGGGCTGGGCAAGACTTTAATCATTGAACATAAAGACGGATTATTTACGGTTTACGCCAGGAATTCCGAGATATTGGTGAGGGCCGGGGATAATGTGCAGAAAGGCGCGCTTATCGCCAGGGCAGGCTCAAGCGGCCGGGATAAAAATACTTACCTGCATTTTGAAGTAAGGAAGGGGCATATTCCCCAGAATCCTTTATTCTATTTGCCATGATAAAGAAAATATTTTTTGGACGGGATTCCTATCTGGAACTGCTGGAGAAACGTGTAAGCGGGTTAAAAGATAACTACCGCCAGAATATCGCTATAATCGGAGACGAGCTGGTAGGTAAAACTTCCATAATTTTCCGCTTTCTTGAAAAATTCCAGGACAACCGTATTATCATGCTTTATCTTGAAGCCAGGCCCGAATCGTTGGATTCCTTCGCTAAAAGGTTTAGCGGGGTCCTCCTCTATAATTTCCTCAGCAATAGCGGTATAGCCTTAGAAGAAGACCTGGATTTTCTTATGCGTCAATCCGCAAAATACGCGCCTAAAACAGTGGAAAAGATCCGGTTTATCCTGAACAGTTTAACGCGAAGAAAGAAAAAAGATATATTTACCGAATTGAACCTGCTCTGTGAAATAATCCACCGGGAGACAGGCAAGTCCTGCGTGGTAATATTTGACGAATTTCAAAATTTAGAGAGCGTGGGTTTTGCCAGCCTCTACCGCGAATGGTCTAAGCTCCTCATTACCAATAAGAACACGATGTATATAATTTTAAGCTCGATGAAATTTAAAGCTCAGAGCGTGCTCTCTAAGAACCTTTCCCTTCTCTTCGGGAATTTTGAGGTAGTCACCGTTGAGCCGTTCGACATAAAGGCCAGCGAAGAATATCTGGCGAGCCGGCTTTACGCCGCCAATCTAGCCGCGCCGCTGAAGAATTTCATCGTGCATTTTACCGGCGGCTGCCCCATGTATCTTGAAATTATCGCCAATGCCCTGCTGGAGAATAAGGGGGTCACGCTTTCAGAGATACTGGAAAGCCTGCTTTTTGATTCTACCGGGCTATTAAACCAGCGGTTTTCCAGTTATGTCAAAAGGTTCCTTGACCATCCGCATAGTAATGACTGCATAGCTATCCTTTATTTAGTCTCAAGCGGCAGGAACAGGATAAAGGATATCGCCCATATCCTGCATATGCAGAAAAAAGAATTACTTGCCAGGGTTAACTATTTATTGGAACTGGATACCCTGGCGCGCAGCGCAGACTTTTTAAAGATCAATGATCGGGTGTTTAGCTTCTGGGTAAAGTTTGTTTACCAGGAGAAACTGCATTCCCTTACCTTTGACGCTAAAAACCAGAAGACCAGGTTCCGCGACAGCCTGCAGGACTTGATCCAGGAATTTATAGTCAATGCCCAAAAACCGCTTACGGAAAGAATGAATGAACTGCTTTGCCTGTTTGAAAACGAAATGATGCAGTTAGAGAGGAAAAAGATCCGCTTAAACCACTTCCGCGAAATTAAGCCCTTGCGTTTTAACAGCCGGATATTAAAAAATGGATTGATCGGCCGTTCCAATGAGAGCCTGTGGATCGTAGCGCTAAAAACGGATTTACTGACCGAGGAGGACGTCCTGGAATTTTCCCGGGAATGCCGCCGGTACCGGCATAAGCTGCAAAGAAAAATTATCATCACCTTAAAGGATATTGATATGAATACCCGGCTCAGGGCGTTAGAAGAAAAAATCTGGGCCTGGGATATAAATAATTTAAACCAGATCCTGGATTTATATTCGCGGCCGCGGGTGATCGCATGAGAATCGTGGTAATTTCCGATACGCATATGCAGGATAAAGAAGCAGGCCTGCCTCCTAAGTTAATAGAAGAAATCAAGCATGCGGATATGGTGGTCCATGCGGGAGATTTTGTAACTATGGAGATACTTAAAAAAATAAAATCCCTGTGCGCCAATATCCGGGCAGTCTGCGGGAATATGGATACTCCGGAAATCCGTGATGCTTTACCGCCAAAGGAGATCTTTAAGGCCGGAAGGTATAAAATCGGCATTATGCACGGCTACGGAGCGCCGGGTATGCTGGTTGAGGCGCTCTGCGGTGAATTTAAGGGCGAAAATCTGGATATAGTCATCTTCGGGCATTCGCACGCGGCCTTTAATGCAAAAATAGGCGACACCTTATTTTTCAACCCCGGCAGCCTGACGGATAAAGTATGCGCTGCGGTTAATTCTTACGGGATAATCGAACTTAACGATAAAATAGAAGCAAGAATAATCGCACTATGAAAATGGATAAGCTTTGGGCGCCCTGGAGGATTAGCTATATAAAAAACATAAAGCCGAAAAAGTGCATATTCTGCCGGCCTGCTGACCGTAAGTCCAGGGGTTATATAGTATTTAAAACCAGATACACATCGGTAATCTTGAATATCTTCCCCTATAATAACGGGCATCTTTTAATTTCGCCGCTTAGGCACATCAGCCGGCTTGAAGAGTTAAGAGATGAAGAGGCGCTGGATTTATTTTACGCCTTAAAGAGGGCCAAGAAGCTTTTAGAAAAAGTCTTGAGGCCTCAAGGGTATAACCTGGGCATAAACCTTTCTCAGAACGCCGGCGCCGGAATAACCGGGCATTTGCATATACACCTGGTCCCGAGATGGAGAGGCGATACCAACTTTATGCCGGTCTTATTTAATACTAAGATAGTTTCCCAGTCCTTGGATGAATTATATAAACAGTTAAAGGATGCTCAAGCAAAATAAAATTAAGATAGCCGAAAACAGGGCCCTGGCTCCTTACGCGATGAAGAGCGAGTTCAGCAAGGGGCGGGTATATCCTGAGAAAACCCATCCCTACAGATCGGATTACCAGCGTGACCGCGACAGGATCGTGCACTCGGCCGCCTTCAGGAGGCTGGAATACAAAACTCAGGTATTTGTAAACCATGAAGGGGATTATTACCGCACGCGGCTTACGCACACTATAGAAGTAGCCCAGATTGCCCGGACTATTGCCGGCGTCCTGGGTTTAAATACGGATTTAACTGAAGCCATTGCCCTGGCCCACGACTTAGGGCATACGGCCTTCGGCCACTCCGGGGAAGATGCCTTAAATGAACTGATGTTAAAATTTGGCGGGTTTAACCATAATCTACAGGGCCTGCGGGTTGTGGATTACCTGGAGGAAAGGTATCCTGATTTTCCCGGGATTAATTTAACCTGGGAAGTAAGGGAGGGGATAGTCAAGCACTCCACAGTTTTTGATAAGTCCATAAAGATAAAGGGCCTGGCGCCTCTGGAAGGCCCGTCATTAGAAACCCAGGTTGTGGATATCGCCGATGAAATAGCTTATGACAATCATGATCTTGATGATGGCCTGACTTCGGGTTTGATTAAGGAGCCGGATTTGGCAAATCTGGCTATCTGGGAAAGGATCAATAAGCCTATCGCCGATAGGTATAGCGGGATATCCCCGGAAAAAAGAAAATATTTGATTATCCGCTCATTGATTGATTTGCAGGTCACCGATTTAATCGGAGAGACGGAGAAAAATATCGTAAGACTAAAGCTTAAATCCTATAAGGATGCCAAAAATATAGATAAAAAAGTTGTCACTTTTAGCCAGGATATGCTAAAATTAAGAACGCCGCTGCGCGCGTTCCTTATGCACAGGCTCTATCATCATTACCGCGTAGTGCGCATGAGCACAAAAGCAAAACGTTTTATTCAGGAATTATTCCAGGTTTACGTAGCTTGCCCCGAACAGCTCCCTGAACTGGTCCAGGGAAGGATTGCCCGCGATGGCGTAAGGAGAGCAGTTTGCGATTACATCGCCGGGATGACCGACAGGTATGCGCTAGATGAGTATAAAAAATTATTTAACCCCTACGAAAAGGTATAAAACCTTAATTTCTACCATCCACAGTATCTACAGGCTGGTGAATTCTACCTATGAGTTAAAGGATTTAATCCCCCGCCTGACCCGGCTTTTTGCCCAAATATTAAACGCCGATTACTGCCAGATAACCATGCTGGATTTTACCAAAAGGTATTCGGTTTTAAGATGTTTTGTCCACGGTAAGAATAAGTGTGTTTGCGATAAAAAAACGAGAATCGTCAATAGGATAGAGAAGAGAATACTCCGGACCAGCGCAGTAATAATAAACGGCAGCAGTATGGCTGCGCCCTTAATTTCCGATGACCTGATCGGCATCATCGTTATCCGGCGCAACAAAAGAGGGCATTCTTTTGAGAGGGCTGACCAGGAAACACTGATGACTCTGGTGGAGCAGGCAATCATGGGGATTCGCAACCTCCAGCTTTATGAAGAACAGCAGAAAATAGTTTTAGGGAGCATAAAATCGCTGGTTACCTTGCTGGACACCCGTGTGCCTCAGGAATATACGCATTCGCCTTATTTTAGCCGGCTGGTAACCGCGATAGGCAACCAGATGCACCTTGATGAAAAGCAAATCCAGAGCTTAAAATATGCCAGCCTCCTGCACGATACGGGTAAGGTGGATATCCCTCCGGAGATACTTACCAAGACCGGTAAGCTTACCGCCAGGGAGTATGATATCATTAAAAAACACCCGGTTAAGGGAGCCCAGATATTACGCCCCTTGCAGGTACTTAGGCCGGTTATACCGATTATCGCGCACCACCATGAGAAATATGACGGTACGGGTTACCCTTCAAGATTGAAAAAAAACCAGATCCCGCAAGGCGCGCGGATTATGGCAGTTGCCGATGCTTTTGAAGCTATGGTTTACGGCAGGCCCTACCGCGAAAGAAAGGGGATTAATTCCGCAGTAAAAGAGATCAAAAAAAAGAGCGGGAGCCAATTTGACCCCAAGGTGGTAGAGGCGTTTTTAAAGACTCTCAGGAAAATTAACACCAAGATTTACTTAAAACAGGATAACCCCAGGGCAGCTTAAAGCCGGAATGGAAAAACAAGATAACCCGCAGTTAGAATTATTTTCACAAGTAGGAGGTGGCGCGGGGCTAAGCCGCAAAGAGCCTAATGCGTTCCTGGCGCGTATCCGGGGCTATGAAAAAACAGTTCTTATTATTATCGCCATCCTGACTACGGGTATTATCGCTTTTTCTTTAGGAGTAGAGAGAGGCAAGCAGCTATCCTTTTCCTTAAGCGGCCAGAAAAAAAATCCGGAGCTGTTAAAGCCGCAAAACCAAGCAGAGGCGGTTAAACCGGTTACTCCCCCGCTTATTCAACAGCCAGGCGTTTTTACCATTCAGGTGGCCAGTTTTAAAACCAGAATTAACGCCCAGAAGGAGGCGGAATTCCTTAAAAGAAAAGGTTTTACCGCGTTAATATTTAACAAAGGCGCTTACGTTATCCTGTGTGTAGGAAATTTTCCTAATAAAGAAGCTGCGCAGCCTTTATTAGTGGAATTAAATAAGCGTTATGGAAGCTGCTTAATAAGGAGGTTATAAAGCCATGTCTATACACCCGTCGTTAGCCATATCAGAGAGTGATAAAAAACAAAGGTCCGTATTAAAGCGTACAGAGCGCATCAGGATGATGCTGGAAAAAGGGAAGTGGAAAGAAGGCGATAAGATTTACGGCCTGCCGAAAATTAAAACCGTAAGGATCAAGATCAAGAAAGAAAAGGCTGAAAAAGCTACGGAAACCGCTGCGGGCGCTAGCGCCGAAACCACTTCCGCTGCCCCAGCCGGAAAAGAAACTGCCTCCGCAAAAGGAGCGCCAAAGGCCCAGGAAAAGAAATAAGCTATGCGCCTAAAATACCTTAGGGGTATATTATGTTTAGCAGTAGTGGCCCTGGCAGCAGGTTTTAGCCCGGCTCGCGCCGGAGAGAAGCTACCTTTTTTAGGTGAAATTAACGCGGATAATATCAACTTGCGCCTGGATGCGACAACTAACGCGGAGGCCATAGCTACTTTAAGCAAAGGTGAGCGGGTAGATGTTATTGGGGAATTCTACGGATGGTATAAAGTCAGGCTTCCTAAAAATGTGCCTGTTTATATTAAAAAATCCCTGGTTGACTGTATCCATTATGCCGGGGAAGCCGCCGCCGAAACGCCCCTTAAGCAACGCTGTTCCAGCGCTAAAATATTAAAAGACCGGGTGAATATCCGCTCCCAGCCTTCTGCGTCCAGCGGCATAGTCGGTATAGTAGATAAGAACGTAATAGTCAATGTCGCTGTTGATGCCGGCAGCTGGTACGGCATCGAGCCTACCCAAAATAGCTTTGGTTGGGTATATAAAAAATTTATCACTAAAGCTGTAATTCTTCCCTCGCCTGCGCCGTTATCCCAAGATAAAATAACTAACCCTGAAGAGCAAGAGGGTGATAGCGTGCTTATAGGGATAGTCCAACCGTATGGCAGGGTATTTATGCGCCCGGCCACGCATAAACTTGTTTCTGTGGACGATAGGGTATTTTTGTTAAAAGGTAACCGTTCCAGCCTTAATGCGCTTAACCAGCATAAAGTAAAAGTTACCGGAAAAATGCTCAATTCCGTTAAAGGGGAATACCCGGTAATAGAAGTTAAGAAGATTGAGGTAGTCAATTGAACCTGCCGGCCAGGCTGCTTTCTTTTCTCGTCCTCTTTGGCTTATTGATTATCGCGATGAGCGTGCACGAATTCGCCCATGGCCTGGTAGCTTACAGGTTAGGGGACTCTACGGCAAAATATTCCGGAAGGCTCACGCTTAATCCGCTGGCGCATATAGACATATTCTGGACATTTCTTCTGCCGCTGTTTCTTTTTCTTACTTCCGGGTTTGTTTTTGGCGCGGCCAAACCGGTCCCTATAAATTACCGGGCATTAAAGAACCCGAAAAGAGACATTATCCTGGTCGGGGCTAGCGGCCCCCTGGCGAATTTTATCCTGGGAGGCCTGTTGGCTATAGTTATAAAAATAATCCCTCTACCCGCAAGCCTGTTGCCATTAATCCTAAATTTAATAGTGATTAATGTAATCCTGGGGGTGTTTAACCTGGTGCCTATACCGCCCTTGGACGGTTCACATATACTTATGGGGTTATTACCCGAGCCTCTTGCTTTACAGTATAGCCGAATCGAGCCGTACGCTTTCATTATTTTAATAATTCTTATCTGGCTGGGAGCTTTAAACTGGATAGTCTGGCCGGCAGTTGGATTTATCTTAAGGCTGATAGGAGTCTAATAATGCGGATTTTAAAAGTAAGGCTGGGCAGGCGTTCTTATACTATAGCGGTAGGCAATAAAATTATCCCTGCTCTGGATAAAGAGCTTAAGAGCCTTGATCTGGGCAACAGCGCTTTTATCATTACTAACCCCCTGGTCAGGAATAAATGCGCCGGAGAATTGATCAAGGTATTGAAAAAAGCAGGGTTAAATTTTAAAATAAGGCTTGTTCCGGATACGGAAAAAAGTAAATCTCTGGGCATATTATCTTCGGTGATCCGGGAGCTGGCAAAGTTTGACCTGGAAAAACGCACCTTTATCATTGCTTTAGGCGGCGGGGTAGTCGGAGACCTAAGCGGCCTGGTTGCCTCCATCTATAAGCGCGGCATTCCGTACATACAAATACCTACGACCTTGCTCGCCCAGGTAGATTCGGCTATCGGCGGCAAGACCGCGCTGGACTTAAGGGAGGGTAAAAATTTAATCGGCGCATTCTACCAGCCGCGTTTGGTATTCAGCGATGTGGCTATGCTTAAGAGTTTAGGGGCCAGGCAGTTGCGCACGGGTTTAGCCGAAGTAATTAAATACGGGATAATCAAAGACAAGCGGCTATTTGCCTATCTGGAAAAAAATTGCCAGGATATACTCCGGCTCAAGACGGAAAAACTGGCGCATATCGTAAATTCCTCCGGTAAAATCAAGGCGGATATCGTCAGTAGTGATGAACGGGAAGAAAAAGGCCTGCGCACAGTTTTAAATTTCGGGCACACCCTGGGCCACGCTATTGAATGTGCCTGCGGTTTCAATAGATATAACCATGGCGAAGCAGTTGCTTTAGGGATGCTGATGGCTTTAGAGATCAGCAAAAGCATGGGCCTGATAAAGGGCTTTTTGCAGGAAAGAATAGCGGCCCTTATAAAAAAATCCGGCCTGCCGCATGCGCTTGAAGGGGTAGCTTTAAAAAACATAATGAAGGCTTACCATCGGGATAAAAAATTTATCGGCAGAAAAAACCGGCTCGTCTTGATTACAGGCTTAGGTAAAGCCAAAGTCGTAGAAAATGTGCCTTTGGGAATAATAGAAGAGGCGGTAAAGAGCTTGTATCCAGCCGAAATAAAATAGAAAGGATATGTGCCATGCTTAGCTTAAAGAAGTTGTATATTCTTTCTTTAATCCTGCTTCTTTTTCTTTTTATCTCTCCCTGTAGCGTCCTGGCCGAAGATACCCTGACCATCACCACCTATTATCCTTCGCCTTACGGAGTATACCGGGAAATGCGCGCTAAGCGCATAGCCATAGGGGATAACTACATTGATAACGCTGACTATACCTGGGAAGAATCAGACGGAGACGGAGGAGAGATTGACTACCTGGCGGATCTGGTAGTTGAAGGCAACGTCGGCATCGGGACGACGAACCCAAGCGATGTTTTGGAAATTGACGGTACTAATCCGATCCTAAAAATTGGCAGCAGGATTAGAATAAAAGCTGATGAGTCTAATAATGACGCTTGGTTTGGCGCCGGCTCTGATTTAAATAAGATCAAATTTGGCGATGCTGATTTTAGTAGTGCTATGATGACCATTAGTACAGCTACTGGCAACGTCGGCATTGGGACGACGGCGCCGGGGGCGAAGTTAGATATTTATAACCCGGATACAGTAAGCAATATTGCACCATTTGCAATAACAAATGCTGATACGGATACTTGGTCAATGGGGCTTTATGGAACAAGCGCTTATGGATTGTATATAGATGCCCCTCCTGATACAAATTGCCATGGATATTATGGTACAGGTGCCTGTAGGCTGAATGACTATGCCGAAATGATGGAATTTTCTGAAATGCCTAAAGACGGCGACATAATCGTCATAGATAAGGATCGTCCGGGATTTATTAAAGTATCGGATCAATCGAATAGTCAAGATATCGTGGGAGTAGCATCGGAAAATCCCGCGATGGTTATCGGCAGTTATGGAATTTCCATAAAAGGCTGGAAGAATAACCAGCCGAAAGACGGAACATATATTTATCCTCTTGCCTTATCAGGTAGGAAGATAATTAACGTAACGGACGAAAATGGAGATATTAAACCGGGAGATAAGATTATTTCTTCTTCCTTGAAAGGCTATGGAGCGAAAGCTTTTGAATCTGGTCAGGTCGTGGGAATGGCTATCGGCGGATTCAGTTCTAGTCCGGAGGATGAAACGGTGACTTTGCCAAACGGGAGAAAGGTTAAAGTGGGAAAACTTTTAATAATCATCAATGTGGGATACGCCCGAATCGCACCGTAAAATATCTGCAGAATCATTTTTTAAAAGGAGGTTTCAAAACTCCTTATAAGAGTAAGATTGACAGGGCTGGGGATATATGGTACATTATTAACATAAATATAAAACGTTAAAGAAAGGAATCTAAAACACAAATGGCTACTGAACAGGCACAAAGCGCTACGCAGGCAGAAGCAAAACCCAAAGAGGAAAAGCAGGCTAATTGTTTAAGCTGTAATAAGCCTATCCGCAAGATCAGGCGTTATTATCGCGACGGTAAATTCTATTGCACCAAGAAGTGCTGGTCAAATTTTATCCAGAAAGCTAAATCCGAGGAGAAATGACCCAGTCCGGGATGGAAAGAAGAAGGCATCCGCGCTTAGAACAGAAGCTCCCTTTTAAGGTGGCGGCTAACGGCTACGGTTTCTCTACCTCTACCCAGAACTTAAGCTGCGTAGGCGCGTATTGCCGGATAAAAAAATACATACCGCCTTTTACCAAAGTCGCGGTCAAGCTCAAGCTGCCGATTAAGACAAAAAAAGATAAAAAATCTTATACTGTTGATTGCACGGGCGTCATCGTCAGGACGGAAGATAAAGACAAGAGCGGCTTTAATATCGCTATTTTCTTTAATGAAATCAACTCCAGCCAGCGCAAGAAAATATCAGAATATATCGACCAATTCCTTCCGCAAGGGGGAGATGCTCCTAGAGGTTCCTCCGGCCCAAGATGGGGAAAGTAGCCCCTGCTAAACCCGTTAAGCTCATCATCGGTTTTATTTTTAAAGAAAAAAAATCCCTGGCGCATGCCAAAACTCTCCTGATTAAACATTTCGGCAGCATAGATTTTGAAAGCCGGATTATGCCCTTTACATCTACGCCTTATTACCGGGATGAATTCGGACAGGCCTTAAAGAGAGTATTTATCAGTTTTAAGAAGCTTATCCCTGCGCAGCAAATCGCCGCTATAAAAATCCTGGCTAATAAAATCGAAAAAAAATTAACTTGCGCTAATAAGCGTACGGTGAACATTGACCCGGGATACCTGAATTTAGCTAAGCTCGTTTTAGCCTCGACTAAAGACTATGTCCACCGCATCTATTTAGGTAAAGGCATTTACGCGGAGATAACCCTTTTTTTTCAGGATAAGGCCTTTCGGCCCGGGCAATGGACCTACCCGGATTACCGGAGCGGTGATTACCTTGCTATCTTTAACCGGATAAGAGAGATCTATGCTGCGCAAACTAAAAAATAACTGACTCCTATGCCTTCAGAATACCCGGCGTATTTAAAATCCTACCATAACGGCTACCTGGATAAAATAATCAAAAAACTTTTTCAATGCCTGGAGTCCTGCGCGATTTGCCCGCGTAAATGCCGGGTAAACCGGATAAACGGGAAACAGGGTTTCTGTAAAACCGGCTTAAAGCCGCAAGTCTACAGTTATATGGCCCACCATGGAGAAGAGCCGCCTGTCTCAGGAGTAAAGGGCTCCGGCACAATCTTTTTCTCGAATTGTAATATGGCTTGCCTCTACTGCCAAAACTATGAATTCAGCCAGGCAGGCGCAGGCCGGGAAGTTGGTTTTGAGGAGTTAGCCGGATTTATGCTGGAGTTACAAAAGATGGGCTGCCACAATATTAACCTGGTCACCCCTACCCATATCTTGCCGCAAATCTTGAAAAGTTTAAAAATCGCTATTCCCGCCGGATTAAAAATACCCCTGGTCTATAATAGCGGCGGCTATGAATTGCCTGAAATAATAAAATTACTGGAAGGAATAATTGATATCTATATGCCGGATATGCGCTATGCCGATGCCGAGGCAGCAATCCAGTTTTCCGCTGCTTCAGGTTATCCGGAATATAACCGCAAGGCAGTCAAGGAGATGCACCGGCAGGTTGGCATTGCTCAAATAGATGAAGAGGGGATAATCAAGCGCGGCCTGATTATCCGGCACCTGGTTTTGCCCAATAATTTGTCGGGGACAGAGAAAATCATGCGTTTTATTGCCGAAGATCTATCCGGGGACACTTATATAAGCTTGATGAGCCAATACCTGCCGTATCATAAAGCAGCAGAATGCCGGGCAATCAACCGCCGGCTTAGGCTTAAAGAATACGCCGAGGCAAAGGAAATTATGGCCAGGCACGGATTGTCTAATGGCTGGACCCAGGATGCTTACGGAGCGGAGCGGTTTGCCGGAGTAAATATAAAATCAATTTTATGCACGCCTTAACCTTACTTATAATCAGTCTTCTGGTATTTGCCCTGGCCTACCGTTTTTACGCCAAGTTTATCATAACTAAAATCCTGGTTATTCACCAGCAGCGCTTAACTCCCGCGCATACCTTGAAAGACGGCCGGGATTATCACCCTACTAATAAATTCGTCCTTTTTGGCCATCACTTTGCCGCGATTTCCGGAGCCGGGCCATTGGTTGGCCCGGTGTTAGCCGCGCAATTCGGTTTTTTGCCGGGGTTTTTATGGATCCTTATCGGCGCGGTTTTAGGCGGGGCAGTGCATGATACGGTTATACTTTTTGCCTCGGTAAGGACCAAGGGGCTCTCGCTTACCCGCCTGGCGCGAAAGAACATCAGTAAGACTGCCGGCCTGGTAACCGGTATTGCGGTGCTCTTTATTATTATCACTGCCCTGGCTGGCCTGGCTTTAGTTGTGGTTAATGCGCTTAGCGAAAGCGCCTGGGCTACTTTTACTATTGCGATGACTATTCCGGCGGCGCTAACGGTTAGTTTATACATGTATAAACTGCGGCCGGGGAAAATCCTGGAGGCTTCTTTAATCGGGGTCCTGATTGTTGCTGCGGGCATAGTCTTCGGAGAGCCGCTCTCTAAATCGGTTTTTGGCCAGTACTTTTTGCTCTCTAAGCCTTCGCTTTCCATAATCCTGCCGATTTACGGGTTCGTTGCTTCGGTCTTGCCGGTCTGGCTTCTGTTATGCCCGCGCGATTATATAAGCTCCTATATGAAAATAGGGACTATTCTGCTCTTAGCTGCCGGGATATTTATGGTTAATCCTGTGCTGAAGATGCCGGCAGTCACCAGTTTTATCCATGGAGGCGGGCCGATTATCCCGGGCAAGGTCTGGCCGTTTGTCTGTATTACCATTGCCTGCGGCGCAATCAGCGGATTTCACGCCCTGGTCAGTTCCGGTACGACTCCAAAGATGATTAATAAAGAAGCGGATATCCGCATGATTGGCTTTGGCGCGATGCTGGTTGAAGCAGTAGTCTCTATTATGGCTTTGATTGCGGCGACCGTACTCCTACCGGGTGATTATTTCGCGATTAATGTGCCGGTAGAGGCATTTCAGAAATTGGGCCTTAGCCCGGTGCATCTTGCCGAGATAGAGAGGATGACCGGAGAAGTCCTGTCCGGGAGAACCGGAGGAGCAGTTTCCCTGGCCGCCGGGATGTCGGTAATCTTATCCGCTATTCCCGGGATGAAAGCCCTGATGGGTTATTGGTATCATTTTGCGATTATGTTCGAGGCTTTATTTATTCTGACTACGGTTGATACTGGTACGCGTGTGGCGCGTTATATTCTGGATGAGCTGATAAAATTAGCCACCCCGCGAAAAAAAATCGGTAAATCCCTCTGGGGAATTGCAGTTAGCGCCGGGACGATCAGCCTGCTCTGGGGATACCTGGTCTATAACGGCGAAATTTCTACTATCTGGCCGATGTTCGGCGTGGCTAACCAGCTCCTGGCCACCCTGGCCTTACTGGTCGGGACCTTATTTATCCTCAGGCACACCAAAAAATGGAGATATGGCTGGATAACTTTTTTGCCTGCGCTTTTTATGTTCGTCACGACAGTTGTTGCCGGAATAATGAATATTACGGATAATTATTTACCGAAGCATGATTTTCAGGGTAATCTGAATGCCGGGCTTTCAGCCGTAATGATTATCCTGGTTATAATTATATTTTTTGAGTCGTTAAAAAGTATGTATCTATTGCGGAGGGGGTAAATTATGGCTAATTTTTCTTTTGATATTATTTCCGAGGTGGATTTACAGGAAGTGGATAATGCGGTAAACCAGGCTTCTAAGGAGCTCTCCCAGCGCTATGATTTTAAAAACAGCAAAGCCTCGATTGTTTTTGACCGTAAAGGAGAAAAAATTACGCTGGTTGCCGATGATGAATTCAAGTTGCGCAGCCTTACCGATATTCTGGCTACCCGCCTGGCTAAGCGGGGGGTTTCCCTGAAATCCCTGAAATTCAATGCCCCGGAGAAGGCTTTTGAAGGGTATCTGCGCCAGCAGGTTGAAATTTGCATGGGTATTGAGAAGGATAAAGCTAAGGAATTAACCGGCATTATAAAAGGGTTGGGGCTAAAAGTGCAAACCCAGATAGAAGGGGAGAAGGTCAAGGTCAGCTCGGCCAAGAAAGATGAATTACAGGCGGTTATCGAGCAGCTACGGAGTTTAGATTTTCCTATCCCGCTTAATTTCGGTAATTATAGATAATATGAAAAACAGAAAATTATTTTTGCACAGTTTTTACGTAAAAGTAGCCTTATCTTTTACCCTCTCTTTGCTATTTGTCGCCCTGTTGGGGAATTTTGTCCTTTTCCGGTACGCTTTAAAATCGCAGTTTAATCAGCTCAGGGATAAGCTTAAGGTAATTGCCCAAACAGCCGCGCTTTCCGTGGATGCCGCCGAATTAAGTAATATCCCGCTAAAACCCGCAGGAGTAGATAGCCCTTCTTTTAAGAGTATTGCTCTTCGGATGTCTAAGATAAAAGAGGCTAATCCGGTTATCCGGTATATTTACATAATGGTAAAAACAGATACGCCGGGTATCTGGCAGTTTGTGGTTGATCCCGGTTTAACCTCCTATCCCGGGGATAAATACGATGCCAGGCGTTTTCCTGAAATGCTTAAGGGTTTTAGCGGCCCGAGCGCAGACACTGGCCTGACTATTGATGAATGGGGCAAACTGCTTTCCGGGTATGCGCCTATTTTAAATAAAGATAATATGCCTGTTGCCGTATTAGGCGTGGATATAGATGCTGCTGATGTTTATCTTGCCGGAAAGGGCTTATTCTACAGGGGTATATTTGTTGTACTGATGGGCGTTGTATTTTCTTTAATCCTTGGTTTTATATTCTCCGCAAAAATAATTATTCCCGTCAAGAAGTTGATTGACGGCACTAAGCATATAGTAAAAGGCGATCTTGGCTATCGGGTGAAAGTACCCTCTCAGGATGAAATCGGCCAGCTCGCCGCCTCTTTTAACGAGATGGCTGCAAATTTAGCCGAGGCGCGGGAAAAATTAAGGGATTATTTTTATCGCGTGGTGCAGGCGATGGTGCGTAGCCTGGAAGCGAAAGATCCTTATACCCGCGGCCATTCAGAGAGGGTTAGCGAATATGCCTATCAGATTGCCATTGCCATAGGGATACCTTTTAAGGATGCGGAACTACTGAAGAAAGCGGCGCAGCTGCATGATATCGGCAAATTAGGCATCCACGAGGGTATCTTAAATAAGAAAAGCGGCTTATCAAAAAGCGAATGGGATATTGTGCATAAACACCCTGAGGTAGGCGAAGAGATATTAAAACCGGTGTTCCCGGATGCGCAAATGCTTTCTGTGGCCAGGTCGCATCATGAGCGTTATGACGGTAAAGGCTATCCGGACGGTTTAAAAGGCGACCAGCTGAATATCTTTGCGCAGATTGTTACGGTTGCGGATGCCTATGACGCAATGGTTTCTGCGCGTTCTTATAAAACAGCCCTAACTAGAGAAGAAGCGTTAGTAAGAATAAAAGAAGGGGCGGGGACCCAGTTTAATCCTGCAGTTGTCCAGGCATTTGCTAAAGTTTTAGAAAGATAACTTGACAAACCACACAAATGTGTGGTATAGCTATAACTATGGAAAAGAAGCCGGATCTGACGCCTAAACAGGAAAAGGTGCTTAATTTTATCCGTAAGCGGATAGGGGAGAGATTACCTCCTACGATTAGAGAGATAGCCGGGGAGCTGGGGTTTAAATCTACCGGCACAGTCAGGGATTATTTAAAGGCTTTAGAGCAGAAAGGCCTGCTTAGGCGGATGAACAACAAATCCCGGGCCTTGGAATTAACTGAGCGTGCCAGCGTGAACAGGATCCCTATAATTGGTACCATCATGGCCGGCAGGCCAAATCTGGCTTATGAAGAAATTCAAGGCTATGTGGATGTGGACAATCTGTTTTTAGGCCGCCTGGGCTTTGACGATGTTTTTGCTTTAAGGGTTAAAGGCGTCAGTATGGTTGGTGCCGGTATTCTGGATGGGGATGTAGCGATTATTAAGAAACAGCCCTCTGCTGAAAATAACGCAATAGTGGCTGCGCTTCTGGATAATAATGAAGTTACCTTAAAAAAGCTAGCGCGTAAAAACAATAAATATCATCTGGAGGCGGCTAACCCGGATTACCCGCCGATTTTTGAAGAGTTTAAGGTAATCGGGAAACTTATGGCCGTGATCAGGAAGTATGCATCAAAATAGTTTTAACCCTCAGGCTCGCTGGGACAGGTTTGAGCCGGATAAGGCCGGCTTTAATCCGGATGCGCTGGCTGAGCGCATTGAGGTCCTGGCTTATTTTAAGAACGCCAGGATCTATCCTAAAGCTTTTCTTTGGAGTAATAAGGAATATAAAATTGATAACATAACCTATAACTGGCAGGAGCGCCTGGGCCAGGCATTGGTTAGTTACTTTTCCGTAGTCAGTTCCGGGCAGCTTTACCAGATATCCTTTAATAATTCCACCTTCCGCTGGCAGATCGATAAGATAATCCCATAATAATCTCCGGGTGTGTTTAAAGATGATCCTGCATATTGATATGGACGCGTTTTTTGCCTCAATCGAACAGGCTATCAACCCGCGCCTTAAGGGAAAGCCTTTGGTTGTGGGCTCGCGCGCCCATAAAATGCGCACGGTGGTCTGTGCTGCCAGCTACGCAGCTAAAGCCTTAGGCATCCATTCCGGGATGCCTTCAAAAGACGCTTTCAGCATCTGCCCAAACCTGGAATTTGTGGCCGCGGATCAGGCTAAGTACATCTGGACTTCAGGAGAGATTTTTGAGTTGCTTAAAGGTTTTGGTTTTCTGCTGCATTATGCTTCAGTTGATGAATTCCAGATGGATATCCAGGGGTATCCAGAGCCGCTTAAGCTTGCTGCTCAAATCCAGGAACAGATATATGCAAACTTTAACATTACTGCTTCGGTAGGCATAGCCAAAAACTGGCTTCTGGCCAAGCTTGCTTCCAAGATCAATAAACCCAATGGCGTAACCCTGATCAATGAGGGCAACTTTAAAGATATTTTAAGCGCGACTCCGCTTATTAAGGCTTACGGTATGGCCGGTAAAACCGGACAGATCTTGCTGGCTCAAGGTTTAAAGAGCTGTTGGGATCTCTACCTAAACTTACCGGGATTCTTTACAGAAAATCCCGGTAAGTTTGAGGAAATGCCTGAAAAGCCCAGGTCAGTAAGCCATGCGTATACCTTACCCAGGGCTCAAACAAACCCCCGGTTTATCAGTGCCTGGATCAGGGTATTATCGGAAATGGTTGGCCTTCGCTTACGTCAGAAAAACCTGACTGCTAGAACAGTCCAGCTTTGGTTAAATATACCGCAAAAAGGCGATTTTCTGGTTCAAAAAACCTGCTCAATAGCTACTAATGACAGCTATGAAATATACCTGCGCATCCTTAAACTCATGGCTGGAATGCCTCAAAAAAGGCCAAAAATCCGGGCTCTGGGAGTAAGCGCCAGCCATTTAAGCCCCCAGGAGTACCATCCTTTGCTTATTGAGGAAAAACGAAGGGAGGCCCTGGTTAAGGCAATAGACAGAATCAACAGCCGCTTTGGAGATAATTCCATCTTTCCTGCCCAGGTCATTCTAACCCACAAATAAAAAATAAGCGATTAAAGGCAAAAAATCCTGGTAGCTGCATATAGAAATACTTACCAGAATGTCAAGCATAAAATAAAGCGGTAAGTTTAAGTAAGCTAAAAATCGCTTTTCCACAGGAAAATACCGCCATTACCTAACTCCTTAATTACCAAAGCATTAGAGCAGTTTAGCCAATATGCTCAAGTTAACATAAGATATATTATAGGAAGTTGAGCACAAGGGTAAAAGTGCGTAAATTTCAGTAAAATTGCTTATTTGCAGTAGGCTTTCCTAAGGGTGCTCTTTCTTTAGGTTGGGTTATTCTGGCTCCTGGCAGGATTAGTTTCATCGCGGGAACTGATTACGTAATGGCCTCCCTGGATCTTGATGGTATTACCATTAACCAAGGCATTGGCGATGTTCTTATGCGCCCTTTTAAATACCCGGCTAAAGGTCTGTTGGGATATGTGCATGGATTTAGCTGCCTCTTTCTGGGGTAAGCCCATATAGTCAGCCAGCCTTAAGGCCTCAAACTCATCCATACTCAAATCTACTTCATTTGGCCGGCCAGCCTTACCTCGGGGGCTAAATTGGCTGATTTTAGGGTCTAGGCGCACTATCCTGTATTTTTTCGGTCTTCCTCGAGCCTGCATTTACTTGAACTTACCGGGTTTTAACGCCATAGTTATTATGGGTACTTACCCAAAATACTTACTTAAAATCAAAGGACGGTGCAATTTTGAACCGTCCTTTAGAGGAAACTTAAACTTCGTTTTCCTTAACCAGCTTACGGTAATATTCTACGCATTTATGGCAGGTTTTTTTGCTTTCGTGCCATTCCGGGTGGTCCCGCCGGATTAAATCCAGCAGGTATTCTTCAGCCTTGATATGGGCCAGGCTGGCAAAATCATCGATATCGCGGTCACAGATCTGACAATGGTATTTCATTTTATGCAGTCACTCCTCCAGCAACAGCTTAATTGCTCGCAGGAACTGCGCTTGCTCCCAAAGCAATCTAGGTTGCCTTCTACGCGTTGGATTGTTTTGACTAATTCCTTCTTAGAAAGCCTCCAGGTATCCCGGATGCCTAAGCTTTTTGCCCTTTTTTCGATTTCGGAAAGCCTCACTCCTACCTCCTCTTTTAGACCTTATAAACTAAATCGTGCTGTCTGACTCTGGATTTAACCAATAAGCCTATTTCTTCCCCGGTTTTAGCCGTATTTACCGGAACACGGTTGATCTGCAGGGAAGCTATTGTTTGGGTAAAGTCTGTTGTATGGCCTTTGACCTTGATGGTATCCCCTACGGATAAGGGGGCTTTTAGTTTAATTACTGCAGCCTGTACATGCGGAAAATAATGCGTAATATTACCGATCAGGTTTTCTTTGGATCTTTTCGCCTTGGCCGCTGCCGGCCTCTTTTTAGAGACAGTCTTTTTGAGGGTCTTCCTGGCGGGTTTCTTGCGCAAGGCTTTTTTGACGATTTTTTTCTTTAAGGGTCGCTTTTTAACTACTTTCTTTTTTGCCTTTCTTTTTTTTAAGGCCATTTTCCACCTCCCTTGCCCAAAAGGGCCACCGGCGCACTTCTAATTAGCGCCGGGCGTTATTATTATTGTTGCCGATTTCGATCAGGGAATTAACCGAACCGTAGGGGTTAATTTCTTTTAAAGGGTTGCCGGGGTCTTCCACCCATTTACCGTCAATCACAAAACGGTAACGGTACTTGCCGCAGGAGAGGTTTAATTTTTTACTCCAGGTGCCGTTATCCTGGGCCATGCGCCCGCTATCATCCAGCTGCCAGTTGTTAAATTCTCCGGCCAGGTATACGTCTTTGGCCTCGGGCGCGGCAACTTTAAAGACAACTTCGTTAAGCTTAGGTAATTCTGTTTTGAGTATCTCCCGCATCTTTTTTTCTAAAGGCGGGATGGGTTTAGGGATTTCTTTATCTACGATTTCCTGGGTAATAATCTCCCGGGAGAGGCTGTAGTAGTCTTTGGCGCCGCGGCAGTATTTATCAAAATCCAGGATATGCCGGCCCTGGTTCTGCGCTTCTTTTAGTTTTACGTTTACATGGATAATATTGCTGAAGAGCTTATTTTTAAAATCACTCCTGATCTTTTCCAGCATCTTAAAGGAATGGGCCAGGCGCGAATCAAAGTTAGAGACCAATATCCGGAAAGCGACTTCATGGCTAAGCCGGTCCTTGACCAGGTTTACGATACTGATCAATTGTCCCAGGCCTTCCAGCGAAAACCTGCTGGCTTCAACCGGGATGATTACCTCACTGGCTGCCCGGATAGCGTTGATGGTCAGGATTCCCAGGTTAGGCGGGCAATCAATCAGGATATAGTCATAATTTTCTTTGAAATTATTTAAAACCTCCCAGAGCCGGGATTCCCTGCCGATTTCACCGGCGAGCTCCTGTTCCAGGGTGCTTAAAATAATACTGGATGGGGCGATATCAAAATCCGGGCTGATGTTCTGGATAATGCCGTCTAATTTTGCTTTTTGGTGGGTTGTCTTGGAGAGGACATTATAGATACTGAAAGGAGATTTGATATTCAGGCCCAGGGTAGCGTGCGCTTGAGGGTCAAGGTCGATCAAGAGTACTTTCCTGCTGTTAGTGGCCAGGGATGCGGCCAGGTTAACTGCTGTCGTTGTTTTACCGCAACCGCCCTTTTGATTGGTAATCGCGATTATACGCATGGCCTTAGGCTAACTCTCCTTCCCTATTTCGTAAGCCGGATATTGTCTATATAAACTACGCCTTTTTTTCTGGCGGCGTTCCAGGCTTCCACGGCAAAAGTCAGGTTCTTCATTTCCGACCAGTCGTTTATATTCTCAAACTGCGTCAGGTTGATCCGGACATCCTGCCATTTACCGGGGATGTCTTTTATATATACTTCTGATCTTTCTTTAAAAGCATTAGTGAACTCCACCCTTAAGGCGATGCTATCTTTGGGGTGCATATTCCTGAGCGCAAAAGCCAGTTGTTTGAAACGCCCGACATTCAGGCGGTTTAAATTGATGGTGTAGGTTTCCCGGCTGGCCGGGTCAAAATTGAAATTTATTCTAGAGGGGCCGTTTTGCAAAAAAAGCGCGGTCTCCGCAGGCAGCGGATGCCGCTTGGCGGAAGAAGAAAATAAAGCGGTGCTTAAGGCCACCAGCATAAATAGGCTTAAGATAAAAAAATTCTTAAAAAGCTTGAGCTGGCTCTTATTTCTTTTTTTCTTCTTGGAAGAAGCATCCAGATAAATCTTGGCTAAATGTTCGTAGATATCCTTTTTGTCCATATTAACTTGTTATTTTATAACACAAAAGGCATTGAATGTCAACACTTTCGTATATATCAAGTACTGAGCGGATTTTTTAAATAATCCGGGGGGTCCTTAGCGATGAGCGTATAAAAATTACGTAAATGCCGGCGAAAGAGCCGGTCAAAAGAGCCATCCGGGTCTTCGCCATACCACCAGAACCAATCGCTGCCTTCTAAAATATAAATTTGTTTCCAGGCTAACGCCCGCCTTTCGTTAGCTAACCCTAAATCCGGATTATCCAGTTCCTTGCGCGCCGCGCGCAGCCAGTCCCAGGCGCAAGCCTTATAAGGGTTGTTCATCCATTTATTAAAATTGCCGTAGATCCAGGAGCCTGCGCTTAAATGCTTGATTTCGGATTTTATCCTCGCTGCCTTCAGGTATGCAGAGACGGTAGTTGTTTTAATGAAGTCCGCGGCGCTTAGGCGCGCATAAAGCAGGCTTAAAAAATCCTGGCCGTCATTAGTGTAATATTCCCAGGCATTCTCTCCGTCCATAGCAATAACGACCAGAGGGTCTGCATCGCTGAAAGTTTTGTTGATATTCTCCAGGTGAGAGATAAAATCCGCTACGGCGTTCTCGGCTTTCCAGCTGTGGTAAACAAACCCGATCAGGTCCGAGAGGTTGCGGTCGCGAAATACGATGCTTAACTCCCCTTCCCTCCTCTTCAATAAATGCGGCCGGTAAAGTAATCGCGTATCCCTCTTTTTGGATTTTAAGGATTTAAAGAGCAGGGCTTCGTCCGTAACGATCCATTTTATCCCGGAAGCGATTATCGCCGGAAGGATCTGTTCGCTGACTGATTCTTCGGATGGCCACATCCCCAGGGGCGCGGCCTTGAATTTCTCCCGGTAAAATTCAACGCAGGAGTCAATTTGCGCCCGGGCGTCCTGGGGATAACGAAATTCCTGGTTCGGTAAGAGGCTTTGGCGGTTAGCTTCTTTAGCACTGTTCGTGCTGCACAATAAGGGCAATATGGGATGATAATAGGGTGTTACGCTTAACTCAATCTGGCCGCTTGCGCGGAATTTAGCATAATTAGGGATGATCTCTTTTAAAATGCTTAGCTGTTTAGCCAGGACAATACGCTTTTCCTCTTCCGTAAAAAACCTCCCTTTAGCTATCAAGGCCTTTAATTCCGGGAATTTCTGGCGGAAAGAAGGGTCGATCCAGGCCAGATTAAACCAGGTTTGCAGGTCCAGGTAGTCCTGGGTATTGAATTCCTGATTGCGCTCTTTTTTCAAATATAACTCATAATAGCGCGGGAAAAGCGCGATCACCTTATCTTTGTTAATGGAAAAAAAGTTATTCCGGATAAAAGTCTTATCCTCGGGGGATAAGTCTTGAGCGGCTTGATAGGAAAGCGCAAGGTATTTATCTTTTACCCTTTCTTCAGCGTAATCTTCTACCTGCTCCAGCAAAGAGGGCACCAGATTAAAAGTCTTATGGATTTTAGGGTAGTGCTCTAATATCTGGACCATATCCAGATAGTCTTTAGCTCCGTGTAAACGCACCCAGGGTAAAGCTGTCTCCTGAGTGAGGAGGTCTTTATAATAGGGTTGGTGCATATGGAAGATAAAGGCGAGGTTGAGCATAGGGATTTAAAAAAAATCCTCGGGGGATGTTCTCCCCCGAGGATTAGTGTTACTACATAAGTTAACTTAGAATACTACCTTTAAAGAACCAATCAGCTGATTGGCGTCTTTTTCTTTCTCCTGTATACCTTCACCCGGCCTGAACCAGCCATAGGTTAAGCCCAGCTGCACATCTTCGGTGTAGTCATAGGTTGCGGTTAAATCAATGGAATCACCAAGATGCCTTTTGCCTGTGTAGGTGTAGGTTTCGACATTAGTACCGTCATAGCTGAATGCGCTGTTGAAAGAAGAGCCAGTGGTAGGCTTGGTCGCTACATCATACCATCCGTAAACCGCAGAAACAGTAACATCATCTAACGGTTTGAAGCTGCCTTTTAAATTGAAAACGCTCATATTGGTAAAAGGCAGGATAGCATAAGCGATGTTATTCAGTTTTTGATCATAGAACATCGGGTCCCAACCCTGGTTGCGGGTATCTTCACCAGCAACTTTGTTGCCGGAAAGATAGGTGTAAGAAGCGCCGAGGGTAGGAGTTGTTCTTACTTTAGCAAAGGTATAATCTAACATACCTTGTAAAGCCCAGGCATCATGCTTTTTCTGGTTTTCATTAGTGGTGTTGCTCTTGCCGAACTGATAAGCCGCTTCAAAAGAAGCAGTCATGTTCTCAATCGGTGAGCCGGAAATTAAGGTGCCGATAGTGTTTACTTTATCGGATTTTCCGCCAGAAGTAGCAGTGTCGCCATTTTTGTACTTATCATTTTTAATATAGTAATAAGCTGCGATATTCGCATTTTTGTTTAAGGCATACGTAGCATTAACACCCGCTAAGCTGATATCATTTTTCAGAGAAATAGGGTCATTGCTCGTATCATCAGTACCATAAGTTTCCTGCCTTACTTTAGCGTAGAGCAAGTCAATGATCAGCGGGTCATAGTTTAAGGTGGCCCGGATAGCGTCAAAGGCTTTTCTTTCGCTTAAGTCCGTAGGAATGTTGGTAGAACCGTTGGAGGCTTTGGCATTACCCATAATTAACCCGTTGCCAAAACGGATTTCCTGGCGGCCTACAACAAAACTTAAAGGAGAATAGAGAAATTCCTTTAAGGTAACATAGGCTAAGTCCAGGTCAATCTTGGAATTTCCGCTGGATGAGGAATCATTCTGTCCGTTCCAAACGCGCTCATTAATCAGCCTTAGGGTGGCAGCGACATTATCCGTAAGGTCTGCATCCACGCGCAGCCGGATCTGAGACATCAAAAAGCTCTGCTTAAACTGGCTCTTGTCTCCATCTGGTACGCTGTATCTCAAGCCAAAACGGCTCCTGGCTACTCCGGAAGCGATAATATCACCGGATACCTTGATGTTTTGCACTTCTGCGTAGGCAGCACAAGCTATGCTGGCTACAAACAGAAGCGTCAGCACCACAATTAAGCGTTTACTCATTTCTTTCTCCTCCTTTTTTAATTGCTTGGATTTTTATATTAACTAGGTTTTAAGAAAGTATATACCTAGATGATTTTTAACTGCCCAAACACTTTGTTCTTTTTTAACATATAACTTGATATTTGTCAAGTATTTTCTTAAATTTTACTTATTTTACCGTGTGCTTGGACTTTTTCGATAAAACCGAAGCTTTGGGGCCAAAAGCCAGGCTGATGACCGACTTATTTCCCTTAGTGATTACGCCGATAATGCAGCTTTCTGACTCGCGCTCAAAATTCATTATGCAGTCGCCATACTCGGTAATATTCAGCAAGGCCCAGTTATACATGGGCATCTGCTCCTTATAAAAATTCACCACCTGGTCTAAGCTGGCTTTACCCTGGTACCTTAATAAGCCCACCCGCACCCCGGAGCTCTCAAAGGAATAGGAATCTTCAGGGAGGATTTTAAACCCGGCCGGCACTGGCAGGTCTGAAAATTTTAAGATTGACTGGGCCTGCAGGGATTGAGCGCTGCCTGTCCGGTTTTTGTCGGGAAGCGCTACGCAGCCCAATAAGAGAGTAGGCAGCAGGTAGGCTATGGCATATAGGAAAAATTTGCGCTTAAAAATTCTCATCTGCCCTCCTTCTTTTTCAGAAAAATAGTTACCTCACTATAAATTTTTTCTATTTCTTCTTCGGAAAGCCCTGCCCGGATACCGATATTGCTTAATTCCTGCGGAGCAATAATATCCTGCGGGGCGTGGCTATCGTTATTCAAAATTAATTTTGCGCCGAATTTCCTGGCCTGCATAGCTACGTGCGCGTTAGTATCGGCGTGTCCCTGGCGGCTGGTAAGCTCTAAGAATACCCCCCTCTTTTTAGCCAGCAGCGTATCTGCATCAGTGATTAAGCCCGGGTGGGCGAGGATGTCAATATCCGCTAAAAGCGCTAGGCGGTTGGTATCTTGGATTACCGGTTCAACCGTAGTTTCGCCGTGAGCGATAATGATTTTAGCTCCCTGCCTCCTGGCGTAACTGGCTAAAGGCCTGAACTGTTCCGGAGGCAGGTGGGTTAATTCTATCCCGGGCAGTATTTTTATAGCAGAGCCCTTGGGCCACCTGCGGCAAAATTCCAGGATTGCCTTAAGCCCCGGCTTGATATTGCTGTAATCAGCATGGTCGGTAAGGGCAATCGTTTTATAGCCGGCCGCCATATAGCGCACCGCTACCTCCGAAGGAAGCAACTCCCCGTCGCTTAACAAAGTATGCGCGTGTAAATTATAATTATACATAATCAAACACCTTAAAGTTTTTGTCTAGTGCAGTCCTACCGAGCTATAGCGAGGTAGGACTAATGTGCCCCTGGCAGGAATTGAGCCCCCGCTATTTTTTATCCGGCGAAATCCTTGCGAGCGCAGCGAGCAAGGACGAACCTGCCTCATCCTGCCCGAATATTTATGCCCCTGGCAGGAATCGAACCTGCCACACGCAGTTTAGGAAACTGCTGCTCTATCCTTATGAGCTACAGGGGCAGATATCATTCCCCTTAAATATTCCCTTCCAGAACCAGATTTCAATTCTTTTTCGCGTTCTCGAGCAAAATTACGCGAAATAGATTTTTCGGAATAAAACAAAATCCAAGGTTTATAAAATTTTGTAGATTTTGTTTTTCCTGAGTTATGTTCTTTGATTCTATTTTCTAAATCCTTAGTTATTCCAATGTATATTCTGTTGTCTTTAATTGACCTTAGAGCATAAACGTAATGCATGTATTTAGGAAACTGCTGCTCCCTGCCTGCCGGCAGGCAGGTATCCTTATGAGCTACAGGGGCAAGTTTGTCTTAATGGCCCCGGAACTTTACCAGCGAAAAAACAGGGTAGCCTTTTAGTTTTTCTTTGCCCTGCAGGTCAACCAGTTCAATGACAAACCCGATGCCCTGGATTTTGCCTTTCAGCTTATTGACCAGTCCGATCACCGCTTTTACCGTGCCGCCGGTAGCCAGGAGGTCGTCAATGATCAGGATTCTTTCTCCCGGTTCTATCGCGTCTTCATGGATTTCCAGGGTATCTGTCCCGTATTCCAAGGCGTAAGTAGCCGCGATAACCTTACGGGGGAGCTTGCCTTTTTTACGCACCGGGACAAAGCCGGCGCCGATTCTATGGGCCAGGGCTGCACCAAAGATAAAACCCCGCGCTTCCACTCCTACGACCTTGTTGATGCGCTTACCTTTATATTTATATGTTAATAAATCTACCGTTTTTTTAAAAGCAATCCTGTCCTGAATTAAAGAAGTAATGTCGCGGAAGATAATCCCTGCCTTGGGAAAATCAACGATGTTTTTTATGGCTTTTTCTAAAACCGGGTCGTTTTTTTTGCTCATAGCTCTTCCTTGGCTCCTTCCACAAATTTCCTTATTTTCTTTAAGGCTATTTCTTCTATCTGGCGGATCCTCTCCCTGGAGACGCCTAATTTTTTGGCTACCTCGGCCAAGGTGTGTGTTTTTTTATCGGCCAGGCCAAAACGCATATCTAAAATTTCTCTTTCCCGCTCCGTCATAATTTCCAGCAGATTGGCTACCCTTTCTTTGTCCAGCAGGTGTTCAATCTTGCTGTCCGGCTGTATGGATGCGCTGTCTTCAATTAAATCCGAGACTTTTCCTTCGCTGTCTTCGCCGATCGGCGCTTCCAGCGATGAAGTTGAAGTGGACATCCAGAAGTTTATCTGCGCTATTTTTTCTTTAGGAATTTTTAATTTTTTGGCTATTTCCTCGTCGGTAGGGATACGTTTTAACCTTTGGCTCAGGCGCTCGCGGGTTTTACGCCATTTAGCGATTATATCGTTCATATATACCGGAACGCGGATCATCTTACCCTGTTCGGAGATCGAGCGCGTAATCGCCTGCTTAATCCACCAGGCCGCATAAGTTGAGAAACGGAAGCCCTTATTAGGGTCAAACTTATCCACTGCTTTCATCAGGCCTAAGTTTCCCTCTTCAATTAGGTCCAGGAAAGGAGTCCCCAGGCGCATATACCTTTTAGCAATGTTGATCACCAGGCGCAGGTTAGCCTGGATCATGGCTTTGCGTGCCTGCTCATCCCCTCTTTTAATCTTCCGGCTTAAAGAAACCTCTTCGCTGGCGCTGAGCAAAGGAATATTCCGGATCTCTTTAAGGTAAGTTTTTAGTGCTTCCATATTTTTAGTCAGGGACGGTTATTTCTTTCTTTTTTCTCTCAGTACTGCCTGGGCCGCGGCCAATTTTGCAATCGGAACGCGAAAGGGCGAACAACTTACATAATTCATCCCTACCCGGTGGCAGAATTCCACTGATCTTGGCTCTCCGCCATGCTCGCCGCAAATGCCGATTTCTAAGCCCTTGCGGGTCTTCCTACCTCTGGCAATGGCGATCTGGATCAGTTGGCCGATCCCTTCCTGGTCAATGCTCTGGAACGGGTCTTCCGGCAAAATGCCTTTTTTAATATACTCCGGCACAAAGCCTCCGATATCATCGCGCGAAAATCCAAAACCCATCTGGGTAAGGTCATTGGTCCCGAAGGAGAAGAACTCTGCCACTGTGGCAATCTTATCCGCGACTAATGCTGCCCGCGGGATCTCGATCATCGTCCCGAACATATGCTTGATTGTTTTAATATTGTATTTTTTCAGGGTTTGCGCATAAAGCGCCTTAGCGATCACCAGCTGGTCATTTAGCTCCTTAACATCGCAGACCACCGGGATCATAATCTCCGGATAAGGTTTCCTGCCTTCTTTGAGCAATTCAGCGGCAGCTTCAAATATGGCGCGTATCTGCATTGCGCTAATTTCAGGATAAGTTATGCCCAGGCGCACGCCGCGATGGCCCATCATCGGGTTGGATTCATGCAGGTTCTCGGCGCGCCGGGATAGCTCTTCCATATTGATATTTAATTCCCGGGCGAGCTCTTCTAACTTTACCTGTTCGCGCGGGACAAACTCATGCAGGGGCGGATCAAGCAAACGGATGACTACCGGAAAACCATCCATTGCTTCCAGTGTCCCTTTAATATCTTTTTTTACATAGGGGAACAGTTCTTCTGTTGCTTTTTTTCTTTCATCCTCCGTCTTTGAGATAATCATTTTACGCAGGATAAATAACGGTTCATCCGCGCCTTTGCCGTAGAACATGTGCTCGGTCCGGAATAACCCTATTCCTTCAGCTCCGAACTGGCGGGCCTTGACCGCATCATCCGGGGTTTCGGCGTTGGTGCGGATACCCAGTTTTTTAATAGCGCCGCAGATTTTTAAAAAATTCATCAGCATGGCGTTTTCTTCCGAGGCATCCATCATCGCCAGCTTGCCTGCATAGACTATGCCTTTGGTCCCGTTTAAAGTGATCCAGTCGCCTTCTTTTAAGGTTTTTCCGCCGGCGTTGATCGTCTTGTTTTCTGAATCAACATGCAGGTCGCTGGCGCCGACAATGCAGCATTTGCCCCAGCCGCGGGCAACCAAGGCGGCGTGGCTAGTCATTCCGCCGCGGGCAGTAAGGATTGCTTCGGCAGCGCGCATACCTTCAACATCCTCCGGGTTTGTTTCTTCGCGCAGAAGTATGACTTTTTTGCCTTGCAGTTTCCAGGCTACCGCGTCTTTGGCATTGAAGACGATTTGACCGCAGGCGCCTCCGGGGCCAGCAGGCAAGCCTTTCACTAAAGGTTTATTCAGGCCTTCTGCTTTAGGGTCAATGATCGGATGCAGCAGCTCATCTAATTGCGCCGGAGTTACACGCATAACCGCTTCTTCTTTTTTAATCAATTTCTCTTTGACCATCTCCATGGCCATGCGTACTGCTGCCGGGCCATTGCGTTTTCCAATGCGGCACTGCAGCATAAAGAGCCTTCCCTTTTCAATGGTAAATTCAATATCCTGCATATCGCGGTAATGCTTTTCCAGGCGTTTCTGGATCGCAAAAAGCTCCTTATAAATCGCCGGCATGCCCTTTTCCAGCGTCAGTAAATCTTTATTATGCGCGGATTGGGAAAAAGTATTGATCGGCGCAGGGGTGCGGATACCGGCAACTACGTCTTCGCCTTGGGCGTTGATCAGATACTCGCCGTAGAAATGCGCGTCGCCGTTTCCGGGGTTGCGGGTAAAGGCTACGCCGGTAGCCGAGTCATTTCCCATATTACCGAAGACCATAGTCTGTACGTTTACCGCGGTTCCCCATTCATCCGGTATGCCTTCGATGCGGCGGTAGCTTATAGCGCGCTTTCCGTTCCAGGAAGAAAATACCGCGCTGATCCCGCCCCATAGCTGTTGCCTGGGCTCATCCGGAAATTCTTTGCCCAAAACTTCTTTGATCTTTATTTTATATTTCGCACAGATATCTTTTAGGTCGGCCAGGGTTAAATCCGTATCGGCTTTCGAGCCTCTCTTCTGCTTTACCTCATCCATGATCCGCTCTAGCTGCTTGCGGATACCCATATCCTCTTTTGGCTCTATACCGGCTGCCTTTTCCATAACTACGTCGGAGTACATCGTAATCAGCCGGCGGTAGGCATCGTAGACAAAGCGCTCATTGCCGCCTGCCTGTTTGACTAAGCCGGGAATTGTTTTTTCGGTCAAACCCACATTAAGGACAGTCTCCATCATCCCGGGCATAGACTTGCGCGCGCCGCTCCTGACCGAGACTAATAAGGGGTTAGCCGGATCGCCGAATTTCCTAGCCATGAGCTTCTCGACAGTGGCGAGCGCCTTTTCCACCTGGCCTTTTAGCTCCTTGGGGTAAGACTTTTTATGCCCGTAATAATAGGTGCAGACTTCCGTAGTCAGGGTAAATCCCGGAGGAACAGGGAGCCTTAAATTTTTATGGCCGGCCATTTCCGCTAAATTCGCGCCTTTGCCGCCCAGAAGATTTTTCATGCTTTCATTGCCGTCTGCTTTGCCGCCGCCGAAGGAGTAAACGTATTTTTTGTTACCCATTTGCTTTAAAACCCTGCCTTTCTTTAGTTAAATAAGTTTGTTGGACAAGTATTCTCTTAAATTCTCTATGGCCATTCTCTCCTGCTGCATGCTGTCGCGCTCGCGCACAGTCACCTGTTTGTCTTCCAGGCTCTGTACGTCCACCGTAACACAATAAAGCGTGCCTACCTCATCCTGCCTGCGGTAAAGTTTGCCGATGGCGCCTGTATCATCATATACCGCAACCAGCGCTTGCTTTAAATCCCGGGCAATCGTTTTAGCCAGCCCGACGATCTCCGGCCGGTTCCTTAAAAGCGGCAGCACCGCCACTTTGGTGGGAGCCAGGTCCTTATGCAGTTTTAAAACTACCCGCGTATCCTCCCTGACCTTTTCTTCATGGTAAGCGTTAATTAAAAAAGCCAATACTGCCCGGTCCACTCCGCCCGAAGGCTCAATGATATAAGGGTAAAACCTTTCCTTGAGCGCGTCGTCAAAATATTTCAAATCCCTGCCGCTGGATTCGGCATGCTGTTTTAAATCAAAATCCGTGCGGTTGGCAATACCTTCTAATTCGCTCCACCCGAAAGGAAAGTTGTATTCTATGTCCGTGCAGGAAGCCGCATAATGCGCTAATTCATCCTTGGCGTGTTCGCGTTTTTTCAGGTTTTCTTTTTTTATCCCTAAGTTTATATACCAGTTAAATCTTTCCTCCACCCAGGATTTATAGTATTTATCCGCCTCAGCAGGCCTTACAAAATACTCCAGCTCCATCTGTTCAAATTCACGGGTGCGAAAAGTAAAATTGCCCGGAGTTATTTCATTGCGGAATGATTTTCCGATCTGGGCCAGTCCGAAAGGAAGCTTAGGATGCCGGGAGTCCAGGATATTCAGGAAATTTACGAACATACCCTGGGCGGTTTCCGGGCGCATATATATTTCATTACCGGCTTCTTCTACCGGGCCCTGATAGGTTTTAAACATAAGATTAAAGGGCCGCGCCTCGGTAAGCGCCCCGCCGCACTCAGGGCATTTATTTTTATCTGTTAAGTCCGCGCCTTTAAAACGTTTTTTACATTTCCGGCAATCGCTTTTTAAATCAAAAAAGTTTTGTACATGGCCGCTGGCCTCCCAGACTTTGGGGTGCATCAGGATAGCCGCGTCCATGCCCAGGGTATCGTCACGCGCGTAGACGTTCGCTTTCCACCAGGCGCGCTTCAGGTTATTTTTAAGTTCAACCCCGTAAGGGCCGTAATCCCAGGTATTGCTCAAACCCCCGTAAATATCCGAGGACTGAAATATAAAACCCCTTCTTTTGCAAAGGGCAACCACCTTTTCCATCAAGTTTTCGCTCATAAGTCCTCTATTCTTAGCATAGTTTGCAATAAAAATCAAGCACTTTACTTAATTTGGCGTTATCCCGGAGGCGATAGTAAAGGCCTTATTCAGGTCCAGGACTTTGCCCGTATCTTTTATATAAATTTTAAAAAATTCCCCGGACGGGGCGATTATGCTGCAATCAAAAAAATTGATCGCTCCGGAAAGGTTATAATTGATGAAATAATTCCGGCCTTCCGCCTGGAATTGGAGCATTTTGACTTCTTGCTGGTCGCCTAAATTAGGAGTAAAGATACTTTTCAGGATGACAAAAAACGCGTCGTTTATATTATTGATTTTAGTTTCCTGCGCGGACATCAGGCTGCGCATAAACGCGTAATTATCTTTAATCCCCGCTTTCTTGACCTGGGGAAAAAGGTTAACGAAGAAATCCTTAGGCTCGTATAATATATAGATTACTGCCTCGGCGGTACGCGAGCTCTTCTTCTTGTAGTAAGGTTTTTTTACCAGTTCCTCGACCACTTTAAAGCCTTTAGGCACGCTAAGCTTTGTTTTGGGAAATTCCAGCGCAAGGAGCTCTTGGGCATATTGATCGTCTTTTTTAAAAACTGCCTGCGTATCTTCCGGGGCCATGCAGAGGATAGGTATGCTTGAGCAGCTCCCGATACCGGTCTGGATATAAGCGCGCAGGGCCTGGGGAAGAGCGAACTGGATTACAAAGGCTGCGGCTAAAGCGGAAACAATAATGTATAAAAGCAATTTTACGAGCGCGTTCTTCATATTTTCTTTAATTCATCTTCCTTGATGGTAAAAGTGTGCTCGGGCGCAGGAAACTTCGCCTGGAGGACATCTTCCTTGAATTCTTCTATCGCTTTCAGGATCAGCGGGGAAAGGTTTAAATATTTTTTGACGAATTTAGGCGTATAACGCTCAAAAAGACCGAGCATATCATTGATCACCAGTACTTGCCCGTCACAGCCAGCTCCGGCGCCGATGCCAATTGTCGGTATATGTAATTTTTGAGTAATCATTCCGGCGATCCTGTCCGGAACACATTCCAGGACGATGGCAAAACATCCCAGCTTTTCCAGCTCCTTAGCCTGCTCAATCAGCCTGCGCGCCGCGTCAGCATCTTTACCCTGGACCTTAAAGCCGCCTAATTTATCCGCGGTCTGGGGGGTCAGGCCGATGTGGCCCATTACCGGTATCCCGGCCTTAAGTATTTCTTTGGTTACCTCCGGGCATTTATCAAACCACTCTAATTTTACGGCAGCGCAGTTAGCTTCCGTGATAAACCTGCGGGCGTTCTTTACCGATTCTGCGGGGTTAATCTGGTAGGAGGCATAAGGCATATCTCCGACTACCAGCGCGTATTTTACGGCGCGGGTTACGGCCTTGGCATGGTGCAGCATTTCCGTCATGCCGACTTGGGTTGTAGAGTCCAGGCCTAAAACTACATTGGCCAGGGAATCGCCAACCAGGATCATATCCAGGCCGGCCTTGTCTACCAGGCTGGCAATCGGATAGTCATAAGCCGTAAGCATGGTTATTTTACGCTTACCCTTTAAAGACAAAATTTCCTCCACTGTTAGCTTAGGCATATTACTCCTTTAGGTATTGCTCTATTACCAGGGCAGCTTTTTTTCCTGCTCCCATTGCGGAGATTACCGTGTCCGCGCCGCTGGTAATGTCTCCTCCGGCAAAGACTCCCGGGATAGAGGTCATTAGATTTTCGTCGACTACGATTGTCCCGTTTTTATTTATTTGAAGGCTTTTAGTCATTCTGGGCAATAAGGGGTTGGGATTCTGGCCTATAGCGATGATTAACGTATCTGTCTCCAGGATAAAGTTGGAATTTTCTAGAGGGACGGGCCTCTTTCTCCCCGAACTATCCGGTTCTCCCAGTTGCATTTTAATGCACTCCAAGGCTCCGACAGACCCTGTTTTATTAGCGATTATGCGGATGGGCTGGGTCAAGATTTTTAGGGCCACTCCTTCTTCTCGGGCGTTCTTAATTTCTTCCAGGCGGCCGGGCATTTCATTTTCAGTCCGGCGATAAACAAGCGTTACCGTGCTCCCTAGCCTTAAGCCTACCCTTGCCGAGTCCAGGGCAACATTTCCGCCGCCGATAACCACCGTTCTTTTACCTATATTTATGGGGGTAGCATATTCGGGGAATTTGTAAGCCTTCATCAGGTTCACCCGGGTCAGGAATTCATTCGCGGAATATACCCCGGGTAAATTTTCTCCTTCAATGCCTAAAAATTGCGGTAATCCTGCGCCTACCGCGATAAAAGCTGCCTTAAAGCCGCTTTTAAATAAATCTTCCAGGGTAAAGGTATTGCCGATCAGCGTATCAACTTTGAGCTCTACGCCCAGGCCTCTTATGTAATCAACTTCATCCTGGACTATTTTTTTGGGGAGCCGGAATTCCGGGATGCCGTAAACCAGGACGCCGCCTGCTGTATGCAGGGATTCAAATAAGGTAACCTCAAATCCGCGTTTGGCCAGGTCCGCGGCACAGGTTAACCCTGCCGGGCCGCTGCCTACTACCGCTATTTTAGCCGCCAGGTTTTGCCGGCGGTGCGCTATTGGCTCTGGTTTGTGGGTTAATGCGTAATCTGCGGCATAGCGCTCCAGGGCGCCGATATTAAGCGGTATTTTTTTCTTATTCAGGATGCAGACTGCTTCACACTGGTTTTCCTGCGGGCAGACCCGTCCGCAAACCGCCGGAAGATTATTTTTTTCTTTTATTTTTTCCAGGGCTTCCCTTTGCCTGCCCTCTTGGATTAATTTTATAAAAGCCGGGATATCAATCCCTACGGGGCAGCCCTTTACGCAAGGCTTATTTTTGCACTGCAGGCAGCGAGAGGCCTCTTTTTGCGCCTCGCTTTCCGAGAAGCCTAAAGCGACTTCTAAAAAATTTTTAATTCGTTCTTCCGGAGGCTGGTGGGGTATTTTATTGCGCATCTTATTTTATAAAACTGGTTAATAAAAGGGCCGCGGAAAGGCCGATCATTGCGACAATAACAGCTATGCTTAAAATATTATAAATCCGTGAATTGGTGTATTTACCCATCAGGCGTTTATTGTTGACCAATAAGAGCATGAAGATAAGGACAAAAGGCAGAAGTATGCCGTTAGTGACTTGGGATACCAGCATGATCGGGATAAGTCTTACATTAGGCAGAAGTATTATCGCTGCCCCGATAATGATTATGGTTGTATAGAGCGCGTAGAACTGCGGCGCCTCCCTGAACCGGCGGTTTACTCCTACCTCCCATCCCATCCCCTCGCAGACCGAATAGGCAGTGGACAAAGGAAGGATGCATGCGGCAAAGATGGACGCGTTCAGCAGCCCGAAAGCAAAAAGATAAAAACAATATTGCCCGGCCAGGGGCTTAAGGGCCAGCGCTGCGTCTTTAGCGGTTTCAATCCTTATGCCATGCGTAAAAAGGGTATTCGCGCAGACGACTACAATAAAGATGGCGATGATATTCACCACAAAAGCGCCGATAATCACATCCAGACGGCTGTATTTATAATTCTCCATCTTGATGCCTTTTTCTACGACTGATGATTGCTGGTAAAACTGCATCCACGGAGCGATGGTTGTTCCGATTACGCCGATGAGCATAAACAGGTAGGCTTTATCAAACTGGATAGCCGGCTTTAAGGAGCTATTGGCTACGGCGTTCCAGTCGGGCCGGGAGAGAAAACCCGAAATAATATATGATACATAAAACAAACAAGCGACAAGGAATACCTTCTCTACGGATTTATAGGTGCCTTTGACGATGAGCCACCAGACAAAAAGCGCGCATAAGGGTACAAGTATATACTTATTGATGCCGAATAATTCCGCGCTGGCGGCGATTCCGGCAAATTCCGCAATGGTGTTAAAGATATTAGAAAGTATCAAGCCCATCATGGCGTAAAAAGTTATTTTTACTCCGAACTCTTCGCGGATTAAATCGGCCAGGCCTTTGCCGGTCACCACGGCCATCCGCGCGCACATCTCCTGGATAATGACCAGGGCAATAATGATGGGGACAAACGACCAGATCAGCGAGTAGCCAAAATGCGCCCCGGCCACCGAGTAGGTGGTAATGCCCCCGGCGTCATTATCCACGTTGGCGGTAATTATCCCCGGCCCCATTACCGAAAGGAATATAATTATTTTTCTCCAGGTGTTTTTCATGAATTTTTAGAAAGTATTTTTATTTTTTTAAGCCTTCTCCAGGCAAAAGCGATTAATTGGCTCAGGATATCGTCAACGGTGATGATCCCCTGCAGTACGCGGTTCTCGTCAACCACCGGGATAGTATAGTATTTGTATTTTTCCATTAGATAGGCTACTTCTTTTACGCTGGAGTTCAGGTGCACGGAATAGGTCTTGGGGAACGCGACATTCTGGATCGGTTCCCGGGGGTCAGCCAGGATCAATCTGCGGAAATTAGTTGTGCCGAGCAGGCAGTTATTTTCGTCAACGATGTAAACATATTGCGCAGGTTCAACCTTATAGGCGCGCTCCTTGATCTGTTTAAGCGCCGTCTCCACCGGCGTATCTTTGATAAAGACCGTATATTCGGCGGTCATCAGTCCTCCGGCAGAATCGCTGGAATAACCCAGTAATTGAGATAATTTCTTGGCGTATTTACTTTCAATAAAGCCTAAAATATGCTCGGCCATATCCTTGGGCAGCTTTTCCAGGAAGTCCGTGGCTTCATCGGAAGGGATATTGTTTAATAATTCGGCTACCTGTTTGGGCGCCAGGTCTTCCACCAGGGATTTCTGGGTTTTGAAGTCGATATTGGTAAAGACCCTGGCCCGGGTCAGGGCATCCAGCGACTGGAAAAAAGTAAGCTGTTGTTTAATATTTAGATCCAGGAATATCTCTCCCAGGTCGGCAGCCGGGATGCTACTAAATTGCTTCTCCGGGACGTTCACCTTGATGGTCATGCTCGCCGAGTTGGCCGAAAGCGGCTGGATATATTTCCAGGAGATAAAGTGCTCGGTTTGAAGATACTTGGAATTCTTAGCGATCAGGCTGACCAGAAAATCTACTAATTTTTCAAAGCCTAATCTGCGGATAAGCCCCCGGGTGCTGATGTCCACGTGGGCGACCATCAGCGCCTGCTCTACGAAGAGCAGATGGATGTCGTTAATCCGGATGACTTTGTGGTCATGGGTATCCACTACCTGCTGGTCGAGTATATCCCTGCGCAGGGTAAGCTCGTTTTTATTATCGTGTTTTTTTTCAAAAGCAATCCTAGGGCCCTCGATGTCCAGGCTGGTTTCCTGGCTATAGATATCTATGTCTTGTATATGCTCCCAGCTGATTATTGCGTATTTACGGTTAGGAAAACCTTTGCGGATGACCAGGAATGCGGACTGCGGATAGACTGCGCTGGGCTTAAGTATTATGTCGTATATCTGGCCGATGACCTTCTTATGGCTATCCAGCACCGGCTTATCTATCAATTCGGAAAAATAGATAAACATTTTATTTGCCGTTATCCGGTTAAACATTGTTTTGTCCTGTTCAGGCATTTTCTTCGCCGATCTCTTTTTCTTCTTGTTTAAAGGCTTTAAGGCGCTGGCTAAGTTCTCCGAAATCTACCTGGTGCGCGTCAAAATCCGGCCCGTCCACGCAGGCGAAAGCGGTTTTGCCGGCTACGTGGCAGCGGCAGGCGCCGCACATGCCGGTAGCATCAACCATAATCGGATTAAGGCTGGCTATGGTTTTGACGGAGTAACCTCTGGTAAAATCCGCTACTGCCCGCATCATCGGCACCGGGCCGATGCAGTAAACTAAATCCGGATACTGCGTTTGTGTCGAATTTTCAATTGCCGCAAAAAGGTCTTTTAGGACGTCGGTAACCAGGCCGCGACGGCCGTAAGAACCGTCATCAGTAGTAATGAAGAGCTCGTCGCAGCTGCCGCGTAAAACATCTTCCAGGATCAATAAGTCCTTATTTCTGCTGCCGACTATACAGATAACCCGGTTATCTGCCTGTTTAAAGGCTCTGGCCACCGGATAAATTTCAGCTGCCCCCACGCCGCCGGCGACGCAATAGACCTGCCCCAGGTTTTTTGCTTCCGTAGGATGCCCTAAGGGGCCGAGTATATGCCGGAGCTCCTGGCCTATTTCCAGTTTAGCCAGCCGGCGGGTAGTAAAGCCCGCTTTTTGAAAAATTAGCGTAAGCGTACCCTCCTCCTTATCCCAATCTGCGAGCGTAAGCGGTATGCGTTCTCCCTTTTCATCGATAATGATTACCACAAATTGCCCGGCTTGGGCTTTTTGGGCAATGCAAGCCGCTTCCACGGTAATCCGGGTTATGTCGCTATTTAAATTTTCTTTCTTAATTATTTTGAACACGGGTATCCTCAATGATGTTCACGCGGATATGGTTAAATTGCCTGGCCAGCTCTTCTCCTTTATCTTTGCCTAAGACAAAAATTGCCGTAGCTAATGCGTCTGCGGTCAGGCCGTCCCTGGCAATAACCGTTACCGAAATAATCCGGCTATCCGCCGGATAACCGGTTTGCGGGTTAAATATGTGCGGGTAACGTTTTTTATCCTGGGAAAAGTAGCGCTCATAACCGCCTGAAGTTGCCACGCATCTGTCTTTTAACTCCAGATATCCGGCTATAGTATTACTCCCCGCGGCCTTGATCGCTATCCTCCAGGGCTTGGCGAACCTGTCTCCCAGGCAATAAACCTGCCCGCCGGCATTAATCAGGCAGCTCTTAATCCCGCACTCTCTTAATTTTTTTGCTGCGCAGTCCAGGGCATAGCCTTTGGCTACTCCGCCCAAATCCAGCTTCATCCCGGAAAGTTTAAATTGTACCACACTCTCTTTCTCTTGCAAAATAATTTTATCCGCCCCGGTTAATCTTAGGGCTTCTTCCAGCTCCTCTTTTTTAGGCACGCGGTATTGCCTGTCCCCGAAACCCCAGAGGTCCACCAGGGGTCCGGTGGTAATATCAAACGCTCCCTTACTGGCTGACCAGAATTCCTTGGATTTTTTAATTACATAAAATGTTTCCGGGCTCACCTTCAAGCAGCCGGTTCTATTCAATTGCGCTATTTCGCTTCCACTCTCGTATTTACTTAATAATTTTTCAATGCGCCGGAATTCGTCAAAAACGATTTTTCCTGCTTTCAGGTCCGGAGAAATCACCTCCAGGCATGTTCCCATCATTAGGTATTTGGCCCGGTAGAGATGCTCATCTTGAGCATATGCCTGTGCCAGGAGTAGGCCAGCCTTGCTAAAATCCGGGGCAATTTCCAGCGCGTATTTTAATTCCCGGATCGCTTTCTTTATGCTCCCGCCTTCAAGTAAAGGCGCTTCCAGATAGAAAATTCCCAAATATAGGTGGGTTTCGGGTAATTCCGGGGCCAGCCGTACGGCTTTTAAGAAACAATCTTTAAGCTCCAGGCCCCTGTTTATCCTGGCGATCATTCCGCCGTTAAAAGGCCGGGCGCTATTTATTAGGCCCAGGAGCGTATAGGCTAAAGCCCGGCCCTGGCAGTTTGTCTTGCAAACGCTAAAAGCCTGCCGGGTTAGATTCAAAGCCGTGTTTAAGTTTCCCTCATTATATTGGATATAAGCTAAACTTAAAAGCGCTCGCCAATGGTCCGGTTTTATATCCAATACCTCCTGAAACATAAGTTCGGCTAATTTATTTTGCCGTGCCCTTCTAAAAATTTCGGCTTTTCCCCAAAGAGCGTCCGGATTTTTCGGTTCGCTCAATAAAACTTTATCCAGGATTACCAGGGCAGCTTTGTTTTTTCTGACCCTGAGTAAATCCAGGGCTTGGTCAACTGGGCGAAGCGGTTTTTCCGCAATAATCCTGGCGGGGCAATTTAGCGCCTTTTTCTCCAGCGCAAAATAGGCCAAAGCAATACCGCAGCCAAGCAGCACCAGCAGTATCAGAAGGCGTCCCCTATTAGGGGACACCTTTGCTTTGAGTTGAGAACCGTCCCTGTTATTAAAGTGTGGAAGCATAGCTTGCCTCAATAGTTTTAACCAGATCCACCAGCATGGAATTCACCGGTACGGGGATGTTTAACTCCTGCCCCAGGCGTACAACTACGCCGTTAATAAAATCTATTTCCGTGCGTTTCTTGCGCAGGATATCCTGGAGCATCGAAGAAACATTGCTGGAGGTCGCCTCGCAGACTGCCTCCACCTTGGCCAGCGGGTCGTCGTAAATCAGTTTTATCCTTTTTCTTTTAGCGATGCGGATAGCTTCCGTAACTGCCTCGCGCATAATCCTGCGCGAGCCTTCAAATTCCGTCAATTTTCCGTTGTTCAGCCGGGTTATGGCCGTAAGGGCGTTAATACCAACGTTAATGATTAGTTTTGACCAGAGCAGGGATTTTATATCCCGTGAAATACGCGTATCCAGGCCGGCGCTATTAAAAATTTCGCGGATAGAGCGCATACCTGCTGTGGTTTTGGCGTCAATCCGGCCGATGACGGTTTCGCCTTTGCCGGCGTGCCTGGCCTTAGCAATATCCAGCAGGGTCGCGCCAAGGTTAGTTACCCCGCCGATTACTTTATCCGGCCCTACTGCTTCGGCGATAATTTCCACATTACCCAGGCCGTTCTGCAGGGTTAGGACCGCGGTATGCTCTCCTACCAGCGCCTTAGAGCGCGTTATTGCTTCTTTGGTATTATAGGATTTAACGCAGATAACCACCAGGTCGGCTAAGCCGATATCTTTTACCTCGGTCGTTGCCTTAGGGTTACACTGCCATTGGCCGCTGATGCCTTCTAAGGTTATCCCGCCCTGCCTAATCCTGGAAGCCCGGTCTTTATTATAATCCAGAATCCATAGTTCTTCTTTTAACTTGGAGAGAAAAGCGCTTAACAAACAACCCATCGCCCCCGGCCCCACAATAGCTATTTTCATCTTAGACCTCCACCAGCCTGTTTGCGACTTTTTGTGATTTTAATTCCCGCTCCAGATGGAAGTTCAAAAAGGCATTCAGGATTATTTCCAGCTCTTTTTTGATCTGCGGGTTTAAACCCAGGTTTAGATTATTCTTCAGGTTATTCCTCTCGATATATAATACGGAGGCAATTGTCCCGCGGAATATAGAACGCGAGGAGGTATCTTTAGGGTAACATTTTTCGCATAAGAGCCCGCCCAGGCTTAAGGAAAATTTTGACTGGCCCAGGATCCTGTCGCCGCAGGAGACGCAGGAATCAAAGTGCGGCTTAAAACCTGAAAGCGCAAGCATCTTGATTTTAAAAATAGTCATTATTTTTTCCGGGCTATAGGTCGTTTCAAGTTCTTTCAGGCACTCTAAAGTTAAGTTGAATACCTCTTCGTTCCTGTCTTCAGGCTGCATAACTGCCGCCACCAGCTCCATCATAATACCCATAAAACCTGCCTTAGCCAGGCTCTTTCTTATATCAAAAAAATTATCCTTCAGGTCACAGGCGCTGACCAGGTGCAGCGCAGTATTTGTTTTTTTATAGAAGATTATTTCATTATAGGAAGAAACCTCTAAAGTGCTGGCGAATTTTTCCGGTTCAGTGCGTATTCCCTTAAGCAGGCCGCTAAGCTTGCCGAAATCCCGGGTGTATAAATCCACGATCAGCGAGGTTTCTCGGAAATCCCGGCGCCTTAAGACTATGGCTTCGGTTTTATGGATGGGCATATTGAGATTCTTTCTTGCGCATGAGCGATTTGCCTTTAAGGGTATGGTCCGTATAACCCAAAAGATGCAACAGTCCGTGGATAGAATATAAATTTAACTCATCAGCAACCGATGTTTGGTAAGTCCGGGCATTCCGCAGTGCCGTGTCCGCAGAGACCACTATGTCGGCAAGCATTTTTTTTGAGTTCAGGCCGCCAGCCAGGTTAAAAGCCAGGACATCCGTAGGCTGCTTTTTTTTCAGGTACCTAAGGTTAAGCTTAGCAATTAGCCTGTCGTTGACAAAAGAGACAATGATTTCACCTTGTTTTTTCGGGCCCTCTTGCTTTAAAACCCTAAGAATTGATTTTTTTATCCTTGCCGGATAGATGGGGACCTTCTTTTGAAGGTTTTTTATGATTATTTTCAATCTGCGCACCTTCAGGGTAGCTTGTCCGGCTGTGGTATATGCCACAGAGCAGCCGGATAAATACCGCTGAAATTTTTTCCAGGTCTTTAAGGGTTAACTCGCACTCGTCAAGCTGACCGTCGATAAATTTATTATTGATTACCTTATGCACTAATTCTTCGATTTTCGCGGGGCTGGGTTCTCTCAAGGTACGCATGGCTGCTTCTACTGAATCCGCCAGTAACACTATGGCTGTTTCTTTAGTATTGGGCTTAGGGCCGGGATAACGAAAACCCTCTTCTTTTACGACTTCGTCTCTTTCCACGTTCTCCAGGGCCCGGCGGTAAAAATAATAAACCAGGCTATTGCCGTGATGTTGCTGGATAAAATCTATGAGCGCCGGGTTCAAGTGGTACCGCTTGGCCATCTCCAGGCCTTCTTTGACATGGTTCATGATTACCAGCTTGCTCATGGACGGAGAAAGATTACCGTGTTTGCTGATCTCCCTGTTCTGGTTTTCGCTGAAATACTCCGGTTTCTGGAGTTTACCGATATCGTGATAATACGCGCCGATCCTGGCTAATAAAGCATTCGCTCCTACTGCCCGGCAGGCGGTCTCGGATAAATTACCGACAATCAAACTGTGGTGGTAGGTCCCCGGGGCTTCCTGGATCATCCGCTGTAAGAGCGGGTGGTGAAAATCTGCCAGTTCCAGGAGGCTGATATTAGTCGCGGTATTAAATAAATATTCAAAAACAGGTAGGACCCCCAGTACTATAATGCTTGAAATTATTCCGTTAAGGAAAAGGGTCAGGTACCTGGAGGCTAGCCCGATCCAGAGATGTTCGATAAGGACTAAAACGATTACCTGCAAGAGGGCGTTAAGAATACCCGCGCGGATAATCGTGCTGCGTTTACGCGCTCCCAGGACGAGGAAGCTGGATACTATGCCGCTGGTTAAAGCCAGCAGCATTGTCTGCAGCGGGTACCCGGAAAAAGAAGCCAGGGCAACTGCCGAAGCCAGGGTAAGCAATAGGGATACCTCCAGGCTGCCAAAGAGCAGCGTGGCCAGCATGGGTATGATGGAAAATGGGATGTAGAGTATGGAAAGCTGTTGCCGGATGATAAAAGACCCGCCGGCATAAATAATCAGGAAAAGCAGGGAAAGGTTAATCAGCCGGCAGCGCTTTATATCCAGCTTTCTTAATTTCAGGTAGCCGCAGAGGATAACCAGGAATAAAGTTACCGCTAAGTTGATCTGCGCAATATAGCTGAAAATAAACGCCAGCAGTATTAAGATTATTGTTGGGAAATTAATTTTAGCGGGTAGCTTTATCATATGCCTCAATAATCCTCTGTACCAACGCGTGCCTGACTACGTCAAGGCCGCCAAAGTAGATAAATTTTATCCCTTCGGTATTATGCAGGATATCCTGGGCCTGCAACAGGCCGATAGGTTTACCGTTAGGCAGGTCGCTTTGGGTTATATCTCCCGTGATTACCGCTTTAGAATCAAATCCCAGGCGCGTCAGGAACATCTTCATTTGTTCGGCAGTGCAATTCTGCGCCTCATCCAGGATAATGAAGGCATCATTAAGGGTGCGGCCTCGCATGTAAGCTAAGGGCGCTACTTCAATAATTCCGGTCTCAATGTATTTTTCGATACGTTCGGCCTCCATCATATCATAGAGTGCGTCATACAGGGGCCTTAAATACGGAGATATTTTCTCGTGCATATCCCCGGGCAAAAACCCTAATGATTCTCCCGCTTCAATAGCCGGCCGGGTAAGGATAATCCTGCGTACTTCCTGTTTCTTTAAGGCCTCTACCGCGCTGGCCATTGCCAGGTAAGTTTTGCCTGTTCCTGCCGGGCCGATGCCAAAGACAATATCAAACTTTTTCATTGCCTCAACATATTCGCGTTGCCCGGTAGTCCTGGGGCCAATCTGCTTTCCGCTAAAAGCGCGGGTAACCCCGGCATCCGGAATTTCCAGGGAACCGGTTTTGCGGGGTTTCTTGAAATTAGCAATAAGGTAAGCTAAATCCAGCTTGCCTGCGTTAGCCTGGCCTAAGCGGTAGGAGGCCAGGAGATACTCGATTAATCCGGCAGCCTTTTTGGTATTGGCGGTTGTGCCGCTGATTTTTAAATGTTCTGCGCGCAGGGTCAGTTTTACCTTAAATTCTTTTTCAATGAGCTTAGCCTGGGAGTCGTGCAGTCCCAGCAGGTCCTGCGCTTCCCGGTGAGTATGGAGTTTGACTATAGTATCCATTAATTATTATTTTAGGTTTTCTTTCGGCTCGCTTAATTCTTCGGCAGCCGGTTGCCTTTGCCCGGCGTCGGGTATGTTCAGAACCTGTCCGGGATAGACTTTATTCGGTCCGCTTAAGGTATCTTTATTGGCCTCGTAAATCTTGGTCCAATTTCTGGTCGTGCCGTAGAATTTTTTGGATATCTTCTGCAGGGTATCATTTTTAGTTACCACATATCTCTGGCTGGTTACACCGGTCTCTGCTTTCGGCTCCGCAAAGGTTTCTTCAATAAGGATTTCGTTAGTTTCTACTGCCGGTGGCACTGCGTATCCTTCTTTAGCTTTATACGAACGGCCCAGCTCGAACTCAAATACCTGTATGGTGCGGGTATCTTTTCTGGCTGTTGCCTCCTGCGCCGGGGCCTTACCCGTAATAAATCCGCGGTTACCAGTGCTTAAATTCTGGTCGATCCTGTCCTTAGACACCGAATAGGTCCGGGTAACGCAGCCGGAGAGGATTAAAATAGAGGCTAAGATTAAAAAACCCAGCAGATTCTTACTTTTCATTTTGGTACCCTTCCTTTCTTAATGGTTAAATTTAATTCCTGCAATTGTTTTTCATCTACGTCCGAAGGCGCACCGGTTAATGGACAAACCCCTGCGCTCGTTTTGGGAAAGGTAATTACCTCTCTTATGCTTGTTTCATTAGCCAGGATACTTAACAGCCTGTCCAGGCCGAAAGCAAAACCGCCGTGCGGCGGGGCGCCAAATTGAAAAGCCTCCAGGAGGAAACCAAAACGCTCAAGCGCAGTTTCTTTATCTATACCGATGATCTTAAAGATTCTTTCCTGTAACTCCTGGTTGTGGATTCTTATTGAGCCTGAGCCTAACTCTACGCCGTTTAAGACCAGGTCGTAAGAGCGCGATTTTACTTTATCCGGGGATTTTTCCAGGTGCGCCAAATCGTTTTCCGCCGGAGCGGTAAAAGGATGGTGCTCGCTCTCCCAGCGTTTCTCTTCGGTGTTAAATTTAAAGAGAGGAAAATCCGTTACCCAGGCAAAAGCAAATTCGGTATTAAGTTCTTGGCGTAAATCCGGCTTATCTGTTTTATATTTCTCTTCTGCTTCGCTGAAGGTAATGCGCGGGAAAGGAATTTTTAATTCTATCCTTTTTAGTTCTTTAAATACCTTAAACAGCAGTGTTTCAATTATAGCATAGACGTCTTCCTCGTTGATGAAAGACATCTCCAGGTCTAGCTGGGTAAATTCCGGCTGGCGGTCAGCCCGCAGGTCTTCATCACGGAAGCACTTGGCGATCTGGTAATACCGCTCGATCCCGGCAACCATTAAGATCTGTTTGAATAATTGCGGCGACTGGGGAAGGGCGTAAAATTTCCCGGGATTAAGCCGCGCGGGGACCAGATAATCGCGCGCGCCTTCCGGGGTAGACTTGGTCAGGATCGGTGTCTCGCATTCAATAAACCCCTGGGTATCTAAATATAGGCGGATAACCTTATAGAGGTTATTCCGCAATAATAGATTGCTTAAGGTTTTTTGGCGCCTTAAATCCAGGTAGCGGTATTTGAGCCGGCTCTCCTCCGTTACCACCAGGTCTTCTTCTATTTCAAAAGGGGGATTAGCGCTGGGATTTAAAATCTCCAGGCCGTTGGCCAGGATTTCGATTGCTCCGGTTTTTAATTTAGGATTGATGGTCCCTGCGGGCCGTGGGTTAACTTTACCGGTTATTTTAATAACGAATTCAGCTCTTAATTCCTGGGCGGTTTTATAAGCCTCGCCGGACTCTTTCGGGATAAAAACAATTTGCGTAAAGCCGCTGCGATCCCGGATATCGATAAAAATGAGCTTGCCGTGGTCGCGCCTCCTGGCTACCCAGCCGCAGAGCACAACTTCTTTGTTCAAGTCCCCGGCAGTTAATTCTCCGCAAGCGTGCGTTCGGATCATTGGGTTTCCTTGAGGATGTCTTTAAATTGGATTTCTTTTTGTTCTCCGGAATGCATATCTTTTAAGGTAAGCGTGCCTTTTTCGATCTCATTGTCTCCGATAATCAGGGCCAGGCGGCTATTGAGGTTGTTTGCCTTGCGCAGCGCACCTTTTAAGGATTTATCTTCATAGTTAGTATCGCAAGGCACGCCATGCTTGCGTAATTCAGCCAATACTTTTAGCCCTTCCGCTTTCGCCGGTTCCCCTAAGGTAATTAAATAGACCAGGTTTTTGCCCGGAAGGTTAACGTTCTTATTTTGAGCCAGGAGTAATCTTTCTAGGCCAAAGGCAAAGCCAATCGCTCCGGCTTCTTCTCCGCCTAACTCCTGGACTAAATTATTGTATCTCCCTCCTGCGCCAATAGCATCCTGGCTGCCTAAGTCTTTTTGCGCTATCTCAAAGACAGTCCCCGTGTAATAATCCAGGCCGCGCACCAGCTGCGGGTAAACCGTGTAGCCTATCTTTAAAGAATTCAGCCCGGCCTTAACTTTATTAAAGTGTTCCTGGCAGCTTGGGCAAAGGTAGCTCTCAGAGATATTTAATTCCCAGACTACCTTTTGGCAAGCGTCGTTCTTGCAATCTAAAATCCGTAAGGGATTATTCTCAAACCTGTTTACGCATTCCGGGCAAAGTTTTTCTAACTTTGCTTTAAGGCCTTTACGCAGGAAAGCTATTAGTTTCTCTTTATCCGGCCGGCAGCCCAGGCTGTTTAGCTTAATCGTATAGTCGGTTATGGAAAAGTTGCGTAACAAATTGTCGGCTAAAGCAATAATCTCAACATCAAGCCCGGGATCCGGCGAGCCGATGGCCTCGCAGCCAATATGATGAAACTGCCTTAAACGCCCTTTTTGCGGCCGCTCCAGCCTGAACATCGGGCCGATATAGTATAGTTTTACAAAGCCATTAGTTTTATTAAGGTTATTCTCGATATAGGCGCGCACAATGGGAGCAGTCCCCTCCGGCCGCAGCGCGTAGGTCTCGTTTTTATTCTGGATAAGGAACATCTGTTTCTGGACGATTTCCGAAGCTTGGCCTAAGGAGCGGTTGAATAATGCCGCTTCTTCGATTAAGGGAGGACGGATTTCCTGAAAGTTGTATAAAGCAAAGGTGCTGCGGCTGATTTCTTCTAGACGCTGCCAGTTAACCGCTTCTCCCGGCAGGATATCTTTTGTCCCGGATACTCTTTTAAACATTTATACGGTATGTAAATATTTTAAGGGTTATTTCACCTTTTGTTTCATCTCTAAGCCGGATTTAAAGACTACTACTTTTCTCGGCGGGACAGGGATGATTTGATTAGTACGCGGGTTCCTTCCTGTGCGGCTCTTTCTTTGTTTAACCTTAAAAACCCCGAAATTACGCAGTTCTATTTTTTCCCCTCGGATCAAAGCCTCAACTATGCTGTCAAAAGTCTTTTGGACCACTAGTTTAACATCTATTTGTTTCAAGCCGGTTTGATCAGCTACTTTTAAAATAATATCTTTCTTAGTCATTTTTCTTGTCCTCCCTCGATCTTTAACCTTATTGCCGCCTGCCTACCGGCAGGCAGCTCAGGCAGACGGCAGTCAAGCTTATTTTCTAACTATAATAACAGCAAAAAGTTACGATGTCAAGTTTTTTATACTATCAGTGATAGGCGTTCTTCTCCCAGCAGGTCCTCGATATCCTTAATCAATTTTTCGGACGGCGCGACATAGAAATTTTCACCCACTACCAATTGCACTTTAGCTTTTGCCGGCGTATCTAAATTCAGGTAGATCGGGATATTTCCGCGCGAGGCAGTGAGGGCGCCTTTTAAGCTTTCAAAAACATTTTCCCTTAAGCCCGAAAGGTTGATGCTCATCGCGGTAATCAATTTATATATCTCCTCAAACGGAAAAAGGTCATTCACCAGGATTTTGGGAGTGTCTTCTTTTAAGTTAAGTATGCCTCGGACCAAGACTACGCTGTTGGGTTGGATATAGCGCGATACCTTCTGGAATGCCCGCGGAAAAACCAGCAACTCCACCGAGCCGGTCAGGTCTTCCAGTTTTAAGATAGCCATTTTTTCCTGTTTGGCGCGGGTTACCGTATGCTTAATCTTAGCGATCAAGCCGACGATCTTTACTTCGTCTTCATCCTTATGCTGATGCAGGGCATCGATTGACGAAGAGGTAAAACGCTTTAATTGCCGGGCGTAGCGCGCCAGGGGATGGCCGCTGACATAAAAACCGAGCATATCTTTTTCAAAGGCCAATAGCTGCGGCTCCGGCCATTCCTTAACCTCAGGCATATTATTAGTCGTCTGCTCAAAGCCGCTTGCGCATAAACCCTGGTCAAAAAAGGAAAGCTGGCCTTTGGCTTTTTCCCTTTGTTTACGCGAGGCGGATTCTAAAATCATATCCAGCGAGACAAACATCCTGGCCCTGGCTATTTTAAAAGTATCTAAGGCTCCGCATTTGATCAGGCTTTCCAAAACCTTGCGGTTAACCAGGCGCAGGTCAATAGATTGGCATAGGTCTTCCAGGGAATTAAATTTACCGGATTTATTCCTTACTTCAATAATGGATTCTACGGCGCCGTGCCCGACATTCTTGATCGCCAGCATTCCAAAGCGGATGGTCTGATTATCTACTACCTTAAATAGAGCGCCGCTTTCATTGATATCCGGAGGCAGGACAACCAGGCCCATGCGTTCGGCTTCATTCACATATTCGACTATTTTATCCGTATTATCGCGTTCAGAAGTTAAGAGTGCCGTCATAAACTCTACCGGATAATTTGCTTTTAAATAAGCCGTGCGGTAAGAAATAAGCGCGTAAGCCGTGGAATGGGATTTATTGAAGCCATACCCGGAAAAATATTCTATCAGGTCGAAGATCTTAGTTGCGCTGGATTCTTTGATCCCGTTTTTGACGCAGCCGTGTAAAAACGCGCTCCTTTGTTTTTCCATAACCTCCGGAATTTTCTTACCCATGGCTTTACGCAGGATATCTGCCTGGGCCAGGCTAAAGCCGGCTAACAGGGAAGCAATCTGCATAATTTGTTCCTGATAGACCATGATCCCGTAGGTTTCTTTGAGGACCTCCTCTAATTTCGGATGCTCATATTTAATAGGTATAAGTTTATGCTTGCGCTTGATGAAATCATTTAACATTCCGGAGCCGATTGGGCCGGGCCGGTATAAAGCGAGTAAGGCGATCAAGTCTTCAAAACGTTCAGGTTCAAGTTTTTTCAGCAGGTCGCGCATCCCTGAACTTTCTACCTGGAATACGCCCATTGTTTGGGCCGCACCCAGAAGTTTATAGGTCTGCGGGTCATCCAGGGGAAGCTTATGTATATTTATGGATTCACCCTGGGTCTCTTTAATTATTTTTACTGCCTGGTCAACTACGGTAAGCGTCCTTAAACCCAAGAAGTCTACTTTCAGTAAGCCGATCTTCTCTAAGATACCCATACTGAATCCGGTCGTTATCTGGTCGTCGCTGGTCTTAAACAGCGGGCTATATTCGGCTAGCGGCTTGTCCGCGATAACTACGCCGGCAGCGTGCACTGAGGCGTGGCGGTTTAACCCTTCCAGGGATAAGCCGGTATTGATGAGCCTGGTGACTTCCGCATCGTTCTGGTAAAGGTTATTTAGCTCTGGCTCGCTTTCCAGGGCCTTTTTAAGTGTCATATCCAGTTCAGGCGGGATCATTTTAGCGATGCGGTCAACATCAGCATAGCTCATTCCCATTACCCGGCCTACATCGCGCAACACCGCGCGCGCCTGCATCGTCCCGAAAGTAATGATTTGGGCGACGTTTTCCTGGCCGTATTTTTGGGTCACATAATTAATGACCTCCTGCCTTCTCTCATAACAGAAATCTATATCTATATCCGGCAGCCCCAGGCGCTCAGGGTTTAAGAAGCGCTCAAAAAGCAGGCCGTATTTCAAAGGGTCTAAATCGGTTATCCCCAAAAGATAGCTCACCAGGCTTCCTGCGGCTGAGCCCCTGCCCGGTCCAACCGGTATAGCTTTACTTTTAGCGTAATGAATAAAGTCCCAGACTATCAGGAAATAACTGACAAACCCCATATCCTTGATGATCTTCAATTCGTGCTCCAGGCGCTCGGATATTTGGGGGGTTAATTTTTCAAATCTTTCTTTTAAGCCGCGCGCGCAAAGTTCTTCCAGAAAATCTTCTTTAGTTTTTCCGGCAGGCGCAGCATATTTAGGCAGGTGTACCTTTTTAAAATCCAGCTCTAAATTACAGCGGGAGGCAATTTCGCAGGTATTCGCAATAGCGTCGGGTATTTCCTTAAAAAGCCTTTTCATTTCTTCGGGAGATTTAAAATAAAATTCATCTGTCTGAAAGCGCATGCGGTTAGGGTCATCCAGGGTGGTCTGGGTCTGGATGCACAGGAGCGCTTCGTGGGCCCTAGCCATGCCGCGGGTTAAATAATGCACGTCGTTAGTGGCGGCTAAAGGGATCCCCAGCTCTTTTCCGATTTTAATCAAGCCGGTATTGACCAGCTTTTGTTCGGGAAGGGAATTTTCCTGTAATTCCAGGTAAAAGTTATTTTTTTCGAAAATATTCAGGTAGGTATCGCTGAGTTTTAAGGCATCGTTAAAGCGTTTCTGCAGGATTAAATCCGGGATCTCGCCTTTTAAGCAGGCGCTCAGGCCGATCAACCCTTTAGCATACTGGGCCAGGATTTCTTTATCAATACGCGGACGGTAATAAAAACCTTCCAGGTAACCGATGGAGACCAGCTTCATCAGGTTCTGATAGCCGGTTTCATCCCTGGCTAAAAGTATTAAATGGTAGGCTGCTTCGTCAATCCCGCGGGATTCTTTATCCAGGCGGCTCCCGGGAGCAATATAGGCTTCGCAGCCGATAATGGGCTTGATCCCGGCCTTCTGGGCTTCTAGGTAAAAATCAATTGCCCCGAACATATTCCCATGGTCGGTAATGGCCAGGGAATCCATTTTATATTGTTTAGCCAGGTTAAGAATTTCCGGGATACGGCAGGCACCGTCTAAGAGGCTGAACTGGGTGTGCAGGTGCAAATGGACAAAATCAGAACGCGGCATTTTTATAAAACTAATTTATTCCCACTCAATAGTCGCGGGCGGTTTGGAAGAGATATCGTAGACAACGCGATTGACGCCTTTTACTTCGTTGATAATCCGATGGGATATTTTTTCCATTACTTCAGGGGGCAGCCTTACCCAGTCGGCAGTCATTCCGTCAAGACTTGAAACGCAACGCACAGCCACGACATTCTCATAAGTGCGTTCATCGCCCATAATTCCCACACTCTTAATGGGCAGTAATATTGCGAAAGACTGCCAGACCTGCTCATATAGCCCGGCGGCTCTTATCTCTTCAATCACCCGCTTGTCCACTTCGCGGAGTATATTTAAGCGCTCTTCGGTAACCTCACCGATGATCCGGATAGCCAGGCCCGGGCCGGGAAAAGGCTGGCGTAGAATTACCGTATCCGGTAAACCTAATTCCCTGCCGATGGCGCGCACTTCGTCTTTAAATATTTCCCGCAGCGGCTCAATAAGCTTAAGTTTCATCTGGGCAGGCAAGCCTCCGACATTATGGTGACTTTTTATTTTACGGCTGGGCGCGCCGCTAGCCGAGATAGATTCAATGACATCCGGATAGAGCGTGCCTTGCACCAGGTATTTTATTCCTTTGACCTTAGCCGCTTCTTCTTCAAAGGTCTTGATAAATTCATCCCCGATTATCTTCCTCTTTTCTTCCGGGTCGGTTATGCCTTTTAAACGGACCAAAAATTTCTTACTTCTGTCTACATAGCCCAGGTTTAAATGATAGATGTCGCGAAAGATTTTTTTTACCTGTTCCGGCTCGTCCTTTCTGAGCAGCCCGTTATTGATAAAAATACATCTGGAGTTCCTGCCTATCGCCTTGTGTAATAAGAGCGCGGCCACCGATGAATCCACTCCTCCGCTTAAGCCTAAAACGACTTTATCTTTCCCGGCGTTCTTTTTTATGTCTTCGATAGATTCTTTAATGAACGACTGCATAGTCCAGCGGCCAAGGCAGGCGCAGATCTTAAATAAGAAATTGCTTAAGATCTGGTTTCCTTTTTCTGTGTGCGTAACTTCAGGGTGGAACTGCACCGCGAAAATTTTTCTCTTAGGGTTACTGATTGCAGCCACCGGGGTATTGGTAGTATGCGCGCTGACCTGGAACCCGGCAGGTATTTTAGTGACAAAATCTCCGTGGCTGGCCCAACAGGTAAAATTTCCCGGCATATGGCTGAATAAATCCCGGTTGTCGTCAATAAATAATTCTATCTTACCGTATTCGCGGCTGCGGGTATGTTTGACCTTTCCTCCAAGCATCTCGGAGATAACCTGCATACCGTAACATATGCCGAGGATGGGAATCCCCAGTTTAAATATTCCTTTATCCGGGAGAGGGCTCTTCTTATCTATAACCGAAGCCGGGCCTCCTGAGAAGATTAGCCCTTTGGGGTTAAGGCCGGCTATTTCTTTGGCCGGAGTGTTATAGGGGATTATTTTTGAAAAAACCTTATTCTCCCTGACCCGGCGGGCAATCAGCTGGGTATATTGCGAACCAAAATCCAGGATCAGTATTGTTTGCCGGGCTATTTTTATTCCGGGCTTGGGCCTGCTCTTAGGCCTGCTCTTGGGTCTGTTCTTAGGTTTACTCCCGGGCCTGCTCTTGGGCCTACGCTTAGCTTTTTTTGTTCTCATTTTATTTACCCATCCCTACTCTTTGCCCGACCTGAAAAATTTTTCCTTCGGTCTGGATTGACGGCGCGATAATGATTTCAACATCGTGCATCTCTTTTAAGTTCGTGGCGCCCAGGGAACCCATGGAAGTCTTAAGCGCGCCCATTAAATTTTGCGAGCCGTCATCAACCCTGGCCGGCCCAAAAAGAATTTCTTTTAAAGATCCGGTTGTCCCGACCCGGATACGCGTTCCGCGCGGTAAATTTACATGGGAAGTAGCCATACCCCAGTGAAAACCTCTTCCCGGGGCTTCCTTGGCCCGGGCAAAACTTGAACCAATCATTACCGCGTCTGCTCCGCAGGCAAAAGCCTTGCAGATATCTCCGCCGCGGTTCATTCCGCCGTCAGTAATAATAGGGATATATTTACCCGTTCTTTTATAATAAAAATCGCGTGCGCCGGCTGCGTCAACAGTTGCGGTTACCTGCGGCACGCCGATGCCTAATACCCCGCGGGTGGTACAGGCAGCTCCCGGACCGACTCCGATCAGTAGTGCCGCAGCGCCTGTTTCCATAAGCTCGATAGTTGTTTCGTAGGTTACGCAGTTGCCTAAAATAACCGGGATCTGGGTAGCTTTGCAGAATTTATACAGGTCCAGGGTTTTATATTCTTTGGCAATATGCCTGGTCGTGGTGACTGTGGATTGGATGACAAAGATATCCGCGCCGCTGGCCATGGCGAGTTTAGAGAATTTTTCGGCATTAGCCGGAATACAGCTGACTACGGCTGTGCCTTTTTTCTTCTTTATCTCGGCGACTCTTTTGGAAACTAATTTTTCTTTTATCGGAGTGGTGTATACTGATTGGATCAGCTGGGTGGCTTTTTGGGGGTTAGCTTTAGCGATTTCATTTAATACGCTACCCGGGTTTTCATAACGGGTCTGCACGCCGTCCAGGTTCAGGACAGCTATCCCGCCTAAATTGGACATTTCCACGCAAAAATTGACATCGACTACCCCATCCATAGCCGCGGCCAGTATGGGAACTTTAAATTTCTTACCGTCTATTGTGAAAGATATCTCTACTTCATTGGGATTAACTGTCTGTGCGCCGGGTACCAGCGCGATTTCATCAAAGCCGTAGCATCTGCGGCTGCGCCTGCCAATACCTATCCATTCTGCCATTTTAGACTCTCTCCTTATTATATAAGTTATTATTTAACAATAATTTACGGATTTTTTCCTCTTTTTTGAATAGTTTAAGCGAAAGGATAAAAGATTTTACACCAGAGGAAGCAGTTTGTCAAGAGAAAAAATACGCGTAAAAAAAGGGCGGGAATTTTTCAATTCCCGCCCCTGGTTACTGCGTATTAGTGCCTGGGATTAATAACCGCCCATTCCTCCCATGCCGCCCATTCCTCCCATGCCTCCCGGTGGCATTCCGCCGGGCATTCCGCCGGCTGCTTCTTTTTCCGGCTTATCCACGACTAAAGCCTCGGTAGTCAGAAGTAAGGAAGCGATACTGGCTGCGTTTTGTAAGGCTGAGCGCGTAACTTTTTTAGGGTCAATTACGCCGGCCTCGATCATATCGACATAATCCTCTTGCGAGACATCATAGCCGATATTGGTTTTTTCCTGTTTTACCCGCTGTACGACTACGGAGCCTTCTAATCCTGCGTTCTGGGTAATCTGCCGGATTGGCTCTTCCAGCGAGCGCCGGATTATATCCACGCCGATTTTTTCATCGTTATCCAGTCTTAGCTTATCTAAGACAGGTATACAGCGTAATAAAGCTACTCCGCCGCCGGGAATTATCCCCTCTTCAACTGCTGCGCGGGTTGCGTGCAGAGCGTCTTCCACGCGGGCTTTTTTCTCTTTCATTTCGCTTTCGGTGGCCGCGCCGACATTAATCACGGCTACGCCGCCGGCTAATTTAGCTAAACGCTCCTGGAGCTTCTCTTTATCATAATCAGAATCAGTTTCGTCGATCTGCTTTTTGATCTGGGCTATGCGGGCGCTTACTGCTGCCTGTTTTCCCGCCCCTTCCACGATAGTTGTATTTTCCTTGTCAATTTTTACTTTTTTAGCCTTGCCTAAGTCTTCCAGGTCAACATTTTCCAGCTTTATGCCGAGGTCCTCGGTGATCGCCTTACCGCCGGTAAGAATGGCAATATCTTCAAGCATCGCCTTGCGCCTGTCACCGTAACCTGGGGCCTTGACTGCGCAGGAGACAAATGTTCTTTTTAAGTTATTCACTACTAATGTCGCTAAGGCCTCGCCTTCCGCTTCTTCCGCGATAATCAAAAGCGGCTTTCCGCTGCGGGCGATCTTCTCTAGTAAAGGTAAGAGGTCTTTCAGGGAAGCTATTTTTTTCTCATGAATCAGTATATAGGCATCCTCTAAAACGCACTCCATCCTCTCGGCATCAGTAACAAAGTAGGGGGATAAATAACCCTGGTCAAACTGCATACCTTCCACCAGCTCTAAGGTAGTGGCAGTGGCCTTGGCTTCTTCCACGGTAATTACACCGTCCTTACCCACCTTTTCCATGGCTTCGGCAATCAGATTGCCGATAGTAGTGTCGCCGTTAGCGGCAATGGAAGCAACCTGGGCTACTTCTTTCTTTTCCCGGGCGTTGATCGGCTTAGCTAATTTCTCTAATTCCTCTACAATTTTCTCTACTGCTTTTTCAATCCCGCGCTTTAAAGCCATAGGATTGGCTCCGGCAGTAACGTTCTTTAAGCCTTCGCGGTAAATTGCTTCGGCCAGGACCGTAGCGGTTGTAGTTCCGTCGCCGGCTATATCCGAGGTTTTCTCGGCAACTTCCTTGACCATCTGAGCGCCCATATTTTCATAGGGATCTTCCAGGTCAATTTCTTTAGCTACGGTTACGCCGTCTTTAGTGATGGTCGGCGAACCGAATTTCTTATCAATGACCACATTGCGGCCCTTGGGCCCTAAGGTTACTCTAACCGCCCGGGCTAACTGCTCTACGCCGCTTAAGAGCTTCCGGCGGCCTTCGTCCTGATATAGTAACATCTTACTCATCAAACCCTCCTTATTTTATTATCGCCAAGATATCTTCTTCGCGCATAATCAGTAATTCTTCGCCTTCTTTGGTAGTGATTTCATTACCGGAATATTTTCCGTATAATACCTTGTCGCCTACCTTAACTTCCGGAGTCGAAGTTGTCCCGTTTTCTAAAACTTTACCCTTACCCACGGCTATAACCTTGCCCTCTTGCGGTTTTTCCTTGGCCGTATCCGGCAGGACTATTCCGCCTTTTGTCTTAGCCTCTGCTTCCAAAGGCTTGACCACAATGCGATCTCCCAATGGTTTAATATCCATGCTTACCACCTCCCTTAAATTGGTTTATATTAGCACTTAATCTCTGAGAGTGCTAATTATAATTTAAAAAATAATTTTGTCAAGTATTTTTTTCATGGAGAAAAAGCATATTTAAGCCTTTCAAAGTTAAATTGATATCTTTGGCCTCCAATTTGCGGCAATACTTGGCAATTAAATTTATATTCCCACCGGTGCCGATGGCCTTTGTTCTTTGGCCTAACTTGTCCTTTAGGCGCGCGATCAAGCTGTCGGTCAAAGAGCTGAATCCATAAATAACCCCGCTGAGCATACTGTCCTTAGTATCCCTCCCGATAAACGTCTTAGGCTCTTCCAGTTTGATTTTAGGGAGCAGGGCGGTGCGCTGGTTCAATGCTTCTAAAGAAATACCCAGTCCCGGCAGGATCATTCCACCAAGGTATTCTTTTCTTTTGGATATGGCGTCAAAAGTAACTGCGGTGCCAAAATCCACAACTACCAGCGGCGCCCCGTAGAGTTTAATTCCGGCATAGGCATTGACCAGGCGGTCCTGGCCAACAGCTTGCGGGTTTAGGTATAAGTTTTTTATGGGGACGCGGATATGCTTACCCACAATATAGGGCTGCCTCCCTAAAAAAATACTTAAATCTTTTTCTATCTTCCGGCTTACCTTAGGGACAACGCTGCAGATTATGGCGTTATCCATTTTAAATTGGCGCAGGCTTCTTCTTAATTTATTCAGGGTATAATTCCCGGTGGGGATATTAAAGGCATGCTTGATTTTATCCCCCCCGGAAAATATTCCGAATGCGATATTAGTATTGCCTATATCAATGGCCAGTAGCACTTTTTAGCTCCCTGATTTTATCCCTTAATACAGCTGCCTGTTCAAACTGCAGGTTGCGGCTGCTTAACTCCATCTCATATTCTAGCTCAGAAATATATTTTCGCAATGCATATTCATCCCTGGCCTGGCCGGTAAGGTTTACCACAAACTCTTCTGCCTGCGCTAAGCCGGCAATGCCTTCTTTTATTGCTTTTACGATAGAACGCGCGGTAATCTTATTCCGGGCGTTAAATTCCAGCTGTAATTTTCGCCTGCGCTGGCATTCGCCAATGGCTTTGCGCATTGAGCCGGTAAGCGTATCCGCATACATAATCACCTTACCGTTGATATGGCGGCTGGCCCGGCCGGCCACCTGGATTAAGCTGGTTGCCGAGCGTAAAAATCCTTCTTTATCCGCATCCAGGATAGCGACCAGCGAGACCTCCGGCAAATCCAGGCCTTCTCTTAAAAGATTTATCCCTACCAGGCAGTCAAACTCTTTTTTTCTTAAATCCCTTAAGATTTTAGAACGTTCAATCGTCTGTATTTCAGAATGCAGGTATTTTACTTTCAGGCCCTTTTCCTGTAAATATAAAGTCAGGTCCTCAGCCATACGCTTGGTTAAGGTAGTCACCAGCACCCGCTCGCCGGTTTTAGCGCGTTTTCTCACCTCGGTAATTAAATCTTCAACCTGGTTTTCCGTTGGCCGGATTATAATTTCCGGGTCAACCAGGCCGGTAGGCCGGATAATCTGCTGGATAACTCTATTCTCGCTCTTAGCAATTTCGTATTCATTCGGGGTTGCCGAGACAAAAACGGTTTTTCGGGCTAAACTATTGAATTCTTCAAATTTTAACGGCCGATTATCTAAGCAAGACGCCAGGCGAAAGCCATAGTCTACCAGCACTTCTTTCCTGGCCCGGTCCCCTTCATACATGCTGCGTATCTGCGGCAGAGTTACGTGCGATTCATCAATGATTGTTAAAAAATCTCCCCGGAAATAATCGATGAGCGCGTAGGGCCGAGAGCCGGCTGGCCGGCCGGACAAATGGCGCGCATAATTCTCTATCCCGTGGCAGTAACCGATCTCTTTTAACATCTCTAAGTCATACTTGGTCCTGGACTCGAGCCTCTGGGCCTCCAGTAATTTATTTTTGGATTTCAGGAAGTCCAGTTGCTTAACTAACTCTGCCCGGATTGAATCCAGGCTGGAATTAATATTATCCTGAGAAACAATGAAATGTTTGGCCGGATAGACCGCTATTTTATCCAGCGCGCCTAATACTTTACCCGTGACAGGATGGAATTCCGAAATTTTTTCAATTAGCTCGCCCTTTAATTCCAGGCGTAAAGCTTTCTCCAGGTAAGGCGGATAGACCTCCAGTACATCTCCCCTGACCCGCAGCTTGCCGCGGATAAATTCATAGTCGTTTCTTTCGTATTGTATATGTATAAATCTGGCGATGAGCTCATCCCGGCTTATGCTCTGGCCTCTCTCCAGCAAGATAAGCATTTCGCGGTAATTCTGCGGGTCACCCAGGTTATAAATACAGGAAACCGAAGCGACAATGATTACATCGCTGCGGCTCATTAAGGAAGTGGTGGCCGAGAGCCGCAGCCGGTCCAGCCGCTCGTTGATGGAAGAATCTTTTTCGATGTAAGTATCGGTAGAGGGAATATAGGCTTCGGGCTGGTAATAATCGTAGTAGCTGACAAAATACTCTACCGCGTTATGCGGGAAAAACTCCTGAAATTCCGCATAAAGCTGGGCAGCGAGAGTCTTATTGTGCGAGATAACTAATGTCGGCAGGTTTATCTTGGCAATGACATTGGCCAGGGTAAAAGTTTTTCCTGAGCCGGTCACCCCCAGGAGCGTGGCGTAGCGTTGTCCTGAAAGAATAGCCGCGGTTAATTCCCGGATGGCTTTAGGCTGGTCACCGCAGGGCTTATAGCTTGCAACAAGTTTAAAACCGGGCAACTTACTTAACCTCTAAACTTATATCCACGGTTTTAACCGAATGCGTCAGTGCACCGATAGATATAATATCCACTCCCGTAGCGGCAAGCTTTTTTACGGAATCAAAATCCACCCCGCCGCTGGCTTCCAGCATAGTCGGGGCATGGTGGCTCTTGAATTCGGTATGGTCGCGGATTTTTATCGCTTCTTTTATATCTTCCAGGCTCATATTATCCAGCATGATCACATCCGGCTTAAAGTAGAGCGCGTGCTTGAATTCATCCAGATTCTGCACTTCTATTTCAATTTTAAAGCCCTTAGGCACACTGGGTAATTTTTCATAGCCTTCCGTAACCTTAATATGGTTATCTTTCATTAAGATCATTTCATCCAGGCCCATGCGGTGGTTATGGCCGCCGCCCACGCGCACGGCATATTTTTGCAATTCCCTTAATCCGGGGAGCGTCTTACGGGTATCGGTAATCTTAGCCTTATAAGGTTCGATCTGCTCTACATATTCCCGGGTCTTGGTGGCTATCCCCGAGAGCATGCTCAAGAGGTTAAGCGCGACCCTCTCTGAACTCAATATACTGGCTGCCTGGCCGGAAAGCTTAGCGATGACTTTGCCGGCCTTCACTTCCGAGCCTTCTTTGACCAACGGCTTAAATTGCACCGACGTATCGATAGCCTTAAATACTTTTTGCGCTACCTCCAGGCCGCAGATAACCGAGTTTTCCTTAACCAGGACTTCCGCGTTTATCTTTTTATCCTTGGGGATAGTCAGCTGGGTAGTAATATCTCCCCTGCCGATATCTTCGATTAAAGCGTGGCGGACGATATAATCTAATTTTTCCTGGTCAAGCTTAGGCTCTTTCTCAGAAAGAAAATGCTTATTTAAGGGCATCGCGCACTCCTTTTAGTTTTTGCACCCGCTCTTTTAGGTCCTTTAACTTCTCTTTCTCTTTTTCTACAATTTCCCCAGGCGCTCTTTTTATAAAATTCTTATCTCCGAGCATTTTTTCTTTTGCCTTGATCTCTGCTTCGGCTTTATTGATTTTAGAACTTATCTTTTCTTGATGCTTCTCCCGGTCAATCACTCCGGAGAGGGGGATAACAATATGCGCATCCTTTACCACGCTGGCAAATTCTCCGGAAGCGCGCTTATATTCGCTGAGGATAGTGAGTTGCTTTAGCCTGGCCAGAGATTTAATCTGTCCGGAAAAAGATTCCAGGGCTTCTCGCAGGTGCTTATTCGCTGTAAAAATCTTCACTGCGATATTATCCGCTTGCGGCGGGATATCTAATTCCAGGCGTATGTTCCTTATGCCCGTAATAATTTCTAAAACTTCGGCCATTATTTTTTCGCTCTTTAAATCAATAATATCCTCCTGGATATGCGGCCAGGATTGGGTCATAATACTCTCTTCAGGGGCAGTCCGCGCAGGGGATTGTTCCGGGATGTGTAATTTCTGCCAAAGCTCTTCGGTAATAAAAGGCATAAAAGGATGCGCGGCCCTTAAGGATTTTTCCAGTATTTTGTGCATCACCAGCTGGTTATGCGGATTTTTAATGTCCGCCTTGATTATCTCCAGGTACCAGTCGCAAAACTCATGCCAGAAAAACCCGTAAAGCAGGTTTGCCGCTTCATTGAACTGGTAACGCTCTAAGTTCTTCCCTACCTCCTTAAGCGTAGAATAAAACCTGCTGAGTATCCAGCGGTTAACCAGACTTAGCTCTTCTTTCTTAAAGAATACGCACAGGTCGGTTTTTGTTCTTGAGGCATCTAGATTCATTAAGATAAACCTGGAGGCGTTCCAGATTTTATTGCAAAAATTCCTGCCCTGTTCAAACCTCTCTTTGGACAAAAATACATCCTGGCCCTGGGCGGTAATGGCGATAAGGCTAAAGCGTAAAGCATCCGCGCCGTATTCATCAATGATCTCTAAGGGGTCGATTATATTCCCTAAGGACTTGGACATCTTCTTTCCTTCTATATCGCGCACTGTGCCGTGGATATAAACATCCTTAAAAGGAATATCCTTTTGGAATTCCAGGCCAGCCATAATCATGCGCGCTACCCAGAAGAATATAATTTCCGGAGCGGTCACCAGCGTTGAGGTAGGATAGAAATATTGCAGCTCTTCTTTGCTGCGCGCCTCATCTGGCCAATAGAAAGTAGCAAAAGGCCAGAGCCAGGAAGAAAACCAGGTATCTAATACGTCTTCATCCTGTTTGATGTTTGCCGAACCGCATTTAAGGCACTTTACCGGTGCCTCTACGCTCGCCATAGCCACATTTTTACAATCTGAACAATACCATATCGGAATACGGTGGCCCCACCAGATTTGCCGCGAGATACACCAGTCCTGGATATTCTCCATCCAGTTAAGGTAAACCTTGGTCCAGCGTTGAGGGTGGAATTTAATTTTACCTTTTTTAACCGCTTCAATTGCCGGCTTAGCTAAAGAGTCCATCCGGACAAACCACTGCCGGGATAAATACGGTTCAATAATGGTATGGCAGCGGTAACAATGCCCGGCGCTTAAAGGATGCGGCTCCACTTTCTCCAGCAACCCTTTTTCTTTTAAATCCTCCAGGATTACTTCCCTGGCTTCCAGCCTATCCATATCCTGATAATCCCCGGCATTTGCATTCATCTTGCCGTCAGGATACAGGATATTGATAAATTCTAAACAATGTTTTTTGCCCAAGGCATAGTCATTAGGGTCATGGCTGGGAGTCACCTTGACTGCGCCGGTTCCGAATTTCATATCCACCATTACATCGGAAATAATTTTTATTTCCCGGTTGATTAAGGGTAAGCTTAAGGTTTTTCCGATTAGCTTTTTATAACGTTTATCTTTGGGGTTAACCGCAACCGCGGTGTCCCCAAGCATAGTCTCCGGCCGGGTCGTCGCTACGACGATAAATTCATCGGGATTATCCTTTAAGGGATATTTTAAATAATAGAGGTTTCCCTGAAGTTCGCGGTGGGGCGCTTCTTCGTCGGAAAGCGCGGTCTGGCAGCGCGGGCACCAGTTAATGATTTTATCGTCTTGATAAACCAGTCCCTTTTTCCAAAGAGCAACAAAGGCATTTCTTACTGCTTGGGAATAATCTGTGTCCATAGTGAAGCGTTCGCGCGACCAATCACAAGAAGCCCCCATTTTTTTAAGCTGGTGGATAATGGTTGAGCCGTAGAGTTCCTTCCATTGCCAGATTCGTTCAATGAATTTATCCCGGCCCAGGTCCTGACGTTTTAGCCCTTCTTTAGCTATTGCTTTTTCTACCACATTTTGCGTGGCTATCCCGGCATGGTCAGTCCCGGGCATCCAGAGCGCCTCCAGGCCTCTCATGCGCTGGTAACGGATAAGTATATCCTGAAGCGTATTATTTAAGGCATGGCCCATATGTAAAATACCGGTTACATTGGGCGGAGGGATAGTTATAGTGTAGGGTTTTTTATCCGGATTTACTTTTGCGCTGAATAACTTATGCTCTTCCCAAAATTTATACCACTTATCTTCAGCATCTTTGGGGTTATATTGCTTAGGGATTTCATCTAGCATTTCACGTTATCTTTTAAAAGTTTGTATTCTACGCTGTCAACCAGGGCCTGCCAGCTGGCTTCAATGATATTTTCCGAGACGCCGATGGTGTTCCAGGAGTTTAATCCATCCTGCGACTGGATCAAGACCCTGACTCGGGCCGCTGTCCCGGCTTTTTCATCCAATACGCGTACCTTAAAGTCCGAGAGGCGCATTTTAGCCAGCGTCGGATAGAAATCTTTTAAGGCCTTACGCAAGGCATTGTCCAGGGCATTGACCGGGCCGTCGCCGTCTGCGGCAGTATGTTCTTTGATGCCCCTGACCTTAAGCCGGATAATCGCTTCAGTGGTGACCTTATTATTTGTTTTCTTTTCAATGACCACGCGGAACCCCTCCAAATCAAAAAATTTCTTGTATTTTTTGAAGGCGCGTTTCATTAAAAGTTCAAAAGAGCCCTCGGCTGCCTCAAAGTGATATCCTGCATGCTCCAGTTTTTGGATTGATTTCAGGATCTTTTTGGCCTTAGCGTCTCCTTTGTTCAGGTCCAGATCTAATTCTCTGGCCCGGATTAAAACCCCTGTTTTACCGGCCAACTCTGAAACCAGGATCCGGCGGTGGTTACCGACGAGAACCGGGTCAATATGCTCATAAGTCCTCGGGTTTTTCATGATTGCATTGATATGCATCCCGCCCTTATGCGCGAAGCTGGATTCTCCGGTGTAAGGCTGGTCTGCGCGTTGTTTTATATTGCTGATTTCGCTGACAAAATGTGAAACATGGGTCAATTCCCTCAATTTATCATCCGGAAGGCAGTTAATGCCCATTTTTAATTCCAGGTTGGCGATGATCGGGATCAGGTCCGCGTTCCCGCAGCGCTCGCCGATACCGTTAATTGTCCCCTGGACCATATCGCATCCCGCTTCCACCGCAACCAGGGAATTAGCTACGGCCAGGCCAGCATCATTATGGCAATGGATACCTAAGCTAACGTGGATCTTGCTTTTTATCTCTGCGATAATCCGGGAAATTTCCGAAGTTAATGCCCCGCCGTTCGTGTCGCACAGGCAAATCGCGCGTGCGCCGGCATCCTGCGCGGCAAGCAGCGTCTTTAAGGCGTAACCCTGATTGGACCTATAGGCATCAAAGAAATGTTCGGCATCGTAAAAAACAGTTAAGCCTTTAGAAACCAGGAAACTGACCGTATCGCTGATCATTTCCAGGTTTTCGCTAAGCGTAGCCTTTAAAACATCCGTAACGTGTAAATCCCAGGTTTTACCCACAATAGTAATAATTTTCGCCTGGGACTTAACTAGGGATTTTATATTCGCATCAAGGCTCGCCCTGGTATTTATGCGGCGCGTCATACTAAAAGCGGTAAGCTGGCTGTTCTTGAGTTTTAGCTTGGACATCTTCAGGTAGAACTCCATATCTTTGGGGTTTGCGCCGGGCCAGCCTCCTTCAATGTATTGAATACCCAGCCTATCCAGCTCTCTGGCAATATTCACCTTATCCATCACCGAATAAGAGATACCTTCGCCCTGGGCACCGTCGCGTAAAGTTGTATCATAGAGTTTTACTTTAGGCATATTCAACCTCTTTATTTTCCTAACCCGAATTTTTCATGCAGCGACCTGAGCGCTGTTTCGGCAAACTTTTTTTGGATTATACAGGATATGCTTATTTCAGAAGTAGAAATCATCTCAATATTTATTTTTTTATCGGCTAAGACTTCAAACATCTTGGCGGCTACGCCGGGATGGGATTTCATACCCACACCGACAATAGAAACGCGCGCTATAGCGTTATCCTCCAAGACTTCCCCCGCGCCGATTCCCTTAGAGACTCTTTTGGTTATTTTGAGCGTCTTAGGCGCCGCGGCCTTACTGACGGTAAAAGATATATCTGTTGAACGTAGGTGGCTGACGTTCTGCACAATCATATCCACGCTTACTCCGCAAGATGCCAGTTCATTGAATATCCTGGCAGCTACCCCGGGGCGGTCAGGGACATCACAAACAGTAATTTTAGACTCGCCTTTATTTAAGGTTATGGCTGAGACTACCACATCTTCCATGTTTTTAACCTCCTTAATAATCAAGGTTCCGGTTGTGTTTTCAAAGCTTGAACGTACATGTATCGGGACGTCAAATTTTTTAGCTACCTCGATAGAGCGCGCCTGCATTACCTGGGCGCCGAGAGAAGCCATCTCCAGCATCTCATCATAGGTAAGCGCCGCTATCTTTCTTGCCTTTGGCTCAATCCTCGGGTCAGTAGTATAAATGCCTTTTACGTCGGTATAAATCTCGCAGGCATCCGCTTTTAGCTCTTTAGCCAGGGCAACGGCAGTTAAGTCCGAGCCGCCGCGGCCTAAAGTAGTAATATCCTGGTTCAAGGTCACGCCCTGGAAACCGGCGACAATAACGATTCTACCTTGTTTTAAAGCCTCTTTAATTTTATCGGCGTTTATCTTTATGATCCTGGCGCGGGTATGGCTGGTGTCGGTAATAATGCCCACCTGGGCCCCGGTAAAAGATATAGCCTCAAAACCTAATTTATGGATTGCCATAGCCAGGAGCGCGACGGAAATTTGCTCTCCCGTAGATAGTAGCATATCCATTTCGCGTTCAGAAGGCTCGGGGTTTATTTTATCCGCCAGTTCAATCAATTCATCGGTGGTGTCGCCTAAAGCCGAGACGACGACTACCAGGTCGTGCCCTTTTTTTCTATAGCTGACTACTCTCTGGGCCACGCACTGTATCCTTGCAACATCGGCCACCGAAGAGCCGCCGAACTTCTGCACAATCAACTGTTTGCCCATTTCTTATTTCTCTCCTTTAAAAAACTAGCTCGCGTCTTTAATGAAATAGCCCATTAATTCATGACCTTTATCAAAATAAAGATCGGATTTTAGGGCCTCTTTCTCGCTGTAATTTAAAAACCCCCTGGCGATGATATCCTGTCCGAATATGCCGAAAGGCACAGGGTCAGCGGTATGCGTTTTGAGTGCGACCGGAGTAGCATGGTCCGGCAGGACTAAAATCCTGGCATTACGTTTTCCCTTAAATGCTTTTAATATGCTGCCCAAAACCAGCTGGTCGAACCTTTCAATGGCCATAATTTTTTCCCTGAGGTCTCCGTTATGCCCTGCCTCATCAGCCGCTTCCACATGCACGAATACAAAATCATCCTTTTCCAGTAATCTTAGCGCAGCCCGGGCCTTAGCTTTATAGTCAGTATCGTAATAGCCGGTTGCCCCGGGGACATTAATGACTTCCAGCCCCAGGAGCCTGCCCAGGCCTTTAATCAGGTCCACGGCCGAAATAACACTGCCGGTTAAATTAAACTTATCGTTGAATTTCGGCATTGCCGGTTTTTTCCCCTGGCCCCAGAGCCAGAGCATATTCGCCGGATTTTCTTTTAAATCAATGCGTACGAGGTTTATTTCATGTTTGCTTAAAATATTACGCGACTCTTCTATCAGCTTAATCAGGATATCCGCGCCGTCCCCTTTAGGTAAGTTTCTGGCAATGCTTTTGCCGGTAATGTCATGCGGCGCCCGGCAGCGGAGAGCTTCAAGGTGCTCTTCGGCGCCGCGCTTGATTACCATCAGGTGCCGGTAGCTTACTCCGGGATAAAATTTAATACGGTTGGTTCCTAGGTGCCGGTCGATAAATTTAATCAGGATGGCCGCTTCTTTCGTACTGATATGCCCGGCGCTGTAATCCGTGAGCGTATCCGCGGATGTAGTCACCAGGTTACAACGAAAAGCTACATCGTCGTCTTCCAGTTCTACGCCCAGGTTGGCTGCCTCCAGCGGCCCCCTGCCGCTGTAATATTTTTTAGGATCATAACCGAAGATGCTCATTTGAGCTACGTCTGAACCCGGGATAAAACCAGCGGGTACGGTCTTGACCCTCCCCAGCCTGCCGTGCCTGGCAATGAAATCCAGGTTTGGGGTTTTTGCCGCTTCCAGGGGCGTGCGTTCGCCTAACTCCGGAAGGGGGTAATCACTCATTCCGTCACAGACTAAGACAATATATTTCATATTAGGTTAACTAGCTTTTTAACCATGCTTTGTTTGGAAAAAAATGGGCCAGCATGTTTTTCCGCGCTTATTAAATACGCGCTATATTTTTTTTTGTAGATACTGTTAGCTACTATCAAATCTAGACCGGCCCTCTGCATAAGGCGGTTTGCTTTTGCGAGCAGTTTATTTTTTTGTGAATCCGGCTCAAACTTAAAACCGATTAAAAAAGAACCCGGGCTTGCCTTACGCAGAGAATCAATTATCTTAGGGGTGGGCTTAAGGTTTAACCTGAGGGTCTTAAGCCCGGAGCTTATCTTCTTACGCCTGCCCGGGCCGCTCGGCGCATAATCCGCGACTGCGGCAGAATGGATTATGACAGCATAGCGTTTTTTCTTTAGTTCATTTTTTAACAAAGAGCGCAACTCGTCAAAGAACCTAAAATTTATAACCCTTACGGAATTATTTTTATAAGCGGCCTTGACCGGCCCGAGCATAAGCGTAACCCTGGCGCCCCTGCCTGCCAATGCCTGCGCTAATAAAATTCCGGTTTCGCCGCTTGCGGTGTTACTGATTACCCTGACCGCATCTAGAGGGGCCCAGGTGGGCCCGGCGGTGATTAAAATTCTTTTGCCGCGTAGATTAGTAGCCAATCTCTTTAAGTAGCGCCTTTATCTCCGGCTTGATTAATTTTGGTTTTTTGATGCTCTTTATTGCCCTATCCGGGTCCTTTAAGCCGTGCCCGGTTAATATACAGGTTATTTTTACCGGCCCCGTATTTTCAAAGTAACCGTTTTCATTGAGCTTGATTAATCCGGCAACCGATGCCGCCGAGGCCGGCTCAACAAATACTCCATCACCGGCAGCCAGCATTTTATAGGCTTGCAGGATTTCTTTGTCCGAGACCATAGCAATCAGTCCGCCGGACTCATCCCTAGCCTCTTCCGCTTGCTTCCAGCTCGCCGGATTACCGATACGGATAGCGGTAGCGAGCGTCTCGGGGTTCTTGATCGGATGGCCCCTGACGATAGGAGCAGCGCCTTCTGCCTGAAACCCCAGCATCTTGGGTAATTTTTTAGAGATGCCCGCTTTGCGGTATTCTTTATACCCTTTCCAGTAAGCGGTAATATTTCCAGCATTGCCTACGGGCATAACCTGTAAATCCGGGGCTTCGCCCAAAAAATCGCAAATTTCAAAACTTGCGGTTTTCTGGCCTTCAATACGGTAAGGGTTAAGTGAATTTACCAGGGTAAGCGGGTATCTAGCGGAGATTTCCCTTACCAAATTTAAAGCGTCGTCAAAATTGCCTTTGACCGCTAAAACTTGCGCGCCGTGTATCAGCGCCTGGCTTAATTTACCCAGGGCAATTGCCCCGCTGGGTATAAGCACTATGCATTTTATTCTGGCCCGGGCAGCATAGGCTGCTGCCGAAGCCGAGGTATTTCCGGTTGAAGCGCAGATTACTGCGTTTGAGCCTTCCTCACAGGCTTTAGATATAGCCAGAGTCATGCCCCGGTCCTTAAAAGACCCGGTAGGATTAAGGCCCTCATATTTTAAATAGACCTCAAAGCCGCTTCCTAAGAGCCTGCTTAAATGGCCGGAATAAATTAGAGGAGTGTTTCCTTCGTTCAGAGTGATCACCGGAGTTTTCTCTGTTACCGGAAGATATTTTTTATACCTGTCTATTATCCCCTGGTATTTCACGCTTCCTCCATCCTGATGGCTACGGATTTTTCTTTTATTGCCTCCAGCCGGTCAATTATGCTTAAAGCCTCGCGCATATTCTTTTCCCGGGCTTCATGTATAAGCATGACTATGGGGACAAGCTGGGTTTTGCTGCGCTCTTTCTGGGTTACCGAGGCAATACTGATGCCGAATTTAGCCAATACGCCGGATATCCTGGCCAGCACGCCCGGCAGGTCCCGCGCCATAAAGCGGATATAATAGCGGCTTTCAAAATCATCAATCTTGCGTATTTTCTTGACGGTCTTATCCGCTACAATTTTCAAAGTAGGCCGGAAGAAGCCGGCTTTAATATCCTGGGTCAAATCTACCAAATCCGAAACTACAGCCGAAGCGGCGGATGACTGCCCTGCGCCCGGTCCGTAGAACAACAAGTTTCCCGCCAGGTCGCTGGAAACGTAAATAGCGTTGAATACTCCGTCAACGGAAGACAATAGATGGTCCCGGGGGAGAAGCGTGGGGTGTACCCTTATCTCTAAGTCCGCGCCTTCTTTTTTAGCGATAGCCAGTAGCTTTATTTCAAAACCCATTTCCTTGGCATAATTCACATCGGCCAGGGAAATATGCGCAATTCCCTCAATGAAGACCTCTTTTAATCCCACAAATCTGCCGAACGCCAGATAAGTAAGCAAGATTAATTTATGGGCTGAATCCATCCCTTCGATATCCAGGGTCGGGTCTTTTTCCGCGAAGCCCTTTAACCGCGCTGCCTTAAGGGCTTCCTGGAAACTGCAGTTATTTTTAGACATTGAGGATAAGATATAGTTGGAGGTCCCGTTGACAATGCCTAAAATACCGTTGAACCTGTTGGCGACTAACCCCTCGCGTAAAGATTTAATAATCGGTATGCCTGCGCCGACAGACGCCTCAAAATAAATACTCTTGCCGCGGTCAGCTGCTTCGGTAAATAATTCCTGCCCGTGTAGCGCAAGCAGCGCCTTATTGGCGGTAACGACATGCTTTCCTTTTTTTAAGGCCTCAATAATAAACTCCTTGGCCGGGTGTATGCCTCCGATCAATTCAATTAAAATATCGATCTGGGGATCGTTAATAAGGGCCTTGGCGTCCCGGGTAAGCATCGCTTTGTCCAGGCGGACATTGCGTTTGGAGACTATATCCTGGTCGCAAACTTTTTTGATGCTTATTTCCAGGCCGGTTTTTTCACTGAGTAGCGCTTTTCTCTCGCGGAGGATCTTTATTATCCCCGAGCCGACATTACCAAACCCGACTAAACCCGCATTAATTCTTTTCATTATTCGTCCTTTTCTTTCTTTATGTAGTAGCCTACGGTTTCACCGATAATTCTTTTATGTTTTTCATCAACCGCCAGAAATTCAATCCGCGTATCGTAAATCATATCTTTCATTATCTCGCGAGACTCAAGGACCTTGCCGATAAGCATAATGGGGTGCGGATCAAAAGGAAGCCTGATCTCCAGCGCAAGAGTTACTCCGGGCTCAAAATTTCTGTTGGTCGTCAGAAGCATCCCGCCCATACTGATATTCTTGGTCTGGCTTATATCCATATTATCGATTTCATTCATTATGCGGTAAGATACGATAAAACGCCCCATAACCCTGGGATGGTTCCTTCTCTCCGGGCCGGAATAGCTCATTTTTTACCTCCGTCTTTTATCAGGCACCAGACAATATACTCTTGAATCAACTTTTTTTGCTCTTCTTTTAAGTTTAAAAAAACCACTCTTACAAGCGAAAGGTTAAAATCGTTGGCCTCTCTTTTTATTTTGGATCCTTCGATGGCCAGTACTTTACCGCTGACTTCAAACCATTCAAAAGGCTTAAGGGGGATCTTAATCAGCATCTGTATAAGGTCTCCTAAAGCAATTTTTCCGCTGGCCAGGAAACTTACGCCTTTTTCACTGATATCCCTTACGGAAGAAACATCCCACTTTCGGGTTAAGGGGTCCCCGGAATCAACTGAAAATTGAATGATCAGAGGCTTCTGGATACGCTTAACGCTTCTCTTCTCCGGTTTATTCTTTCTATTTTCCATGGTAATTTTATTCGGGGCGACAGGACTTGAACCTGTGACCTCTTGAACCCCATTCAAGCGCTCTAGCCAAACTGAGCCACGCCCCGTATAATCTATTTTACTCTTCTTTTTTCTCCCGGGCCATCAAATCTTTAAATGCCTTAAGCGCGGGCTTATTCTTATAAAGCACATTATAAACTTCTCTGGCAATAGGCATATCTACTTTATGTTTTAAGCTTAAAGCATAGGCAGATTTTGCCGTGGGCACGCCTTCGGCGACCATTTGCATACGGCTGATAATCTGTTTGAGGCTTTGGCCGCGGCCGATTTTTTCACCGACTAATCTATTACGGCTATAAGGGCTGATACAGGTAGTTACTAAATCGCCTAAGCCGCTTATGCCGCTAAAAGTCCTGCTTTTGGCGCCCATAGCTGCGCCTAATCTGGAAATCTCAGCCAGGCCGCGCGCCAGGATTGCGGCTTTAGTATTTGCCCCAAAACCCAAACCGTCAGAAATCCCGCAGGCAATAGCGATGATATTTTTCAGGCTTCCCCCTAACTCTACGCCGATGACATCCCGGTTAGTATATATTCTGAACCTGGGCGTCATAAAAATATCCTGCAAAAATTTATTTATTTTCCGGTCAGGCGAAGCAACTACTGCAACCGTAGGCATTCCCTGAGCAACTTCGTGGGCGATAGTCGGTCCGGAAAGCACCGCTAATTTTACAGCTCCCAGTTCGCTTTGGATTACCTCGGAGACCCGCTTTAACGTGCCCATCTCTATCCCCTTGGTCACGCTTAAATATACCGCCTTATGCGAATAATCCAATTTCTTGGCTTTCTTGAGAACGGAACGCATATATTGCGATGGGACCGCCAAAACTATAAGCCCCTTATCTTGAAGAGCGTCTTTTAGGTCGCTGGTTAAAGTTATCCCCCCGGGTATTTTAATACCGGGGAGGAATTTTTTGTTTTCTCTTTTTTTATGCATAGAGGCAATATTTTCAGGAAAGGCCCCCCAGATAGTTACCTGAAAGCCTTTGCGCGCAAGAAGCACGCTTAAGGTCGTACCCCATCCCCCATCGCCTAAAATAGCTATAGCCGGTTTATTTTTCATCTTCTCCTAGGTACTGTTTAACAAAATTTTGCTCTTCGCGGGTAAGGAATTTTATCCCTACATCATAATTATCATAACCTTTTGCCTCCACCCGGACCACTTTGCCGATGATGCCGTTTTGATAGATAAAAACCCTCTTTTCCAGTTCTGCGCATACGTTTAATACTCCCCGGTCAAAAGAAAGCCAAAGCACATCTTCAGGGCTGACTGTTTCCCGGACATTGCACAGAAGCCCCGCGGTACTAATATTAGAAGTGTAGCCGGTAAGTAATTTGCTTAGCGTTTCTTTTTTGCATACCTTATAAGCCAAAGGTGTAGCGTAATCAAACCTGCTGGATTCCCTGCGTTCTTCGGGCGGGGGTATATTTTCCATATTATTTTATTGCCAGATTAAGTTTATTGGTCCTTAGTTTAGCTAAATCCCAGGCATAATCATAAAGATGCAAGCCTTTACTCACGGCGACGATCTCGCCGTCATCTACGCCTATTTCTTCGGCCATATATTGCTTAACTAACTGCAAGCCTCCGAGATTGGAAGGAAAGCCTCCCCATAAATCCCAGGAGCGAAAATATAAAATAAAATGCAGCTTACCGTAACGCACCCTGGTATCAATAAGCCTAAGGCAGGGCGGGTCAATTAATTTTATATCTGAAGGCATACCGATCTCCATTACCGCCTGATTTGTCCCGAACCCTTTCTCTTTGTAAAGTTTGATTACCTCTTCTATCTGGTTAACCTCAAGCGGCAGTTCCCGGGCCATATCTTTACCGTCTATATTTTGTTTAAGCCTGACCTTGGGATCAACCAGCCTTTCGCCATAGGTATAATCTTCGGTTTCGGTCTTAGCTCCGGTAAGCAGGTAGCTTAAATATCCCTGGATGTAATCCATATCCGTAGGCGCCGGGATAGACATTCCTTCCGGGATGATCGGGATGATCTGGTGCCCGGGTTTTTTTACCCGTACAGCCGCAAAATCAAATTCCAGGCGTTTTTGGCCTTCATAGCTGCCTCGGGTTATGGTGTAAACATGCCCGTGTTCAAGTATTTCGGAGAGGCATTGGAACCAGGCATCATCCAGGTCAAAAGCGTCCACAAAAACCGGTTTTAATAATTCTTCGCTCATATGGATCTTCTCGCTGTCCTTTCTTTTTTTGGAGCGGGAGAGGGGAATCGAACCCCCATATATAGCTTGGAAGGCTATTGTTCTACCACTGAACTACTCCCGCAATACCTATTGCGTACCGGCGCAATTCCTCTTAGCGCCGGGTACTGCGATACCTATTGCGTACCGGCGCAATTCCTCTTAGCGCCGGGTACTGCGATACCTATTGCGATTAAAATGGTGGGCAGGAGAGGATTCGAACCTCTGAAGCACAAGTGCAGCAGATTTCAAGTGCCCTCGAGTTACCTCAAGGCTTGGACTATCTCATCACCTTAGCTTTTGGCTTTAGGTGGTAGGCGCTTAGTCTCTGCACCTTCCCGCCGCAAAATATTGGCGGGCTTGGCTCAGGATTACCCCGGCAAGCCGGGGCTTCCCTGAATTCACCTACTTTTCCATCACGCCTTTCGGCATGACGCTGCGATTACACAGTCTGCCCCCTTTGGCCACTTGGGTACCTACCCGTATTAAAATAACTTTTCTGTAATCTTCAATCCAAGTACTTATTGTTTCTAATAATCTTTTATCATTGTATCTTAGGTGTACTAACCCATAAGGTAATTTTCTTTCACTTAAATTCGGACTCCCCTCTCTTACATACGGTTTAGTAAACTGATTTATCGGCATACCCGTAACCCTCCAATAAAGCATAATTCCAGCAATTTTTAGCCCTCGGTATTTTTCGTTAAGATCATTATTAATTTTAAATTGAGGTTTATTTCTATTTATTAAATAGTTAACTTCAAAAGGAGACCTTCGGGAAATGCTATTTTTATTCATAAAATAATATAGAGACCAGAAAGGTACTCCTAGTTTTTTAGCCGTCTGGCCTACGCTAAATTGCTTATCCCGATAAAGGTTTTTAATCCTATTGCTAGTTAGTTTACTATACATTTTTTAAAAAAGCTGGCGACCCGAATTGAACGGGCGACCTCCTCATTACAAGTGAGGAGCTCTACCAACTGAGCTACGCCAGCATTAGCTACACTTCTTTATTGCCTCTGGGATTTTATCAATAATATCCGAAGCAATCAAGGAAATTTGCGTTTTTTCCCTCGCGGCTAGGTCACCGGCTAAACCGTGCAAATATACCGCATATTTAGCAGCCTTAAAACTATCCAGTCCTTGGGCCAGGAATGCGGCAATCATACCGGTCAAAACATCCCCGCTGCCGGCAGTAGCCATTCCGGGATTACCGGTCGGGTTAACATACAAATTACCTTTTTTATCGCCTACTAGCGTATTATGCCCTTTTAAAACCAGGACTACTTTATAGCGCCGGGAGAAATTTACGGTAATTGTTTTCCTGTTGCGTTGCACCCTGGTTGCGTTGGTCCCTAAAAGACGGGCCATTTCTCCCGGATGCGGAGTGATGACCATGCCGTCTTTCAAATAGCGCAAATGCCCGGCCAGGGCGTTTAAAGCATCGGCGTCAATGACCATCGGCCGGGTTAGCTTACGGATTATCTTACGCGCTAAGCTTTGCGTGGAACTATCCCTGCTTAACCCCGGGCCAATAACCAGCACATCAATTTTCCGGCTAAAATTTTTTATCTTATTATAAGCCCTACTGCTCAAAGAACCAGCGGTTGTCTCCGGCAAGGGCAGTAGCATAACTTCTTTAGGTTTTATTTTAATGAAAGCAGTATTTAAGCCCTCGGGGATTCCCAGGGTCACCAGGCCTGCCCCCGAACGCATAGCTCCTGCCGCGCAAAGGAGAGCTGCTCCTGAATAAGGCCGGGAGCCGGCCAAAATAAAAATATGCCCGAAATCATTTTTATTGCTGTTAATTTTTCTTGATAATAATCGCGTTGGCAACCGCATAATTTTTTACATGGGAGATAGAAACGGTCACATCTTTTCTTTTACCTTTTGCGTTCAAAAATTTACAGCAGGGCTTGCCTTCCCGGTCGTTTAATATTTCAATATCCTTCCAGTTTAAATCCGCCTCGCCCAGGGCTTTAAATACCGCTTCTTTAGCGGCGAACCTCCCGGCAAGATGCTGGTATAAGCTTGGCCGCAGCTTGGCATTAGCCAGCTCTTTATTGGTAAATACGCGTTTTAAAAAGGCCTCGCCCCATTTCTCAGCTGCTTTTTTTATACGGCTTACTTCGGTTATATCCACGCCCGTGCCCAGGATCATTTTATTTAATTAAATCCTTCATTTCTCCTACTGCCCGGCCAAGCCCTGAGAATACCGCGCGGGAAATTATCGCATGGCCGATATTCAATTCTTCGATCTCTTTTAGCGCAGCTATCCGGCTGACATTGTTATAGTTTAGGCCATGCCCGGCAAAGACCCTGAGGCCAATCTCCCTGGCAAAAACAAGCGCTGACTTCAACTCCGTAACGCGTTTATTCTCTTCGGACTTAGTCCGGGCGTTAGCATAAGCGCCGGTATGCAGTTCAATGAACCTGGCTCCGGTTTTTTTAGCCGCGCGAATTTGATCTTTCTCGGGGTCAATAAATAAGCTCACTTCAATACCCGACGCTGCTAATTTTTTCACGGCTTGCCCTATTTTTTTCTGATTTTGCGCAACATTTAAGCCGCCTTCCGTAGTCAGCTCCTGCCTTCTTTCAGGCACTAAAGTCGCCTGATCAGGTTTAACCTTGGAGGCAATTTTTATAATCTCGGGGGCAATGGACATTTCCAGATTGAACCGCGTATGGACTACTTCTTTCAGCAAGAAAATATCCTTTTCTTTAATGTGCCTCTGGTCTTCCCTTAAGTGCGCGACAACCGCATCTGCTCCGCTGGCCTCTACTATTAATGCGCCAAAAACCGGCTCAGGCTCTAAGCCTCCCCGGGCCTGCCTTAAAGTAGCAATATGGTCTATATTTACGCCTAAACGCATAATTTTATTGCGCGATAAACATCTCTTCTTTTATATAAAGCCAGACAACTACCGCCAGGATTAAAGAGATAAGCTTAAGCCAGGGGTGATAGGTGAATATATGCAGGATCCTGTAAAAAATATCCGGATTTTTCTTGGCCATTTTATTTCCTCGCTTTGATTATTTCCTTAGCCTGCAGGAATAAATTTTCGTGGTTTAAGTTAGAATGTAATTTTCCCCGGTAAACCAGGGAGACATCCTGTCTTTCCTCGGAGACAACAATGATAAGCGCGTCAGTCTCTTCGCTCAGGCCCAAAGCGGCCCGGTGGCGCGTTCCGAATATACGGTCAATATCCAACCTTTGCACCAGCGGGAAAAGTGCGCCGGCGCTGGTAATCCTGCCGTGCTGGATGATCAATCCCCCGTCATGCAGCGGATTATTGGGGGTAAATACTGCCTGAATTAATTCCGAAGAAACCTTGGAATCAATAAGCACGCCGCTTTCTACGTACCCCGAGAGCGAATCATTCATCTCTACGGCAATTAAGGCCCCGATTTTATAACCGGAGAGGCTCTCTACGGCCTTACATATTTCTTTAAGCATCTGGTCCAATTCCTCTTCATCCATAGTGCTTACAAAGATATTACGCTGGCCCAGCCGCGCCAGGCCCTGTCTTATCTCGGGGTGAAAGATAATTAACAGGGCAATAACCGAAGTAGCGAAAAAGTTCCGGAATAGCCAGTCTAGCCTCTCTAGCCCCAGCTTTTGAAAAAAGAAAAAGGCGACCAGGATAAGCGCTATTCCGCGCACAACCTGGATGGCGCGCGTGCCTTCAAAAAAAAGCATTACCTGGTAAAGTACAAACCATAGAATCAGTATTTCAATGATTACTTTCCAATGGAAAAAAATATCGGTTAAATTCATTCCCCTATCCTGTCTTTGATTAACAAGGCCTGTTTTACCGCCTTAACATCGTGGACTCTGACAATATCCGCTCCGTTCGCGCAGGCTACAACGCAAGAGGCCAGCGTACCAAAGATCCTCTTCTCCGGTGGAAGATCCAGTATTTTACCGATAAATGCCTTGCGCGAGGTCCCGCAGAGGATTGGCAGGCCAAACACCTTAAACTCTCTGAATCGCTTGAGTATTTCCAGATTATGCTCCAGGGTTTTACCAAAGCCAATACCCGGATCAATGATAATTTTTTCTTTAGCTATTCCGGCGGCCACGCCTCTCTCTATAGCCTCGGCTAAGTAGGCAATAATTTCATCGATTAAAGACAGGTATTGCGGGTTTTTTTGCATTGAACGCGGATTGCCCCGCATATGCATAATCACCACCCCCGCCTTATAACGGCTGGTAATTTTGGCTATTTTTATATTTTTTAATCCGCTGATGTCATTAACTAAACTCGCGCCGTTATCCAAAGCCTGGCGGGCAACTTCTGCTTTGCAGGTATCTATGGAGACAGGCACCTTGATTTTTCTGACCAGGGCTTTAATTACGGGTATGGTCCTTGAGAGTTCGGTTTTGAGCGAAACCGGTTTTGCGCCTGGCCGGGAAGATTCGCCTCCTACGTCCAGGATATCCGCACCGTCTTTGACTAACTTCTCCGCATATTCAACCGCCCTGCATTTATCGCTAAGCCCATCCCCGCTGAACGAATCCGGAGTAACATTGACAATACCCATTATATGCGAACGCGCTCCCAGGTAAAGCCGATGCCTGCCCAGGTCCAGGGAAAATTTTTCCCGCCGGTAATTCTTTAAAGCCAGGCTTAAATCTCTCGCCAGATTATCCAGGCCAAATGGCTGCTTATGTAATTTGTTGCTCAAGCCACCCAGTTGAGCAAGGTTACCCATAATTAAGCAATCTGTTTTTTGGGCTTTACCGGTTAAGGCATTGCGGCTAACCGCCACATCACCCCCCAAGGAAAGCATCTCCTGTTTGAGGATATTGGCGGAAATATTGCTTAAGGCATTGATTTTTAAGATATACCCTTGAGCTTTAGGCAGCATAACCTTGATGCCATAGGGGTCAACCTGGATATCCCGCATAACCTGCTTTAAATCTTTTTCCTTTGTCACGCTTAAAATATGCATACCCTTTAGCTTAGGCAAGGTCATTTTTTTCTATTCCCAGCAATTTCTTGACTTCTGCTCCGCTTAAGACTTCTTTCTCCAGGAGGGCGTTAGAGAGGATTTTTAATTTATCTAAATTTTGCTCCAACAGGTTCTTTGCTTTTAAATAAGCCTCTTCAATAATCCGCCTTACTTCTTCATCAATTAAACGGGCAGTCTCTTCACTGTAATTTTTTTCTTCCATAATATCCTTGCCCAAGAAAACCAGGCCTTCCCGGCGGCCCAGAGTTAGATGCCCCAATTTTTCCGACATGCCGAATTGCGTAACCATGCGCCGGGCCATTCCGGTAGCCATTTCCAGGTCATTCTGAGCGCCAGTGGTTACTTCTTTTAAATTCAGCTCTTCGGAAGCGCGGCCTCCCAGCATCATGGCAATCTCGGAGATCAATTCTTTTTTTGTCCAATAATGCCTGTCTTCTAAGGGCGGGGTAAAGGTGTAACCTCCGGCTAACCCGCGCGGGATAACCGAAACTTTCTTTAACGGGTTGACTTCCGGTAAGAGTAAAGATAGCAACGCATGCCCGGATTCATGAAGCGAGGTAATCTCTTTTTCTTTTTTAGACATAATGTGGCTCTTCTTTTCCGGGCCCATCAAAACCCGCTCTACGGACTTATCAAAATCAATTTCCTCAACCGCCTCTTTTGCGTTCCGGGCGGCCAGCAGCGCTGCTTCATTACAGAGGTTAGCCAGGTCCGCTCCGGAAAACCCCGGGCTTTGCGCAGCGATTGCGTTTAAATCAACATTCGGGGCAAGCTTAATCTTACGCGTGTGCACTTTGAGTATCTCTTCCCGTCCTTTAATATCCGGTAAATTCACGATAATATTGCGGTCAAACCTTCCCGGCCGCATTAATGCCGGGTCGAGGGTATCCGGCCGGTTGGTCGCCGCGATAAGAATGAGCCCCTGCATGGCATTAAACCCGTCCATTTCCACCAGGAGCGCGTTTAATGTCTGTTCGCGTTCATCGTGGCCTCCGCCGATACCGGAAAAACGCAAGCGCCCGACCGCATCTATTTCATCAATAAAAATAATCGCGCCCTTATTGCCGGTAGTTTTGGAAGCGCGCCTGCCCTGTTCGAATAAGTCCCGTACGCGGCTTGCGCCTACGCCTACAAACATCTCCACAAAATCCGAACCGCTGATAGAAAAAAACGGGACTCCCGCTTCGCCGGCTACGGCTTTAGCGATCAGGGTCTTTCCGCAACCCGGCGGCCCGACGAGCAAAACACCTTTAGGGATTTTTCCGCCCAGTTTCTGGAACCTCTTGGGGTCTTTTAAGAATTCAATTACTTCTTTAAGTTCTTCCTTGGCTTCATCTACGCCCGCAACATCATTAAAAGTAACCTTCTCCGCTCCGGCATGGACTTTAGGGGCGACTTTACCAAAAGTCATGATCTTGTTGCCTAATTGTTCTCCGCGGGCAGCCATCATCCACCAGAAAAATATTAAAAGAAATATGGGGCCCAGGTTAAAAATTAAAGATGTCCAGAATGTACGCGGAGGCTTGACGTCAAAAGATTTGACGTTTTGGCGCATAAGGCTGAGCAGCTCTGTATCATTATCCGGAATATTGACCAGGAACTTGGAATTATCCGTGAATTCACCCTGGAGGAGGTTTTCCACCTTGGTTACGGTTTTGATCTTCTCCGGGTTATTCTTCAGGATAGTAAAAAACGCCCCGTAAGATACCTCCTTAGGCATCCCGCTCATCGGGATATTAAAGGAATTTATCAGGATAAAAAATATGATTATCGCCAGAATCCAGCCAAACGGTGAACGCTTAAAGACATTTTTCTTTGCCATGGTTTACCTTTCCTTAAAAGTTACATTTATAGAAGTTTAATTATATCTTTAAATAGCCATAAAATCAAGTATTTTATAGGGTTATCGTTTATTCTACTTCAAAGGAGATGACTACGTTAAAGGAGAGCTGGGAATAGTCTAATTCTTTGGGGAAACGCGGAAAAGGTGAGGCGTTTTTTACACTGGCTAAAGCAATATTTTTCAGGTAAGGCGTTGCCTGCGACTTCTCCTCTACTAAGCGCACGCCTTTGAGATATCCTGCATCTGAAATAATAAAACTAATATATACTTCCCCTGTTTCGTTGCGGTTATAATTCTGGTAGGCGGACCGGCGGATCTTTTCACGCACAACCTGGTAGTAGCTTATATAAGAAGGATTAGCGATTTTTTCCAAAGCTACCGCCGGCAGGGTGATCTTTTTTGTAATCGCGATGGTATCCGGTTTAAGCAGCCCGGCGGGTTTGTCAAAGATAAACTCTTTACGCATTGCCTGCTGAGCGGTTTTAGAGGCCTCCTCCCTGTTTACAAACGGCGGGGGAATCCTTTTATCCAGACTAATTTTTGCCGGTAATTTCAGGAACGGTTCATTCCGGCTGAGGCCGGGTTTTTGGGCTCCCGGTTTTATTGCCTTGAGCGGTTTAATGTAATTTACTTCTATCTTCTGGCTTTTTCCCGTAGGAGGGAAAAATATATACCCCGGATTTTGGAACATTATAGTTGTGTGAAGCGCAAAAGAAACCAAAAGGGCCAGTTTAAGCGTGCGGTTAACGAGCATAAAGTTACATTAACATAAGTATTTTTACTTGGCAAGGTTAAAAAATGTAATCTATTTTCAAGCTAAAATTCCTCTCTGGGCTAGGATAATAAAATTTTTCGCCATCAGAAACCTGCACTCCGGCATATTCGGAGTATTGTTTATCTAATAAATTGTTAACTGCAAAAGCAACTGTTAAGTCCTTATAGCGCCACGATAGATTTGTGTCCATAGTCATGTATCCGTTAAGCTGGGAGTAAGCATTAGCCTGGTCATTGAGGGCATATTTTTCTCCCACATAAGTACCTATTACGTTAAGCGTTATATTTTTAGTAAAAAATAACCTGAACCCGATACTTCCTTTATGTTGCGGCACCAACGGTATTTTATTCTTATCGTATATACCGCCGTCAAAATAAGTATTGGTAAAAGTATAGTTTCCAAATAAACTGACGAGATCATTCAGCTTCACGTCTAGGGAAGACTCAATACCCTCGTGGACAGTTTTATCATAATTTTCATTTTGGCCAAAGCCGGTTGCTCCTCCAGTCGCATTAAAATAAAGCTCATTCTTTACATTCATTCTGAATAGAGAAAGACAGCCCTTGAGTCGATCAGAAAATTTGTGTCGTATACCTGTCTCATAAGTTATCGCTGATTGCGGTTTCAAATCTGTATTAAGTTGTCTTTCATAATTGCTGTCAAAGTAGTTAAATTCATCAATTTCAGGAAAACGGTAGCTTCTTCCCGCATTTAAAAAAACACTGGAATCATCCTGGTAGGTATATACAAGACCAGTATTAAAAGACCATTGATTTGAACGCAACTTTGTGTCTTGGTCGGGACTAGATCCTAGATCATCATGATAATTGAATGCGTAACGCACCGATTCATAACGATAACCACCTACTAAAGCTAGTTGTTTAAGGATAGAAAATTCATCCTGCACATAGCTACCGAAAGAACTCTTTCTGATACCCGTAGAATTTACTAAACTATTATCTGACAAGGCATAGCTGGTTGAATTATAGTCGGTCCGGAAATAATCAAGCCCGGCAATAAACTTATTATCGTGATTTAAAATACTACTTCTCAGCGTATATTTAGGCGTTATGCCGAAGGTCTTAATTATATCCTTCTGTGACCCCCCATAAGTTGGATATGATGAATAAGAGGTTAAATAATATGAATCGTTATTTTTGTGACGAAAACTAAAGTTGATGTCAAAAGTCCCCAAATCTAATAACTCGATCTTAGGTCCCATTAAGAAATAATAGTCTTTTTTATTAGCGTGGTCATCGCTATATTTAGCATATCTCCTACTATGTTGATCTATGTCATTTTGAAACAGGGCACCGGGCAAACCATAAGTTGAAGCATTAAATCCTGAACTAAAATTAGCGGATAACACTTCGCTAAAACGATAATCAAGTTTAGAAGCGAAATTGTTGGCTTTGCTAAAGCTATTATTACGATAACCATTAGTAGAGTCGCGTTCACCGCTTAACCAATAGGAAAATTTATCATTGATCCCCCCATCTAGAGATAATCTTTGCTTATTCATATCATAACTTCCATACTCTATACCTAAATTCACCTTCGGGTTACCCGACCCTTTCTTGGTAATAATATTAACTACTCCGCTAGAGGCGTTATCCCCATATAGCACACCCCCCAAACCTCCGCGTATAACCTCAATCCGTTCCACTCGATCCAAAGGAATTTGACTCCAGTCAACTCCACTTAAATCAATGTCGTTAACACGTCTTCCATCAACTAAGACCAAAACGTTAAGCGCTGCCTGCTCTCCAAAACCAGCGATATCCACAGATGCCTGGGCACCATTACCATAGTAGTCTCTAACTGCAACTCCTGAAATCGGCCTAAGTACATCAATCACATTCTGGGCGTTTGAATTATCTATATTTCCTTGCGTCACTACAGTAACGCTAGCCGCTGTCTTACTTAAATATTCTCCATATCCATACGGAGTAACGACGATTTTATCTAAATCAATATCTTCTGCGCGGGTTATGCCTGGAAGTATTATTAGCAGTAACGCGGGGATGAGCGATTTTCTGTAAACATTTTTCATTATCAGTTCCTTTCCTCTTCTTCCGAAAGTACTTTCCCTGATAAATGATCGTCCGGGCTCTCACTTTAAATATTGCTAAGTGTTTACCGTTGCGGGACAGCGCCTGGGCTTGCACCAGGACTTCCTCCATTTATCCGGATGGTTAAATTTTAGGGGCTTATGCGTATTCCTGAATATCTAAAAACCAATGCTTCCAAAAACTTTCCTTGATTATTGGTTCAGCCTTTAAAATTTTAATCGGCCGGCTGAATATCGGCCCATCCACCACTAAAGTATGAAATTCTCCTTTCTCCCCGCAGGGGCAAATGCCTCTTTTTTTTAATTCCTCAACTAAGTTTTGGTCAATATAGCGGCCGAGAAACTCCTGGCCCATTATATCTGCTTTGCAACTGACAATAATTGCTTTAAATCCTGCTTTTAAAAACTCAGCAATAATGTTTTCCGGAGAATTATTCCAGAGCGGCTCTAAGGCCTTAATTTTTAGATCCCCGCAGACCCGCTCAATCCAGCTTTCGTGCTCCAGGAGGTAGATATCGCCAAAGACCATTGAGCCGATATCGCTGCCCCTTAGCTCAGTAACCGCGGTTTTGAATTCTGTTTCGTATTTCTGCATATCCGGGCTAACTTCCCGCTGTACCAGGGGCACTCCGGCTAAGCCCGCCTGAAACTTAAGCAGCCTGCTTTCAATTCCGTGGAAACACCCGCGCCTGGATTCCCGCGAGACAAAATTTAAGAGCAATTTTATATCATAACCCTGCTGCATTGCCTTATAACAGGCAAAACAACTGTCTTTTCCTCCGCTCCACGATGATATTGCCTTTAGATCGTCCATACGGCTCCTTTTTATAAAATACAAAAAGTTAACAGGGTAACTACTTCCGTTAATTCTATCGTCGCTCCCAGCGTATCTCCGGTTATCCCGCCTATTTTCCGGTTAGTAAACTTTGCGCCTAAATAAGCGCAGCCGCTTACAATGGCTAAGGCAATTAATCCTTTAACCTGCCAGATAATAAATGCAAATATAAAGGCCGAGATTGATGAAATAAGAAAAATTTTCAGGCTCATCCCCCGGATAAAAATTCCGGCCTTTCCTTCCTGCCTGGCATAAGGAAACAAGAACATCGCCAGTACCGCTGACCAGCGGCTTAAAACGCACATCAGCAGTAACGCACTTGCCTTGGCTGGCGTGGGCACAGAATCCAGTAAGCCGATTTTTAAAAGAAGGATACAGATAATACTTAAAACGCCCATTACTCCGCTGTGCGGGTCGCGCATAATATTAAGTATTTCTTCTCTGGTGCGGCCGCTTAGAAAAGCATCGGCGCTGTCGGAAAGGCCATCCAGGTGCAGGCCGCCAGTCAGGCCGGCCAAAAAGACGATTAAAATTATGCTTATTGTAAAAGAGGGAAAATTCAGGATCAATAAAACTAAATTTATCTGCGCCAGGGCCAGGCCGATGAGTAAGCTAACCAGCGGAAAATATAGCGTTGCCCTGGCCAGTTTTTCCTCAGTTACCTCTTTTATTTTTAACGGAATAATTGTCAGGAACTGGACGGCTAATAAAAAACTGTTCATTTTTTCTTCTCCGAGACATTCGCGCTTTTAAAAGTAGACATCTGGGTTAAAATTTTTAGCGCTGCATCAGCTAACCCGATGCCTAAAGCTGCGCCTGTCCCTTCGCCGAGCCTTAAATTCAGGCCTAGGAGCGGTTCTAACCCCAGATATTCCAGGATTATTTTATGCCCGCCTTCTACCGAGCAATGGCTGGCAATCATATAATCTTTGACTTTTGGCTGAATATGATA
>Ga0265297_10000227_pt1 | contig 188243 bp, 210 predicted proteins | sample Munlanlwell13791_FD_192502 | JGI IMG/M metagenome (GOLD analysis project Ga0265297, IMG submission 192502) | Leachate microbial communities from a municipal landfill in Southern Ontario, Canada - Leachate well 137-91 | ecosystem: Engineered > Solid waste > Landfill > Unclassified | place...
ATCGTAAAAAGGGACGAAAGAGAAAAAGTGCATCCGGGAAGATACGGCGTGCCCGGAGGCAAACTGGAATGGAAAGAGCTTGATATCTTACACCCCACGCGAATGAACGGGGATGTGTATGATTTTGAAAATGCGGTTGAAAAATTACTCATCAGGGAAGCGATGGAAGAAGCGGGAATAGAGATAGATGATAATTTGAAATACATTAACAGCGTGGCATTTATACGGCCGGATGAGGTACCTGTAGTACTCGTAAAATTTACCGCAAAATACAAAAGAGGAGAAGTGAAACCCGAAGTCGGAGGATTTACAGATTACGCGTGGGTGAATGAAGAAGAAGTGAAAGATTATCCGTGCATTGACGGAGTACCGGAGGAAGTCGCGAAAACGATAGAAATCTTTAAAAATGGCAGAGATTAAACCCGGAGTGTATCGACATTACAAAGGTCATGAGTATAAATTTATTGGGGTTGCAAAACACAGCGAGACGATGGAAGAGCTCGTGATTTATGAAGACATTACCGATCCGTTACTCTTATGGGCGAGACCAAAAGAGATGTTTTTAAGCGATGTTGAATATAACGGTCAAACAATAAAAAGATTTACCTGGATAAGAGAATAAAATGGAAAATCAATACTTACACGAGGTAGCCATTACGGCCATTATCATAAAAGACGGAAAGTATTTGATAACCCGCCGCTCGCCGAATAAAAAAAGATTCCCGGGAAAATGGACCGTGCCGGGAGGAAAAATGGAAACGAACGATTATCTCGCTTTGCCAAAAGATACGGAATTTTATTGGTATAACGTGCTTGAACGGACGCTCGCAAGAGAAGTAAAAGAAGAAGTGGGACTTGAAGTGAAAAACGTGGAATATCTAACGTCTCTTGCAACCGTGCATGAAGACGGAGCACCGTCTCTTGTCATATCCTGTTTTGCCGATTATATTTCGGGCGAAGTGAAATTGCAGGAAGGAGAAACGGACGCTTTTGAATGGGTAACGACCGAAGAATCTAAGAATTACGATTTAATGGACGGCATATACGAAGAGTTCGTGATGATAGATAAAATAAAACAGGGGAAGAGAGAGTCTTGGAAGAGAGAATAAAACGGCTTGTAAAAAGCCGTTTTTATTGTAAGACTTTGGCTAGCTATTTCAGATCTTTATAAGGAGGAATTTGCATGAAAGTCGGATTTTTACCGAAAGTCTTTTTGACCGTTATTTTGGCAGCAGTCTTTACTTTCTCTTTCTCTTTTTCGGCTATGGCATGTCCCGGAGACCGGTTTAAAAATCCTTTTCCTGACGGTTTGCCTGACCCTCCGATAGTTTACCAGACGAAGCCCGTCTCTGAATTGCCGGAATCGGGGATGATGTGCCTTACTTTCGATGACGGTTTTAGCAAAGAAGGCATTATCCGAATTCTTGACTGTCTTAAGAAAGCGCAAGTGAAGTGCACTTTTTTCGTGATCGGCAGTCGCTGTCTAAAACCCTATCCTGATCTTTGGAAGCGGGCTGCCGCGGAGGGGCATGAAATCGCTTATCACACCACGACCCACACATCCCTCACTTCCAAAAGTGATGAGTGGATCAAAAACGACATTTTGGCATGGGAGAAAATCGCAAAAGAAGTGCTCGGTGAAGACTATGTCATTCCGAAAATTGCCCGTCTTCCCGGAGGAGCCGGAGACAGAACCAAGCGGATTCTCAAATGTTTTAACGAAATGGGATACACCGTAATAAGGTGGAGCGCAGATACGTTATCCGGCCTTGGCGGAACAAAGGGAAATTACAGGTTTCCCAAAAAGGTCGCGCAGTACGTGCTAAATCACGCGAAAGTCGGCGCCATCATGCTTCAGCATTTCAATTCCTATGACGACAAGTCGGTATCTTTCTACATTCAAGAGCTTAAGACCAAGTACAAGCTTGGAAAGGTGACGGAAGCGCTTGAAGAAGCAGGATACTACGGAAAGGAAAGAAAAGCGGATTGGGAAAAGTGGAAGAAATGGAAAGAGAGAGAAGAACGCCGTTCACGTTACCCTTTTTGCTTTTATTCGTGTTTTCCAAGAGCTCCTTATCAGGGGCTCTTTTATTTTTCAATGATATCTTTGAAACGGCGGACGAATTCTCTACGGCTGAATTTTTCCGCGGTTTTTGCGATTCTTTGCGGGTTAAAGGTAAGACTCTCAAATTTTCGAACAGCATTTATAAGCGCGTTCTCCGACTGTTCGCTCATAAAAAGACCGTTTATTTCGGGAATAATCATTTCCTTTGCGCCGGCGGAATTATAGCCTAAGACGGGTACGCCGCAAGCCAAGGCTTCGGCGGCGACGAGACCGAAATCTTCGGTTTGCGGAAAGAGAAAAGCTTTGGCTCCTTGATAAAGCTCGCGAAGCTTTAGGGGATCGTGAATAAATCCGATAAATTCGGTATTCGGGGATCTATTTAGCGAATTTAATTTTTCGTATTCTCGTCCGTCACCGACTATTTTTACGGGATACCCAAGTTCATTGAAGGCTCTAACGATAACGTCAAATTTCTTGTAGGGAAGAAAGCGACCGACCGCGAGATAATATCCGTCAGATGATCTCTCCTCCGCCGGATGGAAAAAATCGGTATTAACCGGAGGATAGATTACTTCCGAATCCCTCCCGTAAAATTTTTTGATCCGGTCGCGCGTATATTCGGAATTGGCGATTATCACGTCCGCTTTGCGGGCAGTGGTTCTGTCCCATTTCTTAATCAATTCCGCGATCCCCCTAGCAAAAGGATAAAGCCAGCTTGGAAGAAATTCTTTAAGGTGAGTTTTGGGATCCCAAGCGTAACGGAGAAGAGCGTTGCAATAAAAAATATGGCGAGCGTTTTTGTGGCGCATCGCTTTGCCAAAACCAACGGAATTAGATATGACAACATCGTAATCTTTGCCGAGATTCACTGAATGGGCGGCCAAGGGCATCAAAGGAATTGCAAAGCGATGTTTTTGTCTGATGAAGGGAGTATCAAGAAAACTGGTTTTTTTGATTTTATTTTCAAAGCGGCCGTTCAGGGCGTTTTTGTCGTAAAAAAGAGTATAAATGGGGGCGTCGGGATACATTTCCGTAAAAACTTCCAAAACTCTTTCGGCTCCGCCAAATTGATTTAAATAATCGTGAGTTAAAGCAACGCGCATATTTCTAATAATATAGAAATAGAAAAAACCTGCTACTTTGGATAACCGGCGTTCTTTTCTCCAGCGAGAAAAGCCGCCTACATCTCGGATTTTTACCTATCTTCGCTTCGCTACGCCGAGGACCATTTAGCTTTTTTTAAAGCTTTTCCTATTTAGGAAAAACGATTAAATTTACTTAGGTGAATTATCCCGTTTGGAAAAGGATGATGGACGTAATTATATCCCTTGTTGTTATGGCGGTTTTTTTGCCGTTCCTGCCGTTTATAGCATTTGCGATAAGAATTGACTCAAGGGGACCGGTTTTCGTGGAGTGCGAACGCATATCGCGAGGAAAAAGAATAAAGGCGTATAAATTTCGTTCCATGATTTTGGGAGCGGAAAAAATGAAAAAAGAGTTGGAGCACTTGAACGACCGGGGTGACGGTCCTTTTTTTAAAATAAAAAATGATCCGCGGGTGACTAGATGCGGGAAAATCTTACGAGCGAGCAGAGTGGATGAAATACCGCAGGTAATAAACGTTTTGAAAGGCGAAATGGCAATCGTGGGTCCCAGGCCTCACGAACCCGAAGAGGTGGAGAAATATCCAGACGAATACAAACATTTGTCCGAATACAGAGCGGGGATAACGGGGATATCCCAAATATCGGGTGCGAGCTCGCTTAACTGGAAAAAGGAACTTGCGTTTGATGCCGAGTACGTAAAAAACGTTACACTGATAAACGACTTAAAAATAATTTTGAAAACTATTGCTATATTCTTTACCGAACCAACGGGAGTGTAAAAAAAAGAACTCACAAATCACAAAAACTAACTCACAAGATTAGGATTTGGAAGTCAAAAACTGTTATAATTTTTATCGGATGCAGAAAAATAACATTTCTTATCTTTTAACCGACGTTAAACACCCAAGCCGGAAGAAAGCATCGGCTTTTGCACCGACAAAAAGAAGATTTGAACTTGCGGGAATCGGAGCGGGAAGAAAGAGAGAGAGCTCCCTGCGTTTTGCGGCCATTATGATCATGCTTGTGCTTATTTCATGCGGCATGGCCGCTTGGGAGATCAAAGAAAACGCCATGGGAACGGTTCTTGAGGCTTACAAAAACTTTCTTTCTGCCGCCGATTCGGCCAAGCGATACGATACGGAAGCGATGGGGAAGAGCCTTGCAAAAGCAGGCGCGGGTATAGAAACGATCGGCGCTTATTCGGGTATTTTGAGTATTATTCCCACATTTAAGGAAATGCCGTCAATCATTTCCGCGCTTAAGGATTTTAACGTAACGGCATTTTCAGTCGCACGCGAAGCAGAGACTTTAAAGAGAGATGCCTTTTCGTTGGTTTGGAACGACGGAGACAAACTTATTTCGCAGCTTGAAAACATAAGAAGCCAGCTCCGATCAATGACCGACTCATTCTCGCGAATACGAAACGGAGTGTCTTCCTTCGGACTAGGAATATTTGGCAATGATTCGGCTAATTATCTTTCTCTTCATTCCGAAATGAGCGATACGGCGGATCTTTTGGACGGCGCGATAAATTTGCTTAAGGGAGAAAGCAATTTGGTGATATTTTTCATGAATGATTCGGAGATGAGGGCAACTGGCGGGTTTATAGGGAGCTATGCAACCGTAAAAATAAGGGATGGAGAAATAAAAGACATGTCGGTGAACGACATTTACTATCCCGATAAATTCCTTACGGAGAAAGTCGTTCCGCCAACACCTATGATGGGGTTGACTACGGATTGGGAGGCGAGAGACGCCAACTGGTTCATTGACTTTCCAACTTCCGCTTCCAAGGTAATCGGCTTTTTGGAAAAGTCTCCGGTTTATAAGGACGAGGGAATTACGTTTAACGGAGCGATAGCCATGAATCACAAAGTGGTAACGGATATATTGAAAATTACGGGTCCCATTGAATTACCGGACTACGGGGTTGTTTTGGATCAGACCAATTTTCTTTCCGAGGTGCAAAAGGAAGTCTCAAGGGATTCAACTTTGCGCGGAGGGGAACGCAAAAACATTTTGAAATCGCTTTTACCGGAAGTTATTTCGCGCATTCAGAAAATGTCCGTATTGGACAAGGAAGAACTCGTGAGGGCCGCGAATCAAAGACTTGATAATAAGGATATCCAACTTTATTTCACCGATAAAAGGCTTGAAAATTTTGCGTCCAAATCGTCCTGGGCGGGAGAGGTATACCAAACTCCAGCTTCGGAATACGGTGATTATCTCGCAGTCTCCGTTTCAAATATCGGCGGAGAGAAGACGGACGCTTACATCAGGCAAAAGGTGACTCTCAAGAGCGCGATAAGCGCTTCGGGCGCCATATCAGACAAACTTTCCGTGAAGAGGATTCACGAAGGAGATCAGGCAAAAGAAGTTTTTTATCGGGCTAAAAATCAGGCCTACATAAAAACGCTTGTGCCGCGGGGAGCCAAACTCACGGGAACTGCGGGCGAAACGATAAAAACGGTAGTAGCGGCGATTAATTACGAAAAGAACGGTTATGCGACGGATGGGGACGTGAAGCTCTATGAAGAGGGAATAGAATCGGGAAAAACGGTTTTTGGAAAATGGCTTACCGTTCTAGCCGGAAGTGACAAGGAATTGACGATGGAATACGAATATTCGGGATCCCGTTTTCCGGCGGACGGAAAGTTCAGATTCGTGTACGAAAAACAATCGGGAGTCAATTCAATGTTCGCGTATTCGGTGCAGGCGCCTCCGGGATATGTATTTAAAGAAACGGGAACGTCAATGTATGAATACGAAAGCACGAATTTACCGGCGAGATTAATTGTTGATTTGACCCTTCAAAGGCTATAGAGTCAGCGGATGGATTCCATTCGGAATTTCGTAATTATCGCCCATATAGACCACGGCAAGTCCACTCTTGCCGATCGGATGCTTGAGATAACCGAAACGGTGCAGCCGAGACAGATGAAGCCGCAGTATTTGGATCAAATGGAGCTTGAGCGGGAGAGAGGAATAACCATCAAGATGACGCCTGTCCGGATGGCTTACAACTTGAACGGGAAAAAGTACGAACTCAATTTAATAGACACCCCCGGACACAGCGATTTCGGATATGAAGTTTCGCGCGCGCTTACCGCCGTTGAAGGAGCGGTATTACTGGTTGACGCGACTCAAGGACTGCAAGCGCAAACGATAGCCAATTACGAAGCGGCGAAGAAAGCGGGACTAAAAATTATCGGCTGCGTGAATAAGATCGATCTGAATCCTCCGGGAATTGAAGAGGTTGTTAAAGAACTCGCTCGGCTTATTCACGAGAGTCCGGAAAACATATACCGCGTTTCGGCAAAGACGGGAGAAGGCTTAGGAGAATTAATGGAAGGAATAATCCGGTTCACGCCGCCGCCCAGCCCGCCGGCTGGTGGAAATCCGCCGGCTCACGGAGGAAAACAGGCTTTGATTTTTGATTCGGTTTATGATGATCATAAAGGCATTATCGCTTATGTCCGGATATTTTCGGGATCGTTCAAGTCAAAAGAAAGTTCAAAGCTTGTCGGCGCGGACAAGCAATTTATGGCAAAAGAAATCGGAATGTTCGTACCCAATCCCAAACCGGTGGAGGAGCTTGCCGAAGGGGAAATAGGTTACATTGCAACCGGTATAAAAGATCCGGGAGTTTTGCGCATAGGAGACACGATCGGGGATAATCCTCTTCCCGGATTTACGCCTCCGAATCCGGTTGTCTTCGTTTCCATTTATCCGAGCGACGGAGGAGAATATGACGATCTGAAATCGGCGCTCAATAAACTTCGATTAATGGATTCATCCGTTACTTTAGCGCCCGATCACAGCGAGGTTTTGGGACGCGGTTTCAAAGCCGGATTTTTGGGTAGACTTCATTTTGAAATAGTAACGGCCAGATTAGAACGCGAATTTGGACTCAAAGTCGTTACGAGCTTTCCTTCGGTCGCATACAAGCTGATTACGAGAACCGGCGAACGCGTGATTGAAAGTCCGAAAGATTTTCCCGAAGAATACATAAAAGCGGAAGAGCCGATCGTGGCTTTAAAAATAATGACGCCAAAGGAATATTTGGGACGAGTGATGTCTCTGCGAGATTTTTTCCGAATGTCTGAGGAAGAAACCGATTCTTTTGAAGATAGAATAATAATTTCCGCCAAAATGCCGCTTGCGGAGCTTGTATCTGACTTTGACGACAAATTAAAATCGGTTTCTTTGGGCTATGCTTCTTTCAGCTATGAGTTTTTCGGATATGCTCCCGCGTCACTCACTAAGCTGGAAGTGGTTCTTGCGGGCGAAGAAATCCCCGGACTTACAAGGATAGTCTATAAGGAAGATGCTCCGAGAATCGCGAGGAAACTCGCGGAGGATTTGAAAAATCTTTTGCCGCGAGCGCTTTTCGTACAATCCATACAGGTAAAAGATTCATCTAGAATTCTCGCGAGAGAAGACATTCCGGCGCTCAAAAAAGACGTTACGGGTTATCTATACGGAGGAGATAGGACGAGAAAAGTGAAACTTTGGGAAAAACAGAAAAAAGGGAAGAAAAAACTCAAGGAGAGGGGAAAAGTGACCATTGCTCCCGAAGTTTTTAAAGAACTGTTGAAAAAATAGGATTTTTCCCCGTAAAATAAGGCTGATGGGGAAATACGTTCTTTTTGCGATATTCATTACGGCAATCGGGTTTGTCGGCTATCAAACGTACGGCATGCTCAGAGATTATAGAGATCTTTCGGGCGAAGTATCGGAGGCAAAAGACGGAGCGAATCGCTTAACGAACGAGAACGAAGAATTAAAAGAAAGAATAGAATATCTCGGAAAACCGGAGAACCTCATCAAAGAAATTAAATCGCGATTCAACTATCGTTTGCCTGACGAAAGAACGATAATTGTGGCGCCGGAAAGAAATAATTAGAATAATCCGCTTACGCGCGAACTATCGACAGGCTTTGCCATGCCGTAGTCGCGCTTCAGCGTGACGAATGCGGGATTAGTATAGTGGCAATATACGACCTTCCCAAGGTTGAGACGCGGGTCCGATTCCCGTATCCCGCTCATAAATATCCCCTTTGGGGATATTTTATAAATAGAACAGGAATCGGACGTTTCAGGGGGTCGGGGAAACTTTCTAAAAGTTTCCCCGTGTAGGAGAAGATTAAGAACCGTGGGTTCTTAAAGCGCAGCCGACCGAAGGTCGCAGCGAGCAGTGAGATTCCCGTATCCCGCTCAAATTGAAAAAACGCCTATCTTGAGCAATAATGAGGCGTTAAAAACGTCTTTTAGGCTGTCTTGGCTACATTATCCAGCTAAGGCAATAAGTTGCCACCTTAGCTCAGCTGGTAGAGCAATACTTTCGTAAAGTAGAGGTCCCCGGTTCGAATCCGGGAGGTGGCTCAAAAATGACAATAATTGAGAAAGCAACCGACAGAACTCATAATTCGCCGGCTGGCGGACAACTCACAAAACACAATCAAAAATTCGTAACTCACAAAACACGATGGATAAAGAAACAGAAAATTTAAAAAAAATAATTTCCGATAAATTCGGAATTGAGAAGAAAAGAATAAGGCTTAAAGAACTTGAGTTTGTCGTGTCTGATCCGGATATTTGGAAAGAAAACAAAACAGAAGCAGGAGAAAAAACAAAGGAATATGGGTTGTTGAAATCGGAAATAGACGAATTTGACGCCATAAAAACTCCCGAAGAGGCTCACAAGTTTGAGGAGCGATTTATGACGAAGAACAAGTACGAGAATTTGCCGGCGATTATTTCCGTTTCACCCGGAGCGGGAGGAGAAGACGCGGCCGATTGGGCTCAAATGCTTCTTACGATGTATAAAAATTATGCGGCAAGGCGAAAATGGAAAATATCGAAAGTTGCTTCTGACACGATAGAGATAAAAGGAGAAGATGCTTATAACATTTTGCGGAAAGAATACGGAGTGCACAGGCTCGTGCGCATATCGCCCTATGACGCCAAAAAATTGAGGCATACATCTTTCGCTTTGGTTGAAGTTCTGCCCGCGTTCGGAAAATTGGACACGGAGAAAATTGAAATTCCCGAAAAAGACATAAAAGTCGATTTTGCGAGGTCATCGGGACCGGGCGGACAAAACGTGAATAAAGTGGAAACGGCCGTGAGAGTGGTGCATATTCCCACGGGACTTTCGGCTTTATCGCAGGCGGAACGAAGCCAAACGCAGAACAGGGAACGGGCGCTTGCGATACTTAAGGCGAAATTAATCAAACTTTTGGAAGAAAAACAGGAAACGGAAATAAAAAGCTTGAAAACTCGCGTGAGTCCCGAATGGGGGCACCAGATAAGATCATACGTTCTGCATCCGTATAAACTGGTGAAAGATCATCGCAGCGAGTATGAAACAGCAAAGATTGACGACGTGTTAGCGGGCAACCTGGACGGCTTCATAGAGGCTGAGTTAAAATTAGACTAGGTGATTACTTTTAATAACGTTTCAAAGAAATATGGCGATAACGAAGTCGTTCGGGAAGCGAGCTTTAAAATAAATCCCGGAGAGTTCGTCTCGCTTGTGGGAAAATCGGGCGCGGGCAAATCCACGCTCATAAAAATGTTAATAGGTGAAGAAAGACCTTCCAAGGGAAGGATAATTTTCGGCCAGTATGAAGTTAACAAGTTGAACAACAAGGAATTGCCGGAGCTAAGAAGGCACATGGGGATAATCTTCCAGGAGTTTCGTTTGTTGCCGAAAAAAACGGCTTACGAGAACGTAGTTTTTGCAATGGAAGTAGCCGGACGTCCGCAGAAAGAAATTGACGAAGTGACGCCGCAGGTTCTCGATCTCGTGGGACTTTCCACCAAGGTGCAGAATTTCATTCACGAGCTTTCAGGAGGCGAAAAGCAGAGAGTAGCCATCGCGCGGGCAATGGTGAATCATCCGGACGTCATAATCGCCGATGAGCCGACCGGAAATTTGGATCCCATAAACACCTGGGGAATAATAAACCTGCTTACGAAAATCAATGAACTCGGCACGACCGTTATTCTTGCGACTCACAACAAAGAAATCGTGAACCAGCTTGAAAAGAGAGTCATAAGCATGGAAGACGGCAGAATAATAAGGGACGAAGAAAAAGGAAAGTATATCCTCGTTTAATATGCTCACAACACTCGTAAGAATCCTCAAATACGGCGTTCAGAATTTTGCCAGAAACTACTTGGTTTCCGTAGCGACTATTTTGGTATTGCTTCTCGCAGTGATCGTTTTTGAGTCTCTTATTCTTTTCGGCGCCGTGGGACAAAAGGCGATATCTTTAGTCCAGGATAAAATAGACATCAGCGTGGACTTTAGGGATAACGTGCCGGAAGACGAGATGCTTTCACTCAAGAGTTCGCTTGAGAGCCTTTCTGAAGTAAAACAGGTTGAGTACGTTTCGCGCGATGAAGCGCTCATAAGATTTAAAGAAAGGCACCCGGCGGACTCCGATATCGCAAAAGCGCTTGAGGAAATCGGAGACAATCCCTTGAGAGCGTCTTTAAACATCAAGGCTTTTAATCCAAAGGATTATTCGGCTATTGCGTCTTACCTGAATAACGACACTCTTTCCGCAATCATTGAAACGGTAAGTTATAACCAGAACCAGCTCGTGATAGACAGGCTTGCGAGAATAATGGACGTCGGCCGGCAAGCCGGATTCATGCTTACGATCATTCTTGCCGTCATTGCGAGCATCGTTTCCTTCAACACGATTCTTTTGGCGATCCATACGAGTAAAGACGAAATAGGCATTATGAGGCTCGTGGGAGCGTCAAACGCGTTCGTGAGAGGCCCTTATATCGTGGTGGGCGCGATATACGGAATACTCGCGGCAGTTGTCGGAGTGATAATCGCCATACCCACTGCTTATTTCGTGGCGCCTTACGTTTCGGTTTTGATTCCCGAAATGAACTTGTGGAACTATTTCTTAAGCCACGCGTTCACTATTTTGGGATATGATCTGCTTTTTGCCGTGACAATCGGAGTGGTTTCAAGCTTTGTCGTGGTCAGAAGGTACTTAAAGGGATAGAGAGAACTTTGCGTAAATGATTGCCGTGTTATGTACGGCGTCTTGAGCAACTACCAGATATATGTTATCTTCAGCAGTTTTCGCGACGACACATATATGAACATAAGAAATGTAGCCATAATAGCGCATGTAGATCACGGAAAGACGACCCTTGTGGACGCCTTATTAAAGCAGTCTGAAAATTTCAAAGTAAAAACCGGCGCGGCGGAAGAACTGATAATGGATTCAAACGAGTTGGAAAGGGAAAGAGGAATAACTATTTTTTCCAAGAATGCCGCCGTCAATTACAAGGGCGTAAAGATAAACATTGTAGATACTCCGGGACACGCCGATTTCGGCGGAGAAGTGGAACGCATAATGAGAATGGTGGACGGAGCCATACTTCTCGTGGACGCCAAGGAAGGGCCGATGCCGCAAACAAAGTTCGTGCTCGGGAAAGCGATAGAAGCGGGATTAAAGATCGTCGTCCTCATAAACAAAATAGACAAGCCGGACGCGCGGCCGGAATGGGTGTTAAACGCCGTTTACGATCTTTTTATAGAACTCGGGGCGACCGAAACCCAAATTGATTTTCCCGTAATATACGCTTCAGGCGTGCAAGGCAGGGCGGGAACCACGGGAGAGCTGTCTTCAATGGAAGACATTGAACCGGTTTTCAAATCAATAATTGATTTTATTCCGGCTCCGGAGGCGAGGCTCGACGAGCCCTTTCAGGCGCTCGTGGCAAACATACAATACGACAATTACAAGGGCAGAATGGCGATAGCGAGAATCTACGCGGGAACGGTTAAAAAAGGCTCACAAGTGGCGGTTATCGGAAAAGACGGAACGGTTCGCAAGGCAAACGTTTCCGCCATATCCCTTTTTTCGGGACTTTCGCGCGTAGACGTTGATTTGGCTTCCGCCGGAGACATTGCCGCCATATCCGGAATTGCGGACGTATCAATAGGAGAGACGATAGCAAGCGTGGATAATCCCATGCCGCTTCCGCCCATACACATAGACGAGCCGACCATCAAAATGATTTTCGGAGTAAACACTTCTCCTTTTTCGGGTCGTGAAGGACAATATACGACTTCAAGGAACATAAAGGAAAGATTAGAGAAGGAGCTTGAAGCGGACGTGGCTTTAAAAATGGAGCCGACTCCAACAACCGACAAATGGATCGTATCCGGCAGAGGAGAACTTCACTTATCCATATTGGTTGAAAAAATGAGGCGTGAAGGATACGAGTTTGAAGTTTCCAAACCGCAGGTGATCTTAAAAGAAAAAGACGGAAAGACCGTGGAGCCGATAGAAATCGCTTCCATAGAAGTTCCCGAAAAATTTTCTGGGACAGTTATTGAGATAATGGGAAAAAGGCTCGGGGTGATGAAAGACATGTCGGTTGACAGGGGAATTTGCAAACTGGAATTCACAGTGCCGACGCGCGGTCTTATCGGACTTCGCAATCTTTTTCTTACCGCCACCAAAGGAACGGGAATAATGAATACCCTTTTTGCCGGATACCAGGAAATAAAAGGTGAGGCCAAATCGCGCGAACACGGTTCAATAGTTTCCACGGCAACGGGAGAAACGAACAATTACGGGCTTGTGGCCGCGCAGGGAAGAGGGGAACTCTTTATGAGCGCGGGAGTGCCGGTGTACGAGGGAATGGTTATCGGAGCGAACGCCAAAGAAGGAGACGTTTACGTAAACGTGTGCAAGGCGAAAGAACTTACGAATTTCAGGGCGAAGAATGACGGACTTCAAGAACAACTTGAAGTACCGAGAAAACTTACGCTTGAAGACGCCATTGATTACATATCGGACGACGAGCTGTTGGAAGTAACGCCAAAATCTATACGAATAAGAAAGCTGCATTTGACAGAAAACGATCGGAAGAAAGCGCAAAGAAAAGGATAAAAACGCTCCGCAATGATGCGGAGCGTAATATAATCAGCCGTGAGCGTCAAGGAAGTCAGCAAGCTTCTTGCTGACTTGGTTATCAAGATCAAGCTTCAAACCCCACTTTTTGACTTCAGCGCGGATCCAGTTCAACTCCTCTCGCATAATAGAGCGAAGATCTATCGTGCAAGGAAGGACGAAGGCCATATCGCAGTTGGCGTGGCAACAAGCATACACTGTAAGCTCAACGTTGCCGTCTTCGGATCGGTATTCCTGGTGCGGGATGATTTCGTCTCCGATCTGATGCGATTTACAGTTGTTAGGCATTATTGAAACCTCCTTCCGGTTCATTCCACATGAATAGGGCTTCATCTCCCAGTTTCAGCTTTTCAATTTCGAGGAGAAGTCTTGTGCGCACGTCGTGGGGGATAAACTTGAACTTTTCACCCGGAGGGTGAATAACGAGCATGCCGCAGTTGCACCTTTCCACGAGGTACATGTCGCGCGGATACTCCGGATCACGTATTGTCTCAACATAGGTCAATTTCCTATGCGGACAGTCAGAAGCTAGCGAAGCTACGGCCATATAAATTTCCTCCTTTTTAAAGTGTCTCACTAGAGACTAATAAAACGGATTTTAAGCGTCAAGGTTTTGAGGCTTAAAAGCTAGGTTTTTCCACTGTTTTCATTGACAAAATGAAATTAGTATGATACAATGAAGTTAGAACATTAAAAGAAAAGGAAAGGAAAATAAGGACATGAAGTACTTCAACAGTTGTGGAGTGACTGGAAGGAGCTTTGAGTTCCAATTTGCCGCTCCCATTCCACCGGGGATATGGAACGACAGAAAGATTTCTTTCTGGGAGGCGGTCAGGTTCATACTGAAGAATCAGCAGGCAGGCTGTTCGTCAGAGAACCTCTTGCGCCAGGGAGCAAAGGAACTTATAGCGGAAGTTTCAGCCGCTATCGGTTCACCAGTGGAGTTCTGCTCCTGTATCGGATCATGGCTTGACCGTGACCGGGGAGTGGATGCACTTCTCTACTCCAGCACTTTCGGCCGCGTAGTATTTCTTGATTTTACCGTTAGCAAGGCAAAATCACAGAACTACGCCGTGGAGGAAGACGAATCCTGGATCAGAACAATTGTTGTGAGCGACCAGGGCGAAGAGGACAGGTTGTTCTCAAAGGGAATTGTTAGAGTCATCGCTGCGGCGATTAACCCTGCTATCGTTCCCGAGTCCGGAAGAAGGGTTGCTGAAAGACTTGGCTATGCAATGTCCGCTTAGCCAATCCCTCAAAAATCGCGGAAAATCCGCGATTTTTTATCCTAACGTAGAATTGACTTGAAAGAAGTAATGTGTTATTTTTCTGCCTGGTTCAAACGATGTTTAAAAATTGGAAAGAGGGGAATTGATGGAAATGGTACTGGGATTAAAGACTGTCTGCGAATGTGGTGCAATCGGAGAAACTTCACTGGAAGACTTCCGGAGAATGTTTCCTCGCGCACACCTGATCCCCATCACGAGATTCTTCAAACTGGACGGTGCTCTTCTTAAAACGGAGCAGTGCCCGAAATGCGCGGAGATTACCTTGAAAGACTCCCTTGAAGGAGCGAAAATGATTCCCATAAAGAGGGTACTCAAAAAACCCAAGACCGGTTTGGCTCAATAGCAAACCGGTTTTTTTATTTTTCGGAGAAGCTTCACTATACTAGAGTCAGTGAACGAGACTGAATTTCTGAAGCGTTATAAAGAGCTTAATCTCGCCCAAAAAGAGGCGGTAGACACGCTTGAGGGACCCGTAATGGTCATTGCGGGACCGGGGACGGGCAAGACAAGGACGCTTACTTTGAGGATCGCGAATATCGTGCGGCAAACGGATACAGAGCCGGACAATATTTTAGCTCTTACTTTTACGGAAGCGGGAGTTATTTCAATGAGAAAAAACTTGGCGGAAGTGATGGGAGCGGACGCCTATGCCGTGAACATAAACACTTTTCACGGATTTTCAAACAACGTCATTAAAACTTATCCGGAGTGTTTTCCCCGCATCATCGGTTCGGAACCGATAACCGATTCCGAGAAAATAAGAATAATTGAAAGCGTTTTAGAAAACACATCTCTTAAAAAACTTCGTCCGATGGGGGACAGGTTTCACTATCTTCGCGACATTTTAGGGGCGATAAGCGATCTGAAGCGGGAAGGAGTGGATGTAAAAGACTTTAAGGAAATCGTTTCCGAATGGAGAAAGAAATTCTCCGCGATAGAAGACCTTTATTACAACTCGGGGCGATACAAAGGAAAAATGAAAGGGAAATACGCCGATGAGGAAAAGGACATCGTCAAAAACGAAGATTTGACTCTTATTTACGAAACTTATGAAAAAGAGCTCGCGGAGAGAAAACTCTACGATTACGAGGATATGATAATGGAGACGCTCAAGGCCTTAAGAATGGACGAGAATCTTTTACTTTCGCTTCAGGAGAAATACCAGTACGTCTTGGTGGATGAACATCAGGACAGCAACAAAGCGCAGAACAAAATACTGGAACTGCTTTTGAGCTTTCATGACAATCCGAACGTTTTTATCGTGGGAGACCAGAAACAGGCCATTTTCCGCTTTCAGGGGGCATCGCTTGATAATTTCTATTATTTTAAAGATCTCTATATACAAGCGAAACTGATCGCACTCGGGGAAAATTACCGTTCAACGGAAGAAATCCTTTCGGGAGCGTACAGCTTGATTCCCGAAGACGAGGAACTTAAATCATCGGTCGGCAAGGGAGAAAAAATAAAGATTTATGAATTCGCGAACGAAATTGCGGAAGAATATTTTTTGGCCGACGAGATAAAGCGAAAAATCCAAGAGAAAGTGCTCCCCGAAGAAATAGCCGTTCTTTTCAGAGAAAACAAGGACGGCATTCCGATCGCGGAGACTTTTGCAAAATACGGCATACCGTTCGTGGTGGAATCGGATAATAATCTTTTATCGGATCGGGACGTAAGGAGAATAATAACGGTGATGAAGGCGGTATCAGACACAACGGACCCGTCCCTTGCCGAGGCGATGCACATGTCTTTTTTCGGGGTTAATCCTCTAGAGATATATAAAATTCTGGATGAAACGAGGAAAGGAAAGACAAGTCTTATGGAGTCGGTCATGAAAAGCAAAAACCCAGAAATAAAAGCCTTTGGCGAAAAAATATCCGTTTGGAGAACAATTTCCAAAAACGAGACCCTTATGGAAACGACGGATGCGATAATCACGGAATCGGGCATAGTTCCTGATATTATGGCGCGGCCCGATTCGCTTGAGCGAATGGAAAAAATCACCGATTTTTACGCTCACGTCAGAGAATTTGCGGAGAGGAAAAAAAACGCGAACTTGGAAGACTTTATAAACCACATCGGGGTTATGGAAGAATACGGAGTTTCGGTAGGAAGCAGGAAATCAGCGTTGTCCGAAAAGAAAGTCCGGCTGATGACGGCTCACCGTTCCAAGGGGCAGGAATTCGGCTCGGTCTACGTCGTGAGGGCCATAGACGGCCTTTGGGGGAATAAGAGACGGCCGGAAAAACTACGCTTACCTTATAGCGTTTATTCGCTTTCCGGCAGGGATATAGAAAAGAGCGAAAAGCAGGATGATGAAAGAAAACTGTTTTACGTGGCTCTAACAAGAGCGAAAAGGGAGCTTGCGATTACTTGGAGCCGGGAGGGAAAAGAAGGAAGAGAACAGCTCCCGACCGAATTTATCGGAGAAATAAGGGAAGACATGGTCGTGCGCGTTCAAACCGAGAAGTGGAATAAAAAAACGCCGGAGCACATGAGGGTTTTGCTTTCGCGAGCACCAAAAACCGAACCCAAGGAGGAAATAAGAAAAATAGTTGAAGAAACGCTCAAGGAGAAAGGATTGTCGGCAACGGACGTAAACGATTATTTGGAGTGTCCCTGGAAATATTTTTACACGGGACTTTTCAGAATACCCGAAAAAAAAGGATTGCCTCTCATATTCGGAACAGCCGTGCATGCCGCGCTTAAAGATTTTTTTGAATCGGTCAAAGAACAAGGATTGCGGAAGGATTATTTGATTTTGAGGTTCAAACACCACTTGGGAAACGAACCGCTCAAAAAAAACGATTTCGAGGAACTTTTGGCAAAAGGAGAAAAAGCCTTATCCGCGTACTTTGACGAACATAAAGACGACCTGGAAAAAGATTTTCTCGCGGAGTTTAACATTGCCGGAGTGGAAGTTGCTCCCGACGTAACGATCAAGGGAAGGATAGACCGGATGGAGAAAAAAGGATTTTCGGACGAGGTTATCGTAACGGATTTTAAAACGGGAAGACCGAAATCGGAGAGAGAGATAACGACCGGAAACATAAAGCGACAGCTCGTTTTTTACAAACTTCTGCTTGACGGATACAAAAACGGAAAATATAAAATGGTTTCGGCTCAAGTGGATTTCGTGGAACCGGACGAAAAGGGAAAGTGCAAAAGGGTAAGTTTTGTCGTCACTCCGGAGGAGGAAGAAACTCTGAAAAAAGAAATCATAAAAATCGCGGATGAAATCCGATCGCTTGCGTTTTGGGACAAGCGGTGTAGTGACAAAGACTGCCCGTACTGCAAATTAAGAGAACTGATATAATTGAGACTAATGACACTAATTTCTGAACCGGAAAAAGATTATGAACTTATAGATTCGGGCGAGGGAGAAAAGCTTGAAAGATACGGAAACATAATTCTTGCTCGGCCTGATCCGCAGGCAATATGGCCGAAAACAATCCCCGAAGAGTGGAAAAAAGCGATGGCGGTTTTTAGCGGTCCCGATAAAGGCAAATGGCGCGAGAAAACGAAATTGCCCGCTTCGTGGCTGATTGACTTCGGAGGAATGAGCTTTAACATTCGCCTCTCGGCTTTCAAACACACGGGGATTTTTCCGGAGCACAAGCCGAGCTGGAGTTGGATTTCGGAACGCGTAAACAAAAGACAAATATCCGTTCTTAATCTGTTCGGTTATACGGGAGGGGCGACTCTTGCCGCCGCAAAAGCGGGAGCGAAAGTGGCTCACGTGGACGGATCAAAAGTAGCCATATCATCCGCGAAAGAAAACGCAAAGGTTTCCGGTCTTGATAAAAAGCCCATAAGGTGGATATTGGATGACGCACTAACCTTCGTTAAAAGAGAAGTAAGAAGAGGAAGCAAATATGACGGGATAATAATGGACCCGCCTTCTTACGGACACGGGCCGAAGGGAGAAATGTGGCAAATTGAAAAAAGCTTACCCGAGCTTATAGGTGCGTGCAGAGAAATACTTTCGGTAAAACCAACGTTCTTTTTGATCAACGGATACGCTTCCGGATATTCGGCTATTTCGTACGGTAATTTACTCGCGGGTTATTTTAAGGATAAAGAAATTGAAACGGGGGAACTCACAATAAGAGAAAACAGCGGAAGATTACTTCCCGCGGGAATATTCGGAAGATGGAATACCTAAGTCATAATTTTCAATTTCTAATTTACGAAAGAATTTTCAATTTCCCTCCCTACGGGAGACCTCCCGTAGGGAGATAATTTTCAACTAGAAACTTAATGGTAAATGTTTTATACGAGGATAATCATATAATCGCCGTGCTAAAACCGGCTGGGATTCCGGTTGAAAAAGGGAGAAGAAACGTTTATCTCGCGGGACAAGTAAAGGATTACTTGAAGAATAAATATAAAAAACCGGGAAACGTTTTTTTGGGTATCGTGCACCGGCTTGATCAACCCGTATCGGGAATAGTTCTTTTCGGGAAAACGAGCAAGGGCGCCTCAAGACTTTCCGAACAATTCAGGGAAAGAGAATTGGAAAAAGTTTATCGGGCAGTGCTTGTGGGAAAATTAAAAAGAAAAAAGGGAATATTAAAATCGCGGATTAAAAAAGAAGGAGGAAATTATTTCAGAGCAACTACCGATCCGAAAGGTAAAGAAGCGGAACTGGAATACAGAATAGTGAAAGAAGGGGAATTCAATAGCCTTGCGGAAATAAGGCTCGGGACGGGCAGGTTCCACCAAATAAGGGCGCAATTCGCGGCTATCGGACATCCAATTATGGGAGATGCGAAATACGGCTCTCCCACGGTATTGCCGGAGGGAAAAATCGCTCTGCATTCCACAAAACTTACTTTTATGGCGGCAACGGGAGAAAGAAAGGTGGAGCTTGTTTCTTCAGAGCCGGAATATTTCAAGGAATTGCTGTAAATATTTTTCTTGACACAGACACTTCAAAAGTGGTATTCAGGAGAAAGCAATAATTAAAAATTGAAAGGAAGGTCTTGGGAATGAAAACGCTTTTGATCCCGTTTGTTCTTGTTCTTTCTTGGGTTATCGCCGCTATCACGTCGTCTCTTTTCTTTGCAAATGAAACGTTTTTGATCGTTTCCTATGTCGTCATTTTCGGCATTTCCGCGGCTGTGATTTGCCACCTCATCATTTCTCGCCGGCACGCGCGAAAAAATAGCACGCGTCTCTTTTTAGAGATGACTCTAGTGGCGGCACAGCCTTCAGACAAAGGACTGCAGACAAAAGGAGAAAGGTTTGATAAAGGGGGAGGATACGTTGAGTTTTTTCGTCGTGATGAAAAGAACGGAAAGGTCGTAACGCTTCGTGTGAGCCGCGATATGAACGTGTCACTCGTTTTCCCGTCGCACGAGCAACTGACATATCCTCACGTGGATCCCGAATATATCGTGGATTTGAGCGTTAGGGTCGGGAAGGAAATTAAACGCCTGATGGAGGAACCGCGCTAAGCTAGGAGGCATTCAATATGAGTTGGTTAGTGAGAAGAAGCAGAAAATTGGCTGCGCAACTGCGGAAGACTCTCTCCTTTATGGAAGATGACGATTATGCCATTTTCATGAAGGACGACGGCACCGAGCTCGTCGTCGATATGCAGGAGCTCAAGAATGTGAGGACAGCCATCGCAAGAGTCCTCATTGGGCATGATTTCATATTCCAGTCTCATGTTGGAAGATTGGATTCCTGCAACGCAGATGAGGTTTGCCATAGCGTTCTCGAAACAGTAAGGCGCTGGCAAAAAGGCTGGCGGCCGCAAACCAAACTCTCGTAGAATCTATCTCATGCCACCGCAACAATGCGGTGGTTTTTTTGTATACTTAAATTGATGACAATAATGTCCGTAAGGGCAACCGAGATTTTGGATAGTCGGGGCAATCCGACCGTAAAGGCATATGTTCGTTTGGCGGATGGAACCGAGGCGAGCGCCTCCGTTCCTTCGGGGGTTTCTACGGGAGAAGAAGAAGCCGCTGAATTGAGGGACGGGGATGAAAGATTTAACGGAATGGGAGTGTTGACTGCCAAGACCCATGTGAATGCCGAAATAGCAACCGCGATATCCGGAATGGATGCGGGCGATCAGGCTCTGATTGATGAAAAACTGATCAAGCTTGATAAAACGAATAATAAATCAAAGCTCGGAGCGAACGCGATCCTTGCCGTCTCGCTTGCGGTTGCGCGCGCCGCGGCCGTTTCGGCCGGAGAGCCGCTTTACAGGTATCTAAATAGAATATCCAAAGTGAGTCCTTTCCGCCGCGGAATGGGCGAGACCGGCATGAAAATGCCAATCCCTCTTTTAAACATAATGAACGGAGGGGCGCACGCCAACTTCGTGACAGACATTCAGGAATACATGGTGATACCGGCCGGGTTTAAAAACTTTCGCGAATCGTTAAGAGCGGGAGCGGAAATTTATACAAATTTGCGAACCATTTTAAGAGAAAGAAATCTTTCCGTGAACGTCGGCGACGAGGGGGGATTCGCTCCGGAAGTTAGAGACAACGTAGAACCGTTAACGCTCATGGCGGAAGCCGTAGATCGGGCGGGATACACTTTGGGGCAAAACGTGAGTTTCGGCATAGACGCGGCCGCTTCCGAATTTCGTAAGGGAAGCAAGTATGTCTTTAACAAAGAAGGAAGAGAATTGTCTACCGATGAGCTTGCGGATTTTTACAAACAAATCGCGAGAGAAAACGGAGTTATGAGCATAGAGGATCCTTTTGCCGAAGACGACATAGATAGTTTTGTAGCGCTTAACAGGGAATTGGACGATGCGATACAGATCGTGGGAGACGACTTGTATGTGACGAATGCCGAGAAAATAAGAGAGGGAATAAATCGGGGAGCGACAAACGCCGTCATCATAAAACCGAATCAGATCGGAACCTTGACCGAAACTTTTGAAGCCATTTTCACCGCGGCGGAAGGAGGACAATCGGTTATTATTTCTCACCGAAGCGGAGAAACGGAAGATCCGTTCATCGCGGATTTGTCGGTTGCGGTCGGAGCGGATGAAATAAAGACGGGGGCGCCGGCGAGAGGAGAAAGAACGGCGAAGTATAATCGTCTGCTGGAAATAGAAGAGGAGTTACAGTTGTAATTCTCATAAAAATATTCATGAATGAACCCGCTCCAAGGCCGCTTGGGCCGGTCTTTAAGTTCATTCATGAATATTTTTATTTAGAAGAATTTCACTTATGGAATCCTAAATCGGCAGGATTGTCGTCGCCTGAAATGAGGGTGAGAGAGCCGCCAAGTCTTTCAAATTCTTTTCGCAGAGCGGAGACTTCGCGCGCCAAAACTTTTGTTTCTTCGGGAATTTCTTTTTTGACGAGCCATTTTGACCAGTAATTCACGACAAGCCTGCTGTCGCCAAAAATATTTTTTTCCTTGACGAGTTTCGCCAGTTCAAAAGCGTATTTGCAGGCGAGGAGCTCTCCGTAATTGTTGGTTTTTCCTTTTGGCAACAAATGTTTCCCGTGTTTGTTTACGAGTTCCTTGTGAAGAACTTTGCTTAGCAAATCTTTCCCGTTTTTATCCGTTACGCTTATTTCCACCCCTTCGCCTCGGCCGGTGCCGGCGTCAAAATAAATTCCCTTTGGCATTTTTTTGGGGATTCGGACTTCATACTTGGCGCCCGCGAAAAGCCAGCTCTTCGCATCGGAGAGATTAGTGAATCCTTTGTAGCGCGCGTCTTTAATTCCTGAAACTAACTTCTTGCATTCTTCCCAGGAGTTGACTATTCCTTTTTTACCGTTCGGTAAAAGATACGCGTAATGAGTGTTTTTTTGGGGCATTAGGGCTGTAAGATATCTTCGGAGCGGCCGTTTATGGAAATCACCACGCTTTTTACGGCGGGAAATTGCTTTAAGGTTTCGGTAATCTGGGAGCGAATGGCGGTAACGCGACAAGAACCGCCGACCTGAAATTCCAAACTTTCCGAAAAATCGGCATAGACTACGCCGTCCGTGATGGATATGCGATTTAAAGCGACTCCGTCCGGCAAAGAGGTGAGAAATCCGTTTGTTCGTTCGGTTTCCGTAGGGCCTTTAAGGAGCTCTAAAATAGCGGCTTTGGCGACTCCTTGAGTTTCTGGAACTTTCCTGACTGCGGGATAAACCAAATTGCAAGGATCGGCATCGCTCGTGGGGGACGTTTTACTGAAGTAAACATTCAGAGTCATTTGTTCATTTTGAAAGTCAATATTTACGGGGATTATCAAAGAGTCGTCCAGTTCGCGGATATCCGAGGGATTGTCTTTGTGAAAAATGATCTTTGCGGGGCCTTGATAATTGTCTGAAAGATCAAGCGTGACCGAGAAAGGAACGAAATCACTCGTCATCCAATCGCTTTCGGCTTTCGCGATTCCCGAAGATATGCGGACACCAGCGCCATCCGTTATCTCAACGGGGAAAGAAGCTTCAAAGAACCACGAGCCTCTGGCTTCGCCTTTCACGACAACGGGGAAAAGAGTTATCGTCTCGTTCGGGACCAGAGTATTTACTTTTATAAGATCGGCTTTTTCTTGGGCATTGCCCAAATCTTTCGTATTTGCGGGCGAGAGCTTTTTAGAACCGGAAAAATAAAACAGGATCGCTATAACTCCGATCACGACCACTGCGGCGAGAGAAATCCAAATCCACTTGTTTTTATTAAGAGTCGTAGGCATGAGCCTTATTATATAGCTTACCCTGGTTTTTGTGATATAATAGACTCATGAACGAGACAGAGAAAAGGGCGCTTGAATTCATGAAAACGACTCCTCCGTGCGTTATTGCCACTTGTGCCGGAGAAGGCAAAACCGAGGCGGCGATGATTTACGCCTACCCGAACGATGAGTTTACGTTCTTCATATCAACGAACGCCAATTCAAGAAAAATAGAAAACATCAGAAGCAATCCTCGCGTATCGCTCGTGTTCGGGAATCCGGAAAAAATGATGACCGTTCAGCTTGACGGAAACATGAGAATTTTAGAAGGAGAAGACGCGAGAAAAGCGAAAGAATTCATAATCACGGCGGACGTCACTCAACGATTGCACGTGGCCAAAGAACCTTTGGCGCTTTTGGAATTCAAGCCTTTCTGGATGAGATTCTCCGCTTTTCTTGACGTGCCGGAAACGATATACGAGAAAACGTTCAACGTTTATTAATCCTCAAGATGAAACCGGTCTGGAAAATAATATTGATCGTGCTTGCGGTAATTTTAATTGCCGGCGGGCTGGGACTCATATACATAAAACGAGTAAGCGGTCCCGCGGAACCTTCGGAACCGGTAATAGCGCCGGAAGACAGCTTGGCGACAATGCCCAAAGAGAATGTTTTTCCCGAAAATAAAAACGAACCAAAAGAAGAAAATAACGTTCAGTGGTCGGATAAAGATCTTACGGACGAGTTAAATCTCATAGACGGGTTAGGGGAATAAAAAAACAAGCGAATTGATTCGCTTGTTTTTGAGTCTTAAAGAGCAATATTCATTTTGCAGGGTTTGTTTGTCCAAGGCGGAGGAGGAGGCAGTTCCTCATTTACGATGCGTTCAAGGAGCATGTGTAGGCCTTGTTCTCCGGTATAGGCTTTTCCCCTCGGGTCCAAAAGAACCTGACGCTCCGGCAATTCCGTTAAAGAAAACTTCGCTGCGAGGAGAGAACGGTTGTTTTTAGAGCCCAAAGCGACTCCGCCGATGAAAACGCCTCTCTCAAATTCATGAGCCCAAGCGGCCAAAATTCCCGGAAGCGCGAACGCTTTTCCGCCAACCCCAATGACGAAATCGGTATCTTCTGGCAAATTAGCCATGTAGTCCATGACGGCTTTCGGGTTGCGGTGACAGCTCATCACATGAACCATTATATACGGGTCATAGGGACAAACTACGTTCTTGATGGAAGGCAGATCGCTTTCACTTCCGGCGATGATCGCAATGGTTTTTTCCGGCCAGGAGTAATCCACTTCCATTTCGGCACAGAGATACTCTTCAATCTTCATGTCGGTCAGTCGCCAGAAGATGTAACGGTAGGCGGCGGTCGTGTTCCAGATGACGTCTTTCGGCACCACGATTCTGTGGACGTAATTTACGTCTTCAGGATTTTGCGGGTCACGCTTGTCTATCCCTACGGTTTTTCCCCAGTTACGGACAACTTGCTTATCCATTGACTGAGGCATTACCCGCGGAGATTTTCTACGGCTTTCCTTGTAGGCGTGCGCGTCACAGAAACGGCAGGAGTCGGGGGATATTTCGTCAGCGAGAATTCCGTCTTCGCTGATTTCCAACTTGCCGTCTATCAGGTTGATACCTCTCGTTAAGGCATACTTCGTCATGAATTCAAAGACTTTCATCAAGAGCGCGGTCTGCTCCGGATATTTTTTCCTGATGGTAAAAGCGTCCAGATGTTCGTCATGTCCTTCCTTTGCTTTTGAAGTCGGCGTATCCAAGGGTTCGGGGAGTTTGTCTCCGTCTTCCAAACCCGGAGGAAGTTCGTGTCCGCAGACTTTACCGGTTTCTTTATAGGCTTTGTATCCGCTTCCTGTGATATACCCGCGCCAAATGAATTCACCGTCCGCCATTGCAAGACGTTTTACGACTATGGCGCGGGATTGCAGGTCGGGATTGTTTCTCAGGTGTTCGGGCAGATAATAATCAATTTCTGCGCCAGCCGCTACGAGATCGGTTTTCACGCCGTTCTTTTCAAGAAAGCGGAACCAAAAAACGGTCATAGCCGTGATGATGATTCCTTTCATCGGAATGAGCGCGTTTAAGAGAAATTCGTAGATGCTTATGCCGTCCGTTGCCACCTGAAGAAGGAGATCTCCGTCCAGTTCATAAGTGTCGCGAATCTTTCCTTGAGAAAGCAAACGCAGACCTGGAAGTTTGGGCCAAGCAGCTCTTACTGGGGAAAATTTTGTCGCCAAGATAAACAGCTCCTTTCAGATTTGTATTCATTTTTTAAACAATTCCTTGCTGTCGTTAAAGTAAAGTATTCCGAGTTAAGAGTCAAAACGTTCTTGACACACATTCACCTTTTGTAGCATCCTCTCTTTGGAAAATCCGTTGTTTTTAAAAACAAATATTGAAGGAGGAAAACCTGATGTTACATTCGGTCAGATCGGACTTTCCCTTAAACGAGATGGATATCATGGCAATGGCGAAGAGAATCGTCTCGACTTTTAACTTTGACGAAAGACGGGGCGGCGTGCTCGCGATCGTGGACGGAAATAAGGAGGCGCTCTTGAGGGCCCCGATAGGGGAATATCTTGACGAAAAAGAAGGGAAGTACAGGAGGCTTTCGGAAGAAAAAGCGAGGAGGGCGTTCAAAAAGAGGGAAAGTTCTTATGCTACCCGTAACCCGAAAAGGGAGCTGTGGGGCGGCGGAATTTTCACAGGGAAATACGGGATTGGCTTTTCCGGTTTGCCCGAACTCGCGGACGAAGCTCTTGTCGTAAAGCTTGCCGTAAAATTCGGCTTAATATCTTCGGAAGAAGCGAAAAGGATTGTCTCCGAGAGCGATAATTATATGTATCGCGCTCTTGAAGACATCTAGAACTTTTAACGGCTGCCCTTTTGGGAAGCCGTTTTTATTTTGACAAAGCATTAAAAATGTTTTATAACAAGAGCCGGACTTAAAAATTCAAAGAGAAGGAGGCAGGTTCTATGCCAATGGTAAGAATTGGCTATGCTCAAGGGATAAATCCTTTGACGCGGCTTAGACCCCTGAAAAGACCTCTCTCGGAGGCGATCGTCAAGACAATGAACAAAGCCGACCACAGACACAAGATCAGCGAAACGCAGGTGGCAATATTCTGTCACGAAAGGAAGGAATGGGATCAAGATGATCACGACATAGGCATTGAGATCTTGATAGATTTTTCCTTTAAAAGGTGGTGGCGGAAAAAGAAAATCGCCCACGAGATATGCATGGCGATCAATGAAATATTCCCGCACCTCGCCGTCTATGTCTGTCTTGAATTGGCTCTGGTCGGCTTTTGCAGTTCAACGAGTTTCGGCGATGACGCCATTTGAGAGGAAAGAGAGGGATTCATGTTTCTTGACGGCATGGAGAGAGACAGGGAAGAAAAGGAGAGAAGGAGAAAGGACGCGCTTTCGCAAGCCCGCTACGGGTGCAAATACGGAGATCTTCTTTGCGGCAGGAAAAAAGCCGCAATAGAGGAGACGTACGCGGAAGAAAAAGCGGAAGAGGAGAGACGTCTCGCGAGAAGGAAATCGTACGAGCAGGAGAGACGTTCTTCAGACAAGGCCGCGAACGCCTAGTACAAATTCACATACCCGCTATTCGTTTCCGCCAGCCGGCGGATAACGAAGGCGGGTCTTTTATTTTGACAAACTTATTTTTTTATATTAGTTTTCTATCCACGTCTTTAAAAATTTTTACAACAGGAGGTTCTAAATGGTAACGATGGAGATTGATACCAGGAGCGCGGAGGAGCTAGTCAAAGCTGTCGGAGACGACTGCTTTGAAGCGAATCAACTTATCGACCGCTATTTCGCAAGCAGCTGTTTGCGAGCAAAGGAAGCTCTAATTCTGCTTCTCGACTCACCCGAATCACACATAGCTGCAATTGCGTATTGTGGCTTACTTAAAGGCCCTCATTATCCGAGAGACAGCGAACTAATGAAGCGCCTTTCGGATTTCAAGAAGGACCCGATAGTCAGGGAAAGAGGAACGATAGAGCTTGTTGTGAACTCTCTTAAAAGATACCGCTTGATGCATGAGGGTGATTTGTAATGGATGTGAAAAAGCGGCGAGACGAACTCGCGAGATACTATTACGGAGAGCCTTACAGTAACGTTTGTTGGTTGCGTCAGGGTATTATCGATAATCGGATAGACATGGAGATTACCGAAGAGAGAGAACAGGCGGCAAAGAAAGCGAGAGAACAAAAGGCCGCAGACTCCGGCAACAGAAATAGGAAGTTTAACATCAGGAATTTCTTTTAAAGAACCTCCAAAACACACCCGCGTAAAGGCGGGTCTTTTATTTTGTATGTTACACTGATTTCATGAGTGAAATTGTGGAGAAACAAGAACAAAAACAGGAAGAAATTAAAAAGAAACCGAAAATTTGGATATTTTTGATTATTGGTTTAGTCATTTTGTTTATCGGAGGAATTTCATGGTTTTTGGGATCTCTTGTTATAGATAATTTCTTAAAGTGGTCACCGCCGGAGAAGCTTCAAGAGACTTTGCCTCAGTCTATGATCGGGTCAAATTCAATTGATTTGTCTGCCGTTCAAGTGGAAAGAGGAGAAAATATTGAGGGTTCAATTTATCCAGTAAAAGTTATCGGTCGAGCGGTCGGTGACCAAAAGGCCGATTTATTATCGAACGGCGATTTTATGTGCCAGCCGGAGCTTTTCGACCCGAAAACTACCGTATTTTACAAAGTTAAACTTGAAAATCAGTCACCCTCGGAGCTTTACAAAGTGGAGTGGCCAGACGGAACGTCCACCGAGAATATGATGATAGACGGCTGGTGGAACGGGGAGGGCTCAAATAAAATTAATCTTCCGGAGCCGTTTGATGTAATTGTTTATAATTTTGGTTGCATTACCGGCTGGTCTCATGTTCTTGAGATAACTAAAGACGGGGAAAGATGGGCACTATATACACACGTTTATGATTATAATTTTTCCGATGACGGAAAAACGCTATATTTAGTAAACGAGGTCAAACAGCAAGGTGGTTTTGCGATGCGTAGACGAATAATCGATATAGATACCAAAAAAGCGGGAGAAATACCGAACTTAGGTTGCGTATCTCCATGGCGTCCGGCTTTATGGAACGGAGACAGATTGTTAACTTATGCTGAACAAGAGTATGGCGTTGATTATCAGCATGATATTTGCATTTGGGACAAATCCGCGAATTTAATTTCAAGGTTAAGTACAACGACTGCAAGAGGAGCCTCAAACGAAGGTTATTTAGCCGAACAGATAGGAGTTCTACCAAATGACCCAAACATCTTTTATGCTTATACTCACAAGGATACGAATACTTGTTCGTTAGTCTTAGCGGATATTACCGAAACAAATTCTTACAAATCTATAGATATTTTAAGTGATAGAGATTATCCCTCTTCTTACCATTGCGTTGCCCCGGAGGTGAAATTTGATTTTTCCGATGTTTATTTTGACCGAGGAATTCTCAAATACGAGATATGGTCCGAAGACAAGAAATAATTTAAAGTTTTTTCGCTTTAAGTCTTAGTGAGTTGCCGACAACCGAAACGCTGCTTCCGGCCATGGCAAGCCCCGCAAAAATAGGGTTCAAAACTATTCCCCAGAGCGGAAAAAGCAATCCGGCGGCGATGGGGATGCCTACCACGTTATAAATAAAGGCCCAGAATAGATTTTGTTTTATCGTTCTTATGGTCGCGCGGGAAAGTTTCATCGCTTCGGCGAGTTTGACTATGTCTCCGTGAAGAAGAGTTATACCCGCCGATTCTATGGCAACGTCCGTACCGGTCGCCATGGCGATTCCCACGTCCGATTGCATAAGCGCCGGCGCATCGTTAATTCCGTCTCCCACCATGGCCACTTTTCTGCCTTCACTCTGCAATTCTTTTATTTTTCCGGCCTTATCTCCCGGGAGGACGTCGGCTATCACTTCGCCGATTCCGGCAAGGTCTGCGATATAACGCGCGGCGGAATCGTTGTCTCCGGTGAGCATCACAATTCTAATTCCTTGCTTCTTGATTCGGGAAATGGTTTCTTTCGCTTCGGGTCTTAAAATATCGCTCAAGGCGATCATGCCGACTTTTATGTCGTTCAATTCAACGATGACCGCGGTTTTGCCTTGCTTTTGCAAGCGGATCAAACGCTCATCAATATCTTTTTCCGTTGGTTTGTGGATATAGACGTTTTTTTTGCCGATCTTCGCTTTTATACCTATTCCTTCAAGCGCGTGAAAATCAGATTCCGCAACCAAAGAAAGGTTCTGTTTTGAAGCTTCGGCGACTATCGCTTCGGCCAAAGGATGTTCCGACATTTTTTCCGCGCTGCCGGCAAACTTTAAAATCTCATTCTTATTCAATGATTCATCCAAAATTATCACGTCGGTTACTTCCGGCTTTCCTTTAGTGATGGTGCCGGTTTTGTCAAAGACTATCGTGTTCACTTTGCTTAAAATTTCCAGGGCTTCGGCGTTTTTAATTAAAATTCCGTATTCCGCGCCTTTGCCGACTCCGACGATAATAGCCGTTGGCGTTGCAAGACCCAAGGCGCAAGGACAGGCAATGACCAATACTCCCACAAAAGAGAAAATCGCATACGATAAGGCCGTTTCAAAACCGATCGCAGAAATGCCGAATACGAGCCAGAGAATAAAAGAACATACGGCAATGATAAGAACGGTGGGAACGAAAATACCGGAGATTCGGTCTGCTAAAGCCTGGATCGGCGCTTTGGAACCTTCCGCTTCTTCAACCATTTTTATAATCTGAGCAAGCATGGTGTCCGTGCCGACTTTCGTAGCTTTGAATCTAAAACTTCCTTGCTTGTTTATGGTCGCGCCGATGACCAAATCACCGGCCGTTTTATCGGTCGGGATCGGTTCTCCCGTTATCATGGATTCATCAACGGAAGTGTTTCCTTCGGTTATCACTCCGTCGGTCGGAATTTTCTCTCCGGGTTTTACGATAATTATGTCTCCCACGACGACTTCGCTCACTGGAATTTGGATTTCCACTCCTTTGCGCACGACCAAAGCGGTTTTTGCCTGAAGACCGAGCAGTTTTTCAATGGCTTCGCCGGTTTTAAATTTGGAACGCGCTTCAAGATATTTACCGAGGCTCACGAATCCGATAACGACAATGATTACGTCAAAGTAAGTCGTTTCGGGAAGACCAAGAAGCATTCTTATTTGGGGGAAAAGAGTAATAATCGCGCTGTATAAGTACGCGGTAAAAGCGCCGATACCGATAAGAGTATCCATATTGGCTGCCCGATACCTTATAAATCTCACTACGCCCAAGAGAAACGGTTTGCCGATCCAGAATATGGTGACCGAAGAAAGACCCAAGAGAATTACGTTTATGACATCCATTGAGAGCGGAATAGAAGGCAAAAGGCTTAAAAATTGCGTGGCGATATCCCACATCATAAAAAGGAAAACGGCGGCTGCGACGGGGAAAATAAACCTGACTTTGGTTTTTTGTTTGGCTAATTCCTGTTCTTTTTGACTTTTGGTCATTCCGGCACCCGTATGTTTGCTGTGATCCTCGGAGCTCATATTCATTTCGGCAGGGGAGAGAACGTATCCGAGCTTTTCCATCTCGTTATTTATTTTTTCAACCGAAGTTTTCTCTGGATCATATTCAATGTGCGCTTTTTCGGCCGCGAAGCTGACATCAGCTTTTTCAATTCCTTCCATTTTTTTCAGCCGGGAAGAAATGATATTGGCGCAACTCGCGCAATGCATACCGCCTATCGTGAAATTTTGTTTTGCCATATTTATTTAATTTACCACTTTTAACGTTCCTCTCGGCACGCCCATCGCGCAGGTAATCTGGTAAGTACCCGTTTTATTCGGCGTGAATTCCATAACGAGCGTACGTCCTTTCTTTAAAGATAATGGTTTTTGCCAGAGTCCAGGGATCATTATGGTACTCATACATCCGTAGCTGTCGTCTTTTACGATTATTTCAAACCTGACCGGCTTATTACCCACCTTTACTTCAAAGGAACTCGGCTGAATGTCGGACGCTCGCGAATAAACGGCCTTTATTGTTTGAATTTCCGAATCGGGTTTTAAGACTCTCGTTTGATTGTCTTTTCTCAAATTCCATTTTTCCACGATAAACCTCGTGATGCCGAATTGAAAATTAAGGTTATAAGCGACAAAGAAAATTATGAGAATGCCCGCGATTTTAAGAAATTTTTCGGAAAGCTTTTCGTTACTTAAGAATTTAGTACTTGAGAAACTAATTATCAAAAGCGGAATTGCGGTTCCCAGCGCGAATAACATCATTATGAGAAATCCGCGAAGCGAACTGCCGGACAAAACGGCAAACCCTTCGGCTACGATCGTAAATCCGCAAGGAAGAAGAAAAGTCAAAAATCCGACAATAAAAGGCTCCATGGAATTAAATTGCTGGTTTTTAATTAGAAAACCGGAAAGCTTTTTTGGTAGAGCGATCCTGAATCGGTTGAAAGATTTGAGACCGATCATCTGAAACGCCAGAACGATCATTATTCCCGAAACGAGAACCACAAAGACCGAAGTTATCACGGGAGATATTTTGAATTTTTCTCCCAAAAATCCGAGCAAAAGCCCAAGCAAGGAGAAGGAGATGAGACGCCCGAAATTGAATAAGAAGTGGGGCTTACTTTTTTCCATCAGGCTGTTGCCCTTGCCGAAACGTCCGCTCCATTGTTTTGAAAGAGACAAAACCAATCCTCCGATCAAAGCGGCGCAACTGGATATTCCGGCAATAAGCCCGAAAATAAAGAAAGCGGAGAGGGAACTAGCCGAAGACAGATTGATGAGCGATGACAAACCGGAATTTACGATGACTAAAAATATCGCTATCGCTAAAACTGCTCCAACGATTATTTTCCAGAGATCGTTATTTTCTTTCTTAAAGGCTTTTTCGGAGAATGTATATCCGTGACTCTTAAATTTTTCGTTTAGCGTTTCTACGTCCGGTTTTTCTTTTTCGTAGCCGATGTTGACCGATCCGCGGGAGAGCGAAGCATTGGCAAACGTCACGCCGGTAATGGAAAGAAGCTCGCGTTCAATCAATATTTCACAGGAAGCGCAGCGCATGCCTTTCACGTAATAAGTATGTTTCATCATATTAGCGATTAAACATTTTGGTTACGGAGAGAATCTCCTTGGTCATCTCGGCTTTCTTATTTTCGTTTTTGGTCGCCATGGCGTCTTTGAAGCAGCTGTTCAGGTGGCCTTCCATAAGCATCTGGTGGGCCGACCTCAAAAGGCCGATCACCGCGAGATTCTGCTGCATGATGTCTATGCAGTAAGTGTCTTTTTTCGCCATTTCTATGATTTTCGTGAGATGACTCTGCGCTTTTTTGAAATTGGTTAAAGTTTTTTCTTTGCTTAAGTTCATAATTTCATTAACTTTGGTTTTTTAATTACGACCTATACCTGAGGTATAGGTCTATTTTAAGCTTCGGATAGCGGCTGTCAATGGTAATAATCTTTTGCTTCGGATTCGGCTTTGGAGTTAGAATCCACAGGTGCTGTCTTTTACAAAATAATTTGGTATGAACGATAAAAAAAGGAAGACGAGGCAGCTAGCGACTATACTTTTCACTAATCTCATCAGCGTCATAGGAATGAGCGTGGTGATACCCATATTGCCTTTCTACGTTGAATCTTTGGGAGCGAGTCCGATAATAGTTACGGCTCTTTTTTCAGTCTTTTCAATCTGTTCCTTCGTGAGCGCGCCTTATTTGGGTTCGCTCTCTGAAAAATTAGGCAGAAAGCCCGTGCTTATGGCAAGCATTGCGTCCACTTCCGTAGGCTGGTTCGTTTTTGCCATCGCTAGAAATCCGATCTTGCTTTTTGTCGGACGAATAATAGACGGTTTGGCGGCGGGGGATTTTTCCATAGCCCAAAACATATTAGGAGACATAGCCGAAGACGAAAAAGAAAGGAAAAAATTTTTTGGCTTTTTCGGCGCCACTTTTGCCGCCGGATTCATATTGGGACCCGTTTTAGGAGGTCTTCTTGCGGAATATTCGCCTTCGGCGCCTTTTTTCATCGTATCGGGACTTGCCGTTTTGAATCTCATTATGGTCCATTTCGTGATTCCCGAAACTAATATGCACGCGGACAAGCAAAAGAAAGTGGAGTTAAATCCCATTAATCCGATTTTAAAAGCCGCAAAAGACAGAGAATTACGCAAAGTGATGCTTTCCTGGTTCTTCTTCATGATGAGCGTTTCGGGGGTGCAGTCCGTGGCGTCTCTTTATATGAAAGAGCGTTTTATGTTGAGGCCCATGTTCATAGGACTTGCAATGGTTGTGGGGAGCGTAATAGTCATCTTAAACCAGATTTTCGGAATGAAATTTTGGACGGCCAGCCGTAAGGACGAACTCGTGGAGCGCGGAATGCTTTTAGTCGCTTCCATCGGGTATTTTCTGATTATCGGAAATATTTTCATTGCCGTACTCGGCGCTTTGATCTGCACCATTACCGAAAGCACTTTGAGAGCATTTTTTTCCGAGAGAATATTTTCCAGGGCGAAACCCGGCGAGCAAGGGGAGATAATCGGAACTCAGTCGTCTTTGATGTCTCTCGCTTTCGCCATTATGCCGATGTTTGCCGGGCTCGCGTTCATAAACCACAAATCGCTGCCGTTTATAGCTAGTTCAATCTTAACTTTTGTCGCTTTTACCATATCCACTAAATTTCTACCGAAAGAATTTCCAAGCAAAGTTCAGCCTGAAAATCTGAATGCCGATGAACTCTCCGGTTTTTAGAGATTATTTGGCTAAAAATTCAAACAATTGGTAAACCAAAAATGCCGGCCAGGCGAGAGCTTTAAGAAATCCCAGAACGCCGAACCAAAAACTCGTAGCTTCACCGATGAAATAAACGGCCGCTCCGATAAGACCTATGCCGTAAACGGCTCCGCCGCAACCGCACTTCGGTTTATTGCACTTTTCCCCTTCGGTCTTTTTACCGAATTTTTTAAAACAATCGGAAAGTTTGTACATAAATTAATTATAACAGGGTTTTATGATATAATAGCCTGATGGAAAAGAAAGTATATACGTGGCTTGCAGTGTTAATTTCCGCGTTTATCGGCGGTCCGTTCGGCGGAATTTATATGTTGAGCCAGAATTACAAAACGCTAGGCAAGGATGACCTCGCTAAAAAGTGGTTGCTCTTCGGAAGTTTGGCGATCGTCGGTTTTCTTGTCGTAATGTCGCTCCTGCCCGCGTCTTTCACGAGCCCCACGGCCGGAGCCGCGGCTTCTAGCGCGATCGCCATCGGACTCGGTCTTACCGCGAAGCAAAAACAGGATAAAGAAATCAAAGAAATCCTTGCCGCGGGCGGAAGGAAACAATCCGTCGGAAAAATCATAGGGATTAACGTACTCTCAATACTCATAACGCTCGTGTTAACTCTCGTTGTTACCGGAATTTTTGCGCTAATCGGATTAAATAAATAATTTTTATGAGGCAGGAAAAAAACTCGCTAAGTTGAGCGATTTTTTTATAGGCTATTTGTTTTTATTCATATCTCAAGGCTTCAATCGGATTTAGCGCTCCGGCTCGCCGAGCCGGATAGTAACCGAACGTAATACCGATAGCCGCCGAAACGCCAAAGGCGAGAAGAATGGAAGAGAGGGATATTTTAACGGGAACGATACCCGAAGAGCCGATAATTAAGGAAACAACGCAACCGAGAGCGACGCCGATCGTGCCGCCTAGAAGCGTGAGCACGATGGATTCAAATAGGAATTGCTTATTGATATCGCCTTTCTTTGCCCCCAATGCCTTCCTGAGACCGATTTCTCTGGTCCTTTCGGTAACGGTCGTGAGCATCATATTCATTATTCCGATGCCGCCGACAAGGAGCGAAATGCCCGCGATAGCGGCCAAAAGGAGGGTCAGGGTGTCCATAACGTCTGAAACCATATCCACGAGCTCCGCTTGGTTCATAACCGTAAAATCGGCGGAATCGGGGTCTTTTATATTGTGTGCTTTTAACAGAATTTCGGTAACTTTTTCTTGAACGGCGGGCATAACGTTCGCCGAAGCGGCGGCGATGCCGATAGTTGAAAGATTTTCGCTGCCGACGAGAATTCGCTGCGCGGTTGAAAGGGGAACATAGATAATATCGTCCTGATTGAGCATTCCGCTGGAACCTTTACTTTCCGTAACGCCTACGACTTTGAATTTCGTTCCGCGGATTTTCACGGTTTCGCCCACGGGGTTAACGTCCTCGCCGAATAAATCTTTAGCGGTTGTAGGTCCAAGCACGGCGATTTTGGAATAATTGGCTACGTTTTGTTCCGAAATGAAATCCCCGTATCGCATTTCCACGTTTCTCACAACCGCATATTCCGCACCGGTCCCCACAACCGAAGTATTCGTGTTACTGCCTCCGGCGGTAATCTGATATCTACTCGTAACTACGCCCGTTACGCCTATTACGTTTTTAAGCTCACTTTGCAATTTTTCAAGATCGCTCATTTTAAGCGAATCGGCCGAACCAAGCCCTGAGGAAACACGCGAACCGGAAGTCGTGAGCGCGCCTGGCATGACGGTAATGAGATTTGAACCGATTGACTCTATTTGCGAAGTGATGGAATTTTCCGCTCCGTTGCCGATCGAGACCATGGTGATTACGGAGCTGATGCCGATAACGATACCTAAAATAGTGAGTCCCGAGCGGGACTTGTTTCGCTTTAAGGCGACAGTTGTTTCTTCCAAAATGTCAGACAGCTTCATTGAATTTCAATTTAAAATTTATAATTTTCAATTTCCATTAAATTCTCAATTTCTAATTTTCTTTTTCCATTCACCGGAGCGTCGCTCACGAGGCCGTCTTTAATGTGAATGATCCGGTCGGCGTAGGCGGCCACTTCCGCTTCGTGAGTGATGACGACTATGGTTCTTTTTTCCTGCGTGTTCAGACGGCGGAAAATATTCATAACCGTTTCGCCGGAAACGGAATCAAGATTTCCGGTCGGCTCATCGGCCAAAATAATACTCGGGTTATTAACCAGAGCGCGGGCGATGGCGACCCGCTGCATTTGTCCTCCGGAAAGCTGATTTGAAGAGTGATGAAAATATTCTTCGCCAAGTCCCACGGATTCCAAACACTTTTTAGCACGTTCAATCCGCTTGTCTTTTTTTTCGTCGGTATAAACCAAAGGAAGGGAAACGTTTTCTACGGTTGAAGTACGGGGAAGGAGATTGAAAGACTGAAAAACGAAACCGATTCTTTCTCTTCTTATTTCAGCGAGCTTATCATCGGGCAGTTCCGAAACGTCCGCGCCGTCCAAGAAATATTTGCCTTCAGTGGGACTATCAAGACAACCCAAGATGTGCATGATGGTTGATTTTCCGGAGCCCGAAGGACCCATAATGGCGACGAATTCGCCGTCGTTCACGCTAAAGCTTATGCCTTTTAGAACTTCGGTTGAAACGTCTCCCGTCAGATATGTTTTTTTGACGTCTTTGACTTCTATCATCTCATTCTCGGCGCGCTTCCGCCGTTACTGCCAAACATCATTACATTGCGGTTGCTTCCAGAAGCAGATTCGCTTGCGCGGCTCGCGGAAGAAGAATTGCCTGAAACTGTTCTTTCAATGACAACATCTCCTTCGTTTAGTCCCGAAATTATTTCAACGTAATCGTCATTTTGGATTCCGATCGTGACCGGGACATTTTCCGGAACGGTTGAAAGCGCCACGGCTACCGAAGCCAATTTGGACGGGGGATTTTTAACGACCGAAACATAACTTTTGCCGCCTTGCGTTTTAACGGCGCTCGCGGGCACCAAGAGAATGTTTGCTTTGGTTTCGGTGAATATGGTGGCATTCACGTTCATACCCGATCTAATTTGCTCGTTTTCCACGTCAAAAGCGATTTTTGCGCCATAGGTAACGACTCCCTGCGAGGAAGATCCTACGGCGTCAACTTCGGTGACGATACCGGTAATGGTTACGTTATCAACTGCGTCAAAATCAAGAACGGCTTTTTCTCCGGTTTTGACCTTTGCGACATCAACTTCGTTTAAGGAAATTTCGGCAATACTTTTATCGGTTACGATGGTCGCGATGGAAGAACCGGAAGAAACGGAATCGGAAGAAACCGAGTCGGCGTTTTTAATATTCATTTTGGCGACCGTGCCGTCAAAAGGGGCGCGAATGTAATAGTCGCCCAATTTTTCCTTGGCGTCGGTTAAGGCGTTTTCTCTTTGAGTGAGGGAAATTTTGGCGGTCAAGGGATCCAGTGCGTCGCGAAGAGCGCTTTTGCGGGCAGAGAGTTCGGAAAGGCGGGAATTAAGAGCGGAGATGTAGCCGTCAACGGTTCTCAAGTCTTCCGTGATGGAAGCGGGGACGGTCTCGTTTCGATTGTTGAAATCGTCGCGAACGACGGTAAGGAAAACACGAGCACTTTCCGCCGTATCAAAGACGGCTTTGACGAGATTATAGGACGATGCGAGAGAAGAAAGCAGTTCATCGTGATCATCGCCTTGAAGAACGACTTTAGCCGAAGCTGACTTATAAAGTGAAACGGCGTTCAAGTAATTTTCATCGGCGAGCAAGGCGGCCGATGAAGCTTTATCCCGGCTGTTTTGAGTAAGACTTTTATAGTAATTGAAATTAGTCATGTATGAATAACCTCTGTCGTTTTCATACATTAGGTCGTCAAGATCTGATATGGTATCCGACATGGCCACAAGGGAACTAGAAACGGAATCGCGACTATTTATAATTTCACGGTTAAGCGAATCTTCGGTTGCTCTTGTTGTTTTTTCATAACTTAATCTTGCGTTCTCCAGATTAAGCTCTGCATCCCGAACGGCTTTTGCCGCGTTCTCATCGTCTATGCGGGCGATAAGCTGCCCCTTTTCTACTTTGTCGCCGACTTTTACGCCGACGTAGACCACATCGCCCGAGACTTTTGGTTTGATGTCCACCTGGCTTTCGGCGATTACCGTTCCGCTGCCGGAGACGCTTGAAGAAATATTGTCTTTTATCGCGGCGGCCAAAACGTATTTGGTTTCATTCTTTCCTTGAGAAACTAGTTTAACTATGACTATGACGGCGATAACGACCGCAAGGGCGATCATGATAGAAATGACCTTATGAGCCTTCATGAATCTACGAACGGCGTTTATAGCCAGTTTTATTTTTTCTTTCATTTTTTTTGTTTTTTGGGGCAAAAAAGCCCTTTTACTTCAGGTAATAATAAACTCCTAAAGGCAGAAAAAATCAATAAATTCTCTTGACAAAAAACTATAAATATGATACGGTGGGGGTGTAATCTGATAAAAATGGCGTAAGCTAAAAAAAACACCGTATTTCTGCGGTGTTTTTTTTATTTTTTAATTATTGGCACTTAAATTGCGCGCGGCAATCTGTTTTCATTTCCTCAACGGGATACAAGTCGCAGATGGCGCATTGGTCCGATGTGGCCTGAATTTCGCCACTTCCGTCCATAAACGTTTGGAACGTTATGTTTGACGGCAATTCAAAGACGGAATAATCGTCTATCGTTTCTTTACAATTCATATTGAATCCTCGGACGAAATCAATATTTATGTTGCGTGAATCACTGAAAGATTGGTCGCTCATATCTCCCACATATATTTTCACTCCGTTATTACTGCCGGTTTCCCACGTATAAGCATATCCGTCTTTAATGAGACTATGATTGCTTAAGGTTTCTCCGTCGGAGGAGATAGTTTGATCCTGTCTTATTTTTCCTTCCGTTACGTATATTTTGTAATCTATCTCGCTTCCCGACGTATTATCTAAAACCGTGCAGGTTACCGACTTATTGGATGCGATAAGCTCGTTAAGCGATTCCGTTATGGTCATTTCGCTTCCGCCATCCGCGGAGTTCTTAATGTAGATGTATACTCCCGCTCCTGCGGCGATTATCGCAATGACAATGCCTATTATTATGAATATTTTGCTCATGCCTTTATTTTACGACAAGCGCTTGACCTGTGTCACTCGTCAGTTACTAATTATCTTTAGTTCTTTAAGCCATTCGCACCAAACGGGTTCAATTCCGGGATTCTGTTCCCAATCCTCTCGGCTTATTTGCCCTTTGAGATATTTTTCGGTTTTTAACGCCAATAAATTCAGTTCGTCTTTATCGTAAAAACCGACTTGTTTCGTTTCTTCTTCGCTGGCTTTGATTTCTCCGTTTGTATTTACTTCATAAATTTTCCAATAATGCCAATTTCCGTCTTCGCGGCGGCAATGATTTTCTTTCCGTCCTTCCGTAAGAAGTTTAATATCGTTGCCAATCAAGCCGACTTCTTCTTGCAATTCACGTTTGGCGGCCGATTCAAAGTCGTCTCCGTCTCCATCCACGTGCCCGGCAGGAGGAGCGAAACCGAAAGGAAATCTTTTTCTTTCAATTAAAAGCAGCCGATCATTTTTCCAAACCAACATGCCAACGCTTTTATGATCGCATCTATCGGGCATATTATTGCAGTTTTTTGGCTAATTCTTCCGGAGAAGAAATTATTTCTCTGAATAAGACGTGCCGGCACAATTCATCATCTTTTGCCAAAGCGTATAACGGCTTTCCGGAGGCTACCGCGTAGCCAATCTCCAGAGTTGTGCTGTTGCCGGAGTATCCGTCCTTATTGTAGACAAAAACGGCATCGGCCATTTTAATTTTATAGAAATGATCATGGGTCAATCCCAGAGCGATGAATTTTTGATAATCTTCCGACAGCCTTTCCCATTCTTCCTGCCCGGAATGGAGATACGGTTCATATACGACTACGCCCAATTCTTTAAGTTTTTTTGCAAATTCCCTTATTTCCGGTTTAAAACGGCGACTGCCGCACATTACGATTGATTTCATACGGCTATTCTAAATCATTCACGATCTTTTAAAAAACGAACCGGGGTTTTGGTTTTTGGAGCAGGGGATATTAAGCCTCGTCGGCTTTAGGCAAAAGAAGCAATTTATTGGAGAGAAACTTCATTTTTAGCATATCAATGAGGACGATTTCGCATACGTTCACGGCAAGGATTATTATCCACTCTTTTGGCGAAAGAGCGACGGTTGAAAGTAATTTTTGAAGGACGGGAATGTAGATTGATCCAAGAACCATAAGAAAGCTGATTATAACGGCGCCAGTGAGCCAGCGGTTATTAAATAAACTTTTTCGCCAAATATTCCTATTGAATGAGCGCAAGGAGAACGCGAGAAGGAAGGATTCAAGGCACATGAGGACCATAACCATTGTTCTGGTTTTTTCCAAGTCTCCGGTTATGGACAAAGCAGTCAAATACAACGCCGTTGCAACGATACCACTCAAAAAGAAAGAGGTTATCATCCATAGCAATATAGGTTTGTTCACGACCGATTCTCCCGGTTTTCTCGGGGGTTCCTGCATAATTCCGTCACGTTCTTCTTCTATAGTGAGCGCTATATCCGGAAGACCGCTTTCTACGAGATTTACGAAAAGAAGTTGCGCGGCGATCAAAGGAAGTGGAAGACCGAACGCGATAGAGAACAGAAATATGAAGAATTGGGAAAAATCTTGAGTGATAAGATACAAAAATACTCTGCGGATGTTGTTAAAAATGATTCTGCCTTCTTCAATGGCTTTTACGATTGTGTTGAATCCGCTGTCCATAAGCACGATGTCGGCCACTTCGCGAGCCGCATCTATTTCGGGATTTACCGCAACGCCGATATTTGCCGCTTTTAGCGCGGGAGCATCATTAACGCCATCGCCAAACATTGCCACGGTTTCGCCAAGCTCTTGAAACGCTTGGACGATTCGCAACTTATGGCGCGGCGAAACTCTCGCGTACAATAACGTATTCTTGGTAGCTGCCTTGAGATCGGCATCGCTCATTTCTTCAATTTGGTGCCCAAGAAGGACTTGATCCTTGGTTATCGGAAGCCCGATTTTTTCGACAACCGCAAGGGCGGTCATATAGTGATCTCCTGTTACGATTACCGTTCTAATTCCCGCATCACGCGTTTTCTCAAACGCACGCGGCACTTCTTTTCTGACGGGGTCATTTAGGGCGATGAGTCCGATGAGACTTAGACCTTTAATTTCCGAGCTCACATTATCGTTTTTTTTCCAGGAAGAAATTTCTTTTTCTACGCAGGCGACAAGGCGAAAACCTTGCTTGGCATACGTTTCTATCTGTTCTATGACTTCTTTATACGCTTTGCTTCTTTTTTTCTCATATCCTTCAGAGGTTTTAATAAAGGAAATGTGTTCAAGCATTTGCTCCGGCGCTCCGACAGCGTAAAGAAAGACATGACCCGACTGATCTTGTCTGACCGAAGCCGAATATTTGCGTTCGGAAGAAAAAAAGAGGGTATCAAGCACGACGCGCTCCTGATCAAGAATGTCTTTTTTTAAGCCGTATTTGAATCCGGCGCGCAGAAAAGCTTGTTCAATTGATCTGCCGCGGATTACGAGCTTTTCATAAGGATCGTCAGGGTTTTCAATGAACGCGTCGCTTGAAAGCAGCGAAGCTTCAAGAGTCTGCCTGGCTAGCACGGGTAATTGAGAATTATTGCCGTTTGTTTCCGTGATTCCCTCGGCCGTGATAATGCTACTTACCGCCGTAGTTCCAAGCGTGAGAGTACCGGTTTTATCGGTGCAAATGACTGTAACCCCGCCCAGGGTTTCCATTGCCGCAAGCCTCCGGACCAACGCTTTTTGTTTAATGATGCGTCTCATGCCGAAAGTGAGAACGATAGTGATTGCGGGCAGGAGCCCTTCGGGAATAGAGGAGACGAAAAGAGCCAGCGCTATCGCGAATATTTCCGCAAACGACCGGCCGGCAATATAACCCTCAATGACGATCAAAAGTATGACTAGGGAGATAAAAAGACCGACTATTTTTAAAAGACCGCCAACCGTTTTTTGCAGGGGAGTCGGCTCTTCAGGAGTTTCCCTAAGCAGTGAAACAATATCTCCGTATTCCGTGCGCAATCCGGTTTCTACCACCACAATTTTTGCCGATCCTTCTTCAACGAGAGTGCCCATGAAAACCATAGACGTTCTTTCGCCGATTTCGGTAACTTCCAAAGATTGATTAAGCTGTTTTTCAACGGATTTCGCTTCGCCAGTGAGATTTGATTCGTCAATTCTCAAACCGTTTAATTCAAAGATCCGGCCGTCCGCCGGAACTTTATCTCCCACCCGGAGTATGACCACGTCTCCCGGAACGAGTTCGGATGCCAAAACTTCTTGTTCTCTTCCTCCGCGCAGAACTCGGGTCTCTTGTTTTATGAGTCCTTTAAGGGCATTAAGCGATTTGTTGGCTTTATATTCTTGGTAAAATCCGACCGAAGCATTGCTTAGCGTTACGATGATTATGAAAATAGTGTTGGAAACGTTGCCGATAAAATAGGAAATGAACGTGGCCAAAATCATCAAATACATGAGCGGGCTGCGGAATTGGTTTACAAAAAGTTTCCAAGGCGGTTCACCTTCGTTTTGCGGCAATTCATTTAAACCAAAAGATTGCAGTCTCTTTGCCGCTTCAACGTTTGATAATCCTTCCGGAGAACTCTTTATTTCCTGCCATACCTCTTCAAGAGAAAGAGCGAACCACTTCTTCTTTTCGGTTGAAGCACGCGGGCGTAAAATTTTTTTAAAATTCATATCAAAATTGTCTTAATTTTATCTTTTTTTGCCTTTTTAAAGAAATCAAACGGAAAATTTGGCGCCAAACGAACAGAAAAATGGCATAATAGATATAGGTTGGCAAATAATTGTAAAATAAAGCAAATGCACCATAAATCTAGAAAACTGCGTTCCGTGTTTTTGATTGCCGGGGTTGTTGCGTTACTTACGGGTACGGCGTATGCCGCGAACGTTGCTCGCGACATGCTTGTTTACCGCGGCACCATTACATCGGTTCCGGTCTATAGGACTCATGACGGATCGACTTTCTCAAGTGAAAGCTCCGCTTTGTCCGTCAGCGTCGCCATTAACAACATAAAAGTCGTTTCGAAACCGGGAACGGGCGCCGTTGAAAAAGTAATGTGCGCGACCAACACCTCTAACGACGTGTATTGCCAAGTTTACAATGGAGCTTCTTGGGGAAATTCCATTACGCTTTCAACCGCCACCGGAGGACAAAGAGCTTTCGATCTGGCCTACGAGAGCGTTTCCGGTCGTGCCGTGGCTTGTTATCGCAGTCCGTTGAATACCCAGATGCCGTATTGCGCGATTTGGGATGGGTCAAGTTGGGGGACGCCTTTTACCGCAACGGCGACAGGTTCGGCTCTTACGACAATGCGATTGATTTCCGATCCGAACTCAAATTATATCGCGCTCATTACCCGCAACGGCGGGAACGACCTCAATACGCAAATTTGGAACGGATCTTCTTTCAGCGCGATTCAATCCTTGACGGCGAACGGCTCGAATTGCGCAGGGTGTTTGTCCTATGCTGGCGCGTGGGAGGGAAGTTCCGGAGATTTTGTAGCCGGATGGTTTGATAACACTACGGGTAATTTACAAAGCAAAGAGTTCAATAAAACATCGGGTTGGGTAGCGACAATTAACAATGTAATTACTTCTGTATCGACCGCCAATGTGTGGATTGAAATGGCTTCGCGACCTTTTGCGAACGATATTCTCGTGGCGGTTTTGGACGGTAGTAGCGTATTAAGAGCCAATCATTGGTCGGGCTCTAACTGGGATACAACAGGAACGACGGCAATAACACTCGCTTCGCCGATTTCGGGCACGGTTTCGTCCACAAACCATTTATTCGACATCGCTTACGAGCAAAGGGCGGATTACGACGCAGTCGTCGCTTACGGCTCGACCGCGAGCAGTTTGCAATACCGCGTTTGGGATACCGGCACGAATACTTGGGGGACCGCCGCAACTCTGCCGACGGCTTCGCAGAACGCGACGTGGCTGCAACTGGCATCGGATCCAAAATTGGCAAATATCATGTTGACGCTGCTTGGTTCTACGAACATCGGCACTCTTGAATGGAACGGGAACGCCTGGGATCCTTCGTGGACGGCGCAAAGCACCGCGAGCAACGATAACCGCTGGAATGCCTGGTTCGCCTACGATAAAGAGGACGAGAACGATCATGCGCCGTCTATCGTCATAAATAGTGCCGCAGAGAAAACGAACGGATCGGGACTCGTCGATATTTCCGTTAGCGTGAGTGACGTCGGTTTGGATAACGCAAAACTAAAAGTGGAATACGGTGCGTGCGATGGAACTTGGCAAAACGCCGCGATTACAAGCTTAGTTTCAGCGACCTATGGAACTCCGGACATCAGCGGCGGCGATTATCAAATAGGCACGAATACTCCGATTGTCACAAATCCAGCTATCACGGGCTCTAGCGCGAACACACTCACATTTTTATGGGATTCAAAAACGGATCTGGCAAACGGAAACGCAACGTATTGTTTAAGATTCACCGGACATGACGGTGTAAGCGCCACGGAAATTCCGCCGACGACAACGTTGATGATAGATAACGTGAGGCCAGCAGTCCCTACAGATTTTCAGGGAGTCGGCACAACTTCGTCTATACAGCACTTAAACTGGACGTCCGCGTCAGATACGAATTTTAACCATTATGAATTTTGGTACGGCACAGACCAAACAAAAGTTGAAGATCAGATAAGTTCTCCGGGCGAAGCCGTGGAGTTCGGCCCGGCTGATTTTCCAACCCTAAATAATGCGGCGACTTATCACGCCCATATTATGGAGCTTGACCCGCTAACGACATATCACTTTGCGTTGTGGGCGGTTGACGATTTTGGAAATGAAACAATGGCGATGCTCAAGTCAGGTTTGGACGCTCCAAATGATTCGGGCGACTCGCTTACTTATACGACTCTTGAAACGGATTTTAACGCCACTCCGATTTCGGCTGTTCCAACGGATATGGAACAAGTGGAAAATGACACGCGATATGTAACTTTTAGCGCGAGGATTTACGACATAGATTTGGATGATGTTTTGATGCGCGTGCGATTTGCGACGGATGCAGACGGTTTTGCGACTTTTAATAATGCCAATATTGTTTCAGCCGAAGTCATAAATCCCGTAACGGACCCCGAAGGTCCTTGGGATGACGATAACATTGCCATAGATAATACGTTTGATTTTCAGGTTGGAAAAGGAAATCCCATAAGCCTCAATGAGTTTACGCCTCACGAAGATCTTGACGGAAACTCCGAAGGCGCCGTTCTTCTGATAATTTGGGACACAAAAGCCAGTGAACTTAATGGTTTTGCCGGAGACGTAAAAATTCAAGTAACGCCAATGGATATAAACGGTCAGATCGGTTCAGTTTACACAAGCGCCGAATTTGAAATAGACGATAAATATCCCACTTTGACCGAGATTATTCCCGTACCGCAATATACGAACGACGCAACGCCAAGTTACACTTTTAATTCGAACGATGTTGCGACCCTTGAGTACGATGGATCTTGCAATAGTTCAACGACGTCAATATCGGCGGGAAATAAGACAATAACTCTTTCCGTTCCGGGCGAGGGAACGTATGACGACTGCACTATCACGGCCACGGACGATAATTATAATTCGGATCCCGTTTTATCGGTTCTACATATCACTCCGTTTGTCGTTGATACGACTTTGCCGACAGGGTTAGCGAGTCTTGCGGCCGGAACTTCAACAACCACAACCCAACAATTAACCTGGAATTCCGCAACAGACGCGAATTTTGATCACTATGAGATATGGTACGGAACGAATCAGCCTGATGTGGAGAATCGTGCAGGTTCGGCAAAAAAATGGAGCGTCACGAATGATGTGACGCTTGGTATTGCGGTAACCACCGAAACAACGATTAGCGGATTAACCTCTGGAACCACTTATTCCTATAAAATATGGGCGGCTGATATTGCGGGAAACGAAGCGACGATTTCCGGCATTTTTAAAGCCACGAGTTCTTCTGGCGGAGGAAACAATAACGGAGGGAGTGGGAAAGGAAGTTCCTATATTCCACCACCGCCCTTACCTATAGAACAAGCAAGTCTCGGAGAGCTTATAAATCAGGTAAGGATTCTTATCGGGCAATATGTCGCCGCCGGCGGCACGCTTACGCCGGGTATGGTCGCTTTTCTTGAAACAAGCAATATTTTGGCGCCATCATCGTTGCCGGTGAGGGATCTCCAATTCGGAATGATCGGCGAGGACGTGCGTACTTTGCAGAGAATTTTGATTGATCTGGGATATGCCATACCATCCGGCGCAACCAGCCGGTTCCTATGGGAAACGCAAGCAGCTCTTTCCGCCTATCAGCGCGACCATAAAATTTCTCCGGCAGTGGGAATGTTCGGCCCGGTCACAAGAGCCTATATGAAAGAAGCTGGCGTCCCCGGGATTTGGTGGTGAATGGTAGAATTGTAATAATACTTTGTTTCAACTTCCTCCCAACTTTATATGGGATATCGTAAAAATGATGGGCTGGTTTTTTATCAAACTTTGGTATGTTTGGGTGATAGTGATAGGGATTAATTTATTTTATTGGTGGTTTGATAGATGGATTAGTAAAAAGAAAAGGGAATTAAGAAAAAAACGGAGATAAATCGCTTTTTTCTTAATATTGGCTAGAACCAATCAGAACAAGACCGTTAATTATAAGCGATAAAAAATGTATCAGGCTTTAATCTCTCTTATTTCTAATTGCGATTTACCTTCCTTTTTGGGTTGCTGGAAATTTATTAGAAGACCAATTTTTATTTTTAGAGTTTTCATATAATTTTTTATTTGTTGTTCCTCAGAGGGACCTAAATTTCCACTGATAGCTTTTAACTCAATTATTATTTTATTTTCGCCGGAGTTTACTATTATGTCGGGATATCCTTCACCTACATAATGATCTTTATATTTTATTTCTACTACCTTCTGACTCTCATATTTTGTTTTTGCTAAGCGAAGACTTACTTGCATAGCCCTATCATAAACCTTTTCGTCAAATCCAGAACCAAGCGATTGATAAACTTCTTTTGCTATTTGTTTGATTTTTGCGATATTTATCATTTTCGATGTATCTTAATCTTTAACCCTTTTTGTTTTGTTTCGATACAGTGTTGACTTGGTGCTGCCGGGCAGGGATTCGGACCCCGATACCATGCTCCAGAGGCATGTGTCCTACCATTAGACGACCCGGCAATATCTTAATTTAACCCCGATATAATATAATTAAAGCACTAAAATGGCAAAGGAAATTATTGCGAAATCTTTGGAGATTACAGCTGATCTGGACGGCATAAGTCTTAAGGCTTTAACGGAGCATTATAAACTTTACGAAGGATATGTGAAGAAAGTTAGCGAAATTCGCGAGAGATTGAAAACAGCCGACAGAACGACAGCGAATGCGACATACAGCGAGATAGGGGAATTGGGAAGGCAAGAGACATTCGCCTTGAATGGAGTGAAATTGCATGAGATTTATTTTGGAATCTTAGGAGGTGACGGAAAAATAAAAGGAAAAATAGCGGATATGATTACTCGGGATTACGGATCAGTTGAGAATTGGACTGCTATTATGTCTGCGGCGGGGCTTTCGGCGAGAGGATGGGTAATAACCGCTTATGACATCAACGAAGAAAGACTCCGGATTTTCAATGCTGACGCGCATAACGTTGGCATCGTTGCAGGAATTATTCCTTTAATAACGCTTGACGTTTACGAACACGCTTACTTTATGGATTACGGAACGAATCGCAAAGGATACATTGAAGCGTTTTTCAAGAATTTGAGTTGGGACGCAATAGATTCGCTCGCGAAAAATATATAGCAAACAAAAAAATGAAAACCCCTATTTTAAAAAACGCCATAGTCAATGCTTCTCTTGCCGCCGCATATATCGTAGCGGTATCTTTCGTAATGTTTAATAGCTCTAAATTTTTTGGAGGTTTCGAGAATACTATCTTTGTTCCCATTCTTATGCTTTGTTTGTTGGTGTTCTCCGTAGCGTTAATGGGGGCGCTCATCTTCGGCCGGCCGGTTATGTGGTATATAGATGGCAAGAAGAAAGAGGCTGTGTCTTTGCTTTTATGCACGCTTGGAGTGTTTTTTTTGTTTATTATCGTTATATTTGTGGTTTTGTCTGTCGTTCAGCCGAATCTGCCTTTTCATTTGTAATCAAATTGAATTTCCCGATTGATTTGAATCATGCAGTCTTCAAATATAACAATAGAGCAAGCTCGAGAGTTGGTGCGTAAATATATCACGAGTCCTGTAACCAAATTACATCTTTTAGAAACGGAAGCTTTTATGCGATCTTTGGCAAAAAGATTTGGCGAGGACGAAGAAACGTGGGGAATAATCGGATTGCTTCATGATATAGATTGGGATTTAACAAAAGACAATTACGCGGAGCATTGTATTAAATGCCAGGAAATATTGAAGGAAGCCGGGGCAAGTAATTTCCTGATAGAGACGATTGTCTCTCACGGATACTCCAATGAAGCGATTCCCAAGCTGAAGGATAAACAACGCGCGACAACTTTGGAACATTGTCTTGTCGCGGCTGAAACTTTAACGGGACTTATCATCGCCTCCGCGTTAATGACGTCCGATAAAAAACTTAAAAGTCTCTCAATTGAGAGTTTGAAAAAGAGATTTAAAGAGAAAAAATTTGCCGCGAAGTGCGATAGGAATTTGATTTTGGAATGCAAAAAAGCCGATATTCCGCCAGACGAGTTTTTACAGATCGGCCTAACTTCATTACAAAGTATTGCCGAAGAATTGGGCTTTTAGTTAAAAACGATTTTGAAGATGAATTGGTCCAGGAGGACCAAAGCGCCCAGGAGAAAAACGTAAAAAGAAAAGACTTTCATACTGGCGCGGGAGAAGAAATCAAGCATAAAACGGATGGCGAAGTAGCCCGTAACGCCAGCGACAAGCATTCCCAAAACAAGAGGCCAAACGCCGACAATTTGGAACGTTTCTCCGGTTAAATTTTTAACATCAAAAAGAGCCGAGCCGATAATCGCGGGGACGGACATCAGAAAAGAAAATTTAATGGCAAATTCTTTTTTAAACCCTCTGAACAATCCTACGGAAATAGTTGACCCGGAACGGGAAAGAGCGGGGATTATCGCTGCCGCCTGAGCAAGCCCTACAAAAATCGCGTCCATATAAGACATACTGTCCAGGTCTTTGCCGTAGTGAATCTGTTCTTTATTCCGGTCGGCCAAAAAAAGCACGATACCCGTGAGGATAAAACAGGGCCCCAAAAATTTTCCCGATGAAAAAGCGTATTCAAAGAAATTATGAAAAGCGAATCCTACGACAACGGCGGGAATGGTCGCCAAAACAACGAGACGGGTCAGTTTGCTTAGAGGTCTTCGGATCATAAGCCAAATTTCCCGCCAAAAAACGGCGATCACGGCTACGAGAGTCGCGACATGCAGAGCGATGTCAAAAGCGAGCGCTCCCTCGCTTACACCGAACACTTTTTGGAGAAGAACCAAATGACCGGAACTGGAGACGGGCAGAAATTCGGTCAATCCCTGAACGGCGCCTAAAACAACAGATTCTAAAATACTCATCGGATAATTATGGGTTTCTTACCTTCAACTTGAATGGACTTAATTATCAGTTTACTCTCAATAATTTCCGCATCCAAAAGCTTGACTCTTTTTCCGTTTTTAACGGTCCAACACCCCGGTTCCGGAGTATAGGCTCTGATTTTTCGTTCAATAATATTTGGAAGGTCGTTTTCGCCGGCTTCGGCCGACTCAAGTTCTTTCGGAGAAACATAGGCGTCATCGGTCGTGATTTTTTTGGTGAAAGTCGCTTCGGTTTCTTTTTGAGATTCAAGTTTAAGAGAGGAAGAAATGGAGGGAATAATTTCCTTAACCATATCGCTTCCCAAAATGGCGAGTCGGTCTCCCAAAGATTCGGTATTATCCTCTGAATGGATTACGAGCGAACGCGAAAGAATAATCGGTCCGTGATCCATTTTCTCATCAATTAGGTAAAGAGTAGCACCTGTTTCTTTAAGTCCGTTTAGAATGGCGGATTGAATAGGTGTTGTGCCACGGAGCTTGGGAAGGAGGGAAGGATGGACGCCGATCGTCCCATAGCGGGGAATGTCAATCAGTTCTTTCGGCAGGATTTTTCCGTAAGCGGCGACAAGAAAAAAATCGGCGTTGAATTCGCGAAGACGGGCTAGAAATTCTTCGTTAATTTTTTCGGGCTGAAGAACGGGAATGCGGGGGTTTAATTTTTGGGAAGTGATTTTCGCGGCCGGAGAAGTGATAACTTTCTTTCGACCAACCGGACGATCGGGGTTCGTGACTATCGCGAGAGGAGAAAGCCCTCCCTCAATAAGGCGGCCCAAAACTATGGCGGCAAATCGCGGAGTGCCGAAAAAAACGAAATTCATACTTTTAAAGAATACCTTGAAAATGGGGATTTTTGGAAGATTTGTTGACTGCACTCAAGAAAAAAGCGAATATAGGCAAATCGGTTTTTGAAAAATTTATAAGGAGGAACTATCGAATGAACGAGATTGCCAAAGGAATAGACCTTTCGGCTTTGAAAGGCAATCAATACGACTGGTTACTCGCAAGACTCATTACGGAAGGGACGGAAACGCCGAGTCCGCAGAAAGAATCCGCGTGGAGGCTTCCGCCCGTAACTTTGGCCTACGACTTAAGGGTAGAAACTGGCGAAGCAGACAGGATTTTACTACCCGTGCCGAAGAGCAGTTCAAAAAACGGTATTTTCTCCGCTATCGGGGAAATAACGGCTTTTATGAACGGCGTCGTGACCCACGAAGGGTTAATGGAGTTTGGCTGCGACTGGTGGGAAAGATGGACGAGCGAGGAATATCTTAAACATTGCGAACTCGATCTTATGCCCGGAGAATTGGGGCCCGGATCGTACGGAGCGGCGCTTCACGATTTTCCGACAGCGGAAGGAAAACCCTTCAACCAGGTGAAACACGTGACGGAGCAAATAAAAGAGCTCCCGTATCTTCGTACGCATCTTTGGACCACATGGATTCCGCAGTATATCGGAAGAGGCAAGGGCAAGAAGAGGCAAGTGGCGGTGGCTCCGTGCCATGGCACTATCACGGATTTTGTTCCGAACATACAGACGAAAGAGCTATCGCTTTATCACGTACAGCGCTCGGGTGACGTGCCGGTCGGCGTGAAATGGAACATAATCCAATATTGCGCGGCTCTTTTGATGATGGCGCATGTCACCGGCTATAAGCCCGCCTTCTACTACCATATCATTCTTGACCCGCACATCTATGCGCGACAGGTGGAACCCGTGAAGGAATATCTCAAATTCCCGGAAAAAGATTTTCCGAACCTTGTTCTCAAAAATACCGACATCACGGATATCTTCGCTTTTCGTAATACGGATTTTGAGCTCGAAGGTTACCTCAAGAGGCCGTACATCAACATACCGACACCCGACTGACTTCCGAAGGAGGATAAATATGAATGCAATGCCTAAGGTTGCGATCATCGCGGCAGTATCGCTCAACGGCGTAATCGGAAAAGAGGGGAAAATCCCTTGGAAAATTCCGAGCGATCTCAAGAGATTCAAAAAGATCACAATGGGACATCCTGTCCTTATGGGGAGGAAAACCTACAGGTCTATTGGAAAGCCTTTGCCCGGAAGGATGAACATTGTTCTTACAAGGAACCGCGATTGTTCCTTAGAGGGATGCGTCGTGGTCCATTCTTTTGACGAGGCGTTTGTCGCGTGCGACAAGAACGAAACACTTTTCGTAATTGGCGGAGGAGAGGTTTATCGCGAAGCGTTAAAATACGCGAGCGAGTTTCATTTCACGAGAGTAAATAAAGTGATTGAGCACGGGAACGCTTTTTTCCCGGAATGGGATCAAGACCAATGGGAGGATGTCACTTTTCCGGAGTATTCTGATCTTTTGCAAGAAGGTGACGAGGTCTCCTACACTTTCAGGTCGCTCCGGCGAAAAAATCTTTATACTACCGACAATGCCCGGACAGCCGATCAGCGCGAAGCAATGGAACGTATAATGGCCGGAGGCAAATGCAATTTCTGCTTGCCTGATCTCGGAGAAGAGCACAAGAAGCCGATCATTTACGTGGGCGAGCACTTCAAAGTAACGGAGAACCAATGGCCTTATCCGGCTGCCAAGAACCACATTCTTATCATTTCCAAGACTCACGTCAGTCGTCTTGCCGATCTGCCAAAAGGAGCGGGAGACGAATTGATACGCATCGCCTGTATGCTTCAGGAGACGTATAGCGTGAAAGGCGGAGCAATCTGCATGCGGTTCGGAGATTCAAATCTGAACGGTGCGAGTGTGGAGCACTTTCACGTTCATTTTCTAGTTCCGGACCCGGAAAAAGAAGCTCTCTTTTTCTGGATTGATAAAAAAGACAAAATAATAAGCCCCGTCTGATCAGACGGGGTCTTTTTTTACTTTGACTATCCCGATGCCGTTTTCCGCAAAAATGCGTTTTGCGTCCAATCTTGAATATCCTTCCGTGACGTAAAGCGTTTTAATGCCCGCTTGTGAAAGAAGATTGGCACAAGGGGGACAAGGGAAAGTGGAAACGAACACTTCTGCTCCGGCAAGGCTTATTCCTTTTTTGGCCGCTTCAGCAATAAGGGCGGCTTCGGCGTGAATGGAGGAAGAAAGTTCAATGTGTTCGCCGGCGTTAAACGGCGTTCTCGGGTCACCCGAATAATACGGTTCAAGTTCGGTTGGCAGATGATGGTTATGGGCGGCAAGCAAAATATTTCCATCACGAAACGCGACCGCTCCGATTTGCCGCCACCAGTCGGAAGACAATTCTTTTTCACGAAAGGCGGTTTTCAATACGGAGGAGTCAAAATTTTCGCTTGTTATTTCTTTATCCCAAAAAACAGGTTCTTCCTGAAGAACGTTGAATTTATTCCAACGAAGAAAAACCGAATCAAAAACAATGTTCGTTTCGGTTGGCAATAACTTTGCGATTTCGGAAGAAATATCTTCTTTCGGCATGATAATGGGGCCTTTACGAGATTCGGCGATAATGTCGTTTATGTCGGCGTTTTTTATTTCATCTAAAATGCCGAGAGACCTGATGGAAGAGGAAATTTCTTCGTTTTCCAGAGCGCGCATGTCTCTTTTGAGATATTCAATCGCACTTATTATGGTCTTATCGGGAATCAGGAGAGTTCCTCCCGCGTATTTTTTGAAGAACTCAATATACCCGCGATGCAGAACCGGAACGTAGGCAACAATGGTATTTTTTTTCATCAGCTGATTCCCGATAATTCGTTAAGCGCCGAATTAATCTTCTCTTTGACTTTGGCAAGAGTATCCGTATGCAATTTGTGTATTTTACCGGTCGTAGAAGTTTCCGCTTGAGGGGGAAGAATCAAAATATCTTTTGCCCAATTTTTGATTTCTCCGATCATTCCGTCTCTGCCGCCTTCGTGCAAGAAATCGGTGGATTCAGACAGGATGAGAAAATCCGGTTTGATGAGTTCGCCCAATCTCCAGCTATATTCTTCCTCTTGCTTGATTATCACGTAATCCACATCTGTCGTGTAGGTTAACATTTCAGCGCGTTCATCTTGCGGGACTATCGGGCGATGTTCTCCTTTTCTCTTTCTGACTTCCGTATCGCTGTCAACGGCCACGATTAGAATGATGTCGTCCTTGTCCTTGCTTGTTTTTCTGGCGACACTTTCAATGGCAGACAAAAAATATCGGCAATGTCCGATATGAAACAAATCAAAAGTGCCGCTTAAAAAGACAATAACCTTACCCAATACTTTTTGGGCATTAACTATCTCAACCAACCTGTCATAAGAGGGAATTATCTTTGAATTTTTTCCTTCACTTATACCGTTCATGACGTGATACCTTAAAGCTAAAGCTTGATTGTATCCAGTGTCAATTGACAAAAAATCGCCATATTTCAAGGCGATTTTTATTTTAAGTAGTCAATTATCAGTTTTCCGTTCAGGTGATCGGTTTCGTGCTGGAAAATCCTAGCAAGAATTCCGAAGGCTTTGATTTTCAGCTTTTTGCCGGATTTGTCTTCGGCTTCAAGGGTAATCGTTTCGGAACGGGAGACGGGGACGATGACGCCGGGAACGCTCAAGCATCCTTCCTCCATTTCGGTCGTTTTTTCGGAATACTTCGTGATTCGCGGATTGAAAATAACGTAAAACTTACCGTCATAACTTACGATGAACATTCGCCAATTCAGTCCAACCTGATTTGCCGAAATACCAACGCCGTCACTTGCCTTCATCATTTTTCTCATTTCCGAAACGGTCTGTCTTATCTCCTCTACAGAATGTTTCTTGAAATCAAAATCGGGCGTTTTACGCTTTAAGATTTTTCGGTTTTTGCTTTTTGTCGTGACTAATTCCATTTTTGTTGGTCTTAGAATTTAATCGCCAAACTTTCATAAAGTAGGCTCCTTTGTTTTTGACGCGGGGATTTTCGGCGATGGATTTGGCCGTGTAGAGCATTTTTTCTCCATTCTCTTCGCGCGCCATTTTAATATAGAGGGATTTGTGATCGTTGTCTCCTAAAGTTTCCGCAACCATCAAGCCGATCATCTGATGACGCGAATGAATCCGGTTTTTTTTCGCCCGCTCTTTTATCTTATCAAGATAAGCGTTGAATTGAGGTTTACTGTCCACAAGTCCATTACGCCATAACTTTATAGAAATGTCAAACATCAGAAGATGCAAAATGCAAAGCGCAAAACGCAAGATTAATGTCTTTCACCGAAGGTGAAAATAATATAGAATTTTCGTAATGGCGGATAAAAAGAAAATTTTGAAAATAGGAATTTTGGTTTTGGCGGGCACGGTTATAGCGGGAGTGTTTCTTTACGGAGGATACAGATGGGGATACAGCCAAACCAAACTTATCAAGATAGAAGGAGTCGCGGACATTAATCCGGGAAGCGACGTTACCGCCGATTTCAGCGTATTCTGGCAGGCTTGGAGTAAAATAAAGGAAAATTATCTGCGCGCGGGAAGTCTCTCGGAAAAAGACATGGTTTACGGGGCGATAAAAGGACTCGCCGAAAACATTGGCGATCCTTATACGACTTTCTTTTCGCCCGAAGACGCTCAAAAGTTTGAAGAAGATATCAGCGGAGAGTTCGGCGGAATAGGAGCCGAACTTGAAGAAAAAGACGGACAAATATTGGTGCTTGCGCCTTTAAAAGACACGCCGGCGGAGCGCGCGGGACTCAAGCCCAAAGACGTAATCGTTAAAGCGGGAGATATGGAACTTTTCGGCAAAACGGTTCAGGACGCGGTAAAAGTAATCCGCGGAACTCCCGGAAGCAAAATAAAGCTCGTAGTTTCGCGTGAAGGAACTTCAGGAGCGATGGAGTTTGAAATTACGCGCGAGATTATTACTTTGCCGGTGGTTGAATGGGAGTGGAAAGACAATAAGGTGGCTTATATCCGACTTGACAGTTTCAGCCAGACGGCGCCTTACGCGTTTTACAGCGCCGTCCGAGAAATAGCGGCGGGAGATCCGCGGGCGATAATACTGGATTTGAGAAATAATCCGGGAGGATATTTGGAAGTGGCGGTAAATCTCGCCGGATGGTTCGTGAATAAGGGAGAAGTGGTCGTTAAAGAAAGATATTCTTCCGGAGAAGAAACGGCATTTCGTTCTTATGGCAGTTCGGCTCTTAAAAAAATACCGACCGTTGTTCTTGTAAACAGTGGGACGGCTTCCGCCGCCGAAATTATGGCGGGAGCGATGAGGGACATTAACGGAACGAAGCTCGTGGGCGAACGCACCTTTGGGAAAGGAACGGTGCAGACTTTGGATGAACTCAAGGATGGGTCAATGCTTAAAATGACCGTGGCAAATTGGGTAACGCCCGGAGGACATATAATTGAAGATTCGGGACTTGTGCCGGACGTGAACGTGGAACTTCCGGAGAAAGGAGACGAAGATACGCAGTTAAATAAAGCCCTGGAGTTATTACGATAGTACTTAGATGAGGGTTATTTTTCTTAAAGATATAAAAAATGTGGGGAGAGTGGGGGATATAAAGGAAGTGACGGACGGGTATGCTAAGAATTTCTTGCTGCCTAAACGGTTTGCTAAGTTGGCGACTAAGGAAAGCTTAGGCGAGATGAATCAAAAAACGGCAGCGGAGGAAAAAACGGCCGCTGATTTCAGGAAAAAAATAGAAGTGATAAAAAACACTCCCTTAACGTTCCACTTAAAAACGGGGGAGAAGGGAGAGGTTTACAATTCGGTAACGGAGACAGAGATAGAAAAAGAATTAAAGAAAAAGAATTTCGGCAAAGTGAAAGTGCACTTGGAAAAGCCGATAAGGACGTTTGGAGAATACGAAGTAGAAATAGGCATCGGTCACGGAACAACGGGAATAATAAGAATCACCGTGGAATAAAAAAACGCCTCTCGGCGTCTTAAGCGGCGGCCGAAGAAATACTTACCACTTTTGATCTCCTAATTCTCGTGTTATAGCAAACTTTTCTTATGTCTTTAAAATTGACGATACCCGGTTTCATCGCAAAAAGAGTGTCGTCTTTTCCTCGTCCGACATTAATTCCCGGAATGTATTTGGTGCCGCGCTGACGCAAAATAACTTCGCCGGCGGCAACAAACTGTCCATTATTTCTTTTTATCCCTAGTCTCTTAGAGCGAGAATCGCGTCCGTTTTTTGTAGAGCCTAGGGCCTTTGTATGGGCCATATGACTTAGACCAAATGCTATTATAAAAAGACCAATATGTCAAAGTTTTCCGACAAAGGGGCGAGCGAAATTCCTCAATTTTCACTCGTTTTTTTGTGGCATAAAACTCCTTTTAAGCAGAAAATTGCGTTCGTTGTCATTTCAGTATTTGCTTTAACGCTCGCTTTTGGATTGGGCCTTATAGCGCAAGGGAAGCAGGATAGAGCGCCGATAATAATTGAGCAGTGCGTGGATTGACACAACACGCGTAAACTTATAGTTTGCAGATAGACGTTTAATAACGGGCTTCACCCGAAAATAAAGAGGAGTTGTTTTAGATGAGTGAAAAGACTTCCGTGTTTGCACCGGTGCCAATAGTAGCGGCGATGAAAAAGGTGCTACAGGTGTTAAAACTTTCCGAAGGTGCCGAAGCATGGGATCAAGTGCGGGCAACCGAACTGCAGCGCTCTTTCTTCCACGATTACTACGCGCTCCGAGGGAAAAACCCACTTGAGTGCTTTTCAAAAGACGAGCTCAAGAGTTACGCCTCCGCTTCCGCCGAGACGCTCAACAAGATTCTCGAGAGAAACGGATTTCCCGACATGCGGCTCGCTGACCTGAATAGATGGGAATTCGGAACGGCCGCGATTCTCGACGTTATGCTTTCGTGGCGGAAGAAGGGCATAAAAACGAACCTGAAATACGAAGGAAAAAATTATCCGGCTGTCGAAATGGCAGGCGGGCTGGATGCCGGGTTTGAAATCGTAAGATACAAAGGAAACGACGTCGCGGCGATTAAGACGAAGAACGGGGACGTTGTCTATATGACGATTGCCGACAAAGCTTACGAGGGTTTCGCGCTCGCGAATCGAATCAATGCCATTGCGGACACGACCCCGAAAAATTCGGAAGAGAAAGTTGACAGCCTCTATTTTCCCATGATTGACGCGAAAGTCGACTCGGATATTTCGTGGCTTTGCGGCTTGCGGATAAAGCGGACGGATTTCTATATCGCGCAAGCTTTGGAACAGACCAAAATAAGAATGGATGAAACAGGCGTCCGGGTCACAAGCGCCGTATCGCTCGGCATGCAAATTACGGCTTACGCGCGAATCGTCCGCATTGATAAGCCGTTTTTCATGTGGATCGAGAGAACGGACAAGGAAGGAGGAAAACTCCGGTATTTCTACGGATACTTCGCGGAAGATTCGTGGAAGGCTCCGGAAGGACTCACAAGATAAGACTACAGCGAGGCTTTAAAGCCTCGCTTTTTTATTTGTAGCCGATTTGTTTTAGCCAGGGTAAGTGTTCCCATTCCCAAAGCTTTTTAGCTCCCAAGAAGGCTTCGTAATCTTCGGCGAAATCGGGAAATTCCTGAATTTCTATTTCGCCTTTAACGGCGCTCCATTCATGTTCGCAGTTTTTGGCAAAACCGTTTCGCCAAGGAAGCTTTATTTTTTCGTTTCCGCCTTTCGTTCTTTTTATCGCTCCGCATTTGCGGCAAGACTGGTTTTGATCCACGCGCAGAATCCAGCGAGTTGAAATTTCGGGAATTTCATAACGGAGAGGCTCCATATAAGCCGAAGTTTGGAGACAATAATCGCGATATATGGCTTGCGAAGTTTTAATGTCCAGTACGCCGACTTTGCCGCCGATTTCAACAATCGCATCGGCGGTGCCGGAATATCTTTCGTCAAAATTGATAATTCTTTTTTCAACGTGTTCGCGACAAGTGGAAATCTTTAACCCTTCATTTATTTTTATAAAAGCTTCCGCCGCTCCGCGAATATCATCCGTAAGGGTAGGGGAATCACCAACCATGATCGCTTGGATAATTTCATGAATTGCCGTTCCTTCGTCGGCTGATTTTTGTTTGATCGCTTCTCCCATCGCATAACTCGGGAGAGAAGCATAGTACCGATATAAGGCAGGTTTGGCTTTGATATTTACGATACTCGTAACTCGGGGATACCAAATGTCACCTATCACATAACCGGCTCCGGCTTTAAAGTCTTCCAGATTTTTATATTCCATGGGCAGAAGGAATTATAAACCAAAAGCCGTAATGTGGATAACTCGTTTGTCCCAGGATATATATATATAATTAATGAGTTATAATTAGAAAAAATAACAACATGATATTTGCAATGCACAGTGGTTCCAGTGGCAGGTCTCTTAAGGGCTTCACGCTTATAGAGCTTCTTATAGTCATCGCCATCCTCGCGGTTCTTGCCGCCGCCGTGGTGGTTGTGTTGAATCCGGCTGAACTTCTCGCTCGGGCGAGAGACACGCAGAGGTTAAACGATTTGGATACGGTAAGGAACGCGCTCAATATTTATATAACTACGGTTTCTCCGATAGATTTAGGAGACTGTGTCGCTGCCGGAAGGGCAACCTTTCAGCCAGGCGCCACTATGGGACCGTTTGCGAATCACGTGGGTAGCGTAACGGTACCTGCAGCAGCGGATATGCAAAAAGTGAATAATGCTGGCTGGGTAAACGTTAATTTTACCCAGATTCCCGGAGGAGCGCCTCTCCCGTATCTTCCGATTGATCCTACAAACGATGCTAATTACTTTTATGCCTACGCTTGCAGTGAATCGCCAAATTACATTTATGAATTAGCCGGAAGATTGGAGTCTCAAACGCATCGGGATAAAATGAAAATCGATGGGGGAAGTAATAGTACATGCGCCACTTATATTGAAAAGACGTGTTTTTATGAGTTAGGTACCGCTCCGGGATTGTCGCTATAAGCTATTAAGCTGTAAGGAGATTTTTAATTTTCAATTTCTAATTTCCGAAAGACTTCAATTTCCCTCCCTATCCTAACGGGATAGAAGAAGGGGAGTAATATCCGAGATGTTTCCGGCGCCCATTAGGACGAGGATATCGCCCTTTTTTAAGGAGAGCTTAGCTATGCTTGGTTTAATATTTTTAACATTCTTAATATAAGTTGCTTTTGAAACCTGGATTCCCGCCTTCGTGGGAATGACGGAAGATGGGAGATTATTAATATCGCGCGCGAGGGATTTGGAGTTTTTGGTTTTGGATAATTCATCTCTTCCTTTGGGATTATAGGCATCAAGAAGAAGAACGTAATCGGCGTCGTTCCAAGAGGAAACGAAATCTTTATACAAAGCGGTGAGCCTTCGTTGTTGATGAGGCTCAAAACAGACGGCGATACTCTGGCTTGGAAATTTTTCGCGGAGCGCTTGCAAGGTCGCTTTTATTTCCGTTGGATGATGAGCGTAATCGTCATAAACTTTAACGCCGTTTTTCGTAACGCCTTTATACTCAATTCGACGCCAAACCCCTTTGAATTCCGATAAGGCGCTTAAAATTGTTTTCTCGTTTATTCCTAACTTCTCTCCAAGTTTATATGCGGCAAGAGCGTTCATTATATTGTGTGTTCCCGGAATTTTGATAACGCGTTTTATTTTTTGAATTTCGGATTTGTTTTTTTCTGAAAAATTAATTATGTTCCCCCATCCTTTTAAGCGGGGGATTAGAGATGCCGAATTTTTGTTGTCGCCGTTCAGGATTATATCTCCTTTTTTCGGAACGGATTTGAGAAACTTCAAAAACGAATTCTTGACGGCCTTCAAATCTTCATAAAAATCAACGTGCTCCAGATCAATGTTCGTGACAATCGCGGCGTACGGCCTGTAATGCCAAAAGGCGCCTTTATATTCGTCGGCTTCAATCACGAGCCAGTCACTTTTACCGTGTCGCATATTCCAACCGTTCAATTTGGTTCCAATAATGACCGTAGGGTCCATTTTAGCCTTAATAAGGATCGTTGAGACCATTGCGGTCGTAGTGCTCTTGCCGTGACTGCCGGCGATGGCGATTGTCTTATACTTCTTTGTTAATTCTCCCAGAGCTTCGGGATAGGTCTCTCGCTTAATATCCAAATTATCCGCCTTCTGTAATTCGGAGTTATCTAAGGGTATAGCGGCTGAATAGATAACTAAATCAGCCTTTTCGGGCAAATTTACCGATTTGTGCCCAATTTTGACCTTTATCCCGTCTTTCTTTAATTCCCTGGTAATTTGACTTTCTACGGCATCAGAACCTGTTACGAGCCAATTTTCGGCCAAAAACCAACGAGCTAAGGAGCTCATTCCAATGCCGCCTATACCGATGAAATGAACCACTTTTCTGTTGGCCTGATAGGGGAGACTGACGCCTGAGCGAACTTTAGGTTTTACAAATTTAGACATATTCGGATACAACATACCGGATTCCCGGCGTACCGGGAATGACAGAAAAAAAGAGAGGTAGAAGGAATTAAATATAGATATATACTAGCGGGATCAAAAATTAAAATTCAAAGAAGGGAAGGGATATCAAATAATATGTGTGTCGCAAAAGGTGCATTATGCGACATATGATTAAGATGCGCAAGCCTACTCCCCCTACATCTCCTCCTACATATTACCCATAACCTCCCTTGCCAATTTAGCGAGAGCATCAAAAAGCAAACTTAAGACATTCAATAAAGCCTTCGCGGCCGGCAAAATGTATTGCCATGAATTCTTTAAAGCCTCAAGCACTTTTTGAAATTCCGGAGCTGAGTCCATGACTCTTATTATAGCTCAAACATGAAGAGACGTTAAAAGCGTTAAACGCCGAAATGTGAAAACGGTGAAGACGGATATGAAAACATCACGCTTGGCTCCAGACTGTGCGGACGGGCTAAAAATAATTGTTCGGGTCCATGGTGGTACCGACAGGGACAACTCCGGCACCCGCGAAACCTTTAAGCTCCATCGTTTGGTAAACTCCGAAGTGTAAGTGAGGACCGGTAGCGTAACCGGTGTTTCCCGAATAGCCGATTATCTCTCCTTGCGTGACAGACTGGCCCACGGAAACCGATTGTTGCGACAGGTGGGCGTAAAGGGTAAAGAAATTGTCATCATGCTTTATGACGATGTATTTGCCGTATTGATAATTACCATTATTGCCAACGGCTAATATTCTTCCCGAGGCCGCGGCGATGATGGGCGTGCCGATAGGCATTCCATAATCGTTTCCGTTGTGAAAGCCGGTCTTATAAGCCGTTTTGGCGAAATCCGTGGCGCCGTACCGCTGGGTCATAATCCGTGAGCCGGTGAAAGGATTTTTAAGGTATCCCCTGCCCGGCGCCAAGGCGGCGTTGAAGTTCTTTCTAAGAACCGCTTCCAATCCTTCAATTTCCTCATTGATACTTTCTTGTTTCTTTTCCAGTTCGGAAAGCTGGCGTTGAAAAGCCGATTCCTGATTCTTCGTTTCTTTGAGAAGAGTTTCTTTATACGATTTCTGGTCTTGCACTATCACTTTGCGGTTTTTGAGATTAAGCTGTTCGTTCACCAAACCGGTTTTCTTGGAATCAGTATCTTTGATGTTTTCATCAAGAGCGGACGACAAGTTTCTAAGCAAAACGATTTCGTTCCCTAGGGATGCCTGAAGTTCGTCAAGGTTTGAGAGTTCCGTAACGCTGTCGGCAAGACTCTTACTTGAAAGAAAAGTTTCCAGAACGCCGACTTTTTCACGCTGGTTTATTTCCCTGATGATCGTCGAAATACTCGCTTTCTTTTCGGATATCATTCTTTCCGTATCGGAGAGCTGAATGCCCAGATTCTCAAGCTCAAGAGTGAGCTTGTCTATATTTATTTCACTCCCTTTGATGTTCAGTTCAAGATTCTTGATGGTATATTCGGTGCTTTGGATTTCGCGTGAAAGCGATTTGCTCTGGGAACTTACGTTGTCAAGTTTGCCTTGAGTATCGTTGATCTGGCTTTGAACGTTTTCCAGTTCTTTGCTTTTCGCATCAATGCGCGCTCTTAAGTCGGCTTCGTTTTCCGCGAAAGCCACCGGAACGCTTCCCAGTAAGAACAATATAAAGACCAGAACGTTAAGAGAACGCTTCATGACGTTTTATTCGGAAATTTTTTCCAGAGCTTTATTAATTCGGGAAATGCTTTCTTCTTTACCCAAGCCTTCCATTATTTCAAAAGGTCCCGGAGATTCTTTAGACCCAGAAAGAGCGACTCTTAACGGCCAGAGATACTCCCCTTTCTTTCCTTCGGGAATTATGGCGAAAATGGATGCTTCCAAATTTTCTTCGGCGAATTTACCGGTTTCCGAAATTACCGAGAGCAATTTTTCCAAATTTTCTTTGATATTCCCCTTTTCGCCTTTCCAATAAAGTAAGTCGGTCGGATAATCCGGAGATTCAAAGAAAAACCGTACAGCATCTTCTAAGTCAGATAATTTTTCTAGCCGGGTTTTGACGGCATTCATAATACTCGGAGTAAGCCGCCAGTCTTTGGGGATGAAGTCCTGTCCCCTATTTGTAAGCTCTTCCGCGGGAATAATTTCCGAAATATATTTTTTATTCAGCCAATTCAGTTTTTGAAAATCAAAAACCGCTCCCCCTTTTTGAATTCGGGAAAAATCAAATTCTTTAACCAAATCTTCTTTGGAGAACACCTCTCTGTCGTCTTTCGGATGCCACGAAAGAAGCGCCAAAAAATTAATAATCGCTTCGGACAAATATCCCTTGTCAAAAAATTCAACAAGAGCCGTGTCTCCTCCTCTTTTGGACATCTTGCTTCGATCAGGATTCAAGATAAGCGGCAAATGTCCAAAAACCGGTTCTTTCGCGCCTAAAGCTTCAAAGAGAGCGATTTGCTTCGGAGTATTCGCCAAATGATCTTCGCCGCGAATAACGTGAGTGATTTCCATTTCTATGTCATCAACGACGACAGAAAAATTGTAAAGAGGTTCTTCAAGAGATTTAGCGACAACCACATCGCCGATAAGCGAAGCGTCGTAGCTCACTTCTCCCCGAATCATATCTTTAAAAGATATTTTTTTGTGAGGCATTCGGAATCGCCAGACGTAAGGTTCACCCGAAGCGATTCTTTTGTCCGATTCTTCTTTGGAAATCACGGCGCACTTACCCGAATAAACGAAAGGTTTCTTTTCTTTTTCAGCTTTGATTCGCTCCGCGTCAAGTTCACTTTCGGAACAAAAGCAAGGGTAGACTTTATCTTTTTTAATCAGGTTTTCCAGACGCTCTTTGTAAAGATTCGTTCGTTCGCTTTGTCTGTAAAATTCGTCCCAGTCAAGACCAAGCTTTTTTAAGCCTTCCACGATACTTTCTTCGTATTCTTTTTTGGAACGCTCCTTGTCCGTGTCTTCAATCCGCAGAATGAATTTGCCGCCGTTTTGACGAGCGAAAAGCCATACAAAAAGACCGGCGCGAGCCGTGCCGATATGCATCATTCCCGTGGGAGATGGAGCCAATCTGACTTTAACCACGAGCTAATTCTACCAGTTTTTCGGCAATTTTCCGAGCCGCATCCGGTTTTGCGAATTCTTTTGCCGAAGCGGCCATTGATTCCAAAAGGGAGGTTTTGGAAATCAGTTCTCCCAAGACTCGCAAAAATATAGACGGATTTAATTCCTCTTCCCTTAAAACTATGCAGGCTTTGGCGCGTTCGTAAGCGAGCGCGTTTTTAAGCTGATGGTTTTGAGCCGCTTCGGGAAGAGGAATCAAAATTGACGGCTTGCCAAGCGCGGCAAATTCAAAGATGGATGATCCGGCGCGAGAAATGAAAATGTCGGCGGCGGCGAAAACTTCTTTAATATCGCGGTCAATGAAATCGGTCATTCGATAACCCGATGAATTCATTTCTTCGGGAGAATCAAAAAGATTGCCGATCGCTCCACTTACTTCGGCAAACGATTTCGCTCCGGTCTGGTGAAATATCTGGAGGCCCATTCCAAGCATTTCGGAGACGGACGAAACTACGAGATCATTCATTCTCTGCGAACCTTGAGAGCCGCCGATAACAACCGCTAAAAGTTTTTCCGGGTTAAATCCCAAAGAAAGTTTGGCGGCACGTTTATCCGGCAGATTTTCAAAAACGATCGGACGCAAAGGATTTCCGACCACCTCGCTTTTTTTTCGGTCTTTGTCGCGAAGATCGTCCTTTGCGTCTTCAAACGCCAAAAATATTTTTCTTGCGAAACGAGCCGAAATTCGGGTCGTGATACTCGGAACGGAATCCGATTCGTGAATCACAACCGGAAGAGAAAAAATCCGACCGGCGATAATCGGCGCTAAACTTCCAGGACCTCCTTTCCCGAAAATCACATCAGGCTTCTCTTTAAAAACAAGCATCATGGATTGCACCAAACTCAAAATAAATTTCGGCGCTTCCAAAAAATTTTCAACCGAAAAATATCTTCGCAGTTTGCTCGGAATGATTTTTCTTATTGTAATTCCCAATTCTTCAAATTTATCCGCATAATCTCCCGGATTACCGACATAAACCAGTCGCAGGATTAGTCCTTTCTTATCCGCGATATTTTTTGCCTCCGAGCACACCGCGAGAAGCGGATTGATATGACCGGCCGTGCCGCCGCCCGCAAGCATAATTTTTATTTCTTTCTTTTCTCTATCCATGTCGCAAAGCGTTAACCATAAGTCCCGCCATAGCCATAAAAGTAACAAGAGCGGTACCTCCGTAACTTACAAAGGGCAGAGGCACTCCGGTTAAGGGAATGAACCCCGAAACGGAAGCTATGTGGGTAAAAGCTTGAAGGCCGATTATGGAAGAAAAGCCGATAAGTATCAACTTCCCGAAGTCGGAGTGGGCCCGCGCAGAACCCGAAAGGCCGGTAAAAACCAGAAGGAAATAAAGGGCGATAAAGAACATTGATCCCACAAAACCGAATTCTTCGGCGACCACGGCAAAAATGGAATCCCCGATCGGCTCCGGCAGAGAATTCTTGAGAGTGGAATTTCCGTAACCGACTCCCGTAAGACCGCCAGAACCGACCGTAATGAGAGATTGGTTCAGATGATAATTCGTGCCGCGAACATCCGTGTCGGGACTTAAGAAAGACAAAATTCTTGATTTTCTGTAAGGCGTAAAAGTGATAACGAGCGTAAGTATCAAAATGCCCACAAGTCCCATAATGGCGATAAAAGACAGTTTCGTGCCGCTCATAAAGTAAACGATCAGGGTAGAAATCATAATGATTATCAAAATGCTCGTTGAAGGCTGCGCTAAAAGCAATCCGCCGATAACGGCGCAGATTATCATAAAAGGCAGAAGCCCTTCCGACAGATCTTTTTTGCGGTCTCTTCCTTTGGAGGTCAGCCAGGCGGAGATATAAACGATAAAAGTGAATTTGAGCAGTTCCGAAGGCTGGATCTGAAAACCGAAAATATCAAGCCATCTCGCGGAAGTGCCGAACTCGCTGCCCAAGGGCGTGAAGACAAGGATTAATCCGGCGATATTGATGAGCAACAGAACGAAAGAAATCTTTTTGAGGAATTTAAGCGGAACGAACATGGCGGCGAGAAAAGCAACGAGCCCAATGCCCAATCCGAAAATAAACTGATGCTTCAGATAGTAATACGCGTCTCCGAATTTTATTTCGCCCAAAGAGGACGAAGCGCTCGCAAGAATCGCCATACCCAATACAATCAGGGCGGCGGAGATGACTATTATGATAACGTCGGCGTTTTTTTTAATGACGTGCATAGTATTCAGATATTAACTATTTCACCGGAATGGACGTTATTGAAAGAGCCCTCTTCAAAAGCGATTTCGCCGTTTACAATCGTGATTTCCGGTCGGTTGTTTTTAACAATGGTGATATCGGCGGCATATCCTTCCTTGATAACGCCTCTTTTTCTAAAACCCAAAATACGCGCGGGGGCGGAAAGCTTTTTGCCCACGAGTTCAGGCCGAATTCCCAGCCGGTCGGAGAGCCGGATAAATTCGGCAAAGGGATCGGAAAGTTCCCTGTGTTTTATGGATATTTTTGACATCGGACTCCAGCCGGAGCTGCCGATAATGCTTCTTCCGTGAGAAGCGATCTTTTCTATCAGTTCTCTATCAGCCATACGCGTTAAAAATTCCGTATCCGCGCCGCACATCGAAACGATGCGGACAAAGGCTTCTTCAGGGACTATTCCCCTATTTGCCGCAAATTCGGCGACCGATTTTCCCAGGAGAAACTTCATTTCTTTTCGCGGCGCAGAAAAGATAAACGTCTCCTGCGGATCGAAGGCTCGGGTTCTTTTAGAAAGAAAACCGAAAAACCTTTTTTTCTTCAAAGCGTCAATAAGCCCAACAGATTTTTCTCTGTTAACGGATTTCGGGAGAATATCTGCGGCCTTGAAGCGATGGTAGGGATAAGGCGAAAAAGAGAAAGCAAATTCCGCTTTGGGAGATTTTCTCTCAATGGCGTTAACGATTTTTTCAAAAGCGGAGGCGGAAGAGAGCGAACCGTTCAAGTTTCCGATGATGACTTTAATGCCGGATTCAGCGAAGGGCGCGTAAGATTTATCTTCGGCGGAAAGAGGAATGAAAGCCGTTTTGTTTTCCTTGAGAAGAATATTTTTCAGGGTATTCAATTCTTCTTCAGAAGCGTCAAATTCGGCAAATCCCCTGTCGCCCACCGATACGCCGACCGAATTATCGGCAAATTCTTGTCCTAGGATGTGAGACAAGACGCCAATTTCTTTTACGCCCAGATTTCTCGGCTTTGGCGTAAGAGAACGCCTTAAAGTTTCATAGCCTAAAAAACTCGTGAAATTGACGCCCGGATGAAGCGTTTGCACCGAATTCAGATATTCACCCATTCCCCGCCAGCCGGCATTTGAGGAAGAAACGTCTCCTGCATACATAGCGGGGGCTAAAGACTTGCCTTCGGCGCCGCAAACTATAGTGGTAACTCCCTGTCTTAAAAAATCCGCCTGATCGGGTTCGCTCAAAAGCGACAAACGATGATCGGAGACGGATGAAATATCTATAAACCCCGGGAAAATCAAGCTTCCGGTTGCCGAAATGATGCGATTGGCTTTGTATGCCGGAAAATCTCCCAAAGCAGCGATGCGGCGGCCGATAATGAGCACGTCGCTTTTTTTCGGCGCGCCACCCAAACCGTCAATAACTTCGCCACCTTTGATAAGGAGAGACATTGCTCCATTATAACTCAAATCTTAAAACTCAAATGTCAAAACCGAAGCATATAAACCCTAAAACTGTGGAAAAGTTAAATTATCCTATCTAGAAAGAACAGGATGAGGCCGGCGCCGGCGGTAACTCCGGAAATAATCCAAAAACGCATAGTGATTTGGGATTCAGGCATGCCTTTCGCTTCAAAGTGATGATGAATCGGCGTAGAGAGGAAAAGTTTCTTTTTAAATATCTTCTTGTAAATCATTTGGATGATAACGGAGAGGGATTCAATGACCATGACGAGAGCGAAGAAAGGAAGAAGGATGACCGTGTTCGTGAGCAAAGCGATTACGCCCATGGTAATCCCCAAAGCCATTGAACCGGTATCGCCCATGAAAAATTTGGTCGGATAGACGTTGTTCCAAAGAAAAGCGATCATGGCTCCGATCATGGCTCCCGTAAAAGCCGCAAGATCGTATCGGCCGAGAACGAAGGCTATCACGGCGAGCGCTCCAAAAGCGAAAATTGATACTCCTCCCAGAAGCCCGTCCAGACCATCCGTTTCGTTTGCGGAAAAAGCGCTCGCGGCAATGATGAAAATAAAAATGGGAATATACCAAAGCCCGATATCGACGGCACCGAAGAAAGGGATATTCAACACGTGCCAATCCAAGTGGGTCGGCGAATAAAACCACCAAGCGCCAAAGGCCCCCAAAGCCGCATAAAGAAGAAGTTTGTGTTTTACGGAGAGTCCTCCTCCTTTGGGTCCGATCCTAAAAACGCCAAGCAAATCGTCCGCCAGTCCCACAAGAGCGGCGATAATCATCGCGGCAAGGGGTAAATAAGTTTCCGCCCGATCTATAAAATTAAGGTTTTCGTATATGCCGCCAAGGATTTTACTTGCAAGAAACATTAAGACGGCAGTCGCAAGAACGGTTCCCCAGATAATCACTCCTCCCATGGTCGGAGTTCCTTCTTTTTTGGCATGAAGAGCGGACATAACCGGAGCGGAAGAAGCGTCTCTTATCTGTTTTTTAAGACCGAATCGGCGCAATAATTTCAAAATCAGCGGCGTAACCGCAATGGCTATGGCAAAAGCCGTCATCGTGACGGCAAGAACTTTAATCGCCTGAGTCAGTATCATCGTTTAAGAACCGAATTATTTTTTCGGCCTCCGTAATTCTATCATCCGCTCCGAGAATGATAACGGCATAAGGTTTTCCTTTGACCGAAAAGACGGCAATGAGATTTTCGTTGGCGTCTTCGGTAAAGCCGGTTTTACCTCCCAGAAAATCGTTTCTCGCGGCAAGAGAATTAATATTCGTCAGACGAACGCTTTTATTGGAATTGAGCTCTTTGATAATGGTGGTTTTTCTGGAAGAAACGGAGAAAAGTTCCGGGTGAGCGCTCCAGGCATATTCCACGAGCAAGCTAAGATCGTTCGCGGTTCCCTGATTCAGCATGGAAAGCCCGGTGGTCTCCACAAAATGAGTGGCGTTCATTCCGAGCTCCGCGGCTTTCCTATTCATAGCTTCCACGAATTGACCGGCCGGCATATTTTCGGACAATGCCACGGCCGCATCGTTTGAAGAGACGACCATCATCGCGTAAATAAGGTCTTCAACCGAATATTTCTCCCCTTCCATAAATCCGCCGGAAACACCTTCGGTCGCAATGGCAGTTCCTGAAAAAACTATTTTTTGATTTAAATCCATTTTCTCCAAAGCCACGATGGAGCTCATTAATTTGGAAAGAGAGGCAAGAGGCCATTTTTCCGTTTTACGGAGAGAAAAGATTTCTTCTCCGGAAGACAGATCGGTGACCATGCCCGCCTGCATGGACAAATTTTCGGGCGTTTTCGGTTCTTTTTTGCCGGGAAGTTCTCCCGCTCCCGGAAGAGAGGGATTTTCAGCGGAAGGAATTGAAGAAACAATATTTGCCATTGTGTTCGTGTTTTTACCGTCGGAAGAAAAAGCCGCTAACCCTAATTTAGCGCCTAAACCGACGAGAAGAAAGACGGCTCCAAAAATTACGGCTTTAACGGTATTACTCATTTTCTATTTCTTCTTTTAATTTCTGGTATTTATCAAACTCAGGTAGTTCGTTCTTATCCGAGATTCCCAAATGTCTTATGAGATCCGCGGTCGGCCGGTAAAGATAAGCATTTGTTTTTTTGGGATGAGGAATTCGTTCGATCAGTCCGCGGATCAATAGATTCCGCAAAGTGAAACTTGAATTCACTCCTCTTATATATTCTAGCGAAGATTTGGAAATAGGGCTAAGGTAACTTATAAGCGATAACGTTTCAAGAGCGGCCGGAGTCAGACTCTCGTGGATTTCCGTTTTCACGAGTTCTTCCAGAATAGGAGATAATTCGGGTTTGGTCGCAAGTTGTATGCCCGAATCGTGCGAGACAAGATGAATGCCGCTTTTTTCGGAAGCGTATTTTTGTTTTAAAGATTCTACAGCCTCTGAAACTTTTTCTTCTTTTTCATGGACGATGCTCGCGAGTTTTTTAAGACTAACGGGATCTTCTATCGCGAAAAGCACCGCTTCAATTTTTTGTTCCGTGTTATCCATTGGGCGTTATCGTTATTTCCGAGAAGGGACTGTCTTGGCTGATGCTCACCTTATTATCTTTTAAGAGATGCAAAAGCGCCAAAAATAAAACAATCACTTCGTTTTTATTTCTGTTTTCGGCGACACTGCCGAATTTGGAAACGCTTTTGCCGATCCTCGTAATGAGTTCCGAGACATAAGCTTCAAAATTAAGAGGTTCGTAGTCCTCGTATTGAGTTTTCAGAGCCGTAATGGAAGAGCGCATCGCGGCGATTGAGGCAAGAAGAGAAGGCAAGCTGATTTCCGAAGATGGAATGAAAACGGGGTTTTGTTCCAAAGGAGTCGGGTCTTTTGCAAAAGATATCCGATTTTTTTTCCAAAGACTCAAAAAGTTTTCCTCGGCATCCTTCAGCGATTTATAAATTATGAGCCGCCTTTCAAGGTCTTTTATCCCTTCCTCTTCTTCGGGAGTGAGCTCAAAATCGGGAATCAACGTTCTTGATTTAATGAGAATCAGTTTGGCGGCTACGGCAATGAAATCCGCGAGAAGACGAGGCTCGTCATTTTCCACGATCTTAAGATAATCCAAAAAATCGCCGGTAATTTTCGCCAGGTTTATTTCGGTTATCTCGTATTTTTTATCTTCTATGAATTCAAGAAGCTTTTGAATGGGTCCCTTAAATCCGGTTGTTTCAATTTCGTAGGCCATTTTAATAATTGGTTTTGAGCCAGTTTAAAATTTTAACGGTATCCGAATGGACGTCTTCCGACCCCAAAACGATAATCGCTACCGGACGTTCTTCGCCGGACAAATCAAGATTAAAAACGCTAAGGAACGTTTCTTTGGCGGCCGAAGTCTTCCCTATTTTCCCGCCGAAGAAAGAAGGATCGTCCCCGAAAAGGTTGAAATTTGAAAGGTTGCTGAAGGAAGGCCTTCCGTAGACGGAATCTTTGAGGTCGCCCGAAGATATTTTCAAAATGAAGTTGCGGTTGTTATACAAATATTTTGCGAGATTAAAGAGTTCTACGGCGTTGCTTTTGTTTCCTTCGCTTGATCCCGAAGGGTCCGTGAAGGCGGTTTTATCCATTCCGATAGCTTTCGCTTTTTTGTTCATAAGCGATATGAACCGGTCTCGTCCCAGGTGATCTGCAAATGTTTCAGCCGCTTCGTTTGACGACTCTAAAAGAAGGGGGAACAAGAGATCATAAGCAGTAACGCTCATGCCGGCCGTTAAACGCGGCGTAGAAGTTTTGACTAACGCTTCTTCGGGAACAACCACGTTCGCTTCAAGATTGATGTATTCTCCGGCAATCAAGGCGGTCATAATTTTCGTGATAGAGGCGATCGGAAGAATGTCCCCCGAATCTTTTTCAAGCAGGACGTGATTGTTTTTTAAGTCAGCTACCAGGAAAGAATTGGTAGTCAGGTCGGAGGGACCGAGACTGTAAACAAAATCATCGGCGTAGAAATCGCGTTCAAAAACGATGACGGGCATTCCGATATGCGCAAGGCGAAATATGTTTTCGGCAGATTCATCGGAAAGCCTGATGCAACCGCCCGAGAAGCTGGATTCAACCGGCCGTCCATCGGGATAATAGGGCCAGCCGTGAATGAAGAAATTTCCTTGAAAGGACATGCTCCAAGGCTGGTACACTCTCCCGAAAGAAGAGAAATGATTTTTCTCCATGGTTTCAATTTTGTATATGCCGGCCGGCGTTTCCCACCAGGAGCCTTCTTTTCCTTTGGTCAAGATGGGCGCTTCGTATTCCAAGTTACCTTTGAGGTAAACGCGAATAGTCATGTCCGATAAATTGGCTTCAATAAAGTCCGCTTCGTTTTTAACGAAAGATTCTTTAACGTCCGTAAAAAAATCGGGGTTGGCCAGAGCGGGCAGTGCGCCGAATTCAAGTTCTTCCGGATTGGGAGAAGTGTTGCCGACAAAAAGAGAATAATTAACGTTCTCCCGAAAAACGGACATAAAAACGGAAAATCCGACAACCAAAAAAGCGAGCAAAGTCAAAACTATGCTTAGAGGAATTTTAGCGTTTAAAATATCTTTTATCTTTCTAACGGCAACCATCATTTAGATACCCTTAAATCCTTCTTTTTGATCGTAATTGTTTTTGGGATCCCACATCATCCAGCCGGCATCGGAAGTGTCCTCCACGGCTTTGATCTGGGCTCTTACCTGATCTTCTCCGTATTCATATCCCAAATTGAAATCCTGAAGCCACGGACGAAGTTTTGTTTCCGGAAGTTCCCCTTCCGGCACGAGCGCTTGGATTCTTTTTTCCGCCGATTCGCCGGAATATTTTACCACTTCGTAAGGAAAAGCGGCAGGGTTTTTATAACCGATAAAGCCGGAAGCGAAGTGCGAAGGATAAACCATGGGACAAATGAAATCAAAATTACCGTAAGCATCCTCAAGATATTGGCCGATACCCATATCATCCGAAGCACTCGTTACAAGACCGAACAAGTCGGCCGAAATAACTTCTCCCTTAAGCGCCTCCCTAAGATAGACAAAGAAATCTTTAATCGCTTCTCTTTTGGTTTTAATTCCGTTGTAAAAAGGAAAAGACATTTCGGAGAGAGCTCCGTCCGAAGGAAAACGCACGTAATCAAAATTCACTTCGTCAAAGCCTTTGGCAAAAGCGTTTTTGGCGATCGCAATGTTATAATCCCAAACTTCTTTTGAGGACGGATCCATCCAGGCAAGTTTTTTGTTATCTACCCAAATTTCTCCCGTTTTGGAATCTTTAACGGCGAGATCCGGTCGCGCAATCGCGAGCACGGGATCTTGAAAAACGACTACCCTCGCTATCACGTACACGTTTTCGGCATGCAGTTTCGCGATAAGGGCGTCAACGTCTTTTATTTTCGGACTTTCGGTTTTATATTTCGCGATTTCGGGATCATTTGTTCTGTAAGCGATATAGCCGGAGAAGTCCTTAATATCTATGACTATCGCGTTGATTCCGGTTTCTTTGATGACTCGCAAAAGATAATCCACTTTGGAAGCTGATCCGGCAGACCAAGCAGTGGCGTAAATGGCTTTCACTTTTTCCGGCGGAATGGCGAGTTTTTCAGCCGACAGCGTAATTTCTCCGGCGCTTTCGCTTTCTACAGGCAGTACGGGATTTTCTTCTTCGGAAGAAACCGTTACCCCTGAAAAATCTTCCGTCCCGATAACGGGGTTTTTCAATTTTTCGCCAAAAATCAAAAAAGCGGCAACCGCCGCTACAGTGATAAAAAAGATGAAGAAGACGGCTTTTTTCACCATAAAAGCGCCTTTATTTTACATTCATTTGACTTATAATGAAAGCATAAAATGGCTTTCGCGATGTATCGGCGGTATCGCCCCACAAAGATATCGGAGGTTGCGGGGCAAGACTCCGTCTCCGAGGTAATAAAAAACGCCGCTAAAACGGGAAGACTTGCGCATGCTTATCTTTTTTACGGACCGAGAGGCACCGGAAAAACATCAGTCGCGCGAATACTCGCGAAGTTGGCAAATTGCGAAAAGAGAAAAAACGATCCGGCGTTCAGAAAAGAAGGAGAGCCGTGCAACGAGTGCCCGCGCTGCCGAGAAATAGATGAAGGAAGATCGCTTGACGTCATAGAAATTGACGCCGCCTCTAACAGAGGGATAGACGAAATAAGAGAATTGAAAGAAGGAGCGAGATTGACGCCCGCGTATTCCGAAAGAAAAGTATTCATCATTGACGAAGCTCATCAGTTAACCAAAGAAGCGTTCAACGCTCTTCTAAAAATCCTTGAAGAGCCGCCGGCGCACGTAATGTTTATTTTGGCGACGACCGAATATGACAAATTGCCCGCAACGATCGTTTCAAGAACCCAGCGTTTTTCTTTCAAAAGAGCCTCTATCGGGAAGATAATGGAAAAACTCAAAACCATTTCCAAGGCGGAAGGAGTGAAAATAAGCGATGATGCGCTTGAGGTTATCGCTTCGGCCGCGGAAGGAAGTTTCAGGGACGCGGAATCGCTTTTTGAACAAGTAGTGGCAATGGAAGACGAGAACATCACTCTTTCCGAAGTGGAGCGGATTTTGGGAAAAGCCGGTTCGCAGAAAACCGAATTACTCGCGGAAAAAATCGTGAACAAAGATTTACCTGGCGCTTTGGAAACGCTTGCGCGCATAAACGAGGAAGGATACAACCTTTCGCAACTCACGAAAGATTTGATCCATTACTTAAGAAGAGTCTTAGTTGTTTCTTACAGTCCCAGAATGGCGGACTTATTTAAAGATGAAGTCACTTCGGAGACGGCAAAAAAAATAACGCAAAGCGCCGAAGAGTGCGACAGAGAAAAATTGATCGTCGCGTTAAGGGCGTTGATTGAGGCGTACGGAGAAATAAAATACTCCCCTTTCGCCATTATTCCATTGGAAGTGGCGATAGTGGAAAGCCTTAAGTAAGTTCAAAATTTCTAATTTTCAATTTCTAAACTTTCTCGCATCTTCTACTCGCTCGTAGCCATCAAAATAAACTTTATCTTCCGATAAAACTTTAACCACTTTATAACGCCCTTTTGTCCAGACTTCGCCGTTACGAAGGAAGTGAGCGCTCTCCAAAATAATCACGCTCGCTTTCGGTTTGGATAAAACTCCCCCGCCTTTAGTTTCGCGAAGCGGGATTTCGCCCAAAAGCCAATAATGTTTCTGCCCGTTTTTAAGAAACGGATATTCTTTTCCTTCTTCCAGAGCTTCGGGGAGGCATTCGCTTTCTTCTCTCCTTCCCTCTTTGAGTTCCTTGATATTTCGGAGCGCAAGATCGGGACAATATTCGGCAATAATGGCCATGACGGGTTAATTTTGCCATATGAAGGGACATATGTTAATCTCCCTCTAGTTTTTTGAAAGGAGATATGCGTCATGTTCCAGGTCATAATTCTCGCGAGTCCTCAATTTGTTGAGGCGTTATCGACCGATAGGTACAAGAACTGGAAAGAGACTCTTATCGGATTTATAACGTTTGCATGGCCGGCCGCAAAGGAAAGCACCATTCACCTTATAGTGATAAAGGCGGAATTCATTGAGGGATTAGATTTCCATATTGAGGTCTGCTACACTCCTGGACAATGGAAGTATGGGCGAAAGAAGTTCAATCCCGGCGAAGGAGATAGAGATCATTTGTACAGAGTTTTGTATGAAAACCTGGACAATGTATTGCCGGGATTCAAATACTCTATCTGTCTCGTACCCAATGACAATGTTGTCTTTGGAACTCACGGGATTATTAAGACCGCCGAATAAGGCGGTTTTTTTTCTTGAAAAAAAGGAAAGCAGCTCGTAAAATTCCATTAGATTGTCAGGTCGTCTAATGGTAGGACAGCGGCCTTTGAAGCCGTGAATCATGGTTCGAATCCATGCCTGACAGCCAACTTGTAAAATACAATACATGAACAAAATAACACTTCACAATCAATGGATTGTTAAAGCTCCTATAAACGATGTATTTAGAATAGTAACCGACTTCGAAAAATTCCCGGAGTATTTTCCAAGGGTGGCTGAATCAATACGGATTAATAAACGGGAGGGAAATTATTTAGAAATGGAAGCAACATTAAGATCGTTCGGTAAAAGATTTAAGGTAAAGATGAAGACTCAAATTCTTCCAGGTAAAGGCTTTATTTCGGACAATGACAGTTATCAGTTTGGGACTTCTGGACATGAAGAGTTGTTGCTTTCTGAACACCCTAAAGGAACTTTGATTGACTATACCTATCAAGTCACCATTCATAAAAAATGGCTAGGTATAATCGCTGTACCTCTATTACGCTGGTATTCGATGAAAGCCTGGGAAAAAGCAGTTATTGATCAGCTTAAAAAGATTCTTGAGAAATAATGGTTCTAACATTGTCCAAGGCTTCCAGCATATGCCAGAATCCTGTCCGATATGAAAAGAAAAGAGCCTCCGCAAATTTGCGGAGGCTCAAAAGTCAAAAGGAACAAATTTTTAAGGATTAGGCACCTTGTCGAACTTTCGTGCTGTGGACACGCCAACCGTGTCGCTACATTTGTCGAGCCACAAAGCACTGATAGATATGCCTTCCTCGCCAGAATAGCCTATGCTGACTCGACCACCGAGCCCCGGGTCGACGTCTCTACATCGAACACGGACGTATTCGAAGAGTCGCTCGCCAGTTGTGAGATAGTGGCCGATGATCATGTAAGTCATCGCGCGAGTAGTCGGTGTTTCTTCATTTTTTGCAAGAAGCGCCTGCTGTCCAAACCAATCTCTATAAGTTGAGCCATCCACGGGAGTTTTTCGGATAAGGCACCAGCTTGCGTCGCCTCTTTCATTTGCGAATGCTTGCCCATTAATCCAGGCATCCGCGTGATCTTCGAAAAGTTCATGTTCTACCCTGCCGCGGATATCGAGGATTGAAAGCGGAAAAACTGAAACGAGAACGTGCGTCTTTCTGCATTCTTTGAGCGTGTCTTCGGTGAACGGAACTTCAGCAAGAACGTCGAGCTGCTCTTTCGTAGGTCTGACTCCGAATTGAGCGATTGATTCCTCGATGCCAAACATGTTGCTTCCCATGATCTCACGGGCCTGCCTTTGAGATGTGGTAGCTTCGAATCCGCAATTTTGGATCAATCTTACCACTATCTTTGTCGCAAGCTCGTTGTTCTTGGATTCAATGACTCTCTGGGCAAGATTATTCGTGAGCCCTGCTTTCTCCAGCTTAAGGAGAAGTTCGTGTTCGACGTGCACCGAAATGATGCGTCCTCTCTTTTGGCCTACCATGGGTTCCATAGCACACCTCCTTGTTTTTGTTTGCCGGAAATCTATCCAGCTGGATCTATTATAAAACGAGCATTCAAAAACCAATTTGGCAGTTCTAAACACTCGTATAATATGACCAATCCCGAAATCCTATTTATTAAAGAACGCCTCCTTTTTAACAGAAACGCATTGTTCTTTCAATAGATTTACCATTTCATCCTACTTCCCCGTTGAGAAGAGCAAAAGAGTTACATCGCAAGGGCACTCGGACGGCGCGTTTTCGGGATTATTTTGATAATCAATACGAAAACGAGTGAGAATAATTTCTCCATCTTTGCGATAACCGGCTTGGCCGCCAATATGCCCGCCAGCGTCTAAATCAAGCGCTTCGCTCCAACCAAGAGCTTTTAATTTTCCGTCGTAATATCCGCTGAAGGGCGTAATAATGCTTGCGGGATTCATACCGACTGATATCGGATCGGTAAAAATACTTGTGCCGGTGTAAGATGAATCGCCGATTAAGAAACTTTCCGTAGTGGTCGTACTCCAAGTTGCACCCGTGTAGAGCGGATAAAGGTCTGCCGAAAGCACCGGATGAGAAATAGTGAACAACGCGCTTTCCGCGAATATGTCGTCGGTGACAGGAATTGATCCATAGGAATGAACTTCAAGTACATAATTGCCATCTGGGTACATCGGCGAAATTTCCCATTCAACCGAACCCGTATTAGGTAAATCAAAAAAGACGATAGGATCAAATTCTTGACCTTCCGTCTTTAGCGGCGGAGGCGGTATACGGCGAATGATTACCGAAATTTTGTTGTCTTTGGAAATTCCGCGGGTTTTCCAAGAAATAACGTGTTTTTCGCCACTTTGCCACGTTTCACCGCCGGCAGGCGAAGTAACGACAACTGTCGACGTATTTGGCTGCCTGAAATACCAAAAACACCAAGCGGCTGCGCCAATAACAAGAATCACTAAAAGCCAGGGCAAATATTTCTTCATTGTTCTAAGTATACCTTCTTATTAAAAAGCCGCGAAGGATAATCGCGGCTTTACAAAGTTTTTATTAACGCAATTTTCTCGGAAAGCGGCTTAACAGGCCGGTCCGACGTGTCACGGAGACTCTCTCCGGTGATGCCTTGCAGAAAACGGGCAAGCTTTAGCTCCTTTCCTCGTCAGACGGCGAAGAGAAGTGCCTTGTCCTTAGGAACCTTCTTGAAGACGACCTTCCCTATAAGTCTTCTCTGGTTGTCTCCGAGATGCGCTTCGGCAAAGAATCTCCTGCCCCGTAACACTCTCGGGAGCCAGAATCTGTCCGCCGGCGCCATGTCAAGAAGAGGCAAAGAGTTTCTCCAAAACCACGTGGGATTTATCATCTCTTCCGAAGGTTCCGGCATTCCGTTCCATCCGCGAAGAATGAAAACGTGCACCCGCCAAACAGATTCGCTTCCGTCAAGAGCGACATTGATGAAGTCAATAATCGCCACTTTGCGCAAGCGAGCTTCGGAAGTCGTAATCTTCCCTTCTTCGTACGGTTCTCTCACCGCCGCTTCTAAAGGCGTTTCGCCTTTTTTGATCCGGCCGCCGTATCCGTTCCAGAAACCTTGAGCAATGCGCCTCATCTTCCATGCCATGAGAACTCGGTCTTCGTAGATCGGGAAAACGAGAACTGCCTGAGTAATCTTTCTCTCCAGTTCAGACATGAGCGTTTACCTCCTTTCGCACCAGATTTTTAATTTTCAAAAACCGTACGAACAGACTATACCTTAAAACCGGAAAAGTAAAATGTTATCAACAGTTATCCGCCATATTCAGTTGTTATAATGAGAATAACAAATGAAAAGAAATTCTCTTCCTCCAAAAAGAAAAACTTTTATATTGATGTTCGTTTTGGTCGCCGCGGCAATCGTTTTAGTCACAACGGTCGTGTTCATGACAACGGATATTTACGTGAACAGAGCTTATCTCGCCAAAAAGGATTTTTGCAGCGCTTTTAAGGCGAGACTTACGGGCAATTGCGACATGTTCAATAAATACATTCTGAAAGACACCGAGGGATGGAAATCAAAATGCGCGGCGGAGAAAAGTTTGACAACCGAACCTTTTTACGGATTCAGGATTTTAAACGTTACGGCTAACGGGGAGGACGCTTTCGTTCAAGTGGAACTTAAGAGAGGGGTGAGAAAAGAAACTTATCCCGTAACGTACGAAATGAGGCTCGTGGACGGCGTCTGGAAAATAAACCAGTCCGCCAACAATTAGGATTCTTTTTCTTCGCAGGAAACGGAATTAATCAGCCAGCGATTGTTTTCTGATATGAGTTTGACGCGCGCTTGCAGGGAAGAAGCCGGATTATTCCAGATGACGGTCGCTTTGTCGGCTTTTATTATCGCGGGACTCACCGTGAAGTTCGCCGGAAACGATTCCGAACAAGTAACGGGATTCAGTTCTCCCGAGTAACCGATTAGAGAATCATTGAATTCATCCGTTAAATCCGTCTTAAAGGTATGGAAGCCTTCCGAGAACGGATCTTTTTCTTTTTTCCACTTTACGTAGAAAGAAGAAACGATTTCTTCTGGAGTCAGGTTTTCTTTTTCTTTAATTTTGTCTGACGCGTTTTTCGCGACTATGGAACACCCAACAATCGTGCCGACTCCGAACAAGATGATTATGATAGACAGTCTTTTAATCGTATCCACCGTTAAAGAAATTATAACAAAAAATGCCTCAATAATGAGGCATTTTTTGTGCGGCCGGGTAAGCCGGATTCTGTAATCACCTCTCCAGTTTTACGTCTGTAAAACTGGAGAGGGATGATGGCAATTTATCTAGGTCTAAGATTACTCTTAGACTCAAGCGACTCCCTATGACCCGCTTTTGCTCTTGCGAGCTATAGCGAGGCATAGTACGGTCTTGCATTCCACAAGGATTTAGCCGTTTCACTTCCGTTTTTTGTCCCTATCACGGAATTAAGCCTTCTACGTTGGGATGGGGCTCTCCTCAGCTTTTCAGCTCGATATTTCTATCGGCTCGCTTTTGCGCTTGCGCGCTATAGCGTAGCGAAGACGTCACTGCTCGCACCTCTCTTATCAAATAAATTGGTAAGGACGGCTTTTAACCGCTGTGTTTTTCCCCTCTCCAGTTTTCGTAAAAACTGAGGAGGGAGAAAGTCCAGACTTTCCTCATCTCATTTCTTAATACTGATTCCCGCTTTCGTGGAAATAACAGAGAGAAACAAAACGCTGCCATCCGGGCCGCAATTGTTTATAACATAAAAATGCAACAACGTCAATCAACCTGAATTCCCGCCTGCGCGGGAATGACAGAAAAAGGAAAGAATAAATGTGGTAAAATGGGAAAAATATGAAAAATAAACTGATAATAGCGGGACTGGTCGCTTTAGTGGCAACGGCGTCAACGCTTATCTTTTTTGCCGCTAAGACCGAATCAAGTAAAAAGACCGCCGAACCGGAAGAGATAGTAATCAGCGAAACCGTTCCTTCCGAGGGAATAACGAATGAAGAAACAAATACAAACCAATCAACAAACAAAGTGGAAAATTTTAAACATATCGTAACGCTTGAGACATCTTTGGGAACCATAAAAATAGAAACTTATGACGCTGACGCGCCGAAAACCGTAGAAAACTTTTTGAAGCTCGCGAGCGATGGATTTTATAACGGTGTGATGTTTCATCGCGTCATAGACGGATTCATGATCCAAGGCGGAGATCCGACCGGAACGGGCTTTGGAGGTCCCGGATACACGTTCGCGGACGAACTTAATCCGAAAACGGAGTCATACAAAAACGATTATAAGAAGGGCGTAGTCGCCATGGCGAATTCGGGACCGAATACCAACGGCAGTCAGTTCTTCATAGTGGTTGCCGATTATCCTTTGCCGCATAATTACACGATTTTTGGAAGGGTCATTGAGGGACAAGATGTGGCGGATAAGATTGCGAAAGTAAAAAGAGATTCAGCCGATAAACCGTTAGAAGACGTAGTGATCAGAAAAGCAACCGTAACGGAAAAATGAGCAAAAGAAAAACCCGCATCAATAAGATACGGGTTTTAAGGAAAGGAGTGGGGCAAAAATGTTTTAAGCTTCAATCTTCGTTATAGCATAGATAAACCGATTTGTCAATAGCAGGCTTTATTTCCAGGGGAGCTTTAAAGGATTTGAGGCATCAATCACAAAGCTAGCGGCCGCTTTATGCCCTCCTCCGCCGTATTTAAGGGCGATTCGCGATACGTCCACTTTGCCGTTTGAACGCAAAGAAACTTTGAGCTTATCCCCTTTTTTACACCAAACGATACCGATGCCTTTGGCTTTAGTTGCGAGAACGTGCCCGATCTCTGAAACAAATACAGGAGAATTCACGGCAAGACATTTTCGGCCGGCAAATTTGACCCATTCGGCCGTAGAAGAAAGAGTTTCTATGTTCTGTTTGGAAAAGCTAAGAATGGAAGAGCCTTTATTAAAGAATTCTTTTCTTTTGTCCGGATTTTCAAAATCTTTTATTAGTTTGTCCCAAGTCTTGAGGTCAAAAGGTAAAGTATCCAAATAAGCCAGATATTCTCTCGTACCTTTGAGAGCAAACTTCCAGGTGTCGTTATCCTGAATGTGAAGCAATAGTTTTGGAGCGCTCTTTTTGGGGAAGAAATATTTCCAGGCAAGAATGGCGCCGGAATTAGTTTCTCCAAAAACGTATTCCGTTGAGACCTTAACCGCCTCGCGCTGGCTCACGTGATGATCCAAAACGACAACTTTTGCGGCTGATTTTAAAACCGATTTCATTTTATCCTCGGAATAACAATAATCAACCATATACACTTCTCTGCCTTTTAAATCTTTAGGGGGCGAAGAAGGATGCGCGGCGGCGAGATATTCGGCTTTGGCGCCGAATTTTTTGCGGGCTGCCCAAGCGGCGCCGAAACCATCGGGGCAATTTTTGTGGTAAATGACGAGGATCTTTTTCATCTATATTTGATTCCCAGGGCTTCAAGAGCGGGAAGTTTTTTGCCTGCGAGAAATTCTAGCATCGCTCCGCCTCCGGTTGAAAGAAAAGAAAATTTCCTTTCCAGACCGAAGGAAATAATGGCCGAGGTGGTTTCCCCACCTCCCACAACCGAAAAACAATCCGTCTTTGCTATCGCCTCCGCCACCGTTTCCGTTCCATGACTGAAAGCTTTGCGTTCAAACATGCCGAGCGGCCCCGCCCAAACAACGGTTTTGGAAGAGCGTACAATTTCCGCAAATTTTTTGGCCGTGTTCGGCCCGATGTCTAAGATATTCTTCTTAGAAGTTCGGAAATCAAAAGGATACAAGACTTTGGGATTTTTAATCAGTTTCTTCGCTTCCGGAATAAGCGATTTTTCAAAAAGAGAATTCATCACATCATAACCGGCAGCCTTGAGAGCGGTATTCCCCACTCCCCCTCCCAAGAGAACGTAATCCGCTTTAGCGAGAAGATTTTTGATGACGGGCAGCTTGCTTTTCATTTTTCCGCCGCCGACAATCAAGGTAAAAGGATGCGCCGGATGAGCCATTATTTTTTTAAGGGCCACTAGTTCGGTTTTCATTATCGGGCCTTCAAGGCTCGTTAAAAATTCGGTGATGCCCACGTTTGAGGCTTGCGTCCGGTGAGCGGTCGCGAAATCGTCATTTATAAAAACGTCGCCGAAAGAGGCAAACGTTCTCGCGAGTGCGGAACTGTTTTTCATCTCTCCGGAAAAGAATCTAGTGTTTTCCAGAGCGAAAATACCTTTTTTTACAAGCACGCGCTCCAGGTGCTTTTCGGGAGAGCCTTCCAGGAAAGATATTCTCCGGCGGGATTTTTCGGAGAGCTCCTTAATAATCGGTTTTAGACTCAAGGAACCATCAACTCCGTTCGGTCTTCCCCGGTGACTCAAGATGACGATTCGTCCGAATTTGGGAGACAGATTTTTTACGGACTCCACCGCTCTTTTCATTCGCAGAGAAGAAGAAACATCGTGAGCGTCAATATCAAGATTTAAACGGACAACCGCGTTCATATTTCCTTACTATAGTAAAGAAATCTCAAAACTCAAAACTCATCAGCCTCTAATCTTTTAAACTAAAACCCCCTCCGCCAATGGCGGAGGGGGAAAGGTCTCGGGGCAAAGTAATCCTCGGAGTTGAACTTGCGTTCGTCCCTCGGAGATAACTTCACTCGCAGGCGTATTGTAGCAGATTATCTCTTAAAAGTCAATGCTTTTAATTTTCCGGAGTGGCAGAAACAGAATTCTTTTGTCCTTTTTCTTCCTTCCGTTCTTTTTTTCTCATAACAACAAGGTAAACGATGGTGATGAGCATAAGAATAAAGAGAAGCAAGAAGAGCCAGCTGCCGGTGATTGATTCGGCGAAGCTAGAAAGAGAGGCGAGGAAATTAAATCGGCTACCACCGACAGTTACGGCAATGTAGGAATTAACCGTCTGTGCTCTTTTGGCCGCATCGGTGAAATCAAGAGAAGAATTAAAGACGAGGTTCTGACCCTTGTCGGCGTCATCGTGTATTTTCACTTTGACGATAATGATTCCCTGACTGCCCTTTTCAACGTCTCCGATCGTGAAGGTCAAGTTATTGGCCATCCACGAGGTCGGTTTAACGTTCGCGTCCACGTATTCCGTTCCGTATGGAAGAAGGACTTTTATAACGGAACTGGTGATTTTTCCGTTTGAAGCGTTCCTATAGGTGAGAACGTAATCAATCGTGTCGCCCGCTTTGGGATCAAGATCGCTTACCGAAGGATCAAGCAAGACGCCTGAATCGTTCGTTACGACAATCGGCGGATTAACGATTATGCTGCCGCTAGCAGTTTTAAAGTATCTTATTTCACCGTAATTCGTGCCGTAGGAATTTTCCGCAACCGCGCGATAGTAATAAGTAACATTCGCGGCCAAATTGGAAACGTTAATGTAGTAGTCGTTTTGTGAAGCATAAGAAGGAACGGACACGCTTGAGGATCTGATGTAGAGATCGCTTGAAGTGGGACCGTACTCAAACCACATGGTCGCGGCAGAGCCGTTAGCGCTTACTCTTCCCTGAAGAGTAGCGGAATTTTGAAGAACGTTAGAGTGCCAAACGGTCGTTACTTGAGGAGCGTTGTAGTAAGTGGGAGGAACATAACCTCCGGAAGTATTGAAGCTCCGAGTGGAACTGTAGTCCGTGCCGTACGAATTGCGGGCAATCAACCGGTAATAGTAAGTAGTGTCTTCGTTCAAACTGTAAACCGAAGCGGAAACATTGGTGTTTCCATAATAGCTTCCGAGAGACCGAGTGCTCGTTCTCTGCGACAAATTGCCGCTTCGAGTACCGTATTCAAACCAGTATTCGGTTGAGGAACCGTTCGGGCTAACATAGCCTTCCAAAGAAGCCGAATTACGAGTGATGCTATAGGCGGAAGAAATTGAAACTTCAGGAGCACTGCCAACGGGACCCGGGGGGTTGTAACCGCCGGAAGTGGTAAAGGTTTTATCTTGACCATACTGAATTTCTCCTTGGCTGTTTTTGGCCACTACGTGAAACCTATAAGTAGTTCCCGTTTCAAGTCCGGAGATCGTTTTTGAAACAGCCGTATATCCGCTTCCGGATCCGATGGAAGAAGAGCTTGTTAACACATCAAACATGCTGGAACCGGAGGTAGTGTATTCAAACCAATATTCGGTTGAAACGCCGTTAGGATTGACCTTTCCATTTAAGGTAACAGAACTTTGGGAAACATTTGTCGCATCGCTTGAAATAGCCGAAGGAGCGGAAGCCAAGGCTATGGCCGGGATAAGCGACGGTAAAACAGCGGTTATAGCCGCAATGGGTAATATTTTTCTAAACATAGTCATAAGGCGGAGCTTATCATAATTACTTAATTCTGTCAAGCCTCTCTTCGGGAGAGCTTCACCGCCGCATTATAGGGATTTTTGAATAAAAAAAGAACCCTCATCCGCTAAGATTTGGGTTCGTTCTGATAAGGAGGATTAATTGCTCGGGGTCCATGTTTTGGTGGTCCCCGTGATGACCGTTCCGTCCAGCAATTTTATCATGGGCTGGATGGTGGTTTTTGAGCAAGGTTTTTCTATCCTTTGCTCAATCCTATGATTTCCTTGATAGACGCGCCAGGGTTCGCTTCTGCCGTTCAATTTGAACGACCACTGCGCAACTTCCGACGTATCTCCCGTCAGGGCAAAAGTCATGATGAGGAAGGTTTCTCCGTCCACCGTTTCCTCTCGAATTGGCGGATCAAGATAGATACTAAGCTCCTCGGAAGGCACTTTTGTCTTTTGGGGTGTCTTTGTAGGCGCAGGTGTAGGTGTCTTGGTCTTGACTGGTCCCTTTGTTTTAACGGGTTTTTGCGTCTTCTTAGGCGCTTCCGTTTTGGCAGGGCACCCAGTTTTAACGCATATGCACGTCTCAACGGGTGAGTAAGCGTTCTCTACCTCGACATCTCTGTGCTCCGCAGGCCTTTGAAAAAATACTCCCCAAACGATCAGGCCGATTATGGCTAAACCGAGTACTACAATAGCCACGAATATTGCGATAATCCAGCCTTTTTGGTCGTCTCTTGGAGTTTCCTCATCTGGATCTGGGGGAACAATGGGCGGTCTCGGCATTTCAGGTACCTCCTTTTCTAAAATTTTTATTGTCCAGCTTTCATTTTATCATAAAAGAACGATTTTGTCAATCTTCCTCCGCTGAAGCTAAGAAAGGATACAGCATAGGGATGATAACAAAAAACCTGGATTCCCGGTACGCCGGGAATGACAGAAGGAGCGCATGTCCGCCCATAATAATGTAATTACTTTTTGAAGACGATAAATTTATAGCCTAAGAAGTTCCAAATAAGAGAAATACCCGTGGCGAGGACGGCTCCGACATTTACCCATAACGCTTGAGAAAGACCGAACATCGGTTTGATGAAAGTTGAAATCAGATAAACTATCCCCGAATTTATCGCCCATCCGATAATGCTTACAATCAAAAATTGACCGACTTGAAAAACGCGAACGGATTCTTTGTCTTTGAACGTCCAAAATTTATTCCACAAATAACTATTCGTGGTCGCGATTATAAAGGCGGTGCTCGTTAACGGAATGATTGAGATTCCTTTCGTTATGCCCGTTATAAAAATGAGGAAGTTCAATACGCCAAAGTAGATCGCCGTATTAAGAACTCCGATCACGGCAAATTTTCCGAATTGAAGAAAAAGCTTTTTGATGTCCATTACTTTATTGTACTGGATTCCCGCTTCCGCGGGAATGACGGAGGGATGCAATTACTATCGGGACTTCTTTTAATTTTAAACTAGCGCCGCCAACAAGAACACCGGAAACGTCCGGGGCTTCGGCGTATATTTCCGCGTTCGCCGGATTAACCGATCCGCCGTAAAGCACTTTAGCTTTTTTACCGAAGATTTTTTGGAATCTTTCCGCCATCGCTTCCATAACCGGCGCCATTTCTTTCAAAGTCGCATTCCTTCCTCCGCTCGTGGTGCTTATGGCCCAAACGGGTTCGTAGGTGAGAATGATTTTATCCGCCTTTTCTTTCGGAACCCCCGAGAGAGAATCGTTTAATTGCGCAATAACCGTTTTAATGGCGGATGGAACGCTTGTTCTTTTTCTTTCGCCAACGCAAACAATGGGGATAACGCCCGCGTTTATCGCGGCTAAAGTTTTTTTGGAAACCGATTCGGAGGTTTCGCCAAAGTTTTTTCTTCGCTCTGAATGACCCAAAATGGCGTATTTAACGCCAAGACTTTCAAGCTGCGCAAAAGAATACTCCCCCGTGTATGCGCCCTCCGTATAAAATCCGTCTTGCGAGCCCAAGGACGCGTGTTTTAATTTGCCCGCGACAAGAGACAAAAAAGGCGCCGGCGGACAGACGATGACGTTTGGGGAATCCGAGGCGGAAGCAAGCAATTTCGCTTCGGCAGAAGAAGCGGGATTGCATTTCCAGTTCATAACTACGAGTTTATCGGAGGTTTTCATGGGAGTAATTATATGACAGAAAGCAGATTAGAGCCCGTTTGCACGAAAAAAGAAACGATGATGCCCGAAATTATGGCGCCAAGAATTATCATTATAGCCGCTTTTTTAAGCGGAACGCCGAAAACAAGCGCCATTAACGTTCCCGTCCAAACGCCGGTCAAAGGAAAAGGCAGGGCCACAAAAATAAAAAGAGCGAGACTTTCCCACTTTTTAAATCCCCAGGAATGTCTTTTGCGCGTCATATCGGTGAGCCAGGCGAAGAGCCGGTTAAAATAGTAAAAGTGATCGGCGAGCTTTTCGGCTATAAAATTCCAAAATAAAAGAAGAGGAATAACCGGCAAAAGATTTCCCAAAGTGGAAAGCAGAAACGCCTTAAGAACCGAAAAATGCCAAATAAAAACGGCGAAGGGCATTGCTCCTTCCAATTCAAAAAAAGGAGAAGCGCCAATAAGAACGGTCAACAATTCTCCTTTCATCGTCCTTTGAGAAACGCGGCGCCGTCATCCGGATCAACAACCGTTATTTCTATGCCCGTACCCAATTCAAAGCCCGCCGAGATAACGATCTTCGGCTGAATTTCAATGTGCCAGTGATAAAAAGGATAATCTTCCCTGTTCTTGACCGGAGCCGTGTGAATGAAAAAGTTATAATCAACGCAGCCTAATCTGTCTTCAAGCATTTTTAGAGATTTTTGCAAAGCTTCGGCAATGTACTTCAGGCAAGACGGACCGCAATCTTCAAAAAACGGGGAATGAATTTTAGGGAATACTCTTATTTCAAAAGGTTCCCGTGAAACGAAAGGAAGAAAAGCGATCGCTCCCCGATTTTCAAAGATAATTCGTTTTTTCTCGGCTTTTTCTTTTTTTAAAATGGTGCAATGAACGCAAGAACCGTTTTCTTTGTAATACCGTTCCGAACCGCGCAAAGAGTGGCTTACGTCCGGAGGAACGATCGGAATGGAAATCATTTGATAATGAGGATGATAAACGGAAGCTCCCGCCGCGAGTCCCCAGTTGTGAAATATGGAAACGTACGCGATTCGTTCGTCTCTCGCGACCATGCGGTATCTTTCCTGCATTACTTCCAAGCACATTGTCGCTTCGGCCGGAGAAAGGCGCGGAAAATTTTCATCATGGCCCCGGGTTATGACGACATCATGATAGCCCACTCCTTTCATCAAGTAATAGGGACCGTTTTTCAGGACGGCGGTTGTTTGTTCGGTACCTGAAAAAACAGCCGGATAAAGATTCGGAACGACTTGGATCCGCCAGTTGCCGCGTTTGTCCTCGCGAATCAGAACCGGTTCGGCGTTTCCCGAAGCCTGGGGATTCTCAAAAGGACATTTATCTTTCGGAACAACGATCTTTTCTTTTTTTACTATGAGCTCTTGAGGTCTTTTTTTTCGTCCGGTCGCGATAAGAACCCAATCGCCGGACACGATGTCTTGCCTGAATTCGGATCCGTCAGAGGGAACGCTGGTTTTTTTTCGGCTGCCGAAAATTCCTGCCATTAATCAATATTAATTCTATTGTCATAATACCATCTAAAAACATCGTAGGCCACCGGAACGGCGTTTAAACTTCCCTCTTTTGCGTTTTCAACGAGAACCAAAAGACAAATGGGCGCGTAGTTTTCCGATTCAAGAGGCATCGGGCCGCAGCCGACAAAGAAGGCGTTCGTTTTCGCTTTATTCTGCACTTGCGCGCTGCCGGTTTTGCCGTAAGTTTCAAAGGGAAGAGAATTCAACATCGCGGCCGTGCCGTATGATTTCTGGACCGCGTCTCTCATTCCTTCGGCAACTTGGGAAAGTTCGTCTTTCAGATAACTCAAGTCGGCGAGTTTTTCGGGGTTAGCGCCAAAAACAAGATTCGGCTTCCAAAGCGTTCCACCGTTTACAACCGAAGAAACCGCCGTTATGAGGCCGATAGGCGTAACGGTAAGGTCTCCCTGGCCGATAGAAACGTTGTAGGTGTCGCCCAAGGTCCAATCGGTACCGGTTCTTTCTTTTTTGTCTTCGGCAGACGGAAGATATCCGACCGATTCGCCGCTCAAAGAAATGCCCGTTTTTTTATTAAGCCCAAAAAGAGAAAAATATTGTTTGAGTCTCCCGATGCCAAGCCCTACCGAAATATCGGAGTCCCCCATAAAGAGATCGCGATTGTAAGGCAGGCCTCCTCCCACGGCATAAAAGAAAATATTTGAAGATCTCGCGAGAGCGGAGTAAATATCAACCCAGCCGTGAGCTTTCCAGTCAACGAATCGCGTGGGAGATCCTGGATCGTATTTGTTCGGAACGTCAAAGTAACCGTTCGAAAGAACCATTTCCCTGGTGCCGATTATTTTTTCTTTGAGAGCGGCTGTAGCCACGATGAGCTTGATGGTTGAACCGGGGCTGTAAAGACCGGTAACCGCCCGATTAAAGAGCGGCTTTTCCGGATCAGAAAGTCCCGCTGAAATATCAGAGGAAGAAAAGCTCGGCAAGCTGACCAGACTCAAAATTTCGCCGTTCAAGGGATTAACCGCTATTCCCACTCCTCCGGGACCGGCATTTGAAAGAGCTTGATTTAGCCTCTTGTAAAAATATCTTTCTAAGTCGGCGTCAATCGTCGTTTTCAGATCGGCACCGGTAACGGGTTCGCTAAAGGTTTGAGCGCCAAGAAGCTCGCCTTTAACGTTTCGGTACTCAACCGTTTGGCCGTTTTTGCCGCGGAGAGTATCGTCATAAATCGCTTCCAGATTGGTTCTTCCCACGACATCCACGGAAGAAAGGTCTTTGTCTTCTATTTCTTCCTTGTCAGGATAGCTGACATAGCCGACAACGTGAGCAAATTCATTCTCAAAAGTTCTTTTGGTGTCTTTTGCCACGTAAACGGATTTGAGATCGGAACTTTCAACGGCGATCGCTTCGGCTTTCGTAATGTCTTTTTTAACGACCACTTCGCTTACTTTTTCAAGATTGCTTTCGGAAAGAATTTCCCTCAATTGTTCTTCCGTTATGCCGAGGCTGCCGAGGAACGATTCCACTTTTTCGGCTTCGTCATACTTTATAAGTTCTGACGGCCGGAGCCTGAGGCTCAAGATGGGAACGTTTTCCACTAATTTCTCGCCGTACCGGTCGAAGATGAAGCCGCGATCTGCGGCGGTAATCGTAACTTTGTTAACGGCACCGTCCGCTCGCGCGCTGTAAAATTTACCTTTGATTCCGCCGAGATAAACGATTCTAAAAAGAATCACCGCGCCGAAAGCAAGAAATAAACCGGCAATGGCAAAAAAAACGACGTTCCTGAGAGGGTGTTCGCGACGATTAAGACCGGTACCCAAATTATCGGTAGTTATCTCGTCAAAGAAAAATTTTCTCTCGCGTTTTTTGGGCATTTAACTTAAAAACAAATAGGCGTTCATTATGGCAAAAGAAATGACGATGGAGAGAAAAACGTTTAACCCTCTGGCGAACGGGAGTTTTTCCTCTAAAATTGTTCCCAAAATCAAACTCGCGAGAAAAACAATGTTCGTAACATCAAATCCCGAGCGAAATTTCACAAAAAGCGCTATGGCGAGAATAATTATTCCCTTTACAAAAGGGCTCTTAAAAAAGGAGACGACAAGCAGGGCGGCTACAAGAGCGATATTTCCGGCATTAATGAGAGACAATAAGGACATTTCTCAAGTTTTTTATCTCAAACATCGGCTCAACGGAAGCTTCTTTAAGCAATCCCTCGGAGACTTGGAGAGTGCGGCCTATTCCCAGGCCATAAGGCAGTGATGAGGCAGCGGAGACGATTATTTCACCAGGAGGGATGGGCTTGTCAGAATCAATCATTTTTAATTTCGGATCCATTCCCCCGATATAGAGGGCATCTGTTTCGGCTTCCCCGATGCGGACGGGTATTTCAAATTCCGGATCAAAGACGGTTTGGGCGATGCTTGTTCTTTTACGGACTTCTTTAATCTGTCCCACAAGCGCGTTTCCCAAAAGAACTATGTCTCCTTCGCTTATTCCTTTTTCACTTCCGGCGTTCAAAGTAAGCTCCGAGCGATCAGCGTAAGGATAAACGGAAAAAACTTTCGCTTCCGTTCCCTTCCGTTCACCGGTTTCCGGATTGCCTTTTTTTAAATTCAAGAGCTCTATCTCAAGGCTTTGGTTTTTTTCGCGAAGATAATCTTTTTCACCTTCGGCGGAAAGACTTTCGCGGACGAAAGCGAGAAAAGTTCCCTTTCCTTCAATCAAAAACTCGCCTGAGAGAACGGCATAAGCGCCCGCTATAATGATGAGAACGAGTAGCCACTTTTTCATTCTTTTAAAGACTGATTTCTTTCGGCTTGGATTGACTGCTCAAAACTTTTTCAAATCGGCTAAAGTCCTCAAGGATAATGCCGAGTCCCCTGATGACGCAGGTTTGCGGGTCTTCTATCAAATTCGTTTTGACCGTTGTCTCTTTTTCAATGCATTTGTCTAGTCCCCTCAAGAGGCTTCCTCCGCCGCAAACGTTTATGCCTTTATCAAGAATATCTCCCACTAATTCCGGAGGAGCGTTCTCTATAAGAGCTCTCGCCGCATCCGTAACGACAAGAAGAGATTTGGCGATGGCAAGCCTCACGTGAGAATTTTTAATCGCCACTTCTTTCGGGAGTCCCGAACCCAAATCTCTTCCGCGCACCATCATCTCAAGTTTCTCATCAACGGGAACGGCCGAACCGATCCTTATCTTGATCTCTTCGGCGGTCGGTTCTCCCACCGCCAGCTGGAATTCCTCTTTTAGGAATTTGACTATATCTTCGTTTAATTTTTCACCGGCGATCTTCAAACTGTCCGAGATCACGGTGCCGCCGACCGAAATAATCGCGAGCTCTGTCGTTCCTCCGCCGATATCCACGATCATATTGGCAGAAGGATCTTCAATCGGAAGTCTCGCGCCGATGGCGGCGGCAATCGGCTCTTCAACGAGATAAACCCTTGAAGCGCCCGCCGATATAAGCACGTCTTCCGCCGATTTTCTTTCAACTTCGGTTAGATTAGCGGGGATCCCCAGAACGGCGAGTCCGCATCGGTTGAAGATTCCCTCGTCCAAGTTTTTCAGATGGAACTTCATTATTTCCTCCGCCATTTCAAAATCGGAAATGACGCCTCCGGTAACGGGACGAATGATGCTTATGTGACGCGGGGTGCGCTCAAGCATCCGCTTAGCTTCAGAGCCGATTGCTATTATTTGATCGGTCTTATTATTGACGGCGATGATGGTCGGCTCATTTACCATGAGCCCCTTGCCTTTCAGATATACGAGCGTGTTTACCGTTCCAAGATCAGTTCCTATGCTTCGGCTAAAGTTTTGAAATATCCTCATAGTTAATCAGTTTTATCTTTTCTTCGTTTCTTTTTTTCGCCTCAATCTTCTCTCCGGTCTTAGAGCTTACAACTAGTCTTACGGGAATGCCAATGAGGTCGGCATCGGCGAACTTTTCGCCTAAACTTACGTCGCGATCGTCATAGAGAACTTCGTATCCGTCATGCGTAAGTTTCTCATAAAGTTCCGCGGCTCCACCGGGGACTTGTTCCAACAAGTGATATTTAAACGGCGATATCGTTTCAGGCCAGATCAATCCTCTGTCGTCGTGAGACGCTTCCGTAATCGCTCCCAGGAGCCTGCTTACACCGATGCCGTAACAACCCATTTGAACGTTTTTTTCTTCCCCGTTTTCGTTTTTGAATTTCAGTCCGAAAGGAACGGAATATTTGTCTCCCAGTTTAAAAATATTTCCCACTTCAATCGCTTTTTCGGAACGCAATTTCTTACCGCGACACACAGGACAGGCGGAATCCGTTTCTTTGAACACTTCTTCATTTACGGCAATGCCGCACTTGTCGCAGATATGAATGTCATCCTCGCCCGCCGGAGTGACCATCTGGAACTCGTGAGAAAATTTCGAAAAAGTGCCTCCGGAAGCGAGAGTATAATACGTTTTGTCCCCTATCCCGACACTATTAAAAATGCGCTTGTAGGACTCGGTCATTGCCTCGTAAAACGAGTCTAAATCGGCTTCATCCGCATGAAAAGAATAGAAATCCTTCATATAAAATTCCCTTCCCCGAAGGAGTCCCGATTTGGCCCTTTTTTCGTCCCTAAACTTGTTCTGGAACTGAAAAACGTAAACAGGCAGATCTCTATATGAAAAAATGTGCTGCTTTAAAATCGGAACCAACTCTTCCTCGTGAGTGGGACCTAAAACATAATCTATTCCCGAATAATAACTCGTGAAACGGAAAAGCACGTCAAAATTCTCAAAACGACCGGTCGTTTCCCAATCGCTTTTCGCCTGAAGCGCGCTCATCAAAATTTCCTGTCCGCCGCAAGATTCCATTTCGCGGCGAATGATATTTTCGATTTTTTTAATCACGCGAAGACCCAAGGGCAGAAAAGCGTAAACTCCCGCCATCACCTTATAGACGAACCCCGCGCGAACTAAAAGTTTCGCGTTTAACGACTCTTCGTCTTTCGGATCTTCTCTTAAAGTCTTGACGAATAATTCACTTTGTTTCATGAGGGTTATATCAGAACAGCCTGATTATATCCCTTATTGTAACAATAAACATTAGGAGCAACAAAAGCGCGTAGCTTACGGAATTTACGACCGAAATGATTTTTTTATTGAGGGGCTTCTTTCTGATTTTTTCAACCAAAAGGAATAAAAGACGCCCTCCGTCAAGAGCCGGCAAAGGGAAAATATTCACGATCATAAGGTTCAACGAGACTACTCCGAGGAGCTGAAGGAAGTAAGGAAGTCCCATGTCTTTCGCGACTTGCACGGCGGAGAAAATTCCCACGGGACCGGTACTGCCGGTGAAGTCGCCGTGCCTGAACATGGAAATGAAAGCGTTCACGATTCTTAAAGAAAACGCTCCGGCGCTTTTTGCTCCGGAAACTAAACTCTTGAAAAAGTTTTCTCTGGGAAATCCGCTTTCAACAAGTTCCACTCCTATGCGTCCGCCGTTTTCGCCTTCGGTCGGAATGACTCTAACCTCCGAAATTTTTCCCTCGCGTTCCACTTTTAGCGCGAGTTCGCTTCCCGTACTTTTTCCTATGAGGTCAACGAGGGGGGTAATGGAATCAAAATCATTCAGTTTGTCCCCCGATTTGAGTCCGGCTTCCGCAGCGGGAGAATTTTCCAAAACCGCGCTTATATAAACGCCTTTCGGCGTGCCAACCATGAAAATGACCGAAAAAGCGAACCAGGCGAGCACGAAATTCATGACCACTCCCGATGAGTAAACAACCGTTTTTTTCCACGCGGGTACATCCATATATTTCTCCGAGGAAATTTCAATGGCGTCCACTTTGACGAATCCACCGAAAGGGATGGCGTTTAAGGAATATTCCGTTCCGCGCCATTTTTTGCCGATAAGTTTCGGAGGCAGACCGAAGCCGAATTCCTGAACTTCAAGCTTTAATAATTTTGCGGCCGTAAAATGCCCCACTTCGTGACCGAGAATCAGAATGGCGAAAAAAACAATTATGAGAAGTGCGGTTAAAATGAATTCCATCAGTTTAGGCTTCCAGCTCGGCGGTTTTTTCTTCCAAAAGTTTGTCTATGCGTTCGTTAAAATCGTCAACGAGTTTCTGAAGATTTTCTTTCCCTTTGAATTTTTGGTCTTCGGGAAGAGAATTCAATTCCTTTACGGATTTGTCGCGCGCGGCGCGCATTTTAATCCTGTTGTCTTCGGCAATGGATTTGATGAGTTTTACGAGCTCGGCTTTTCTTTCGCCCGTCAGTTCGGGCAACGTGAACCGAATAACCGCGCCGTCATTTGAAACACCGAGTCCCAATCCTTCTTCTTCCACCGCTTTTACGATATTCTGAATCACGCTTTTGTCCCAAGGAGAAACGATTATATCTCTCGGGGGCTGGATTCCCAAAGTAGCCACGTGATTTATCTGACTCTCGCATCCCATGTAAGACACCTTAATTTGCTCAATTAAGCGAGTGGTCGGACGGTTTCCGCGAATGCGGGAAAATTCGTCCTTTACCTGGGCGATAATTTCATCCATTTTTTGCGAAACTTCTTTTAACGGGTCCATGGTATTGCTGATAATTGCAGTCTTTTATTCGTATTAAACCTAAGCGTGGAGACCATTCTCTTAAGTATTTTCTTGAGCAAAGCCGCGTTCTTCTCCATGTTATCATTATACAATCCGGCGAGGCGCATCTTCATAAAGGTTTCAAATTCTTCCGAAGAAGCAAATTTCTGGGGGACGTCTTTTTTTGATTTGGATTTTTTTTCGCTTGCCAGTTCAAGAGCGAATCCCGGCCGACCGAAGGATCGCTGAACAATTTGTGCCGCTTTAACGGAAGAAATTCCTTCAGAAACAAGCAAAGATACGATTTCTTCGTTTTTAACCTGCGGGAAATACAATTTCCTTAAACGGGAAGCGAGAGTCGGAAGAAGATTTTCCGAGCCGGAAGCGATGAAGATGATGAGCGCGTGAGTCGGGGGCTCCTCCACAATCTTCAAGGCGGCGTTTTGCGCTTCGGGAGTCATTTTGTCCGCCGATTCCACGATGACCGATCGAAATTCGGACATAACCGGTCTTTCGCGGAGGAATCTCCTCATCTCTCTTATTTTGTCAATGCCAATCTTCGTTTCGCCCGCGGTAATAATGAGTCTTTCTTGAGGCACCGAAGGATTGCCTTCCAACTCACGCGTAAGGATGTCCGCGAAAGAAAATTTGCCTACCTGGGGCTCTCCGAAAAAAAGAAAGCTTCCCGTGAGAAGATTTTTATTCTTCAGGCGATCAATTATTTCTTTTTCCCGTTCTCTTCCGATAAGCATCAGTTATTCTTATTAAGAAGAGTTTTTTTGTAAGTATCAAGATGGTTTAAAATAGTGCCCGATCCTTTGGCCACGCAGAGAAGAGAATCTTCCGCAATGTAGGACTCTACGCCCAGGATTCTCTTAAAGAACTCATCAATGTTTCTTAAGTTCGCGCTTCCACCCGAGACGATAATTCCTTTTTCCATAATGTCCGCCACAAGCTCCGGAGGGGTTTCGTTAAACACTTTTTGAATGGAAGCGGCAACGTCAAGAAGAAGAGGGTTCAGGGCTTCGGCGATTTCATTTGAAGTTATCACGATGTCTTTCGGAAGGCCGCTTACGATATCCCGTCCGCGTATTTCAAATTCCAGTTTATTTTTCAAAGGCAAAGCCGAGCCGGCGGCGATTTTAGCCGCTTCGGCCGTTTGCTCGCCGATCGCCAAAGAATTTTTCTTTTTAACGAATTCCATTATGGCCGTATCAAATTTGTTTCCGGCCACCCGCAGGGAAGACGAACAAACGATACTTCCCAAAGATATTACGGCGACCTCGCTCGTTCCTCCGCCGATATTTACGATCATATTACCGGAAGAAGAATTAATGGGGATGCCCGCCCCAAGGGCGGCTAAAAGAGGTTCTCTCACAACGTAGGCGTTTTTTGCGCCCGCTTCGGTAGCAGCGTTCAAGACCGCTCTTTTTTCGGTGGGTGTTATGCCGGCGGGAACGGAAATAACCACGTCCGGCCGCCAAAAATTAAAGCCGCCGGAGGCTTTTTTAATGAAATACGTGAGCATGGCTTTCGTGATGTAATAATCAGCGATAACGCCGTCTTTAAGCGGCCGGTAGGCGGAAATATCGCCCGGAGTGCGGCCGATCATTTCCTTGGCTTCATGGCCAACGGCCAGTACCCTGTTTTCCGGAAGACTCAACGCCACTATTGTCGGTTCATTGATGACAAACCCCTTTGCTGGGGTGTAAACAACGGTATTCGTGGTTCCTAAATCAATCCCGATTTGCCTGACGAGCATGGTATGATTATATTACTCACAGCCAGCATCTATGTCTAATTATGCAAGAAAGGCCGTATTTTTGGCACTTATAGCTGTTTTTATTACCGCGGGAGTTCCTCTCGTCTTCTTTTCGTGCGGATACAGATTCAGCCTGAGTACCTTAAAAATCACCAAAAGCGGCGGACTTTACGTGAGAAGCGTTCCGCCAGACGCAAAAATTTACGTGGACAGAAAACCCGTAACAAACAGCTCCAGCATATTGAGTTCCGGCACTTTGATAAACGGTCTTACTCCGGGGAAATACGAACTTAAAGTGACGAAAGATGGGTATTACGCGTTTTTAGCCGAGGCCGAGATAATCCCCTTGCAGGCAAGCTCCTTCGGAGGGCTTGTGCTCGCTCCCACCGTTTATAATTCGTATTTAACGGGAGACATTTCCGATTTTTACATTCAGGGAAGCGAAACGATCGTTGAAGATTCGGCCGGAAAATTACGCTACAAAAATCAAGTAATTCCGGGAGAACAATTCGGATTTTTCACGGCTGACGGAAAATCGGTTGTCACTTCGGTTTCAGGGGACGGCGAACGGATATATCTTCTGATTTCGCTTTCAAATCCGAGAGCGTCCACGAACATCAATGAAGTTTTCTGGAGTTTGAAATCCAGCAAATTGGGCTTTATAGGAGAAGTTCCCGTTCAGGCAATAGCCCCGCATCCCTACGATCCCGATAAATTGCTTGTTAGCACCGCGGCCAGATTATATGCGGTGGATATAAAAAACATGGCGATAACGATAATGGGCAATGGTGCCGAGAAAATACTGCCGGGAAATCCTTCGGTTATTCTTTTGAGCAATAATTCGCTCATAAATTACAATTTAACTCTCAAGACCAGAACGCCCATTATGGGGGTGGAGAATGCTCGAATTATTTCCGTTTCTCCGAACGGCAGAAAAATCGCAACGTTATGGGAAAATAAAACGCTTGAGATATACGATGCCACGGACAAGAAATCATTAAGATTCAACCTCTCGGGATTGAATGACATAAAAGACATTTTCTGGCATAAAGGGGGAAATTATTTATTTGTTCTCGCCGACAATAACGTTTATTTCGTTTATGCGGAGAAAGAAGGAATAAATCCGCAAATAATATACGAAGGCGCCGAAAAAGCCGTTTATTCGGATGGCGGACTTTATGTTCTCTCTCAGGGAGAAATTAAGACGTCAAAATTTTAGGACCCGAGATTGACGCAAACACCGTGTGTTCAAAATGAGCAGCAGGTTTGCCGTCCACGGTTTTGAAGCTTCCGTCCGGAAGTTCAAAGACTTCTGAGGTTCCCAATGAAAACATCGGTTCAAGGGCAAGAACCATTCCTTCTTCAATCAGAGCGCCCGTTCCAACTCGCCCCACATTAAAAACCAGCGGGTCTTCATGAGGGGCAAATCCGACTCCGTGTCCGGCGAGACCGTCAATGACGGAGACGCCGTATTTTTTGGCGACCGAAGAAATGGCAAAGCCGATGTCACCGAGTCTTTTACCGGGACGCACTTCTTCAATTCCCGCATACAGCGCTTCTTCAGTCGCACGAAGGAGACGGGTAATTTCGGGCGAAGTTTTGCCTATAACAATCGTTCGCGCCGAATCGGTGAAACGATCTTTATAGTTCACTCCCATATCAATTTTTAAAACATCTCCTTCTTTCAACTCTCTTTTATCGGGAATTCCGTGCACGACAACGCTTCCCAAAGAAGCGCAAATGGAAGCGGGATAAGCGCGTTTCGCGCCCTCCGGACGATACCCTAAAAATGACGGCGTGGCGTCATAAGAAGAAATCAGATCAAACGCCAACCGGTCTAAGAAACTCAATTTGACGCCCGGAGCGGCGGCTTTGGAGACTTCCTCTAGAACGGTTTTTAGAATGCGTCCCGAAACTTCAAGGAGAGCTAGGTCTTTTTCGGATTTAATTATCGGCTTCAAAAAACTTTTTTACTTCTTTTTCCACGGCGCGTTCCACCGTTTTGACGGAAGGAGTTCCATCTATGCCGGCAACTTTAATTCCCCGTTTCTTTAACTCACGCACAACAGGAAGAGTTTCACGCTGGTACACGCGGCACCTTACTCTTATGACCGAAGGTTCGTCAAGGCCGGTCCGTCCGCGTTTGGAATTTCTTTTGACGGATTCCGAAACGGGAATGCGAAGAAACACAACTAAAATATTTTTGAGTCCGTAGCGCCTTATAAGCGTATCGGCGACTCCTCCACCTTTGAGATTAAAAGCCTCTCTCATCGTCCGCGGGCTGCCGCTCATTACAAGGCCTTTTCCTTTGACATAAAACTTCTTAATTTGTTTTTTAACTTCCGCTCCTGCCCAATTTGAGTCGGCCAACTTGCCCGACATAAAGAGTTTTCTTTGCCTTCTTAGAATTGCGTTTTTTTTAAGAAGACTTGTGTCATTTACAAGTTTTTCAATGTGTTTACCCGTATCAAAATGAGTTAATCCGTATTTTTTGGCGATAATTCCCGCTTGCGTTCCTTTTCCCGCTCCGGGAGGACCATAAAAAAGAATGACATGCTTCTGCATAAATGAAGTATAACAGAGCCAGTTATCTTCCTGTAATTCCCTTCAAGACGCGCGTCAGACACTCCAGCGAGTGCCTGCGCTCACTCTCAACCTCGCTATTTTCATCCTTCGGATGAAAAACCATGCTAGCAGGGTTTCCGAACGGTCTTTCAGAGAATTACAGGAAGAAGATCTATCAGCCAGGACCTTTGCAGAAGCAAGGGTCAAAAGAGGGGGAAATTATTCCGTAACTTCGTATTCCCTCATCTTTAACTGAGAATCAATTTGATTCCAAGAATCAAGAGCAACCGAAACGACGATCAAAAGCGCCGTTCCGCCGATTACAAAGCTATGACCCACAAACGATTGAACCGCGATAGGAAGAATGGCAATAAGTCCCAAGAACAACGCGCCGAAAAGAGTGATTTTATTAACAATCGTAGAAATGTATTTGGAAGTCGGTTCTCCGGGTCTCGTACCTGGAATAAACCCTCCCGATTGCTGGAGATTTTTGGAGATTTCTTTCGGATCAAACACGACCGCGGTGTAGAAATAAGTGAATATGAAAACCAAAAAGAAATAGATCAGTCCGTAGGCAAGTTGATTGCTCATGAATCGGGTAATGGCGTCATTTATGCCCGTTCCGATACCGGGAGCGAAGCTCACAATGATTTGCCCCAACATTTGAGGGAAAGAAAGCATCGCCATTGCGAAGATAATCGGAATGACCCCCGCTTGGTTGACTCTTATCGGAAGATAACTTTCAACTCCGCCGTAGACTCTATTGCCTCTTATTCTTTTCGGATAAGAGACCAATACTTTGTGTTCTCCCTGGTTCACAAACACCACTCCCGCGATGACGACAAGCGCGATTACGGCGAAAATAAGAAGAGTGTCCCATCTCATCAATCCTTCCGAGATCTGGGCGAAAACGTTTCCGAGCGTCATGGGAAGACCGGCGACTATTCCCGCAAAGATTATGAGAGAAACGCCGTTTCCCAATTTTTGCTCGTCAATCAGCTCGCCGACCCAGAGAAGAATCATTGACGCGGCCGTGGCAGTTAGGGCGTTTATCCAGAAAGACAAATCAAGCAAACTGAAGGCCGGAAAAACTTTTTGGGAAACGAGAAAAGTGAGCAAGGCGTACGTTTGGAGTATCGCGAGAGGTACGGTTATAAATCGGCTCAACCGGTTGAATTTGGCTCTTCCGGCGGCTCCTTCTTCGTAGTAAATCTCTTTAAGACGCGGGAAGACCATCGTCAAAAGCTGAAGGATTATAGTCGCCGTGATGTAAGGACCTACACCCAAGAGAGCGATAGAAAGTTTGCCGATCGCTCCTCCCGAGAAAATGTTTAAAATCCCAAAAAAATTGTTAGCGGCAAGAAGTCCTTTTAAAGCCTCAAGATTTACTCCCGGTAAAGGAATGGCCGCCAACAGTCTAAAGAAAACGAGTAGACCCAAAATCACCAAGATTTTTTTCCTGGTGTCCGGGTGTCTGAATATTTCTAAAATCTTAGCCATGCTTTCCTCTGAGCTTCGGCGTCCTCTGCACCAAATCTCTTACGGCAGGTCGGATTTTTCTTCCCGCTCGGGATTTCTGTCCTTTTTGTCCCCTTCCGGCCGTACGACCGCGTTTTCCTCCGCGAGCGATCCGCTTCTTGTCCTTATTATAGTGCTCTGGTTGTAATTCGTGTAGCTGCATTTATTTGGAGCTTTTCAGTTTTTTGAGCGCTTCAATCGTGGCCATGGCGTTCGTAAGTTTGTTTTTCGTTCCGCCCAAACATTTGGCGGTAACGTCTTTAACGCCCGATAAGAGCATTACGGCTCTCACCGCTCCACCCGCCATGAGTCCGTGTCCGACTTGGGCCGGTTTGAGTAAGACTTCCGCGGCGGAAAATTTCGCTTTCGTCTCGTGAGGTATCGTTCCGTTCACGATTTTAAAAGTAATAAGTTTTCTCTTGGCGGCGGTTTTGGCTTTTTGAATGGCGGCTTGAACGTCCGCGCCTTTCGCCACGCCTACGCCAACCGTTCCTTTGCCGTCTCCAATGACGACTGTCGCTCTGAATCTGAATCTCTTTCCTCCGGCAACAACGCGAGTAACGCGTCTTAAATCAAGAACGGATTCGTTCATTCCATCTCTTTCTTTTTCCGGCCGAGAATTGCGGCGAGGTCCTCCGTCTCTTCTAGAACCGGTGCGCCTCATATTTCTGCCTCTGCCATTATTTTCGGGAGAAGGAGTGTTTCTAACCTCTGTCGGCGCCGTATTATTTTGTATTTCTTTTTCGTGAGCCATGATTCGCTTATATTTTGATTCCTGATTTTCTTAAGGCTTCCGCGACAGATTTAATCCGACCGTGATATTTATAAGGGCCTTTATCAAAGACCATCATTTCAATTCCCGCTTCTTTAGCTTTTTTCGCCATAAGAGTACCGAGAGATTCGGCTCTTTCCGATTTCGTTTTACCTTCTTTCAGTTCTCTTGTGGAGGCCGAGGCGATGGTTTTACGAACAGAGTCGTCAATCGCTTGAGCATACGTGTATCGGTTGCTTCTAAATACCGAAAGCCTCGGCTTTTTGGCCGTACCCAAAAGTTTCGCCCGCGTGCGCAAGGCTCTCTTTTTCGTTCTTAGGTTGTTTCTTTTAATTCGGTTCATGGCAACATTAAAAGACGCATATTACTTGGATTCGCCGGCTCCGGCAACTTTCTTACCGGCCTTTCTTCTTATAACTTCACCCACGTACATTATTCCGGTTCCTTTGTACGGCTCCGGTTTTTTGATCGCTCGGATTTCCGCGGCGACTTCTCCCACCATTCGTTTGTCCGCGCCGGAAATTTTCAGAATGTTTTTTTCCGTAGAAGCTTTTACGCCCTCGGGAAGTTCAAACTTAACCGGATGAGAAAAACCGACGCTTAAGACGATCGAGTTGCCTTCAATGTTGGCTCTGTAACCGACTCCCTCGATTTTCAGCTCTTTCACGAAGTCCGAGGTTACTCCCAAAACGGCGTTTGCAGCGAGCGCTCTCATCGTGCCCCAGTTAGACTTGGTTTGCTTGTCCGAGGAAGAAATACTGAATGATAAAACGTTGTCTTCCATTTTAGGTGAGACTCCGGGCAAGATAGGAACTTCTAAATTTCCGTTTTTTCCGGAAAATTTAATCACGTCTTCGTTTATAGCGAGATTTACTCCTTCGGGAATATTTATAATTTGTTTTCCGATTTTAGACATGAGTTACCAGATTTCAAATAAGACTTCGCCGCCGATTTTTGCCATTCTCGCTTCTTTTCCCGTCATTATCCCTTTCGGGGTCGTCATAAAATAATCGCCGTATCCTTGTTTGGACGAGCGAATGTCCTTATAACCCAGATAAGTTCTTCGCGAAGGCCGGCTTACGAGCTTTATCCCGTTAATTTTAGATTCGTCCCCTTCATATTTAACAGCGATATCAATGATTTTTTTGACGCTTCTTCCTTTCTTCTCGGCAGATTCCAAATAGCCCCTTCTCACGAGGGCCTCCGCTATTTCGTAATCAAGTCTGGAAAAAGGTGCCTTAAGCCTCCGCTTTCCGGCCATTACGGCATTCCTTATTCTTGTTAGCATGCTTATATACATGGGTGGTGTTGTTTACCAAGAAGCTTTTTTAACGCCCGGGACCATGCCTTTGGAAGCGAGTTCCCTGAAGCATATTCGGCAAAGGCCAAAATCCCTTATATAGCCGTGTTTTCGGCCGCATTTAAAACAGCGGTTCACTGCCCGCGTGCTGAATTTTGGTTTTTTTCTAGCTCTCGCTATTACCGATTCTTTAGCCATATTTTTTATTTAACGGCGACTAATGGTATCCCTTTTTCCTTGAAAAAATCAATGGCTTCTTCCCGGGTTAATCCTTCCGTGACGAGCGTTACTTCCAAGCCAAAAGTGACTTTTGACGACTCGGGGCTTGCTTCGGGAAAAACGAACTGATCTTTAAAGCCAAGGTTCAAATTACCCGCTCCGTCAACTTTGCTTTCGGGAACGCCCCTGAAATCTCTTACGCGGGGAAGAACTATTTTGGCGAGTTTGTTGAAAAAATCTTCCTTTCTTTTTCCGCGCAAGGTAGCGACCACTCCCACAACGTCGTTTTGTCTAACTTTAAATCCGGCGACCGATTTTTTCGCTTTTCTCACAGCGGGTCTTTGACCGACAATGTTCCCTAACTCCGAAATAATATCCGGAAGAACTTTCTCCTCAAAACTCGCGTTTTGACCACGCATTTTTCCGATACCCGCCGAAACGACTATTTTAAAAAGATTATTTAATTTTTCTCCGGATTTTCTCATTTTAAATCGTTGCTTTGCATTTTCTGCAGATCTTCTGCTTCTTGTCATCCTGAATGGAATAACCAATCCTCGTCGGTTTTCCGCATGACGGACAAATAAGCATAACGTTATTTGCGGAAACCGGATGGGCGACGGAAACAATCTGGCCGTGCTCGCCCTGCTTCTTCGGTTTCACCGCTTTTTTAACCTGGTTTAATCCGTGAACGAGGACTCTGTTTTCTTTGGGAAACACTAAATCAATCTTGCCGGTTTTACCGCGATCTTTGCCTTTCATAATCATTACGTTGTCTCCTTTCTTTATCTTCATTGTTTTAAACTATGTCTTCGGCAAGCGAGACTATTTTTTCATAACCTTTTTCCTTGAGTTCCCGGGGGATCGGACCGAAGATACGGGTTCCGACCGGTTCTTTTTTGGCATTAATAAGTACGGCGGCGTTATCGTCAAAACGGACGTAAAGTCCTCCTCTTCTTCTCATGTTCGTTCTGGCGCGAACGATGACGGCCTTCACGATGTCTTTTTTCTTAACGTTTTTTCTCGGCTCCGCCACTTGAACGGAAGCGATGATAACGTCTCCCAAACGCGCGATTTTTTTTCGGCTTCCGCCAAGAATGCGAAAACAACGGATGGTCTTCGCTCCTGAATTGTCGGCAACTTTTAATATGGATCTTTCTTGAATCATTATTTTAGGAAGCTTTTGAAATGACCCTCCATCTCTTTTCTCTGGAGAGCGGTCTCGTTTCTTCTATCACGACTTTATCTCCGACATGATAAGCGTTTTCTTCGTCATGCGCTTTGAACTTTTTATTGAAGCCGAACTGTTTTCCGTATTTCGGTTCGTTTTTTACGCGTAGCACGGATACGACTACAGTCTTGTCGTTCTTGTCGGATACCACTACGCCCGTGAGTCTTCTTGTTTTTTTAGCAGTTTTTTCCATGTTATTTGACGATGACTCTTGTTTTAACCGGGAGTTTATGACCGGCTATTCGGAAAGCATCGCGCGCGACCGATTCGGGGACGCCGTCCATTTCAAAAATTATCCGACCGGGTTTTACCGGACAGACGTAGTGATCAACCGCTCCTTTACCCGCGCCCATCGTAACTTCGGGCGGTTTCTGGGTTATCGGTTTATCGGGGAAAATCCGGATCCATATTTTTCCTTCTCTTTTAATGAAGTTCGTGAGCGCTTTTCTCGCGGCTTCAATTTGAGCGGAAGTTACCCAAGACGAGCCAAGCGACTGAAGGCCATAGGAACCAAAAGAAAGCTCCAAACCGCGCGTTTCAGTCGTTCTTTTGAGGGAGCGTCCTTTTTGCCATTTTCTATGTTTTACCTTCTTTGGAATAAGCATGGGATTTGTTTATTTCTGGGACTCCGCGGCCTCTTTTTCCTTGAAAACCTCGCCTTTATAAATCCAAACTTTTATACCAATTGTGCCGTAAGTAGTAAAGGCGGTCGCTTCGCCGTAATCAACGTCCGCTCGAAGGGTCGTCAAAGGGAGACTTCCGGCCGTAAGCCATTCGGTTCTTGCGATTTCCGCACCGTCTAATCGTCCACCGACTTTGATTTTCACGCCCTTGACTCCTCTTATCGCCATCGTTTCATCAAGATATTTCTTAATGGTTCTCCTGAACTTAAATCTGCGCTCCAAATCGGACGCAATGTTTTCGGCGACAACTTGAGCCGCGACTTCGCCTCTCGGAAGTTCGGAAACGTTAAGACTGACATTCGGAACGGGTTCGTTTATCTTGTTTTTCCTCCTTAGTTTTATGATTCCTTTGATCACTTCCTTATTCAAATCTTCTATGCCTTTTCCGCCGCGTCCGATTATGAGTCCCGGACGAGCAGCTTTAATGAATATCCGATAAGCGTTTGCCGTGCGTTCAATAGTAACGTGAACAACGCCCGCTTGGGACAGTTTTTTTGAAATAATGTTTCTTATAAGAACGTCTTCCTCAAGAAAACGCCTGGTTTTTTCCGCGTTTCCAATCCAACGGGCGTTCCATCCTCTCAGTATTCCTAGTCTTAACGAATTGGGTTTAATTTTGTGTCCCATGATAATTTATATGGCTTTTCGCCTGAACATTCTTTTAACCGCGTTTTCGGCTTTTTTCTCGGCCGGTTGACGGGCGGCTTTTTCTTTAGATTCCTTTTTTTCTTTCGGTTTGGGTTCTTCTTTCTTCAGAGTTTTATCGGAAGTTTTGCCGCGTTTCGGAGCTTTTTTGGTTTTCTTCTTCTGGATCGGTTCGGAAATGGCAAAACGGCTTTTTTTTGAGGAGTCTGAAGCGAGCACAATCGTTACATGGGAGAATTTTTTATGCAAAGGCGTGGCCATACCTCTCGCGCGAGGCAACCATCTTTTTAAAACCGGCCCTTCGTCAGCCCAGATTTCTTTAACAAAAAGAGTATCCGCGGCCAGACCTTTATTTTTGGCGTTGGCAACGGCGCTTCGCAAAAGTTTTAAAATAGGTCGAACGGCGCGTTCGCGTCTGAACAAAAGCTGCGCTTCGGCTTCTCCAACGGGAAGACCCGAAATAATCCGAATAATACCTCTTACCTTTCTCGGAGTAATATCCAATCTATTCAGTTTTGCCGTTACGTCTGCCATTGGTTATTTTTTATTTTCCTGCCGGGGAAGGAGTAGCTGCGCCGGCGCTTTTTTCGGCTTCTTTTTGCAGTTTTCCGCCGTGACGGACGAATTTCTTGGTGGGAGCGAATTCACCGAGCCGATGACCTACCATTTCTTCCGTAACTCTCACTTCAACGAACGATTTTCCGGTATGCACCGAAAAAACGCAACCGACCATTTCGGGGGCAATTTCCGAGGACCTGGACCAAGTTTTGATGGGAGTCGTCTTATCGGAAGCGAGCGCTTTCTTCAAGAGCTTCTCGTCAACGTACGGTCCTTTTCTGGTACTTCTAGACATGATTTATTTTCTACTCTTTTTCACTCTTCTTTTCACGATGAGGGTGTTTGACCATTTTTTCTTATTCCTGGTTTTCCGGCCTCCGGTAACTTTTCCGGTAAAGCTTTTCGGTTTTCTCGTTCCTCTCGGTTGTCTGCCTTCTCCGCCGCCGTACGGATGGTCGCAAGGATTCATGGCCGTTCCCCTAACGGTAGGTCTTATTCCCATGCCTCTTACGCGTCCCGCTTTGCCGATATTCACAAGCTGCCAGTCGGGATTGGAGACTTGGCCAATGGTCGCAAAACCGTCGGAAAGAACTCTTCTTACTTCGCCCGAAGCCATTTTAAGATGACTGTATCCGGCATCGTGTCCCTGCACTTCAACGTATGAACCGGCCGAACGGGCGAGTTGTCCGCCTTTGCCGGGATTAACTTCCACGTTATAAACCTGGGTACCGACCGGAATGTTTTTAAGCCTCATTCGATTGCCGACAGTAAAGGAAGCGGACTCGGCGGTAATCACTTTGTCTCCAATTTTTATGCCAAAAGGCGCCAAGGAGTATCTTCTTTCACCGTCTTTATAGAGAAGCTTCATTATAAAAGCCGTTCTGTAGGGATCGTATTCCAGCGTTTCCACTCTCGCCGGGACGTTAAGCTTGTCGGTCGCAACAAAATCAACCAACCGATAAAGTTTCTTATTTCCTCCCCCTTGGTGACGAACGGTGATGCGCCCCTGACTGTTTCTTCCGGATTTTGATTGGATTTTAAAAGTTAAATTCCGATCGCAGACACCGTTCAAGACGCCGTAATCGGGTAGGCTCATATGTCTTCTTGAGGGAGTTGTCGGATTAAACTTTTTCATTGATGGTTTGTCCCGTTTTTAAGGCGACTATCGCTTTTTTCCGGTTTGCGATGCGTACGGTTCTAACCGATACCACGTTCACTTTATGGTTTTTCTCAAGCGTTTTTTTGATCTCGCTCTTATTAGCAGAACGGAGAACGTCAAAAACATACTTGTTCTCGTTTTTGAGAAACCCCGCTTTTTCGGTTATGTGAGGTTTTTTTATGAGTTCCTTATTCGGCATGATAGTGATTTTCTATTGCGTTCACGGCTTCTTTTTCAAGCAGGATGTCCTTATAACACAAAAGGTCGTAGACGTTAAGGGATTTCGGATCAAGACTTTTAACCTTCGGGATATTCGCCGAAGCTTTATAAATATTTTTATTTTCAGCAGAAGGCACGATGAGAGCGCTTTTTGAAAACGGCTGGATCAATGCCACCGCAAGACGGGTTTTCGGTTCGGAAATGGAAAGAGATTCCACGACTTTCAATTCTCCTTCGGCGAGCTTTTTGGAAAGAACGGAGAATATGGCCGCTTGTTTCATCTTCTTGTTTATCTTTCTCGCAAAAATCTTCTCATTGGAAGGCCCGAAGGTAACGCCTCCTCCTCTCCAAAGCGGTGAACGAATTGAACCGTGCCTCGCGCGACCGGTTCCCTTTTGCCTCCACGGTTTTTTTCCGCCGCCGCGCACTTCTCCGCGTCCTTTGGTGTGTGCGACGGGAACACGCGCGTTTGAAAGCTGCGCCTTAAGCGCTTGGTTTACAAGATCAGGGTTCCATGGAGCATTGAAGACTTTCTCCGAGAGTTCCACTTTCCCCGTTACTTTGGCTTTATTGTCGTAAAGTTCCGCAATCATGATTTATAAATATATTTTGACTTTACTGCCGCGAGTTCCGGGAACCGAACCGTTCACGGCAAGCATTTTGTTTTCGGGGACCCAGGAAATAACTTTTATCCGCTTCAGTGTTTTTCTGTCCCCTCCCATTCGGCCGCCCATTTTTCTTCCAGGAATTACGCGTTGCGGAGCGGTAGGACCGAGTGATCCCGGAGCTCTGTGACGATTTTTCTGACCGTGAGTCTTGGGACCTCCGGCAAATCCATGTCTTTTAACCACTCCTTGAAAGCCTTTTCCTTTTGAAACGCCCACAATTTTACCCAAAACGAGCCCTTCGGAAAGTTCGGGGCTTTCTGGCTCGTCGATCAAAATCCAGGTGACGGGAAATGCGTCCGCATCCCTTAAAATCTGATCCATTTTCACTTTTCGGCCGATAATGGGATTCATTTTTCTAAAGCGCGAGTTTTTCGCAAAAAAATAACCGGGATAGCCTCGGTTATTTTTTCCTGTTTTTCTCGGCTATTCTCTCTAAAGAGAGGCGCCTTGAATGTTAAACCATTTTAACTTCTATGTCCACTCCCGCTGGCAGGTTCAAATCGGAGAGCGATTCCATTAAACGCTGGCTGGGGTTCAAGATGTCAATAATCCTTTTATGGACCCGGAGTTCAAACTGCTCCCGGCTGTTTTTATAGACAAACGATGAGCGATTGACGGTGTATTTCCTGAATTCCGTGGGCAACGGGATGGGCCCGATGATGTCCGCGGCGGAACGCAGAAGTACTTCAACTATCTGGCGACAGGAATTATCTATCAGCCGCTGATCGTACGATTTAATTCTTAACCTCAGCTTATCCAAGATGGCGTAATCTTACTTGTTAATTTTAGTTACGACACCTGCGCCAACGGTTTTGCCTCCTTCGCGAATGGCGAAACGCTGTTGTTCCTCAAGCGCAACCGGAGCAATGAGAGAAACACTAACCTTAACGGTGTCTCCAGGCATAGCCATTTCGGTTCCTTCAGGAAGTTTGATTTCTCCCGTAACATCCGTGGTGCGGATATAGAATTGCGGTTTGTAGCCTCCGAATATCGGAGTGTGACGGCCTCCTTCTTCTTTGCTCAAAAGAAGAACTTCGGCGTCAAAATCAGTGTGCGGAGTAACGCTTCCCGGTTTCGCCAAAACCTGGCCGCGTTCAACATCTTCTTTTTTGGTACCTCTTAAAAGAACACCGGTGTTATCTCCAGCCCGGCCTTCGTCGAGCTGCTTGTTAAACATTTCAATACCCGTAATGACCGTTTTCACGGTGGGCTTGATTCCGATGATCTCCACTTCATCGTTTAATTTCACGATACCGCGTTCAATACGGCCGGTAACGACGGTTCCTCTTCCTTCAATCGTGAAGATGTCTTCAATAGGCATAAGGAACGGTTTGTCGGTTTCACGCTTCGGTTCGGGAATATAAGTGTCTAAGGCGTTAACGAGTTCGAGGATGGGCTTTACGGCTTCATCGTCCGCGCTCGTCGCTTCAAGAGCTTTAAGAGCCGATCCGCGGATTATCGGAATTTCGCTTCCCGGATATTGATACTTGGAAAGAAGTTCTCTCACTTCCGCTTCCACGAGGTCAATGAGTTCCGGATCGTCAACCATATCGGTTTTGTTCAAGAAGACGACAATTGCCGGAACGCCGACTTGTCTTGCGAGAAGAATGTGTTCCCTCGTTTGAGGCATCGGGCCGTCAGCGGCGGAAACAACGAGAATCGCGCCGTCCATTTGAGCGGCACCCGTAATCATGTTCTTGATGTAGTCAGCGTGACCCGGAGCGTCAATGTGCGCGTAGTGGCGCTTTTCCGATTCGTATTCGGAGTGATGCAACGCGATGGTGATACCGCGCGCTTTTTCTTCTGGAGCGTTGTCTATCTGATCAACTTTTTCCTCTTTTTTGGCAAGTCCTTTGAGGAAAAGGGTATGAGTCAAAGCGGCAGTAAGGGTGGTCTTACCATGGTCAACGTGCCCAATGGTACCGACGTTTACATGCGGCTTTGAGCGTTCAAATTTATCTGCCATTTAAACCGTAATTCTTATTGATTTATTGAAATTTTGCGACTTTTGAATTCTAACGATGACTTGACTAGCTGTCAACTTATTTCCTCCCCGCGATTATCGCTTCTTCAATGTTTTTGGGAGCGATTTCGTAGTGACCGAATTCCATGGTGAACGAACCTCTGCCTTGGGTCATTGATCGGAGTTTAGTTGCGTATCCGAACATTTCGGAAAGAGGAATGGTTGAATCAATCACTTTGGAATTTATCCTGTCCTCAATGGATTCAATTTTCCCTCTCTTCGCGGAAATATCGCCCGTGATGTCGCCCATGAATTCGGAAGGAACGATCACCTGAACTTTCATAATGGGTTCAAGCAAAACGGGTTTCGCGTTTTTGCATCCCTCCTGCATTCCCATGGAAGCGGCGATTTTGAAAGCAGCTTCCGAAGAGTCAACGTCGTGATAAGAACCGTCGTAAAGGGTGACTTTGATGTCAACCACCGGAAAACCGGCAATCACGCCTTTGCTCAAAAATTCTTTGACTCCCTTTTCAACGGCCGGAATGTATTCGCGAGGAACGACTCCTCCTTTGATGGCGTCAACGAATTCAAACCCTTGTCCCCTCTCTACGGGTTCAATTCTAAGTCTCACGTGACCGTATTGTCCCCGTCCGCCGGATTGTTTGATGTATTTTCCTTCCGCTTCGGCTGAGCTCGTAACCGTTTCCTTGTAGGCAACTTGAGGACGGCCGGCGGTAGCGTTAACCGAAAATTCACGTCTCATTCGTTCAACCAAAACTTCCAGGTGAAGTTCGCCCATTCCGGAAATAATGGTTTCACCCGTTTCGGGATCGCCTGAAACTTTAAAGGTCGGGTCTTCATCCGCAAGTCGCCGCAAAGCAAGACCCATTTTTTCTTGATCCGCTTTTGATTCGGGAGAAATTTTCTGGAAGATAACCGGTTCGGGGAAGCTGATGCGCTCAAGAATAATCGGTTTTGCCGGATCGCAAAGAGTATCTCCGGTCGTGGTGTTCTTAAGTCCCACAAGCGCTCCGATTTGGCCCGCGTGAAGTTCGTCAACTTCTTCCCTTGAATTCGCGTGCATACGCAAGATGCGTCCCGCGCGTTCTTGATTGTCTTTTGTGGCGTTTAAAATATAACTTCCTTTTTGAAGCACGCCGCTGTAAACGCGGAAGAAAGTGAGCGTTCCCACAAAAGGATCGGCCGCCACCTTAAAAGCGAGAGCGGCGAACGGTTCCTCATCGCTCGGCGCGCGAAGAATGTCGTCTCCGGTTTTCGGATCGTTTCCTTTAACGGGAGGCAAATCCGCCGGGGACGGAAGATAATCAACAACGGCGTCAAGAACAAGCTGAACTCCTTTATTCTTATAAGCGCTGCCGCAAAGAACCGGCACAATCGTAAGATTAAGGACGCATCTCCTAAGAAGGCTCTTTAAGGCTTCACTCGGGATTTCTTTTCCTTCAAGATAGTCGCTCATTAACGTTTCGTCGTTTTCAACTATCTTTTCAAGCAAAATGGCTCTTTTGGCTTTAACTTCTTCTTTTAAATTTTCGGGAATCGGAATTTCGGTAACGCGTTCTCCGTGCTCGCCCTCAAAGTGATAAGCCTTGAGTTCAAGAAGATCTATTATTCCCTCAAAATTCGCTTCGGTGCCGATGGGTATCTGAAGAGCGACCGCGTTCGGCGTTAAGCGGTCTAAAATAGACGCAAAACTTTTATCAAAGGAAGCGCCAGTGCGATCAAGCTTGTTTATAAAACAGATTCTCGGAACTTCGTATTCATCGGCATAGCGCCAATTCGTTTCGGATTGCGGTTCAACGCCCGAGACGCCGTCAAAAACAACCACCGCGCCGTCAAGAACGCGAAGAGAACGTTTAACTTCAACCGTAAAGTCAATATGTCCGGGGGTGTCTATCAGATTTATTCGGTGTTCAAAAGATTTGTCGCCACTTTTGTAAGTAGGAACCCAAAAGCAAGTGGTAGCGGCGGAAGTGATGGTAATTCCGCGTTCGCGTTCTTGTTCCATCCAATCCATCACGGCCGCGCCTTCGTGGACTTCGCCTATTTTATGAGAAACGCCGGTATAAAAAAGAATACGCTCGGAAGTGGTGGTTTTACCTGCGTCAATATGGGCAACTATGCCGATATTTCTAGTCTTCTCAATTGGGTAGACTTTGCTTTCCATATCAGTCGTAAACTAGCTCGCAAAATGAGCGAAAGCACGATTTCCTTCCGCCATTCTGTGAATGTCTTGCTTTTTCTTGATGGCCGTACCTTCGTTCGCCGCCGCCGCCAAAAGTTCTTCCGCCAATTTTTCGGAAATCGGTCTGCCTTTCTTAGAACGGGCAGCGGAAATTATCCATTTGGAAGCAAGCATAAACTGGCGCTCGGGTCTTACTTCCCGGGGGACTTGGTAATTCGCTCCACCGACTCTTCTTGAGACGACTTCCAAGGCGGGCTTTACGTTTTCCAAAGCGGACTCAAATATCTCAAGCGGTTTTTTGCCGGTTTTTTCAATTACCGCAAAAGCGCCATAAAGATCTTTTTGCGCTACGGATTTTTTGCCGTCATACATCAAATAATTGATGAACCTCGAAACCGCCACAGAATCGTAAGCGATATCGGGAGCATGTTCTCTTTTGTAATTTTTTTTGCGTCTCATTTTTACTTTCCTGCCTTTTCTTTCTTGGCGCCGTACTTGCTTCTTTGCTGTTTGCGTCCCGTAACGCCCGCAGTATCCAAAGTGCCGCGAACGACGTGATAACGGACGCCCGGCAAATCCTTAACCCTGCCCCCTCTTATCAAAACGACCGAGTGTTCCTGAAGATTGTGCTGTTCGCCTGGGATATAGGCGGTAACTTCCATGCCGTTCGTAAGCCTGACTCTCGCCACTTTTCTCAAGGCCGAATTCGGTTTCTTCGGAGTAGTCGTAAAAACCTTAAGACAAGCCCCTCTCTTCTGCGGTGAAACGGATTCTACGGGTTTGTTCTTAAGAACGTTAAAATAACGGCCCATGGCCGGTGATTTGGATTTCTTAGATGAAGTTTTGCGCCCTTTTTTCAAGAGCTGATTCATCGTTGGCACGGCAGTAAATATAGCAATTAAGCAGAATTAATGTCAATTATTCCAACCATCCTAACTATCTTTTTCCAGAGACGCGTCGTCCGCCCCTGTGAGTCGGACGCGCTCCCTCCCGGCTTCGCTCTTCTTACTCTATGAGAAGGAATAGTTCTCTAGTTGTTTCTTAAAAAATTAATTCTGCCGTGGGGAGGAGATGGGAATCATCCAAATACGTATCCGAATGCGGTGAAAAGTGCGAAAATGAATCTTGCAACGTAGGGAATAATCAGCACTCCCAAGAACAAAGCGATGATCAATCCCAAAGGACCGATTGATGAGAGTTTGTCGCGGATTCTTTGAGGGATGAAAGAACCGATGATTTTTGATCCATCAAGAGGAGGAACGGGGATGAGATTGAAGAGGGCGAGAAAAATATTCACGTAAATTATAAAAGCGGTGAGAGAGACGAACGTTTGATTTCCCGAAACGACGGGAAAAATGAGTCTTATGACAAAAAAGAGAAGGCTCGTGATTCCCGCAATTCCCAAATTAGCAACCGGGCCGCTTAACGCGATTTTGAACTCCCCTTTCCGATCACGGAGATTCCTCGGATCGTAAGGAACCGGTTTAGCCCAGCCAATGAAAGAGCCCGACAAGAAAAGAAGCGTAAGTGGAACGATGACCGTTCCGATGAGATCAATATGAGCCAACGGATTCAAGGTCAATCGGCCGAGTTTTTTTGCCGTCGGATCGCCAAGCTCGTTTGCAACAAAGCCGTGCGAGTATTCGTGGATCACGGCCGAAAAAACTATCACGACGTAAATAAATATTTTTGAGGCGATATCCGTCAAAAGTTTAGGGTGCGCTTTACATCGCTTGCGCAATTTAATAGTATACACTCCTACATGAGACAGTGCGAAATCTGCGGGAAGGGTGGAATTATGCGCCGCCAAAGGATAAAACTAAGGGGCAATTACAACCCTACCCAAAAGCAGAAGAAACAACCCAATCTTCAACCGACAAGACTTCTCGGAAGGCGGGTGTTAGCGTGCGCTAAGTGCTTAAAGCAGGCAAACAAAGCGGGCGTTTCAAAATAATAAAATCCCGAGCAAAGTGCTCGGGATTTTTGTTAGTAATACTGGGGAATATCGTTCGGAAACCATTTGAACGGCATTCCGCAAGCTTCTATGTAGTCCTTGAAATCCAGGGTCTCTATACTACGCTCGTTTATAAAACGCAAAAGATAATAGAGATACGAGAAACCGTACTGCTCCGTATACCGCTTGAACTCGCTCGTTTTGGCAACCGCTTGCGATTTAGGATTATTGACGAGCAAGTTATAGAGATCTACCGACTCAAACATGTCGCCCGTGAGCGTAGAGAAGCCGACTTTTGACTGCGCGAGCCCGAATTGGTCAATGGGTTTTTCGCCTACGCGATGATGGTTGATTTTCACCTGGGACCGATGATAGCTATAGCCCATCTTCGCTACCTCAAAGGCCGTTTTTCCGTCATACATGGCGAGCGGAGTTTTAACGTCCAGAGTTATCTTATTCTCTTTAAAGAGATGCAAGTATAACTTGAGCGGATTCCACACGCCGTATTTCTCAGCCGATTCCGGATAAGCTTTTGGGTCGCCAGCGAGATTAAATATTTTCTGAACCTCTTCAACCATCCAGATGTGAGCTTTGTGGCCGTACTCGCCCTTTACATCTTGCGAGACGATGATCGATGACGTGTAAATACGAACCTGTTCCACAAGATAGGCCTCCACTTTTTCCTTAGGCCACGATTTCTTCGCGTCTGCCAATTTTTCAAACCAATGATCGGCAAAAGGTCCGAATACGGGTTTTTGTCTCACGCCTACCGCCCAAAGAGCGGCTTCGGCTTCTTTTTTCCGACTTGTTGAGCAAGGAGTCATAAAGACGACTACAACCGATTTGCCTTGCGCGAGATAAATCGGAATGACAGCTCCCAAATAAAGTTGGTCGTCATCACTGTGACAAGCGATGATCATCACGTCCGCGTGATGCGGTTCTTCCCAGTTGTACGAGTCGTCGGCCAGAGCAACGGCTTGAAAAAGCGCGAGTATCAGCACAAGCGCCAGAACAATGGAAACAACAGACTTCTTCATAACAATTCCCCCTATTTCACCCTAAAAATATTTTTAAAGATGCTCCAGATTAACGATAAAATCGGCTTTTTGTCAATTCAAAAATTTTTGTCGGGCTGCCGGGAATTGAACCCGGGTCGCACCCACCCCAAGGGTGTATACTGCCGTTATACTACAGCCCGTCAAAAGCCAATATACATCAAAGTACTTTTTAATCCAACAAAAACCGCTCCTTTTTGGAGCGGTTTTTGATTGTCTCGCCTTCGTATAGATTTCCCCGGCTTGCGCCAGATTGGTGAGCCTCAATCGCAGTCCACGGACTACAATGATTCGGTTCTCCTTTTAAAAATCACATGATCCGGAATCTAATGAGCGAGCGAGACAACTTAATTATATCGCCAGAGGATTCGCTCGCAATCCAAGTAAAATAGGCGAAAACGAGCATGAGGGAAAATTATCCACAAGCGAAAAAATAAGGAATGAGTTATTCCAGTATTCCGTCAAGATTTACGTCGTAGAGTATCGCTTCGTTAACGAGGCGGTAATCTTGAAGTTCTTCAGGCTTAAACCATAAGGCTATTTCCTTCTCCGCTTCTTCCGGTGTGCTCGAAGCGTGCAGTAAATTCCTTACGGCTCGCTTGTCAATGTCTGCAAGCTCATAGGAATCAATGGTAAAGTCCCCTCTTATAGTGCCCACATCCGAGGTAAAAGGTTCCGTGGCGCCCGTGATCTTTCTAATAATGCCTGTCGCGTGCATTCCTTGCCAAACCATGGCGACAACCGGGCCGGAAGAAAGATATTTCTTTAAATATCCCAAAACGATTTCGGTAACCTTCAAAGGGTCTTCCGAAGGAGGAGTTTTTCCTTGCGCTTTATAGGCATTAATCGTTTTAACCCCGGTTTTCATTCTCCATTCGGGATCAATCAAGTAGTGCTTCTCCGCGAATTCGGGCGTGGGGATGAGCATCTTAAGCCCAACGAGTTTCAATCCCGTTCGTTCGTAACGCTTTATTATTTCGCCGATAAGCCCTCTTTCTACGCCGTCCGGTTTTACAACGACAAGAGATCTTTCGTTTTTCATCCTATCCGATATTTCTGCCATATTTTTGTTTTCTCTTTTTACTACTTTTGGTCAGTATTAAGCAAGTGATCTATGCGGTTTATGTCTCTCGGGAAAAGGGTCGCTTCTTTCACGTTGCCAAGTTCCAACAGTTTCTGCGTGAGACGTTCCAGCCCCATGCCAAAACCGCCGTGCGGAGGAAGACCGTATTTGAAAGCCTGAAGATAAAAAGAAAAGTTTTCCGGATTTAGTCCTTTTTCCTTCATGGAGGCGACAAGGGCATCGTAGTCGTGAATACGCTCGGCTCCCGTCGTTATTTCTATTCCGCGGAATAAAAGATCAAATCCCTTGGTGTAGGCCGGATCACTTTCATCGCGATAAGTGTAAAAAGGGCGTTTTTCCGTCGGAAAATGGGTAATGAAAATAAAATCGGAATTAAATTTTTCTTTTGAGTAAGCGCAAAGCCAGCGTTCGTGTTCCGGCTCCAGGTCCGGTTCTTCGGTGCAATCGTTTCCGGTTTCATCACTAATGAGTTTTTGGGCTTCCCGCAAAGTCATTTTGGGAATTTCATCGGGAACGGCTGGAATTTCGGCATTTAATAATTTGAATTCGGCGACACATTTTTCCTTGAGTTCGCCTTCAAGGTATTTCAAAAAGGCGTTTTCTATGGCCATCACGTCCGTATGGTCTTTTATGAATCCCATTTCAATGTCCAAGGAAGTGTATTCGTTCAAGTGACGGGAAGTGCTGTGTTTTTCCGCGCGATAAACGTTTCCCACCGTAAATACCCGCTCAAACACGCCAACCATTATCTGCTTGTAAAGTTGAGGGCTCTGCGCAAGATGAGCCGTATGACCGAAATATCCGACTTCAAACGTATTTGCTCCTCCTTCAGCGTCGTCGCCGATAAGTTTCGGTACTTGGATTTCGGTGAAATTTTCGTTCCTAAAGAATTCCCTGAAAGCTTCCGCCACGACCGCTTGTACCTTAAATGTGGCCTGCGACTTTGTTCTTCTTAAAGTAAGAGGTAAATAATCAAGATAGGTATCAAGATTCAGCTCCGCGTCAGATTCAAAAGGAATTTCTTTGGCTTCGGAGAGCACTTCAAGTTCTTTTATTTCAATTTCCAAGGCGCCGTTCGGTTCCGTCTCGTTTACCATCTTTTCCGGACGCGCGTTAACGAGTCCTTTAACCCTAATCACCCATTCCGGACGAAGGGCAGAAGCCAATTCGTGAACGGCTTTTTTTTCGGGGAGGGCCACCATTTGAACCTTACCCGTCCGGTCCCGAAGATCAATGAATATCAGTTTTCCGTGGTCTCTACGGGCGTTAACCGAACCTTCAAGAATCACTTCATGCCCGATAAGTTCGTTCAATTCCGAGGTTAAATTGCGCATTTTTTTCAGTATAAGCCGAGAAAGGGCTCTAATCAATGGATTTAACGCGTAATTTACCTCGATTCTTCTCTATTTTTACGCCGCCGGTATCATCGGTTCTAAAGACGGGTATTCCCCTATCGGTAAATTTTTTAATGGTCTCTTCTTTGGGCAAACCATAACTGTTTTGACCCACGCTTATCACGGCGACAAGAGGATTGATGGCGGAGAGAAATCCGTCGGATGAAGAAGTGGCCGATCCGTGATGAGGAACTTTCAAAAAATCGGTTTCGGGAAAATTAATGGCGGAAATGACCGCTTCCGATTTGCGAGTTATATCGCCCGGGAACAAGCCATTCAGTTCGCCGATACTCGCAAAAATCACGAGGGATCCATCGTTATCTTTGAGTTTCTCTTCCGGCGTACCTTTCGGAGGATAAACTATCTCCAGTTCAAGTAACTTGGTTTTTACCGAACTGCCGGCAAAGAAATTAATAACGGGGATATTTTTATCCCTGGCTTTGTTCAAAACGGCGTTGAATTCTTTTTCCGTTTCCGAGCCGCTAGTAATAATGGCGCCGACGTCGTAATCCGATAAAACGTATTCCAGTCCGCCGAAATGGTCGGCATGAGGATGAGAAATCACGATAAGATCAATGTAACGATCCGTTTTGGGAATAACGTGAGTGAGCTCGTACAAAACGTTTTTTCTGGGACCGGTATCAATTAACAAATCAATCCCTTCCGAACGGATAAGACTGCTGTCTCCTTGTCCCACGTCAAGAAAAGAAACGGAAATTTCGTTCTGATTTTTAACCGCTTCGCGAAAAACGAAAATATTAGAGATAACGAGCAAAAAAATTAATAATCCCGATTTCATAAGAAAGCAATGATTCCGCCAAAATTGAAAAGGGAAAAGCCAGATAATTGGATATAAAAGAAAGAATGCCGGAAACAAAAGAGAAAAACATGGCTAACGGCACCGACCATATAATCATAGCGTTCGGAATAAACGATAACCAATTAAAGCGACCGAATAAAATCGGTATTACCGGCGAAACGGCCAATTCGGCGGAAAAACATTCCGTGATAACCGATCCCATGAAACCGATTTCCCTTTCTCTGAAAAATAACTTTTTGAGACGCGGAGCGATGAAAACAATGCCGAAAAAAGCGGCAAAAGAAAGAATAAATCCGGCGTCTTCCATAATGATAAAAGGATCGGAGACGACCATTAAAAGAGCGGCCAGAGCCATCGGCCCTTTGACGCTCACGAGTCTCCCCATATTTTTGGTAAGCATGGCGATCAATCCCATAATGGCGGCACGAACGACGGAGGCCGAAGGACCGACCAGTAAAACAAAAATGATTATGCCGAGAGTGGCGGCGAAAGGACGCCACTTAACGGGCAATAAGAAAAATATAATCGCAAAGAAAGAAGCCACTATTGTAATATTAAAACCCGACAAAGCAACGATATGCGTGGTACCCGTAGCACTTAGATCATCCTTGAACTCCGGTGTAAATCCCGATTTGTCGCCAAAGATGATTCCATCCGCGAGGGCTGAAGAATTAGGAGATAAAATTCTTTTAAAATTTTCCGACATACGCTTGCGGATGGAAAAAAGAGAGCACATAAATCCTTTGCATTCGTCACCGATTATTTCCGTGTTTTTACAAAAAACGCTGGGTTTCCCTGAAGCCAGTAGGTCCTTTTTGCAATCCAGCGCCAATATATTCCCGTATTTTAAGTCCTCATAACTTTCCGCCGTAAGGTTCAGTTTTTTACCGTCCGCCAATTTAAGATTAAACTTCACTAATCCGCCGTAATCCGAAGGATAAGAAATAATTTTTCCTTCTATGTGAAAATTTCCGCTGTCTGGCGGAATAAAACTCGAAGAAAACGATTTATAAAGGAAAGGATAAAGGCAGCCAAGGGCGCAGGCAAAAAGAAAGAGAGCAACAATCCGGCTGGCTCTCATGAATATCGCAAAAAAAAGAGATAAGATAAGCAGTCCGGCAAAAACGGCGCCCGGATGATCTATGACGGATGCGATTATCGTACCCGTGCAGAAGCAAATTGCCGACCAAACGAAAACATTCCCCTTCGCCATTTTAAAAAAAATAGCGCTAGAGCATTTGGGCAATAGTTTTTCCGAATTCTTCCGCCGAAAGATGATTAAAGGCCGTTATTATATTTCCATCGGTAACGACAGACTCGCCGGAATAGATTCCTCCCTTTTTCACTATCAATTCGGGAACTTCGTTGTTATCTTCCGTTTTCCATCCGGTTGCGCGTTTGCCTTTAAGCAGTCCGGCTTTCGCAAGAATCGCCGGCGCGTAGCAAATCGCCCCGATCGGTTTCCCCGATGAGGCAAATTTGCGGGCAAGATCGGAAACAGCAACGTCTCCGACATATTCTTTTGATCCCGGGCCGCCGATAAAAGCAATCCCGTCGTAATCATCGGGGTTGATGTCGCTCAGAAGCAAATCAATCGGCGTGGTTCCTCCTTTGACGCCTTTCGCTTCCGTAAGATCGGTACTCGCGACTTTGACAACAACACCCGAGGCAATAAGCTCGGAGAGCGTTCTTTCGTATTCCTCGTCCCTATAATCTTCATGCGCTAAAACCAATACGATGTGCTTCACTTATTCCGTAATTATATCAAATTAAGAAACGATTACTCCCCCGCCGAGCATTTCACATTCGGATGAATAAAAAACGGCGGATTGTCCGGGCGCTACAAACGGAACCGGTTTCTCAAAAACGATAGTTCCCTTCCCTCCTTTAAGCATATTGATCTTCGCTTTTGCCGGAAAAGTTCGATATCTTACGCGGACAAATATTTCAGAGTTATCTTTAACTGATTCTGAAATGAGACTTACGCTTTCAAGCGTAACCGTCTTTGCAAAAAGAAGAGGATGATTTTTGGGAGCAACGATGAGCGAGTTCGTACCCATGTCTTTTCCCGCGACATAGAAAATTTCGTTGCCGCCCATGCCCTCAATTCCCAAGTGTCTTTGGCCGAGGGTGTAAAAATAAAGGCCTTTGTGATTCCCTATCTTTTTTCCTTCCGGAGTTATTATCGGCCCCGGATTTTCTTCAATGAATCGGGATAAAAATTCCGGCATTTTAAGACGTCCCAAAAAGCAGATTCCCTGCGAATCTTTCCGGTTCGCGTTCGGAAGGTTCGCGCGTTTCGCTATTTTTCTCACATCCGATTTGAGTAAATTCCCCAAAGGAAATAACGTTTTTTTCAGAGTTTCTTCATTCAAGGTCCAAAGAAAATAGCTTTGGTCTTTCGTCTTGTCTTTCGCTTCATAAATCGCATGCGTTTTTTCATCAAGACGAGCGTAATGGCCGGTCGCGATAAAATCGGCGCCAAGTTTCATACTGCGTTTAAAAAAAAGGCCGAATTTAATCTCTTTATTGCACATCACGTCCGGATTCGGCGTGATCCCTCGTTTATACGCGGAAATCATATAATCAACGACTTCGCTTTTGTATTCGCGTTCCATATCCCAAACGTAAAAGGGAATATTCAATTGTTCGGCGGCTCTGCGCGCCATAAGGGCGTCTTCTTCGGCGCAGCCGTCAACATTATAGCCTCGGATATAAACGCCCGTGACGTCATAACCTTTTTCTTTCAGTAAAAAAGCGGCAACGGACGAATCCACGCCACCAGACAATCCCACAAACACCCGTTTCGCCTTCCGCTTTGGCGCGAGACAGGTCGGCTCGCCGAGGCCAGCCCTTTTATTTACTTTTTTCGACGCGCTCAACATACAAACCCGTTTCGGTATTCACTCTTATAACGTCTCCTTGATTGATGAAGAGAGGCGCTGTAATTTTCGCTCCGGTTTCAATTACGACAACTTTATCTCCTCCTTGAGCGGTATTGCCCTTAACCGCCGGCGGGGCATCCGTTACCTCAAACTCCATCTTTACGGGCAAGATTATTTTAATGACTTTTCCTTGAAGCACGTAGGCCGTAACGAGCGTGTTCGCTGTCAAGAATTTGGAGGCATCTCCTATAACGTCTTCCTCTACCATAATTCTTGTTTTCGGGTCCGCGGGTGCCTGAAACCAATATTCGCCGCGATGCGAGTAAAGGAATTTCAATTCTTTTTTTTCAAAATCGGCTTCTTCAATGTTCTCCGAAGCTTGCCAAGAGCGGTCTACCACTTTTCCGGTTCTTAAACTCTTGAGTTTGCTCTGCACCACCGCTTTTCTTTGCTGCATTCTCACGAAGCTCGTATCAACGACTTCATAAGGCTCGTTATTGAGGAGAATGATTACTCCTTTCTTCAGTTCCGTATAGGAAATCATGTCTATTCGTCGTTTATTTCGTTCTTTTCCGCCTTGATATCGGATGAAGATTCGTCCGAATGCATTGCTTTGTCAAGAGCGGCGCGAAGATCGTCCATTACCACCTCTCTTTTCGGTTTTACGGGCCGAAGGATTTTTTCAAGCGGGAGTTCGGTTCTACGCGCGATTCTTTCCTCGGTCTTTTCATTATTGTCTTCCCAACGTTCCATTATCTTTTTTTCTATCTGCGCTCTCGGCATACCGTATTTATTCCGACTGGTCTCAATTATCATATCTTTCACCGAATTCTCCCCTTCTCTGTGAGAAAGGAAATCAAGATTACGCGCCGAGAAGGGTCTTGAGGCGATGCCGTCTATCATAAGTTTGATGTAAAAATGATGTTTACCCGTGTTTACAAGATCAGTTGCCATAAATTCGGGAGAGAATTCTTTTTCCAAAAATTCAGCGTCTTCGGCGCCGACCCTGAAGGCGATGAGCGTACCGACGTTTCCGAAGATGGCTGGACGCACCGTTTCCGAGAGCTGTTCAATGTATTGATGGGCAAGAATGAGACTTAACCTGTATTTGCGAGCTTCGGAGAGAATGACCGCAAAAGAATCGGTGGAAAAATTTTGAAATTCGTCTATATAGAGGAAAAAATCCTTTCTTTCAAATTCGGAAGTGTCTATTCGGCTCATGGCCGCTTGCTGAAGTTTCGTGATCAGCATGGCTCCCAAAAGAGCGGAATTGTCTTCTCCGATTTTTCCGTGAGAAAGATTGGCAATCAAAATTTTTCCGTCATCCATCACGCTTCTCATATTCACGGACGATTTCGGCTGACCGATGATATTCCTGATTAAAGGATTCGCGATAAACTGACCTACTTTGTTTTGAATGGCGGCAACCGCTTCTGAAGCATATCTGTCCGTATATTTGCCGAATTCGTTAAGCCAAAAGTTTTTGACCACCGGATCTTCCAAGATAGCGGTGATTTTTTCCCTGAAACGCTTATCCGTGAGCATTTTCATCACGTCTAAGAGCGTAGAGTTCGGAAATTCCAAAAGGGCGAGCAAAGTATTGTTCAAGATGTATTCCATTCTCGCCGACCAGGCGTCAACCCATATTTTTTTGAAAACGCCCATCATGCCGGAAGCGATGAGATGTCTGAAGCTTCCTTCTACGCCTTCAAGCGGATTGAAACCGATCGGGTGATCAATATCCGCCGGATTGAAATAGATAACGTCGTCAATGCGTTCCGGAGGAACGAAATCAAGCATTTTTTCCGCAAATTGACCGTGCGGATCAATAAGACCGACTCCTTTGCCGTTTCGGATGTCTTCGGCCACCATATTTTCCATCATGGTGGTTTTACCCATACCTGTTTTTCCGATCAGGTACATGTGCCTGCGGCGATCGTCCACCTTAATGCCAAAGCGTTCTTCCCGATTCCTGAAACTGGTTTTTCCAAAAAAATTAACTTCTTCCATAGGGCTTTAAATTATCCAATAGGCAAATTCGCCGGAGGGGCGCCTTTCTTTGATTCAAGCTGACCTAGACCCGGAGCCGCAACGCGTCCGATAGGCGGGTGGAAAATGGTCGCGAGTTCTTCCACGTTCATGAGCGAAGGTTCAAGCGCTTTCTTAAACATTGACTGCACGTTCGTCAAAAGAGAAAGACTTCTTTCAATGTAGCTTTTATATATTTCTTTTTTCTTTCTTAAGATTATTTCTTTTTTGCGAGGAACGAAAAATCGCGGAGGAATGGTCATAGTGAGAGCGGCCGGACGCATGCCGTTTAGGTTCTGCGTATTGAACTGCTGGAAAGCGCTCATTGCAGCCTTGAAATTGCTGCCGCTGAAACTATCTTTCTTGTCTATGTAAATTATCCTCGTAATAGTTTCAAAAGCCAGTTTGGACGCTTTAGCGTCTACCGCTCTGATTATTTCGGCGTCTTGAGCGGAAACGCTTTTGGGTTTTTCTTCGGGTTTGTCACTCCACTCGGGAAGTTTTACGGGCGCCAAAACGGCCTCTCTAGTAAATTCCAAAAGTCCGCCAACTACGCCTTTCTTTTCTTCTTTCTTTCCGGACTTTTCAGCGATGACTTTTTTAGCCGCTTCTTTCAATTTGTCGCCGGCCGGACGAACAAGAGTTTGTATCCACATCCGCTCGTCCGATTTCAGACTGGACATTACTTCGGCTAAAATGGCAATCGGATCAACTTCCTGTTCTTCATATTTTCTTTCGCCGAAGAAGTAAGGATAGGTTTTCATGGGATAAGCGCTGTCTTTGCCCAAGATCATATCGGCTCCCATAATGTCATACTCCTCATTCGGAAGATCGGGCGGAAATTCTTTTATGTAATCTTTATCCGCTTCAAATATTTCCGCTCCCGGATATTCGGCGAATATGGCCGATTCCACGAGGGCGCGATTCTTTTTGTTCGTTCTCAAGAAAAACCTGATGCCTTCTCTTGAAGAAATCATTTCGGCGGAAATCGTTTCTTCAAACTGGCCTTCAAGCCATTTTTTTTCCGGCTTGATACCGAAACTGTATATCTGATAAAAGCTCGCGAATATTTGTTCCATGGCCTTCGGGAAAGTCTCGTTGTCTTTCGGGAATTTGATCTCCAAAAGGATGTATTCTATGCCCGAGGCAAATTTATCCTGCGATTCGTCAAGCCACCAATTTTTGAGAAAAATTATGATAAATCTCAAAACCAAAAAGATGGCGATAAGCGTCAGCGCTCCCAAGACAATGTCGCCAAAGTACTCCTCTAATCCGGAGAGGAACTCCATAGGTTTTATTTTAGCTTAAGTCCGTAAGTTCCGCGACCCATAAGGATGAATCGGGGATCTTTAATAAGCTCGTTGTGAACCGTGGGCGCGTGACTCTTTATCATTCTCGCGATTTCCGTGAAGTGCATCGGTTTTCCTTCTCTCTTCAAGAGAACGAAAGCTTTGGCGCGGACGGTTTTCGGATTTATTTCTTCCCATTCGGAAAGACCGATGTCGCCGTAGGGACCGACTCCCAGACGCTTGGAAACCTCTAGAAATCCGAGAATAACGCTTTCTTGGACGTTTTTAGGAATGGATATGGAACGGAGCAATTCATCAAATTGTTCGACAGCCGTGAGATTTCGCGTGATTTCTTCGTGAATCGTCTCCATTTTCTTCTTCGCTTCGTCGTTTACATACCAATAGCTGTGAAAAACGTTGTTCTCTTCGGAAAAGTAAGGAAATTCCGTGACCCGAAATACGAATCGCGCTTTATTGCCGAAAACATCTCTTTCTTCCGCGGATTTCGCAATGGAATGAAGTTCTTCCATAAACATATCGTCTTTTCTGAGTCCTCCGGTGGCAAAAAGATGACGTTCGGCGAATTCCTTGAGCGCCGCTACTTCCTCAAAATTACCAATGCTCTTTTTGAGCTCATTTACGGCCTGAGATTCTAACTGGCGAACGCGTTCTCGCGTGATGCCGTATTTGGCGCCAAGAGCCTGGAGGGTAAAAGTCTTTTTGGATTCAAGGCCAAAACGCTTGTTTAAGATATTTGAACTTCGCGCGTCCAAATCGGCGTCTTCAAGCAGCTTTTTGATGAAGTTTTGCATATCCAAACCAGAAAGATTCATGGTTCTGATAGTACAACTTTTTAAATTTGATGTCAAATGAAAGTCCTTTATTTTGCCGTTTTACGAGCAGCCCGTTTGGCTTGAAGATCATGCCAAAGGGTTAAAAGCGGGCTTGCGAAGAAAATGGACGAATAGGTGCCGAAAAACATTCCGATAAGGATGGTAAGGGCAAAATATCTCATGGAAACCGGGCCGAAAATGGACACGATGAGAAGGGCGATCATCGCGCCCGTCGCGGTAATCAGGGATCTCGTAAAGACTTCGTTTATGCTTCTGTTTGCCGTTTCGTCAAAATCGGCTTTTCCTTTCTGTCCGATAAGTTTTTCTCTTATGCGGTCAAAGATGACAATCGTGTCCTGAACGGAAAAACCGGCAATCGTTAAGAGAGCGACAATGAAATAGGTGTCTATAGGAATGCCTTTAAAGTGGCCGAGCGCGGCAAAAAATCCCGCCGGCACTAGAACGTCGTGAACAAGCGAAGCTAAGGTTACAAGCCCGTATTTGTACGATTTAACCGGCCAGGACACTTTTCTGAAAGTAAAAGTGACGTAGAGAGCTATAACCAAAACCACGAGGGCGATAATCCATATCGCTTTGTTCCTCAATTCGGAAGAAACGGAAGGTGAAGTGGTCCCGAAATCAAGTTCTCGCGCTTCGGGATATTCGGATAAAAGAGAATTCTTAAAAGCCGCGTGCTCTTCTTCCGAAATTTCCTTGAATATGAGCGAATACGATTCCGTAGAGGCGTCATAAGAAACAACCGGTTCTTCAATGCCGAGTTTCGTTTCCGCAAATTCGCGAACGGCGCGTTCATCGGTTCCTGGGATGCTTACCTGCCACATGGTGCCGCTCTTGAAATCAATGCCCGGCGTAAATCCAAAAATTGCAATGGAGGCAATCGACAAAGTGATGAGGAGCGCGGAAAAACCAATAAACCATTTTCTGTTTCCGATTATGTTTAGTTTCATTTTTTTATGCTTGTTTATTGTTTTGTTTTCCCGGGAATACCCGCAGCAAATTTCTCGTGACAACATAGGTCATCGCGATGTTTATCAAGATACCGACAAGGAGGGTTAAGGCAAATCCTTTAACGAAGCTTGAGGTAAAGAAGTAAAGGATAAGAGCGGTTAAAACGGTGCCGACGTTTGAATCTCTGATGGAAGACCAGGCAAGACGGAATCCCGATTCTATCGCCTGCGTGTTTTGCGTTCCGCGGCGAAGTTCTTCTTTAGCCCGTTCAAAGATAAGGATATTGGCGTCAAGCGCCGCTCCGATAGAGAGAATAAAACCGGTGATGCCCGACAAACTCATCGTGAATCCAGGGGTGAGTTTGAAAATGGCAAGAGAAAAAATAACGTAAAGGATAAGGGAAAGGCCGGCGACAATGCCGCGTTTGCGGTAAATGGCAATGATAAAAGCGATAATCAAAAGAATGCTTATCACGCCGGCGACAAGAATACGTCCCAACGAGTCTTCGGCCGCGGTCGCGTTTACCGTGCGCTGGTTGCCGAGTTTAATCGGCGCAGAAAGGGCGCCGGCATTGAACCTTTCAACGAGTTTCTGCGCCGAATCAAGAGTTATTCCTTCGCCGGATATTTGCGCTTTGCCGCCGATTATTTTCTCTTGGACGACCGGCGCGCTTATGGGGGCACCGTCAAGAAAAATGGCTACTTGTTTGCCTATGTTACGCGCCGTAATTTCTTCAAACAGTTTCGCGCCTTCATCGTTAAATTCCAAACTTACAACCGGTTGAGATACTCCTTGAGAACTGGTGGCAACGGAAGCGCGTTTGATGTGCCTGCCGGAGAGTTCGGTCGGGTCGCAAACAATCGAATCTTCCGTAATTACGCAATTTTCCCTGAAATCAAGAAAAGGGGTTTCCCCTATCTCTTTGACAGCATCAGATATTTCACTGATGCCCGCGAGTTCAACAAGAAGCTGTCTCGAGTCTCCCTTCTCAATGACGCGAACTCTCGGTTCCGAAACGCCGTAAAGGTCAATTCTTTTTTCAATAACGTCTTTTAGTCCGTTAGTAACAGCCGTGAAGTCGGCTCTGTCAACGCCCGTAAGGTCAATGTCATAGGTGAGCGCCGTTCCTCCGACAAGATCAAGACCGAGTCTCCAAGGCAAAAATCTGTTTAAGAAAACATCGGGAACTTTGACCCCGGAGACGACAGTTCCCGGTTCGGGCAAAACAAAAAGAGAAGAAGCGACCGCGAGCAGAACGAGCGCAGAGATAAAAATTAGTTTGTGTTTCATATAAAATTACTTGGTAATTGTAGTCCGTCCAGCGGTTCTCCCGACCCTCTTGAACGTTCGAGTCCGGATGGGCGGAATCCTTCGCTTCGCGGAGGATTGGTCCGCCCAGGAGGACTCGAACCTCCAACTTTCTGCTTAAAAGGCAGCTACTCTACCATTGAGTTATGGGCGGAGGCGCAAAAAAATCCTACCACTCGTCCTCTAAATCTTCAAGCGTTTTTTTCGTTTTGGGGTTTATTTTTTTCGGCGCTTTAAAATCAAGGAATACGACTAAGTCGCCTCCTTTGGCAGCGCCTTCACCCCTCACTCTTATTTCTTTGCGGAGACTTTCCCCCGGAGAAATCGTTATCTCCACGTCTTTCCCAAGAATGGTCTTAACCGTTATTTTCTTCCCGAGCAAAATGTCGGAAAACTTAACTTCTTTGAAAGTGATAAGATCATCCCCTTCTCTTCTAAACGCTTTGTGAGGAAGTACGCGCACTCGCGCGTATAAGTCGCCGGTGTCGGCTCCTTTTTCACCCGCTTCTCCCAGTCCTTTGATTTTGATTATTTGTCCGTCCGCCACTCCGGGATGGATCAATACGTCCGTTTCGCGATCTCCCTTTACCCGTCCTTTACCGCCGCAATTTTTACAGGGATCGATGGGAATTTCGCCGATACCGTCGCATTCTCCGCATACGGACACTCGGGAAAAGGCGCCAAGGATCGTTCTTTTCATTTCCCTTATACTTCCGCTCCCGCCGCAAGTCCGGCATTTTGAAAATCCTTTCTCTGGATTATATCCTTTCCCGTTACATTTAGAACAACTTACAAACGTTTTAAACGAAATGGGCACTTTTATCCCTTTTACGGCTTCTTCAAGAGTAATGTTTAAAATCACTTCCGCATCCGATCCTCTCTTTCGCACCGGGCGCGTAAAATTGCCCATACCAATGCCCCCGAATATTCCCTCAAAAATACTCGCCATATCCCCCGCGTCAAAGTTGCTGAAATCAAAATTCATTCCGTTCATCCCGGCGGCTCTCGAAAAGGGATTTCCCGAAAAGTCGGCGGAGCCAAATCGGTCGTAATTTTCCCTTTTTCCTTTGTCGGACAGAACTTGATATGCCTCGCTTATTTCTTTAAATTTGTCGGCATTTCCACCCGTTTTATCCGGGTGGTATTCGTGGGCAAGCTTACGGTAAGCCTTTTTTATTTCCTCCTCTGTAGCGTTTTTTTGGACGCCAAGAATATCGTAATAATCTTTTTTCATTCGAATTTACGGTTTTATCTCAGTAAAACCACTTCTTTGCTTTTCGGTTCAAAATAAACCTCCGCAAATTTTATCGCAAGGATCAGCTGATAAATTAGAAACGATAGTAACGCGACAAGCCATCCCAAGAGCCAGAACGCTCCGCGAACGGCGGTAAAAATAATTATCGTTGCAATGAGAGCCAGATAATTTGAGGGAATCGTTTCAATGACGTCCTGGAACTTGTCAGTGGCCGCGTTTCTAAAATTTTCCTCAAAGGAAGCGTCAAGATCAATGTTTAATCCGATGTCGTCTCGAAGCATTGTTTCATAATCCGCAATTTTTTGATCAATTAGTCTCTCTTTCTGGCCTTCCGGCATCAGGGCAAATTCCACGGCGTCCGGTCTTGCAAGGGATTGCCTCGCCGAGATCGTCAGAAAATCGCGAAAACTCATATTTAGAGTAAATCCCGGAGCGTAATAACCAATCACGGGCGAGGAAACGGAAATCATCCCTCTCACAAATCGTTCCGAGAATAAATCTTCCGCTTTAAAATTCCATCCATAGCTTACGGCTATCGCGAGAGCAATAATGGTAAAGGCTCTCGCAAGCACTTTGCCGGAAAATTTGGTGAAACTTACTCGCAATGAATTATCCAGTTCTCTTTTTCCGCGCCATATTCCTTCCGTAAGAATAATGACGGAGACAGCCGCAAGAATAATTATGGGGATAAACGGAATTCTGCCGAAAATGAACAAAGGGAGCGCTAAAAGTACGGAAGAAAACAACGAAACCAAAAAAAGAAACTTTCTGGCTTTAACAAGAACGGGGACGAGAGTGATAAACGAAGCAAAAACGATTCCTGTCACGATAGCGGAGAAGAAAGACCAGGCAAACAAAGCGTAACCGAACAAAAAAGCGAAAGCCGCGGTAACGGCGATAACCGCGAAAACTTTAATAGGAGAATAATCCGTTTCGGATATTTCTTCGTTACGCCTGGCCGCCTTCTTTGTTTTCTCCGTTTTCTCCTGAGTCGGAATTGTTTCCGCCATCTCCTTTATTGTACAAAGACTCTCCTATTTTTTGAAGCGAAGAAGAAAGCGCGGAAGAAGCGGATTCAATTTTTTCCAAATCTTCCGAACCGAGTGTGGAACGCAAATCGGATATTTTTTCTTCAATTTCCGATCTAATCGAAGGATCAATTTTACCTTCCGCGTCTTTTAGGGCTTTCTCGGAAGAATAAACGAGCGCTTCTCCCCTGTTTTTCGCTTCAATGAGTTCTCTTTTTTTCTTATCGCTTTCCGTATTCGCCGCCGCTTCGTTTTTGAGGCGTTCTATTTCTTCTTTTGAAAGCGAAGTTTGAGCTTCGACTCTTACCGACTGACTTTTTCCGGTGGCTTTATCGGCGGCTTTGACGCTCAAGATGCCGTTCGCATCTATGTCAAAGGAAACTTCTATTTGAGGCATTCCTCTTCTCGCCGGAGGAATTCCGTCAAGAATGAACCGCGCTAAGGTTTTATTGTCTTCCGCCATCGGACGTTCTCCCTGCATCACGCGAATTTCAACGGACATCTGATTATCGGCAGCGGTGGAGAATATCTGTGTTTTGGTTGTGGGAACGGTCGTGTTCTTCGGAATCATGGGCGTAGCTATTCCTCCTAAAGTTTCAATACTTAAAGTCAAAGGCGTTACGTCCAAAAGAAGAATGTCCTTGACGTCTCCCTGGAAGATGCCTCCCTGGATGGCGGCTCCTTCGGCCACAACTTCGTCCGGATTTATTCCCCGGCTCGGTTCTTTGCCGAAAAGATTTTTAACCGAAGTCTGGATGGCGGGCATTCTTGTCTGGCCGCCGACAAGGATTACCTCGTCAATATCAGAAACGGAAAGACCCGCTTCCTTAACCGTGTCTTCGGTAAGGCGAGCTGCGCGTTCCACGTATTCCGAAACGAGTTCTTCAAGTTTGGCCCGGGTGATTTTTATCAAAAGATGCTTCGGTCCAGACGAATCGGAAGTAATGTAGGGCAAGTTAATTTCGGTTTCAATGGAGGAAGAAAGTTCGTGCTTCGCCCGTTCCACCGCTTCTTTCAATCTCTGAAGCGCCAAAGGGTCTTTGGATATGTCTATGCCTTCTTCTTCCTTGTACTTCGCAACCACGTATTCGTTTAGTTTTTTATCAAAATCGTCGCCTCCCAGGTGCGTGTCTCCTCCGGTCGCTTTGACTTCAACGGTATCGTCTCCGACTTCAAGGACGGATACGTCAAAAGTGCCGCCGCCGAAGTCGTAAACAACCAATTTTTCGTTCTTTCCGCGATTTAATCCGTAGGCAAGAGCCGCGGCAGTAGGTTCATTAATTATTCTTTTAACTTTGAATCCGGCTATTTCGCCCGCATTTTTGGTCGCCTGACGTTGCGAGTCGTCAAAATAAGCCGGAACAGTAATAACCGCTTCTTCTATTCTTTCACCCAATCTCATTTCGGCATCGGCGCGGAGTTTTCCCAAAACCATCGCGGAAATTTCTTCCGGCGTCATCCATTTTTCGCCGAGTTTGATTTCCACTCCGCCTTCCGCGGATTCTTTAAGTTCATACGGAAGCCATTGTTTGTCGCGTTGCACTTCTTCATCGCTCCATTTACGGCCGATGAGCCTTTTGACGGAAAAGATGGTGTTCTTGGGATTCGTTATTGATTGGCGCTTCGCCAAAATACCGACGAGACGTTCGTTATTTTTGTTAACGGCCGCTATTGAAGGAGTGGTTCTCGCTCCTTCGGAAGATTCAATTATTTCCGGTTTGCCGTCACTGCCGACAAAGGCCATGGCCGAATTGGTTGTTCCTAAATCTATTCCTATTATTTTTGGCATTGATTTTATACTGACATTTTATTTTGAGACGACCACGCGCGCGGGGCGCAAAAGCTTTCCATTCCACATGTATCCTTTCTCAATTTCTTCAATGACCGTTCCCGATGGCTTATCCGATTCGGTGACGGAGATCGCTTCATGAATGGCGGGATCAAAGGGATGATCAACGGAAACGATAATTCTTTCAAGGCCGCGCCTTTTTAACATATCCTCCATTTGAGCCCGTATCATGTAAACGCCTTTTGTCATTTCCATGTCTTTATCTCCCAGAGCGGCAAGGCACAAATCAAAACTATCCATAATGCCAATCATGTCGCGGATAATATCTTCTCCGGCAAAGCGAATAACTTCGTTCATCCGCTTCAATTCGTCATTCTTGTAATTTATGAGTTCCGCTTTCGCCCTTTTCCAGCCGTCAAGATATTCGTCTCTTTCCTTCCTCATTTTTTCTTCTTCCGTCTCCTTTACCTCGGCAGCCGAAGATTCGTTTTCAACTTCTTTTTTTGGCATAAGTCAGCGTTATTCTAAATAAAAGACCCGCATTGTCAAGCGTTTTTGTATCCCGCAAAAGGGCTTGTCGCTACCCAATTCGGGCGATGTTATAATTCGCTCATGATTTCCTTCTTCAAGGGTAATAGGCCAAAGGCGTCTTTAACGCTCTATAACACTCTTTCGGAAAAAAAGGAGGAATTTAAGCCGCAGAACGGGCGTACCGTGAAGCTCTATACCTGCGGACCAACGGTTTATAATTTCGCCCATATCGGAAATTTAAGAACTTACATATTTGAGGATATTTTGCGAAGGACGATGGAAATCTCCGGATATCGTCCGTTTCAAGTAATGAACATTACGGACATTGATGACAAGATAATAAAACTCTCGGTTGAGTCGCAGAAAAAGACGAAAGAAATCACTCTTCCTTTTGAAAAACATTTTTTTGAAGACATCACGAAACTAAACATTGAAATGCCCGAAAGGACTCCCAGAGCGACGGATCACGTGAAAGAAATGATCTCTCTCGTGGAAAAACTTTTAAACAAAGGATACGCCTACAAAGAAAAGGACGGTTCGGTCTATTTCAGCATTTCCAAATTCAAAGATTACGGAAAATTATCCCATCAGAATTTCAAAGAGTTAGAATCTTCCGGTCGGATTTCAAACGATGAATACGAAAAAAACGAGATCAAGGATTTCGCTTTGTGGAAAGTGAAGAAACCGGGCGAGCCTTATTGGGATTCACCCTGGGGAGAAGGAAGACCCGGATGGCACATAGAGTGTTCCGCGATGGCGATGAAATATTTAGGAGACACTTTGGATATTCATACGGGAGGTGTGGACAACATTTTTCCCCATCATGAAAACGAAATCGCGCAATCGGAGGCGGCCACGGGGAAGCTCTTTGCAAAATTTTTCCTGCACGGGGAGCATTTGCTCGTTAACGGCGAAAAAATGGCCAAGTCGGCCGGAAACTTCTATACGCTTCGGGATATTGAAGAAAAGGGTTACGATCCTCTCTCTTTCAGATACCTTTGCCTTCAGACGCATTATCGCTCCAAGATGAATTTCACCTGGGAGTCCCTCGGTGCGGCGGCATCGGCTTTTAATAATTTGAGACATATTTTCGCTCTTCTCCAAAGCGAGCAAAAAGAAGGAAATGCCGGGAAAATTTCCGTAGAAGGAAAAACGGCAGAGGAAAAAATGTTTGGCGCCTTGAGTGATGATTTGAACACGCCGAAGGCGCTTGCCGTTCTGTGGGATTCGCTTAAAGACAAGGATCTATCGGTGAAGGATAAGTTGTGGCTCATAAAATATGCCGATCGCGCGCTGGGACTTAAAATTTCCGGGACGCCGGAAATATTTGAAATAATAGTGCCCGAAGAATTGAGTAAATTAGCGGACGAGAGGGAGAAATTGAGAAAAAAGGGCGATTATTTGGCGGCCGATAAAATTAGGAAGAAAATTGAAGAAAAAGGATACGAGATAACGGATGAGCCGGGCGCATATAAGATAAGAAAAAAATGATGGAAAGAAGCGACATCAGAATACCTCCTCAAGACATCCAAGCCGAGCAGTCGGTTTTGGGAGCCGTGATGATAGACAAAGACGCTATCGGAACCATAGCCGATACGCTTGAACCGGGAGATTTTTACGATAAGAAGAACGGAATGATATATGAGGTTATGCTCCGGTTATGGGAAAAAAAGGCTCCGATCGATCTTTTGTCCCTTTCGGCGGAATTAAAAAAAGCCGGCTTTGCGGAACAAACAGGAGGCATCGGTTATCTGACCGACCTCGTTAACGCCGTTCCTTCAGCCGCTCACGTGGCGCATTATGCCGGAATCGTAAAGGAGAAAAAAATATTAAGGGACCTAATAAGCGCTTCCGGCACCATTACCGAGAGCGCGATGGCGGAGTCCGAGGACATAGATACGCTTTTAGACAACATTGAACAAAAAGTATTTTCCATAACCAACAAGTCGGTCATAAGAACGTTCGCTTCGGTAAAAGACGAATTGCCGGCCGCCTACGAAAGACTTGAAAGAATAACTCACGGAGACGTGACTCGCGGCGTGCCGACCGGTTTCACGGAATTGGACAACATTCTTTCGGGGCTTCAAAAGTCGGATTTGATAATAGTCGGAGCAAGGCCTTCTTTCGGAAAGACTTCGTTCGCGCTTGATATCATACGGCACGTCGGAACAAGAATCGGATTGGGAGTCGGTATTTTCTCTCTTGAAATGTCGCGGGAACAAATAATGGACAGGTTTATTTCGGCGGAATCAAAAGTGTCTCTTTGGAAAATACGCACCGGAAAACAATTGGACGCTCTTGATTATGAAATGATACAAGCGGCGTTCGATCGCCTTTCAACGACCAGAATTTACGTTGATGACACTCCTTCTCCGAACATTTTGGAGATCAGAAGAATGGCGAGAAGGCTTCAGGCAGAAGAAAAAAATCTGGGACTCATAGTCGTGGATTATTTGCAGCTCATTCAGCCCCGGAAAACTTCGGATAATCCGGTTCAGCAAATAACCGAAATATCCCGCGGATTAAAAACAATCGCAAGAGAATTGAACGTCCCCATACTGGCCATTTCGCAATTATCGAGAGGAGTTGAACAACGGGACAACAAAGTGCCCAAACTTTCCGACCTTCGCGATTCGGGTTCAATAGAACAAGACGCGGACGTGGTGCTTTTCATACATCCCGCTTGGCGCTACGAACAAGAATTGGACAATCCGGCGCAGGAAGGATTTACCGAAATATACGTGGCCAAGCACAGAAACGGTCCTTTGGGAGTCGTGCAGCTTCGTTTCAACAAAGAGTCCGCAAGCTTTGAAAATATTGACGTGATTCATGAAAATACCGAATTCAATTAGGCTTTTCGTGGACGGTTTTTCCAAGTTGCCCGGCGTCGGTCCGCGTCAGGCCATTAGGCTTGCGTATTATCTCGCAGAAAGAAAAAAAGAAGCCGCCGATTTGGCGATCGCGATAGGCACGCTTCAAAAACTTAAAATTTGCCCGAACTGCTTTTTCACGCACGATCGCGAAGAAGAATTGTGCGGAATATGCGGCAGTCAGACGAGAAATAAAGAGGTTGTCGCCATAGTGGAAAAAGAGACGGATTTGATTTCCATTGAATCGGCAGAAAAATATCGGGGCGTTTATTTGTGTTTGGGCGACATTAAAAAAGCGGGAAAGCTTGACTCAAATCAAAAAGAGAGGCTTGATCTACTCCGAGAAAAGGCAAGAACTCTGCCCCAAGGAAAATTAAAAGAAATAATAATCGCTTTCAGTCCAACAACCGCGGGAGACATATCGGCTGAAATAATAGCGGAATACGTCAAACAAGCGGCGGAAAAAACGACAAGACTCGGCAGAGGAATACCGATAGGAGGAGAAGTGGAATTCGCCGATGCGGAAACTTTGATTGAAGCATTGGAAAGCCGAAAATAAAAAACCGCCAGGTAGCGGGTCTTTATTTTAGGCGATGCTTATAATTTCCACTTCCGAGAACGCTTGGCGATGAGTTTTCTTCTTATCAAAGCGGTTTTTGGAATGGAACTTAAAAACGATTTTCTTTTCGTCTCTTCCCTGATTTAAGATTTTTCCTTTGACTATGGAGCTTTCCAAATACGGATATCCGATTTCTATGCCGGAATCGGTTTCCTTCAAAAGGACTTTATCAAACAAAACCTCGCTTCCTTCGGAAACGTCCAGTTTTTCGGTTTTGATTTTTTCTCCGGGGAGAACGACATACTGTTTCCCTCCGGTTTCTATTACGGCAAACATTCTAGTTTCGCATTCTATCAGAGTGGTGGGGATTCTTGCAAATCGGGCTAGTAAATGAAAACGATGGTCGCGATTTTCAGTAGAATTATGGCCGGGATGAAGACGGCGAGACTTCCCAAAAGATGAGAAACCATCCTGTCTTTTTTCATGATTCCCGCGGAGGCGGCGATGTTTATGCCGCAAATGACAAGAGCTACAACAGAGAGACTTAAGAGGGAATGTTTGTCCCCTATCGCTCCCTTAAGGATCAAAAACGCTCCTTCAGGAACGGCGAAAAGAGCGGAAAGAAAAACGGTAATCAAAATGGCGAGAGAAATTATGCCGTAAACGGCGAAGAGAGGCAGTCTCATTTTGAATTGTAATTTTTCTTCGTTCATTTAACGGACTAATAATAAATTAAAATAGACAAAATGGAAATTTTATTGTTAAACTCAAGCCGTACAGGCCCTATCGTCTAGTGGTTAGGACGCCAGGTTCTCATCCTGGTAACAGGGGTTCAACTCCCCTTGGGGCTGCAGTTTAAAAGACTATCCTGATGGTTTTTGGATAGTTTTTTAAAATTCAGTTTTTGTAAGGGGAATTGAACGTTGAGTGGGGTCGGGAGAACGCTTTAAGCGGTCTCCCGTGTAGGAAGATATTAGAAACCGAGGGTTTCTAAAACGGAGCGAGCCTAGAGCGAGCGAGTAGTTCAATTCCCCTTGGGGCTGCTATTAAAAAATGAGCGAAAAATCGCTCATTTAGCACGTCATAATCGAGTGATAATTATGATCAACCCATGACGCATCGATGCTTTCCAATTCTTCAAGAAGGTTAAATTCCTCTTCACGTCTGAGCCACCTCATAAATTTAATCCACCTGACAAACCGGAACATTGCTTTTCCATTTCTGTTTGGCTGGAATTTGGCGCAAAGGCCCGTTCCAAAAGTCGTTCCGAAACACAGAGATGAGATGACGGTGCCACATTCACAGGCGAGAGGAAAATAAATCGAGTCCGTTTCATAGATTTTCCCGACGCAAGCGGCCCTTCGCGTTTTCATTTGAAAACCGCTCATATGCCAAGAAATATTTTCGTGGCCGCGATAAGGCGTGTCATCAACTTTCCCTTCGGCGTTAGGCTTAATCCCCATAAATTCACAGTGCCGAAGAATACAATGTCCATCGTTTACGCACCACTGACAATACGGAAAATAATGCCCTTCTATAAATTTCTCTTGGGACATTTCGCTTCCGCCTCCTTTCAATGAACTGCGCTAAAGTTACAGCGCATCAGCTTGAGAATCAAGTCTACTTCAATTTGTCGGGAGCAACGCCGTAATACGAGAGTGTGAATTCGGCGAGTTCTTTAAAAGCGGGAATGACGGACGCTCCCGCGAGGGGGTTTCCTTCGGGTTCGTCTATTCTTATCAAAATGGAAAATTTGGGATCATAGGCGGGAGCGAATCCAACATAAGTATTGATATAAGCGTCTTTATAACCGCCTTTTACCAAATCGGGTACGAGAGCCGTTCCGGTTTTTCCCGCCACGGAATATCCCAAAATGTCCGCTAATACGTTTTTCTTAACCGCCGAGACCATCATGTCCGTAATTTTTTTCGCGGTTTCTTCCGAGATCGGTTTGCTTTCGATTTTTGATTCGCCCACGGTAATACGAGGGGCCATCATAACGCCTCTGTTTGCGATGGCGTTTACGGCCGTAAGCATCCGAATGGGCGAAATAGATATTCCCTGTCCGTAAGAAGCGGTCGCGTAACTGATGTCATTCCCGTTTATGAGAGACTTAATGGAACCGGTAATTTCTCCCGGAAGATCAATGCCGGTGGTATGCGTAAGACCGAATTTCTCCGCATAATCAAGAAAAGTGTTTTTGCCCATTTTTTTGACGGCAAAAACGGTACCCGTGTTTATTGATTGTTCTATCACTTCGGTCATCGTAAGCGTTCCGTGCGCTTTTTTATCCCAGTTTTGAATCGTTCGGCCGTTAATCGTAAGCGAGCCTTCATCAATATAAGTCGTTTCCGGCGTAACGCTTCCCGAATCAATGGCTCCCGCCATAGTCACGATTTTAAAAACCGAACCGGGTTCGTAGACTTCTTGAACGGCCGGATTCATGTAATCCGACATTTTCGCCGAGCCGTAATTATTCGGATCAAAAGTCGGCACGGCGGCCATGGCTTTAATCTCGCCGGTTTTCGGATCGGAGACGATGACAACTCCGCTTTTCGCGTTGAATTTATGCACCGCGTCGGCAAGTATTTTCTCGGCGCGCGCTTGAATCGTCTGGTCAATCGTAAGATACACGTCTTTGCCGTCTTTCGGCACGATAAAAGTGTCTCCGGACGCCTCGCCGGGAACTCCCGTCAATTCTTCGTTATAAAAAGACTCTATGCCATATTGTCCGACTTCATTCGCCACAAATCCCAAGACATGAGCCGCCAAAGAAGCGTACGGATAATATCTTTTTGGTTTTTCACCCACTTTGACCCCGGGAATATCGAGATTTCTCACTTTATCGGCGACTTCATCCGAAGCGATTTTTAAGAGTTCTTCAAACGGATCGTCTTTTTTTTGGAGTTTCTGCATTATTTCTTCCGCCGGCACCTTGATCACTTCTTCAAGGCGCGCCGCGGTTTCGCTCAAATCCGTTCCCGCTTTAGCCAGTTTTTCGGGTTCGCAATAGATGAAGGGATAATTTTTCTTTATGGCCACCGGAACCGGTGTGCCGTTTTTATCGGTCATCATGATGTTGCCCCGCGCCGGATCAAGCGAGCTATTCAAAATCCGCGAGGCCGCTTCGGCGGCGTAATAATCCCCTTTCTGTATCTGTAAGTTAAAAAAACGGACGCCAAGCGATCCGTATAGCAAGCAGAACAGAGTTACTACTGCAATGAAGCGAATACCCATTGCGGATTTTTATCAAGAACCAGACCTTTCTCTTCGGCGATAGTTTCAAGCGCTTGCGGATCGGTTATTTTGAAAAGGGTGTTCTTTAATTCGGCGTTTGCCGTGAGTTCGGTTTCGGTAGAATTCTTAAGAGAACTTATTTCGTGCTTCAGACTGACTATCTTCGAATAAATACAGCCGCAAAAAGTAATGGCGCCGATAAGCAGTCCGCCGGCAAGAAATATAGCCGCTTTCCAGGCTGATTCTTTTCTTTTGTCGTTTGGTCTTAAAATCGTCATTTAGTTCATTATCGCCGCTCTTAATTTCGCCGATCTTGCTTTCGGATTTATTTTTATTTCCGAATATTTGGGGGATGTCGGTTTTTTCGTAAGTAAAGAAACAATTCCCGCGCGCGCCATTTCTTTGAATTTGTTTTTAACGATTTTGTCTTCAAGAGACTGGAAAGTTATTATCGCCGCTCGTCCGCCGGGTTTAAGGATTTTTGGAAGCGATTCCAAAACGTTTTCCAAGCTTTGGAGTTCTTTATTCGCAAAAATCCTCAAAGCCAAGAACGTCCTTGTGGCCGGATTGATCCGCCCGTGTTCGTAATGCGACGGTAAAACGGAGCGGATAATTTCCACGAGTTTGCCGGTCGTTTCAATCGGATTTTTTCTTTCCGCTTTCCAAATAGCTTCGGCGATAACATGAGCGTATCTTTCTCCCGAAACGGAAATAATTTCTTTCAAGTCTTCCCTGCTCAATCTCCTTAAAGTTTTATAGAGAGGTTCGTCTTCGTCGCTATAGGTCATCAAGAGCGGCTCATCGTTTAAAAAAGAAAATCCTCTTCCAGAATCAAGTTGATCGGAAGAAAAGCCCAAATCCAAAAGTAATCCGTCCGCGAGCGGAAGAGATTTACTTTCCAGTATTTCGGGTAAGCGGGCAAAGTTCGCGTTTACGAGAATCACTTTCACGCCGGGAATGTTAATCTCGGTCTTTTGAATAACGTTTTCGTCTCTATCTACGCCAAGAAGAGTTCCTCCGGGAGAAATCAAACGAGCGATTTCTCTCGCGTGTCCGCCGGCGCCCAAAGTTCCGTCTATGATAAACTCCCCATTTTTTGGAGAAAGCGCCTCCATAGCTTCATCCATCATTACGGAAATATGGCTCATAATCCGAGTTCGCTCATTTTTTCGGCGATTTCTTCCGATCTTGATTCGGTTTCGGTTTTATAAGCATTCCATGAATTCTTATCCCAAATTTCCGCCCGGTTGTAGAGACCAGCCACAACTATCTCTTTTTCCAGTCCAGCATATTTCCGCAAATAATCAGGAATCAATATTCTGCCTTGAGCGTCTATCTCACAATCGGAAGCACCAGCAAGCATAAGACGGGAAAAAGCGCGTGAATTCGCCGCCGTCAGGGGAAAAGAAATTATTTTTTCGGCGAGTTTGTTCCATTCTTCAACGGGAAAAAGAAAAAGGCATTTGTCCAAGCCTCTCGTGACGATGGCGCCGCCGGAAAGCTGGTTCCTAAATTTGGCGGGCACGGCAACCCTACCTTTTACATCCATGTTATGTTGGAATTCACCAATGAACATTTTCCACCACTTTTCCCCACTATACTAGAGAATTATATCCCTCTCCGCCAAAAAGGGTCAAAGGCGGGTTTTACAAGCTTTTTTCTGCAAAAAATGAACTTATCCACAAATATGCTCGTTGTTCGGCGCGGTAGGCCGAAAAAACTGTGGAGAACTCAAAATCTGTAATTAGTGACGATCGTCACTAATTACAAAAATCAAATAATCCCTTTTTTAATTTTTTTTCTTATCTCCGCAACGTAGTTGTTGAAGTAATGCACATTATGGAAGGTTAAAAACCGAAGTCCCGTGATTTCATGCACTCGGATAAGGTGGGAAAGATACCCTTTCGTATGAGAATTGCAAACGAAGCAATTGCAAGCGGGGTCAAGCGGTTCTTTGGACGCTTTTCCTTCCAGATATTTGGTTTTAGTCAAATCAATTTTACCCTTGGAAGTAAAAGCGTTTCCGTGGCGGGCGTAATGAGTCGGAACCGTACAATCAAAAGTATCCACTCCCGCAGCGGCAATGAGAGCCATATCTTCAAGAAAACCGATTCCCAAAAGATGGCGAGGTTTGTCATCGGGGAGTTCTTTCGTCGTCCAACCGATGATGTCCGCCATTTTCTTTTTATCGGATCCGTATTCCCCTCCTATGCCGAATCCGTCAAAAGGACGAGAACCGATGAATTTGGCGCTTTCGCTTCGCAGACTCTCGTATTTTCCTCCCTGGACTATTCCGAAAAGCGCTTGATTGCTCTTTTTGGCCTTGAGACAAGCGTCCGCCCAACGGTGAGTTTTCTTTAGCGATTCAGCCGTATATTCCAGGCTCGCGGTCGGAACGGTAGCTTCATCAAAGGCAAAAATAATATCCGCGCCTATATTCTCTTGTATTTTTATGGACTCTTTCGGCCCCATAAAAATTTTCTTTCCGTCCACATAGGAAGTGAATTCCACGCCATCGTCCGTGATTTTTAAAAGTCTCGGTTGAGCTCCTTTGATTATCACCTCTTCCGAATCGTGTTTCATGATTTTGCTCACGCCGTAGTCGTGGCCGAAACCGAGGCTTAAAACCTGAAATCCGCCGGAATCCGTCATTACGGGAACTTTAATGCCCGAAAATTTGTGTATTCCCCCGTTATTTTTAACAAGTCTTTCTCCGGGCTTAAGATGCAGGTGATAAGTGTTCGCGATAACCATTTGCGTACCCGTGGGAATAATTTCCTCGGGAGAAAGCGTTTTAATGGTCGCCTGGGTCGCCACCGGAACGAAACAGGGAGTTTCCACCTCACCGTGCGGAGTTTTAAGAACGCCCAGGCGGGCGTTCGTTTTTTTTGATTTCTTTAATATCTTAAAACTTATCATCACTCCTTAAACACTCCTTCAAGCGAAGGAACAACCGTCTTTTTGCGGGAGATGATTTTGTCAAAATGGAAAGTATCTCCTTTTTCCGCTTGCATGCCGAACGCCAGTTGTATCTTTTCCCTGTCTCCCGCGAAGTACAAAAGACTTTTTTCGCCAATTATGTCTATAGCCATAAAGAGAGCCGCTTCGCGTCCGTCGCGCTTTATTTCGTTCAAGCGCGCGATGATTTCGTCTTTCATGTTTTCTATGTCCGACAAATCGATTACTTCCACGTTGCCAATGCCGATTTTATATCCGTTCATGTCAAAATCTTTGAAATCGGCGCTGATAATAGCTTCCGCTGACGTTCCCGAGATGTCCGTTCCGGCGCGTTTAATTTCCATGCCAAATTCATTCACGTCTTTAACTCCCGCGATCAGCGCAAGATCGGCGGCAATCGCTTTGTCTTCATCTGTCGTGGTGGGCGATTTGAAAATAATCGTATCAGCAAGAATTCCCGCAAGCAAAAGTTCCGCGAGACGCGGATTTTTCTTTATTTCGCCCATATAAGTCTTTGCGATAATGGAGCAGGTTGAACCCAGAGTCTCCACGTGAAAGAAAACCGGTTCGGAAGAAGAAAAATTTATTTTGTGATGATCCAGGACTCCAATGATTTTCGCTTTTTCCCATCCGGCAGCCATTTGATTATTCTCGTTATGATCAACGAGAAATACTTCTTTCCCGGAAATATCGGTAATGATTTCGGGAGTGGGAACGTTGAGTTTGCTTAAAACGAAGGTTGTTTCCTTATTAATATTTCCAGAAACGGCGGGTTTATAGCCTATAAGTTCCGCGGTCGCGATCGCCGAAGTTACGCTGTCGGTGTCGGGATTTTTGTGGCCGATTACGTAAGTGTCCATATTACCTGTATATTAAGTCTTTGAGGAACCCGTTTCAAGAAACCTTGATGTATTTCGTCCACCGGTCATAAAGGTCTTTTGTCGCCATAACGTCGCCCAAGTTATATCTCGCGATTTCCGCAAATTTTCCTTCTCTAAAGAGTTTGCTTACCTCGTCCCCTTTTACTTCGCCTTCTTTCGGACTTTTAATGCCGAGTGCACGGCACCACATATGAAGGCTTCCGTGGGCAAATCGCGAAGCGCCATAGAAGGAAAGTTGATCGTAGAGATCCGTGTGTCTTACCGTCCCAAATCGGCCGTAGCGATCGGCCATAAGATCAACCGTCGGACGAATGCCTTTGATGGCCGAGCGAACGATTAAAAAAGGAGCGTCAAATCCGCGACTGTTGAAACCGATGAATTCGGAAGCGTTTGCGGCAAGTTCCCAAAATCGGTTAATCATATCCGCCTCGGACATAGGAACAAACTTTATGCCGTTTTCCTCCGTTTCTGGAATATCCGCGCCGGGCGCTTGAAAATATACGGCTCCTTTCATTGAATCGGCGTCTAAAACGCCGATCACGACGATTTCACCGGTTAAAGGAGATAAGGCGAATCCCGATTCCAAATCGTTTACCAATTCGCCAAATTTTTCCTCGTCATCGGCTTCTTTACGGGCCCGTTTCGCGATTAGTTCTCTCGTCGTCTCATCCATTTCGGCGAATTTTTCACCGATAGTCTCAATGTCAAAAACAAGTCTAGCCATTATTTAATGATAAGCGCAAAACGCAAAACGCAAAATTAGGGTTGCTTTCTGCGTTCTTTGTAGTATTTTCTGCCTTTGAGTTTTTCGGGCAGATAGTCTTGCTCTACTTTCCCCGTAAAATTCGGATTGTATTTGTAGTTTTTTCCGAAGCCTAACTCCTGCATCAATTTCGTGGGGGCGTTTCTTAAATGCAGAGGAACCGGTTCGTTCGGAAGTTCTCTGATGTCTCTTTGCACTTCGCCGTAGGCGGTATACAAGGCATTGCTCTTGGGACATTTCGCCATGTAAACGACCGCTTGAGCCAAAGCCAGGGTGCATTCGGGCATGCCGATATATTGGCAAGCGGTATAAGCGGAGACGGCTTGAGTCAGAGCCGCCGGATTGGCGATGCCGATGTCTTCAGAAGCAAAACGAATTATGCGGCGAGCGACATATAAAGGATCTTCTCCCGCTTCAAGCATGCGTCCCAGCCAATAAAGGCTCGCATTCTCATCCGAACCACGCATGGATTTATGCAAAGCCGAAATGATGTTGTAGTGTTCCTCTCCCGCGCGATCGTAGAGCAAATGACTTTTTTGAAAAGCCTCTTTTACCAGATCGGTATTGATCTTAATAACTTTTTTTCCGTTAGGCTTCGCCGATTTAACGGCAAGTTCCAAGGCGTTTAAGGCCGAGCGGGCGTCACCCGAGGCCATCGTCCCCAAAAAATCAACGCTCTCATCGCTTATATCAATTTTTAAATTGCCTAATCCTTTTTCCTTATCGGCTAGGGCGCGGCGAATGATTTTTACGATGTCTTTTTCTCCCAGGGCGGACAATACGAAAACGCGGCAACGAGAAAGGAGCGCCGAATTAACTTCAAAGGAAGGATTTTCGGTCGTGGCGCCTATGAGCGTAATCGTTCCTTTTTCCACGAATGGCAGAAAAGCGTCTTGCTGAGATTTATTGAACCGGTGTATTTCATCAATAAAAAATATCGTTCTTTTCTTATGGAGTCTCAATCTTTCGTCCGCTTCGGCGATGATCGCCCGCGCTTCTTTTACGCTTCCGCCCGTTGCGGATATTTCGGTAAAGAAAGAACTTGTCATTTTAGCGATGATTTTCGCGAGAGTCGTCTTACCGCATCCGGGAGGACCCCAAAAAATCATGGAAGGAATTTCGTCCCGTTCAATCGCCGCCCGAAGCATTTTCTTCTGCCCCACGAGATTTTCTTGTCCAAAAAAGTCTTCTAGTCGTTCGGGACGCATTTTATCCGCGAGCGGGGCGGCCGTTTTTAAGTTTTCCTCAAAAAGATCCATATGGCCCTCATTTTAGTCTCCTAAAGCACTAATAAAAAGCCGCCTTAAGCGGGCAGTTCTGTCTTTATACGGTATTTGCGGCCATGTTTGACTTCCCCGTCTATTAAATATGCGGGCTTGTTCTGTCTGTTCGTCACAGGGCCGGTAGAAGAAAAGTGCAGCCGACCACAAGTGTCGCATGCATAGGCAAATGCGGCAGACTGGCATCCTGTCCTCAAAGTCGTTCGGTTTTTTATATCGGCCACGTTCACATGCCCCAAGCATCCTTTTTCGGCGTAATTGAAAGTCTTCTCGTTCGCTTCCACCTTATTTTCCTCCTCAAAAATTTAGAAATATGCTGTAGCCTTGATACCATATTTTGACTTGAACGTCAAATAAAAAGACCGTCTAATGACGGTCATAAGGGTGGGAACGAGAGACTCTGTTCGCTGATCTCTCAGAGGGATACATGGTAACCGTACCGCTTTTTTTGCGGGCAAGTCTTTCTTGACTATCTACGTTTTCTTCCGCTCCATGAGCTTTCGCTCCATCCTCGCGATACAATTGTCCGCACTTGGGATTGGGACAAATGTAGAGCGTCTCTTTGTCCATACACCCTCTGAAGCAGATGGTCTTCTTTACTTTTGCGGTATCTATCTTGGTTCCGCATTCGGTGCACTTAAATTTGGACATTAAGCTCGCCTCCTTTCCCTGATTTGGAATGTACTTAACCTTTCTAGTCTATTTTATTCAAATCAGCAAGAATAGAAGGAAGGTCAAGTCCGTAAGTTTCGGCAATCATGCCGAGAGTGAGTTTATCCATTTCCATCGCCGCCATAGGGCACGTGGGACAAGGAACACCGTGTTTAACGAGTTTTTCCGCATTGCCCGCGTCGCTTACAATTTCTCCCAAAACCGAGTTTTCCGAAAAATTTGCCATAACTTTTTTTATCAAATTAAGACGCTCGCGTAAAGCCAGATAATGATATATTATTGCCACGTTAGGGCGCTTAGCTCAGTGGTTAGAGCGTTCCGTTCACATCGGAGAGGCCACTGGTCCGATTCCAGTAGCGCCCACAAAAAGAATAATGGATACTAAGCAAAAAGCTCTCATCGTTCCCATTAATTCACGCCGACAAATCTTTATTCAAGACAGGCGCGGATATAAAAAACCCGATTGGGGATTTTTCGGCGGAACAATTGAGAAAGAAGAAACTCCCATTAAAACCGTCATTCGTGAAGCAAAAGAAGAATTGCAGATTGACGTTTATGATAATGAATTAATTGACATGGGTGTTTTTGAAACTGTTTGGGATGGACAAAAAATAATGCGGTATATGTTCTTATATCCAACCGAACAAACAGAATTTAGTGTTTTAGAAGGCAAAGGCGGAGTATGGTTCACTCTTGAAGAAGCGCGCGAACATCTGGATATAGGAGAAAGATTTGATGCAATTTTAGAAAAAATTGAGGGAGTGTTGCCTTAAACAAAATCTGCCTGTACTGACAATTTGTCAGTACAGGCAGATTTTTATGACAGAAAATTACTGAAGTTCTACGGTAGCGCCGGCTTCGGTAAGCTGCGCTTTTAAGGCTTCCGCGTCTTCTTTCTTCAATCCTTCTTTCACCACTTTCGGGGCTCCGTCGACCAAATCTTTCGCTTCTTTAAGTCCCAAACCAGTTACTTCTTTAACGACTTTGATAACGTTAATCTTCTGATCTCCGGCGGCGGTAAGCATTACGTTCCAAGAATCTTTTTCTTCGGCCGCAGCGGCTCCCGCTCCGGCTCCCGCAAAGACACTAGCAGCACTAGCGGAAACGCCGAATTTCTCTTCAAGCGCTTTAATGAGTTCGGCTAACTCCGCAACGGACAATGTTTCAATTTTAGAGATTATATCTTCAAATTTTTCCATTTTATTCGTTATGCGATTTTTGACGCCCTTTCTTTAAGCACAAACATAAATGACCTTATGGGAGATGCAATCATACCAACCAACTGACCTAGCAATACTTTTCTTGAAGGTAGTTGCCCCAGCATAATCACTTCTTCCGCCGGAACGAATCTTTTCTCGTTTATGTCGTATCCACCCAATATTTTGGCGCTGGCGAATTTATACGCCGGTCCCGCCATAGTGAATATTTCATCTCCCGAAAAAATCGTTCCAACTTGAGAATCAAACATTTCAGGATTGAAATCCAATCCGGCTTCGTTCATAGCAACTCTTAAAAGTCTTTTCTTTATGACTTTGAGTTCTCCTCCCACGGCGCGGATGGTTTTTCTGAAATTGTTCAAATCTCCGGTTTTAACTCCGGTAAAGTCTATGAAAACGATCGAATGACTGTTTTTCAAGTCACCACTCTCGTTTTTTATTATTTCTTTCTTTTGATCTTTTGTAAGCATAGGACGCTTGTTTTTACGACCTTTAGGCACCGCGCTTCGGTTTCACGCAAATAAAAAACCGCGGAAACCGCAGCAGGAGTAGAATTATATCCTCCGGAGGGCGCCTTACGGCATTAGTCCTTTTCAGGAACCCAACCTTCTGCGGATGCTAAAGCCATACTACGTAAAAAGGCTCACTGTGTCAATCGGAAATAAGAGGTACAAATGAGAAGCCCGGGTATTCCTTAACGTCAAATTCCGAACCTGAAATCTTATCGGCGACAACAAGCCTTTCCGAGATCGGCATGACAATCCGTCCTCCGACCGCAAGCGTGTTTTTCCAAGATTCGGGAACATTGTCATATTCGGCCGCGGAAACGATTTTATCAAAAACCGGCCACGAAGGATCAATATTCAAGGCGTTACCGCTAATCGCTTCCACTGTGCCTTTGGAAATAAGACCGAATTTTTCCAAATTCAATTTGGCCGTATCGGCGAGATCTTTGACGCGTTCAACCGTAATGACTTTTCCTTCGGGAGCAACGATATTTGCGATAAGCGCCGCCTGCCAGCCGGAGCCGGTACCGACGTCAAGAATTTCATCCCCTCTTTGCGGATTTAAGAGATTTAAAATAAAGGCGACCGTGAACGGCTGGGAAATCGTCTGATCGTATCCTATGGGTAGAGGTCTATCCTCCCCCGCAAAAGATTTTTGATCTTCGGGCAAAAATTTTGAACGATCAGTTTCCCGAAACGCCCGTTCTAGTTCCGGCGATTTGATATAACCTTGGAGAACGAGCTTGTTTACCAGATTTTCGTATTCGCTGTCCACGAGCGATTTTGTTATTTGCCCGATTCTTTGTGGGCCGTGCGCTTTTTGCAGTGAGCGCAGAACTTTAAAAGATTAAGTTTTCCTTCGGCGGTTTTCTTGTTTTTGCGGGTGTAATAATTCACCCGTCCGCATTCGGAGCACTTAAGCCTGATTAAATTTTCGGAATATTTGGACTTGGCCATTCGGAGTTCAATTTAGCTATTTTAGGCGAATTTTGCAAGATTTAACGTATTTGAGATATTATCGGAAGTGTTAAAGTGCCACCTTAGCTCAGCGGCAGAGCAACACTTTTGTAAAGTGTGGGTCCTCGGTTCAAATCCGAGAGGTGGCTCACGAGGATTTGAACGTCGAGTGGGGTCGGGAGAACGCTTTAAGCGGTCTCCCGTGTAGGAAGATATTAGAAACCGAGGGTTTCTAAAGCAAAGCGAATCCGTTTCCGCCAATCGACGGGTAGCGGAAACGGGGGCGGATGAGCGAGCAGTGAAAATCCGAGAGGTGGCTCAAAATTCTTGTCATCTTTGCTTAAATACGGCTAAAATGACGAAGCTAGCCAAAGTAGTTCAGTGGTAGAACGCCTTCTTGGTAAGAAGGAGGTCGTGGGTCCGATTCCCACCTTTGGCTCAAGGAGCGCTTTGCGATGACGAGTTAGTTTGTTTAAAATAGTAGGCGTTCCGACATTACGCACAGGTGGTAGAGCGGTCAATTACAACAGACTGTAAATCTGTCGCCTTCGGGCTACGCAGGTTCGAATCCTGCCCTGTGCACCATATCCCGCTTGCGGGATATTTTTGTTTAGAAGAGGATTCGAACGTTCAAGGGGGTCGGGGAAATCTTCTAAAGATTTCCCCGTGTAGGAGAATATTAAGAACCGAGGGTTCTTAAAGAGGAGCAAGTGAAGACGAGTGAGCAGTGAAATTTCTCCCCTGTGCACCAAGACCTGAAGCCCCTCCCCAGTTTTAATAAAAAACTGGGGAGGGGCTTTTTATTATCTTTTGACCCCTTTGAATAGAATATGTTATTTAAGAGTTAGGTCTTAAAAAGGAGGAATAATAATGAGTATTAAGCCGATGTCTCTCAAAGACAGGCGAAAAAGCTGCTTGTACCAAGCCGAACGATGGCTTAAGCTATTGCGTCCCGGTATCCCCAACTATGAAACGGTAGCGGGTTATATACGCGAAGAGATGAAAGAAGGAGGATTTACCCTTTGCGATCTGGGAATTACCGAAGAAGAATTCAAGGCAATGTGTCTTAAAGGCCGTGAGGCAAAAGCGAGACAGTTATTACACTATCTACGCCGGAGCACTGAACGGAGCAGTCTTCATTCCATCATAACCATAGTGGACGGCATTCACGAAGAGGTTCGATTGGGCAAGTTCAATCTTGCCGACATCGGCACGAGTCTGGACGAGTTAATGTCCTTCATCAACAAGAAAAAAGAAGAGGCCCCCGCTTGAGGGGTCTTTTATTTACACAGGGATTCCCGTGCCGTTCTTCTTATTAGAATCTCCTTTGACGTTTTTTAACTTGTCGGTTACAAAGTTGTCCGCTTTCAGAATAATTATTTTAGTTTTCCGAAGCGCTTTATGCATAATGAGATTCAAAGAATCGTCTATTTTGTCCAAAGGAATTTTTTTCGCCAGTCGCGCCAATCTTTCTTTTCGCGGTTTACGAACGGCAACTTCGTCCTCAATTCGAGGAAGCGCTCGCGCCAAAATAAAAACTATCGCGCCGAGCGCCAAAAAAATTATGGTCTCAAGAATGAAGCTATAAAGCATAGCGGCAGAATTTCGCTATTTGAATGTTCTCGCCCACTTTGGCGATTACGCCTTTAATGAGATTCTCAATAGTAACACTCTCGTTCTTTATGAAAGGAGATGTCAGGAGCGCGGTAACGTCTTCCGGCTCCATTGCGGCGATTTGCATGGCAACGTCGCGCGCCAACTGTTTAAAGTCTTCGGTGCGAGCGACGAAATCGGTTTCGCATCTTATATCAAGCAAAACGCCGATACGGTCGTTATGAATGTAAGAAAAAATAAGTCCCGCGCCGGTCGTCCGATCGGCTTTCTTTTCTGCTTTAACGAGTCCCCTTTCTTGGATGATTTGAATCGCCCTATCCATGTCGCCCGAGGCTTCTTCAAGAGCGCGTTTCGCATCCATTACTCCGGCACCGGTTTTCTCTCTTAAGTCCTTAATGTCTTCCGCAGTCATATCTGGTTTCTTATTTTACTCTTTTTCCCCCTTTTCGGGAACGGTGTTTACTTGGATGACGTTTTTAAGAGAATCTTCCAAGTAATTCATAATCCATTTTACGCTTTCGCCAAGTCTGTTGTTCGCCGAAACCGGATAATCGGCGATTTTAGGATCGGTATCCGTATTGATAATCGCGACTACCGGGATGTTCGTAACGTGCGCCTCTCTTATGGCCGTTTTATTCGATTGGACGTCAAGAACGAGCACGGCTCCCGGAAGTCCCGTCATTTTCGTTAATCCCTCAAAAAGCAGTCTCATCTTTTCAATTTTCTTATCAAGAAGAACTCTTTCTTTCTTGGTGTATTTTTGAAGCGCTCCGCTTTCTTTGTCCGAAAGAAGTTTGTTGTAATATTTTATCCTTCCTTCAATGGCTTTGAAGTTCGTTAAAGTGCCGCCGAGCCATCTTTCGGCAACGTAAGGCAAATCAAGTTTCGTTCCGAATTCTTTGGCCGCGAATTTGGCGGCCGGAGAGGTGCCCACGATTATTATTTTTTTGCCCGAAGAAGAAATTGATTTCAAAAAAGCGGCCGCTCTTTCAAGTTCTTTTATGGTATTTTCCAAATTTATTATTTCAGTACCGCTTCTCGTCGCAAAGATACGCGATTTCATCTCCGGATGGGTTTTGCTCTTCGCGAGACCGTAAAGAAGTCCGGCTTCGGCCATTTCCTGGAGAAGCAAAACTTCTTCAGCCGAAAGAGCGGGCCTTTCGACAACTCCGGGGTTTTCAGCCTCAATCGAGTCGGTTTCTTTGCTGGTTTCGAGAGATAGATCTTTGGTTTCTTCCTTAGTGGTAGTCATTATGATAATGACCCACAGTATATGGTCTTAAGAGCTGATGTGTCAACGTTTTAGGCCTTTTTTTTCGCGCCACTCCTTGATTTTCGCGGAATGTCCGCTTAAGAGAACTTTGGGCACAGGCCATTTTTTGTTACTCTCTGGAACAAAAATTTCAGGTCGGGTATAGGTCGGATACGAGCCCTTGATCGTTTCAAGAGATTCGGTTTTTCCGAGAACGCCCGGGATGCGGCGACTTACCGCCTCTATAAGAACCATGGCGGGCAATTCACCGCCAGCAAGTACGTAGTCTCCGATGGAAACACTCTCGTCTGCAACGTGCGCGGCCACGCGCTCATCAACTCCTTCGTAGCGGCCGCAAATCATAATCAGCCGATCATATTTCGCGAGTCGGCTTATGAGGGCTTCGTCCAGTTTTTTGCCGCGAGGAGAAAAAAGAATAACTCGCGTTTTTTTGGATTTTTTTCCGCGGATCTTTTTAATCGCTCTATAAACCGGCGCGACTTCTATAACCATTCCGGGGCCTCCGCCAAAAGGTCTGTCATCAACTTTTTTATGTCTATTTTCGGAAAAATCTCTTAAATTCCAAGTCCTGACTTGAATTAATTTTTTACTTATGGCGCGCTTAATAAGCGATTCACGGAGAAAAGAATCAAAAATACGAGGAAATATTGTAATAATCTCAAATTTCATTTTAAAAAATGAGACAACGTGAACGAGCCCCGTTATGTGCTAAGCAACGGAAAAACCAATACCACTAATTAGTACTGCGAGGACGATTCTCCTCCCGTAGAAGGCCTTTGACGTTCTCCTCCGGGTTCTTCTATCTTCAGATTGACTCTCGCGTTATTTTTAACGCCCACTATTCGGAGAAGGGAACGGATTGCTTTTGCCGTGCTTCCCTCGCGTCCGATTATCTGTCCCATGTCCTGGGGATTTACCTTAAGAGAAAGCAAGACACCCATTTCGTCAATTTGCCTTGTGACAACCACATCTTCCGGGTGGTCAACGATGGACTTAATAAGAAATTCTAGGAATTGCTGATCGGCGGTTGATTGATCCATTCGCGCGGTTTTATTTTTTTAAGAATTTTTACGACCTTTTTTCTTCTATTCCCGATTTTTTAATGTAGGCGGCGGCGGTTTCAGAGGGTTTTGCGCCGGAAGAAATCCAATGAGAAATTCTCTCTTTTTTTAACTCAAATCTGTCGGCGTGAGGATCAACAAATCCCAAGTCTTCAATAAATTTGCTCTTTATTTTTGAGCGCGCTTCCGCGACCACAACCCTGAAAGAGGCATGGCCTTTTTTTCCGATGCGACGAAGTCTGATGGATAACATAAGTCTTTCGGAATGGTATTAGAAAAAGCCCCTTTTGTCAATTTATTCCGGATAAGTTCCCGGTCTTAGGACAATCTAAGCGAAACCAATTTGGACGCTCCATCCTCTCCCATCGTTACTCCGTACAAGGCGTTCGCCGATTCCATCGTCGCCCTGTTGTGAGTGACGATTATAAACTGCGTTTTACCCTCAAACTGCAAAAGCATTTTGCCGAAAAGACGGGCATTCCGCTCGTCAAGCGCCGCATCCACTTCGTCCAAAACGATAAAGGGAGGCGGAGAAATAGAAACGAGACCAAAAAGAATGGCCGTTGAAAGAAGGCTTCTTTCTCCGCCCGAGAGAACTTCAAGGCCTTTGATTCTTTTTTTAGGCAGAGAAACTTCTATTTCTATGCCCTGTTTCGATTCTTCCTCTTCTATTGGAAGATCCGTTTCTCCCGCCACTTTGGGAATAATCACGGGCGGTTCTTCAAGTTTAAAGGCGATTTTTCCTCCGCCGAACATAAGCTTCGAAAAGCCTGAAAGCTCTTTGTTTATTTTTCCCAAAGCATCGGAAAATTCGCGGTGAATTTTGTAATCAAGTTCTTTGATCAGAGTTTTCAGATCGGCGGAAGCTTTTTCCAATTCATCAATCTGCGCCGAAGTGGAACTGAATCTGATCTCGGCTTCTTCGGATTCTTTGATTATGGACTCGTCAACTTCGCCGATGGAGGCGAGTTCACCTCTCAACCGATAAATCCTTCTCTCGGCAGATATCGGGTCGGTTATTTTCGTTTCCGGCTTGCTCGTTTCGCGCCGAGGTAAACCCATAAATTCGGAGAAGGATTTCCCCATCGCAGCAAGTTGATGTTCAAGTTCCGTTTTCCGGTATTTTATTTTTTCTTTTTCAAAAGAAAGCTTTTTGTTTCTGTCTTCCAGCTCATCAAGTTCGTCTTTTTTCGTTTCAACCGCTTTAATCGCTTTCCTAAAAGACGAATTGAAATCTTCCATTTCGGCGGTAAGTTTTTTTTCTATAGTATCCAGTTCGTCCAACGCTTTGTTGAACGCCTCCATCTTCGCTTCAAATTCGGGATTAAGAGAAGCAGCCGCCCTGATGCCGTTCGGCACGGGGTAAACTTTTTCTTCCAATTCCTCGGTAAGCGAAATTATTTTTTGGAGAGCTTCTTTAAGAGAATCGGGGTTCCCCGAAATCGCGGAAAAAGCCAGCGCTTTTATCTCGCGGATAATGACCATCGGATCTTTTTTGTTCCGAGGCATCGCAGAAACAACGGGAGAAGTGGAAAGACGTTCGTTAAATAGCTCTCTTCTCTTTAGTCTTATTTTTTCAAGCTGTTTCTTCGCTTCCGGTTCGGAAGATTCCACCTGCCTCAATTCTTTCTCCAGTTCGGAAATTTCTTTCTTTTTCCCCAAAATAATTTCTCCCAAAGCGGCGATTTCGGGATCATAGCGGGACAAGTCGTTCAAAATTTCTCTCACTTTTCCGCCGTAAAAGGCGGTTTCCAGTTCGGAAAGTTCCGCCAGAAGTTTGTCTCTCTCGGCGTATCGCCCCACTTGCCTCCGAAGCACTCGGATATGCGGTTTCATTTCCTCAATCATCGCTTTCGCTTTATCCAAGTTTATCCGCGTGTTTCGAAGTTCGCGTTCCGAAGAATGTTTTTTCAATAAATATTCTTTCAGCCCCAATATTTCTTCAATGAGAATCCTTCTTTCCTCGGGACTCGCTCTTAGAAACGAATCGCTCTCGCCTTGGCTAATAATATTTAGCCCTCGCGCGCCGAGTCTCCCGCGGGCGAAAAAATCAATGATGTCCCGCAAAAGAACTTCCGACTGATTTAGAAGAAATCTGGATTCGCCATCGCGGTCCACTCTTCTCGTGATGGCGACTTCCTTGTATTCAACGGGAAAAAAACCGGACGAGTTATCAAAATAAATGGAAGCTTGGGCAAAACCGGAACGGGCGCGTTTTTCGGTGCCCGCGAAGATAAGATCATCCGCCTTGGCGCCTCTCAAGCTTTTCGCTTCTCTTTCGCCCAAAAGCCACCGGATGGCGTCCGTAATGTTTGATTTTCCCGATCCGTTCGGTCCAACGATGGCCGTAATGCCATCAGGAAAATCTATGGCAGTTTTTCCGGCAAAGGATTTGAATCCCTGAAGCTCTAAGCGTTTCAAAAACATTTCTGAAATATACGAATTTATTCTTTTACGAAATAATCTTTTTAATAGCGTCTGCTAGGTCGGCTTCATTATCAATATCGTAACTTCCTTGTATTTTTCCGAGGAATTTCTTTCCTTTAAATATTAGGAGAGCTGGTAGAGTCGTTATTCCAAATTCTTGTTGTAATTTTTCGGATTCATCAGATAAAGCTTTAGAGTAATAAACATCGTTGCTAAATAATCTTTTAATCGGAATCGATGCCCTCAGACAAGACATATTTTCTGGGTCAATCAGCTCAATGACGGATATTCCATCGCTTAGTACGCTATTTAAATCTATCTCCGATTCTTTATATCCGGCATTTGGACCGATGGGTGTCGCTCCATATCGGTCTATAAAGAGTTCTCCGACTTGCGCGGCTTCTTCTTCAAATTCCCTTATTATGCGGTTCTCGTCTTCAATGGTCGCTGCAAATTTAATAGCTCCCACAGGACAAGCTGATACACACTTCTGACAACCGATGCATTTTTCCGAAATAACCGACAACGTTTTTTTGCCCTCATCCCAAATAATCGCTTTTGTTGGACAAACGGCAACTGCATCGCACTCCGGAGAGTTATCACATACTTTAAAGTTAATGAGAGGGCGCATATTGTAATTTTATATTATCCGTGGCGAATGACCATAACGTCTCCGTCTTCCACTACGTAATCTTTTCCTTCCACTCGGAGCCAGCCTTTTTGCTTTGCCTGGTTCCAGCTGCCCGCTTCCAAAAGTTTTTCTGTGGAAATCACTTCCGCGCGGATGAATTTATCCTGAAAATCGGTATGAATCGTTCCGGCGGCTTCGGGCGCTTTCGCTCCTTTCTTAATCGTCCAAGCGCGCGTTTCGTCTTCTCCGGTCGTAAAAAAACTAATGAGCCCTAAAATTTCATAAGCTTTCTTAATCAGTTCATCAAGGTTATCGGCAAGGCCAAGATCGTAAATCACGTAACCGGATTTGAATTCGGCGATTTTGGCTTTGAGCGTTTCCGAAACGTCTTCCTTTTCGCCGTTTAACAAATATATCTGCGGCTTTGCCGTCAGGAGCTGCAACTCGCGGATAACAGGTTCTTCGGTAATACTCTCGTAAACATTTGCGGCTAAAATTCCTTTTGTTAGTCCTTCGCGTATTTCTTTAAGAATTGAAACGTCTTTTATCTTTTTCGCGTCTGCGCGGGCTTCTTTTTCAAGCGAAACAAGCCTTTTATTCACCGTGTCCAAGTCTTTCAAAATCAACTCGGCGTTTATAATTTCGATATCGCGTTCCGGATTTACGCCTGTCTCATCGATGTGGATAATCTGGCTATCCTTAAAACAACGCACTACTTGGACGATGGCGTCCGTTTCCCTGATATGCGAAAGGAATTGATTACCGAGTCCTTCGCCCGTGGAAGCGCCTTTTACGAGACCGGCGATGTCGTAAAATTCCACAATCGCCGGAATGGTTTCTTTAGAAGAACTTAATTTTGAGAGCGCGCTGATTCTTTCGTCCGGTACGGCAACTACGCCGACGGAAGGGTCAATCGTCGCGAAAGGATAATTGGCAATCAAAACTTCTTTTTTGGTGAGAAGCTTAAAGAGAGTGGACTTGCCGACATTCGGAAGACCGACAATGCCGATAGAAAGATTCATACGGAGGAAGCATAAATGAAAAAGAGAATAAAAAAAAGCCGCGCCTAGCGCGGCTTTTTAGCACAAGAAAAGTATTTAAGCGACAGGTGGGGTTTGAGGCATTGTCGGCGTAGCAGGAGCAGCAGAAATAGGAGGGGTGCCCAAATATTGGGCTTTTCCAAACCCGAGCATGGGCATAAAAACGACCGGTAGAAGCGTAAGACCGACTCCAAAGCCGGCATCTTTTCCAAAGGCTTTGGCAAGTTTGATATTAATCATGAATCGGAAAACGATTGAAGCGATTACTAAAAGCCAGCCTATAATCGGAATAAAACCAAGTATCGGAGCCCATAAAAAGACGAGATACCACATGGGTGCTTTGGCCGTTTGGACAAAAACAATAGTGTTATAGAAGGGCACAATAGCAGCCCAGCCGTGTTTGCCGGCTTTGGCGTAAACTTTCCACCTCGCTATTATCATCAAAATAGCAACAGCGATGGAAATAATGACTGACATCACCATTATCGGAGCGATAATGGTCAATACCTGTTTTGCCAACTCGGCTGGATCGGCAACTGAAGGATTCACACTTCCATAATCTGCCCCGTAATCCGTTAATCCATAATCCATTTTATTTTTTTATTTTTTATTTGCCTTAATTATACCATATCGGCTCCTTATTTAAGGGACTTTATGCCTCTTACGCTTCGGTGATAACCGATGGCAAAACGATGAGCTTCGTTTCTAACACGTTCAAGTATTTTTTTATCGGTACCCTGATATTCCCCCACTATTTTCGTGCCTTTGCGATCTTTGCCTTTTACCATGCCGATAACGGGAATTTTCAGTCCGTTTTCGGAGAGCGCTTCTTTTGCGGCGTTGATCTGGGCTATACCCCCGTCAACAAGAATAATGGAAGGCAAGACCCAGGGATTCTTAAGTCTTCGAGAAATCATTTCTTTCATCATTCCCGTGTCATTCGGAGAATTAAACAAACGAATCTTGAATTTGCGGTACTCGTTTGGGTCGGGAATTCCGCCCGTAAAGACGACCATCGCCCCCACGGCGGAGTCGCCCGAAATATCCGAGACGTCATATCCTTCAATTCGTCCTTTCTCTTCCCCTGAAATTTCCGGTTCGCCAAGCAAGGCGGCGTCTTGAACGTGGTTTAGGGCAAATATTCTTCGTTTTATTTTTTCGGCTTCTTCAAAGTTTAATTTTTTTGACGCCGATTGCATTTCTTTTTTAAGGTTCTGGAGAACGCGTTTGTGACGCCCTTCCAGAAACATTTTCAGTCCCCGGATGTTTTTTAAGTAGTCGGTTCGGCTAATTAGTCCCACGCACGTCCCTGGGCATAGACCGATCTCGTAATCAAAGCAAGGCTTTTTAAACTGCCCTATTTTTGATTCGGGATGAATGCTCCACGGAAAAATGCGGCGGAGGATTTTCATCGCTTCTCTCGCGCTCCCCGAAGAAGTGAAAGGGCCGAATCTTTCTCCCGAAGAATGACTGCGGCCGCGAACCAGAAGAACGCGCGGAAACTTTTCTTTCGTTATTTCAATGTATAAAAAACTTTTATCGTCTTTTTCCCGGACGTTATATGGCGGATTTTTTTCTTTGATGAGTTTCGCTTCAAGAACCAGGGCTTCAAGCGCATTCGCGGTTTTAATGAAATCAATGGTTCTAATTTCCGAAACCATTTTGCTGATCCGCGCGTCGTGGGGCACCAAAAAATAACTTGAAACGCGCCGTTTCAAATTGCCGGCTTTGCCGATATAAATCGGCTCACCGGATCTATTTTTCATCAAATAAACTCCGGGAGAATCGGGTAGCTTTTTATAGTCTGTGACTTTCATTTGTTTAGTCTCGGTCTAAAACAAAACCCCAGAATTCTTCCAAAGCGCCTTTCTCCGGCAATTTGCATTTCGTGAGACGGCAGATTTTGTCGTAAGAATCCTTCGCGGTTTTATAACCCGCGGCAATTATATGTTCGGCTTCACTAAAGTCAAGCCACCGATAGCCCAAAACGGGAGGATTTAACACCATATCCGCGCGTTTCAGTCTTTCTTTCGCGATCTGATAGCCGAAAACTCCGATGAGAGAATAGACGGCGGATTCAATGTTTTTAAGGTTTAAAAGATTGGCCGAAAAAGCGGATACGTCAAACCATTGGGTTGAGACGTCAACGGCGATGACGATGTCGGCGCCCATTTTACGGACGACGTCTGCCGGAACGGGATTTACGAGTCCTCCGTCCGCTAGAATTTTGCCGTTGACCTCTACGGGATCAAAAACGATCGGAATGGCCGTTGAGGCTTTGATGGCGTCCGCCATTTTGCCTTTCGCAAGAATGATTTCATCGCCGGTTTTAACGTTCGTTGCAACCGCTTTAAAAGGAATCTTGCAGTTTTCAATTCGGTGCGAACCGAATTGGCGTTCAATTATTTTCATAATGAATTCGTTCTTAATTCGCGGCTGGCCTTTTTTTAAGGAAATTTTCGCAAGCGATTTTCTTTCTCTCTTTTGAAGAGCCGAAATGAAATCTTCCATGGAGGATATGTCTCCGTCCATCGCATACCATCCTCCAACGAGAGCGCCCATGCTAGTCCCCGCAATAAAATCAATCGGAATGCGCGCTTCGTTCAACGCTTTTAATACGCCGATGTGCGCAAGTCCTTTTGACGCGCCGCCGCCTAAGGCGATACCAATTGTTTTGCGTTTTTTTATGGAAGAAAGTTTCCGAGGCATTTATTAATAATATAATTATTAATTTTCAATTTCTAATTTCTAAATAATTTTCAATTTATAATTTTCAATATCTATCAAATTTCTAATGAATTAATTTCTAAATTTTGAAAAAAACCGCGTTCATGTTGAACGCGGTTGCGGGATTATTTGTAATATCCCCAAATGCTGTCTTTGTCTTTGATCCAGACCTTATTAGTCCCGTCCGGGTATAAGATAACCAGATCGTTTTCTCCATCCAAGTTAGCATCAGTCACCACCACTTGACCTGACAGGTAGATATTGCCCGCTATGGATATGTTTCCGGCTTTGCTTTGCTCGTAGCAGATGTTATCCGGTCTTTCGAAACGGCCGTCTCCTTTACCGTACATAACGCGGGCTGCTCCGTGACTTGATTTGTCCCCATAGACGATGTCAACTACTCCGTCATCATCAACGTCTCCCACGGTAACAACGTTCGCCTGAATTCCTGCAAAGGCAATTTCCTGCGAGAAGTTGTCCCACCTAGACGTTTTCTGTCTAGTTAGAATGAACGTGAGAGTAATGGTTCCGTCTTTGAGAGAAATCCAGTCTGTCTCGCCGTCGTCGTTCAGGTCAACGGGCAAAGCGGTGGTGGAATCGACGATGGGTTCGAACTCTTCTGTCGATTTCGTTATTACTGTCGGCTCTGTGCCGCAGCCGGCCGCGACGAGCGCGATGCCTGCCACGAGGCAGACAAGGACAGTCATGAGTACCTTTTTCATTTTTTAGAGACCTTCCTTTCCTTTTTCTAGGACAAGATATTTTCTTATCCCGTCCTTTCAACATAGCACAAAATTTCCTTTTTGTCAATAGAAAAGAGGCTAAATTGGGTGTTTTATAGGACTTTTTTGAGGTAACTTCCGGTAGCACTTCCGGCTTTTTTAACTATTTCTTCGGGTATACCCACGGCAACCACTTCTCCGCCGCGTTCGCCTCCTTCGGGACCCAAGTCTATCACCCAGTCCGCCGATTTGATGACGTCCAAGTTATGTTCTATCACGACCGCCGTGTTTCCGCGCGAGACAAGTTTTTGCACTACCTCCAAAAGTTTTCGCACGTCCTCAAAATGAAGTCCGGTGGTCGGCTCATCTAAAAGATAAATCGTTTTTCTCGTATCGCGTTTGCCGAGTTCCGCGGCGAGTTTAATCCTCTGGGCTTCTCCGCCCGAGAGTGTGGTCGCCGATTGTCCGATCTCCAAGTATCCTAGACCCACTTCTTCAAGAATTTTAAGTTTGTCCAAAAGCCAAGGAATGTCGTCAAAGAATTTAACCGCTTCTTCAACGGTCATTTTCAAGACGTCGTAAATATTTCTGTCCTTATACTCCACTTCAAGCGTTTCGCGGTCAAACCTTTTGCCGTGACAAACGTCGCATTCCACGAAGACGGTCGGCAAGAAATGCATTTCTATCGCAATATAACCGTGTCCTTCGCAGTGTTCACACCTGCCTCCTGGAATGTTGAAGCTGAATCTTCCCGGTTTCCAACCTCTTATGCGGGCATCGGCGGTAGAGGCAAATAAATCTCTTACGTGAATCCAAGCGCCGACGTAAGTCGCCGGGTTGGAACGCGGCGTGCGGCCTATGGGAGATTGGTCAACGTTAATCACCCGATTCAGGTATTCAAGTCCGGTTATTGATTCCACGCCGTGCGTTCTTAAACTCGCATGATTGAATTTATTGGCGAGAGCTTTGTATAAAACATCGTAAACGAGGGTGCTCTTTCCCGAACCGGAAACGCCGGTAACGGCGGTGAATCGGCCTATTGGAATGTTCACGTCCGCGTTTTTCAAATTATTTTCGGTGACGTTTTTCAGTTTGATCATCGGAGTCGTTCGGCTTACGGGACGGCGTTCCAAGGGAGCCATGATTTTCTTTTCTCCGCGAAGATATTCAAGCGTGAGAGAATTCTGGTTTTTATCGTTTAGAATATCGGGAATGTCGCCTTTGGCCACGATCTTTCCGCCGTGAATGCCCGCAGCCGGCCCGAAGTCAACAAGATAATCGGAAGAACGGATGGTGTCTTCGTCGTGTTCCACGACAATTATCGTGTTGCCCAGATCGCGAAGCTCGTGGAGAGTTTTGATCAATTTTCCGTTGTCCCGCTGATGCAGGCCGATTGTCGGTTCATCCAAAATATAAAGGGTGCCCACCAATCGCGAACCGATCTGGGAAGCCAGTCTGATGCGTTGAGCTTCGCCGCCCGAAAGAGTTCCGGCTTTGCGATCAAGCGTCAGATAATCCAGTCCGACGTTATCCATAAATTTCAGCCGGCTTTCTATTTCTCTCATGGGGACTTCGGCGATTTCCCGGTCTTTTTCCGAAAGCCGGTCAAAAAGCTCTTTAAAGAATTCAAGCGATTCGGAGATGGAAAAAGCGGAGACTTCGGAAATGTTTTTTCCGTCAATCAAAACGCTCAAGGCTTCGGGACGAAGTCTCTTGCCAAGACAGCTCTCGCAAATCTCATCCGACCATAATTCTTTGGTACCGATGCCGTGACACGCTTCGCAGGCTCCGTGCGGACTGTTGAAAGAGAATAATCTCGGCTCAATTTCGGGGAAAGAAAAGGCGTCTCTCGCGCAAGAAAGTTTTGCCGAAAACATCAGTGTCTCTTTTCCCGAAACCACGAGGACCGAATCATTCCCAAATTTCAAGGCGGATTCAACGGCTTCCGAGAGTCTTAATCGGTTGTCCTTGTCTCCCAGGTCAATGTTTGCCGGCAACCGATCTATCAGTATTTCAATCGTGTGTTCTTTGTACCGTTCCATCCGAATTTTGTCCCGAAGGGAGCGCGTTTCGCCGTCAATCCGAGCTTCGTGAAAACCGTTTGACAGAAAATCGTAAAGAAGCTGGTAATATTCCCCTTTTCTTCCCTTAACGACCGGCGCGTAAATAGCAACGTTGTTTTTGAGTTTTTTGCCGCAGACGGAAATTATCGTGTCCACTATTTCCTCTAAACTCATTTTTCTTATTTCCTGTCCGCAGATAGGACAGTACGGACGGCCTACGCGCGCGAAAAGAACGCGGAGATAGTCGTATATTTCCGTTACGGTCGCGACCGTGGAACGAGGATTTGAGGAATGAGCTTTCTGGTCAATTGAAATGGCCGGAGAAAGGCCTTCTATATCATCAACGTCCGGCTTATCCAGTTTGCCCAAGAATTGGCGCGCGTAGGAAGAAAGAGACTCAATGTAGCGTCTTTGTCCTTCGGCGAATATGGTGTCAAAAGCCAAAGATGACTTGCCCGAACCGGAAAGGCCGGTAAAGACCGTCATTTTGCCGCGGGGTATCTCAAGATTTACATTCTTCAGATTGTGTTCTCTCGCTCCTTTTATGATTATTTTATCTTTCATACGTTAAAAACGTTTACGAATGGCGCGACCTTTAATGGTTTTGTCTTTATTCTTGCCTAATTTCTCTTCCAGGGTTTCTATCTCGTCCCGCAGAACGGCGGCGAGTTCAAAGTTCAAGTCATCTGCCGCATTTTTCATTTCCTCGGTTTTCCGCTTAAGCAATTTTTCCATTTCCGAATGAGACTTGCCGATGGGTCCCAATTCCACTTTAAGGATCTCTTCCACGTCGGGAAGAATATCTTTGATTTCCCTTACGATCGTCTTCGGAGTAATGCCGTGACGCTTGTTATAAGCCACTTGAAGCTTTCTTCTTCTATCCGTTTCTTCCACGGCGCGTTTGACGGAGCGCGTCATTTCGTCAGCGTAAAGAATAACTTCTCCTTCAACGTTTCTCGCGGCACGGCCGATAGTCTGAATAAGGGAAGTTTCGTTCCGCAGAAATCCTTCCTTATCGGCGTCTAAAATTGCCACGAGCGACACTTCCGGCAAGTCCAGTCCTTCGCGTAAAAGATTAACGCCCACAAGCACGTCAAATTCTCCTTTGCGCAAAGCGGTCAATATTCTTACGCGATCAAGCGTTTTTATGTCGCTGTGAAGGTAATTGACTTTGATGCCAAGATGCCCCAGGTGTTCGCTTAAATCCTCCGCCATTTTTTTGGTAAGAGTCGTTACGAGACATCTTTTGCCTTTGCTCGCCATATCTTTCAGTCGGCCGATGAGATCGTTTACCTGGGAGGTGGCCGGCAGAACGGTAACACGCGGGTCAATCAATCCGGTCGGGCGAATGATCTGTTCCACCACTTGCGCCGATTTTTTGATCTCGTATTCGCTCGGAGTCGCGGAAGTATAAATCACGTCGTTCACGCGTTCCTCAAACTCGGTATATTTCAGAGGTCTGTTATCCGCCGCGGAAGGAAGACGAAAACCGTATTCAATAAGCGTTTTTTTCCGCGAAGCGTCTCCCTCGTACATTCCGCGTATTTGGGGCACAGAGACGTGCGATTCGTCTATGACGCATAAAAAATCTTTGGGGAAATAGTCAAGCAAAGTGCTCGGCGCTTCGCCGGGTTTACGGCCCGACAGCGCTCGGGAATAATTTTCAATTCCGTTGCAGTAGCCGATTTCTTTTAACATCGCGATATCGGCTTTCGTTCTTCTTTCAAGACGTTCCGCTTCAAGAAACTTTTTTTCGCGCTCAAAGAAAGCCAATCTGTTTTTCAGTTCGGATTCAACTTCTTTTATGGCGCGTACGCGAGCGGGTTCTTCCGTAATGAAGTGCTTCGCGGGAGAAATCATTATTTCGCTCACGCTTGGAGTTTTTCCCGGAACAAATCCTTCCGTGGGGGATACCGCGAATATTTTTCCAACCATTCCTTTTTCGGCGCGAAAACTGTAAATGATCTCCTCGCTCGGAGGCATGATGTCCCAGTTGTCCCCGCGAACGCGGAAAGTGCCCCTTTTCAGATCGGCGTTCGTCCGATTGAATTGCAGACTGATCAATTTCTTCATCATTGATTCCCTCTTGAAATCGTCCCCTTCTTTGAGATGAAAAATATTTTCCTTATACGTTTCCGGAGCACCGAGGCCGTAAATGCAGGAAACGGAAGCGACTATGAGCACGTCCCGCCGCGTAAGGAGGCTTGAAGTTGCCGCGTGGCGAAGCTTGTCTATTTCTTCGTTTATCATCGCTTCTTTACCGATATAAGTGTCGCTTGAAGGAATGTAAGCTTCCGGCTGATAGTAGTCGTAGTAAGAAACGAAATAATGAACGGCGTTATCGGGAAAAAGCTCGCGAAATTCGTTACAAAGTTGAGCGGCCAGGGTTTTGTTATGAGCAATGACGAGAGTCGGGCGGTTAAGGCGTTCCACGACGTTTGCGACGGTAAACGTTTTTCCGGAACCGGTAACGCCCAAAAGAGTCTGCTTTTTAAATCCTTTTTTTATACCAGAAACCAGGGCTTTAATCGCCTTTGGCTGGTCTCCCGCCGGTTTGAATTTTGAAACTATTTTGAAATCCATGACGCGCAAAACCCCCGCCGCTTTGCTCTATAGGGGGTATGGGGCTACTTTAGCAATATGCGCGCCTGCAGTCAAAAAAGCTCCTGCTTAAAGCAAGAGCCGTTTTATGATACTTCTTAGAAGGTCAAAGCTTCCTCACAGGGAAATAACTCTCTGTTGAATCCTATGAAAGCCATTCCCTCGGAAGCGTTATATATCTCGTCTTTGTAGTAGCTGGTGAGTTCCAGCGTGTATCTCTCAAGGTCTATGGCGAGCCAGTAATCAAGTCCTTCGTGATTCGGCCACATATACGGTGGGCTGTGGGGAAATATCAATTTTTTGATTCCCCAAACACTAACCTCCAAAGGTGAAAGGGTTATGAATGAGTGAAGAGCAATGGACATGAAAGGAAGAGAAAGATTTTTGGTTCTTGCGGCCGCGAGAAACTGTTCCAAGCTATCAATCTCATCGGAGCGAAGGACAACCACGTTCACCTCGTAGGGATCAATTTTTCCTTCCAACAGTTTCCCTACGAGACGACCGGTTGATAATTTCCTCTTTTCAATGCGCTCCCGCCATTCTCCTCTCGGCAACAATTCTTCCACAAGGATAGAAAACGAAGCCACTTCTTTAATCATCAGGGGTAACCTCCTTTTTTAAAGTATTAATTATCTCTGGGGATGGTAGCGGTTTTAACTTGTCGCGTCAAACAAAATGCTCCGATTTACGCTCCGAATATTTTTTGGACGGCCAGATTGAACACGGATGCCCGATGCCGATAATCCTTGAATTCGTCAAAGCTCTGGCAACCGGGAGAAAAAACGATCGCTTCCCCCGCTTTGGCCGTGTCTCTAGCGAGCGAAACGGCTTCCTCAATCGTCATGCATTTTTCGGAATGTACGCCCGTCTTCAATAGATCGCGTGCGATTTGGTCTTTGGAAGAACCGAAAACGAGTACGCGTTTAACATTATATTCCGCGATGACTTTTCCCAAAGGAACAAAATCGCCCTCGGACATTCCTTCCCTTATTCCTCCCAAAATCAATACCGCGATATTCGGTATCGCTTTTACAGCCTCAATTGTCGCTAAAGGATCGGTGGATTTGCCGTCATTTATGATTTTCACTCCGTCGTATTCGCCCATCAGTTCTTCGCGGTATTTTAATCCCCGGAAATTTTTTATTCCCTCCTCTATCGCGAAAGACGGGAGTTTAGAAACAAGACCGACAAGCATTGCCGCTTCGGCGTTTTCCAAATTATGCTTTCCTTCCAGCTTGAAATCTTCGCGCGGAATTTTAACGGACCGGCCGGCATAAGAAACTTCAAGGGAATTCCCTCCGAAAGTAATCATTTCTCCGTGAATGTCTTCGTCTTCTTTAATCATTCCGTTTTCCAAAAGAGAACGATTAACAATCGCTATGTCTTCCGGCCCTTGGAAACGATAAATGTTTTTCTTTATTTCAACGTAATTGTCGTACGAGCCGGCATCGTCCAAGTGATGAGGAAAAATATTCGTGATAACGGCGATATTCGGACTGGTTTTCAAATCCATCAAATGCCGGTGAGATATTTCAAAAAGAGCGAATCCGTTTTCGGTAAGCGTTTCAAGAGCGAAAAAATCCCATTTGTCTTCCCGGTCGTTGCCCGAAAAACAAAACGGTACTCCCGAATTATCCAAAATATTTTTGACGAGCGCGGTCGTGGTTGATTTTCCCGCCGTTCCGGTAACGCCGATGGTTTTGCAGTCGGGAATGGAAAGAGCTAGTTCTATCGCTTGAATAAGGGTTATTTTTCCTTCTTTATCCAGTTCAATGACCGGCGCGTTTAGAGAAAGTCTTCTGTAGGCTTGCGGCACGATGACGGCATCTCCTTCACTTATACCTTTCGCGTAATCTTCTTCAAAGACCAGTTTTCCCGAAGAAAGAAATTTATCCGCCATATGGCGCGCTTCATGTTCTTCATAAGCATCGGAAAAAGAAAGAAACGTTTCTTTGAACGCTTTTTCCTGAACAGAAACATGACCTAAGACGTCAAGATCGGCGGACAACAAATAATCAAAAGCCGCTCTTCCTTCTTGTCCGGCGACTCCCAAAACGTGGATTTTTTTGGCCGAGGCGATTTTTTCGGGTATTCTCATTACCTCAAATTATATAGTAAGGGCTTCTTCCATTTCTACGAGTACTTCCCGCGGTAAGGGTTCACCCGGACGGGTAACGCCGGGATACCGCCAGGCGGAAATTATTCGGCGCGAAGGCCCGTCTTCGGAGACCATAACCCAAACCTCAAATTCTTTTTTAATCGCCTTCTCTTTCCTCATCATGGCGATCGTCTTCAAGGCAATACCCCGTTCAATTCTGTCCGGAGAATTCAAAACTCGGCGGACGCGGGTTTCCGAAAGAGAGTGTTGCCGCATTTTAAACCGGGAATGTCTCGTCCAAAGGAGTTCTTTCATTAGAGAGTTTGGTAGAAGTCATAATTTTCAATTTTTAATTATCAATTTCTATTAAATTTCTAATGAATTAATTTCTTTAAACATTAGATATTGAAAATTTAATAAAAATTAGAAATTAGAAATTGAGGTTTTCCTTTGCTGTATAATGTAATTATGGAACAATCGCGGTTCGGAAAGAAGTTTGTGGTAATAATCCTCGCTTTTATTATGGCGGGATCGCTTGCTTTGATGATCAATTCGTCTTTAAGAGAGTCGGCGACTATGGACGAGCTTGCGCACATACCGGCCGGGTATTCTTACGTTAGGTTTGGCGACTTGAGGCTTAATCCCGAGCATCCTCCCCTTCTTAAGGCGCTTTCGGCCGCACCTCTGCTTTTTTTGAATTTGAATTTCCCGACTGATGTGAGGGCGTGGACCGATGACGTGAACGGCCAGTGGAAAATGGGCACCATTTTTATTTATCAATCGGGCAACAACGCCGACCTCGTAATTCAGCTTTCACGGATCGCACCGATGCTTTTTACCTTACTTCTTATTTTGTTTACCTGGCTTCTCGCAAAAAAAATAATGGGAGAAAAATGGGCTTTGGTGCCTGCGATTTTCGTAGCGTTTTCTCCTACTTTTCTTGCGCACGGACATTACGTGACGACCGACGTAGCGGCGGCTTTTGGAACAATATCCGCTCTTTATTTTTTCATTAAAGCGATTGAAAAGAATACTTGGAAAAATCTGGCGATAGCCGGCGCATTTTTCGGAATAGCGCAGCTTTTAAAGTTTTCACTGTTTTTACTCGTTCCCTTCTTCGCGCTTCTCGCCGCCGTTTGGGGAACGGCCAAAGCGCTTCGCTCGGATAATAAAAAACTTAAAATCTGGCTTCGGGAAATACCAATCCAGCTTAAGAATCTGGCGGTCATTTTTGTGATCGGTTATATGCTCGTTTATCCGGTATACGCGCTTTTCACGAGAAACTACCCGATTGAGAAACAAGTTGCGGATACGGAGTTTATTTTAGGTTCCTATGCCGGAGGTCCCGACAAAAACGCTTGCGCCGAATTAAAAGTAAGGTGTCTTGCCGAGGTAACCATTAAAATGGCGGGCAATAAAATCTTAAGGCCTTACGGTGAATACGCGCTAGGATTTTTGATGGTCGGCCAACGAGCGACCGGCGGAAACACGGGATATTTCTTGGGAGAGGTTTCGGGTGGCGGATGGAAGTCTTATTTCCCGGTGGTTTACGCGCTTAAGGAGCCTTTGCCTTTGATAATTCTCGCTCTAATCGCGCTTGGAATGAGTGTTTACGCATTCATAAGAAAACCTTGGAAAAAGACAAAAAGGATACCCGATTTCGTTGCCACTCGTTTCCCTGAAATGGCTCTCGGCGTATTTATCTTCATTTACGCTTTATTGAGCATCAGCAGCCCTTTAAACATTGGCATCAGACATTTAATGCCGATATTGCCTTTTGTTTATATTTTGTCCACAGAGACCGTTAGATTGAAATTTGGAAAAGCGGCAAAACCGGTTTTGATCGCGGCGATCGCTTGGCTTGGCGTCGGGACGGCGCTCGCGACTCCATATTACATTTCTTACTTCAACGAAATTGGCGGAGGGGTAAATAACGGGTATAAATACGTTACCGATTCAAATTACGACTGGGGACAAGATTTAAAACGTTTAACTAAATTCGTTAACGACAACAATGTAGAAAAAATCGCCGTTGATTATTTCGGCGGAGGAAATCCGAAATATTATATGGGCGAGGATAAAGTGGAATACTGGTGGTCCGCCAAGGGTAATCCGGCAAATGAAGGAATAGAATGGTTTGCGCTCTCGGTGAATACTTTGCAACAAGCAAAGGCAACGCCGCATGAAGGGTTCATTCAAAAAGAAGAAGATAAGTATGATTGGCTAAAGAATCCCTACGAGCCTTATGCCAAAGCGGGAACTTCAATATTCATTTATAAACTGAAATAATTGACTTTTTCTCTAAATTGTGCTATAGGAGAAGCATAGGATTCTTACCAAATAAATAAGAAAGGGGGCGGCCAATATGCTGTCCATCCAAAAGCGCCACAAGAAGATAACTGTTTCCGGGTGGATTGCTATAGCGTGTTTTATCGCAGCGGCAATTGTCGGAGCGATCTTTATCTGGAAGAACTTTCCGACTAACGAGCCGCCTGTAGCAATACCTACGGCTTCACCCACGGAATCAGCTTCGGCACCAACGGCAACTTCGTTTATGACGGAAGCGTCAACTCCATTCCCGACCGTTTCACCGACTATTAAACCGACCGAAATGCCTGTTCCAACGGAGACACCTACTACTGAAGTGTTCATCTTCAAGGATGGCTCTCTTTGGAAGGATGCGTTTATTCTTCATTCTACTGATGGCAAGCAGTTTCAGGCTGTAGCTCTTGCTAGCATGCCGCTAGGGTTAGAATTAAAAGCTCCTATTGGGGGTCATGTTTTCATTATTGACCCAGGATGGGATGTTGAAGTGCTAGTCATCGCAGAAGATGAGAACTGGACACTGGAAAATCCCGTTGGTTGTTCCATCGCTTTTGCGGCAAAGGGATTTGATTTACTCGTGGAAGACGAGGTGTCTGAAGGCGAAACCTTTGCCTCAATAAGAGAGAATGATGAAATCGGGGCAGAATATTATGCCGAGAAAGTCGTTTTGATAATAGGTTCTACCGATAATCAGATGAAACCGGTAGACCCATCCATAACGGACGCGGAAGCATATCTGCGGGCCATAATTAAAGCCACGGAATAGCTTGCGTGAGAATCCGCCATATAAAATGGCGGATTTTTGTATCCACAAGTTATAAGAAGAGAAGTCGGTTATAATTAAAAAAATGAAGGGAAAGAGGGTCTTGATAGGCCTGGGTATAGGAATAATTCTCGCACTTGTCGGTTTGATCGTTTTTTTGTATTTGAAAGACCCGGAAATTTTGACAAAAACTCCCTCTGAAATACTGTCGGGAAAAACTGGTAGTAAGAAAGAGGCAGTATCGGTGTTTCCGGTTTTACTCGAGTTTTTTGTTGTCTCGGACGATTTATGGAAGGAAGCGTTTATTCTTCATAAAGCTGACGGTGTACAACTCGATGGCGGAGTAGGATTCTCAAATGTCCCCGTGGGGACGAAACTCTATGCGCCCATGGATGGATATATTTTCTCTTCTTTTGCGACAGAAGAAGACGAAAATGGTCCATCTACTGATTTGTTTGTTTTATCTGAAAATAAGGATTGGGATTGGTCTATGCCCGATAAATCAAGTGATCGTCATTTTGTTTTTGTCGCGAAGCATTTGAATTTACTAAAATCGGAGGTAAAGAAGGGAGAGGCTTTTGCGGAGGTGGCAGAAATTAATGAGATAAGTAAGGGCTATTATGACAAAGAAGTGGATTTGATAGTAGGTATTAATAATGCTTGGGTAGTTGTAGTCGATTCATCTGTTAAAAACCCAAAAGATTATCTAGAGAAAGCGCTTGAGAAACTTAACTAGTATGACAACTAGACATATATTAGTTCTAAGTATATTGACTGTAATGGCCGGAGGCTTTTTTATCGTGAACGTCAACACCGCCCTTGCCGACGGATGTACATCCAGTACTCCAGTGGAAAAAGGGACTATTTCGAAAACATGTGGTGCTAATGCAACCTGCGCCAAAGATTACCCACTTTGCACGAGTATCTGTAATGATGCAGGGTTTAATATGGGTAATAAGTCTCAATGTCTAGACAAGGCGAATAAAGCCACCGAAAAGTATACAAAGTACAGTTTGAGTAGAAAGAAGTATGAGGTTACGGTAACGTGTGTTTTTGGTTGGCTCTCAAATATTACTTATCAGTATATTTACTCGTTTTTTGACCCTGTCGAACTCGGTGATGTTTGCTCTACTGGCGACAAGTGTCCTCAAAATACATGTCCCGGTAGTGGGACCACATTGAGGTCGGGGTATTGTAATTGTAGTGTCGGAGATTCATATAAAAAATGTTGCGTAAAAGAGGGAAATGCGTGGGTGGCGGCACAGGCACAGAAATATACCGGTGCATCTGATGACGGAATTAAGCCCGATGAAGGAACGTGCACTCCAGCATCGACCTTTGCTGGTACTGTCTGTCCCGCTCCTATGACTGTGAGTTTATATCTTAATAATGACCTAAATCTCACATCTACAAACGTGGAGGAGAAAACGCCGTTTACATTAAACTGGGCATCAACCAACACCAAATCTGATTCTTGCACCATAACAGGATACGGATTTGGTGTTACGAACAATAACACTCTTTCAAGCACGGACGGCGTTTTTATTGGCGGTAGTAAAGCGGTAGGAATCTCGGGCTCGCTTGCGGTAGGTACATCCGTGCAGACTCGAAGAACTGTTGCGAGAAGTAAAGCGATAAGTGAACCTTGGATTTTTGTGCAGAATACCTCTGGCAACAACAAGATAGTAGCTAGGCAAACCGATTTTGCAGTGCAAGACGCGCCTTACATTTATACTATTAATTGTTCTCGCACTTACAATAATCTTAGTGGAACTGATGTTTCTACATCCGCTTCGGCGCAAGTCGAGGTCTACTACGGCGTTCAGGCTCCAACCTGTCATGCAACTCTTACTGCTTCCCCCGCTATTATCGCTCTGGGAGATTCTTCTACTCTCACCTGGGTCTCAACTGAAGCTAACAGTTGCACTCTTTCGGGAGAATCGGTTCCTATTTCGGGCTCACGAATTGTCTCTCCCGAAACTACCACCACCTACAACCTAAGCTGCAATTCAACGGATGGTTCGGGGGCATGCACAAACGCAAAGACCGTTACCGTTTCCACCGGAGAATGTCCTTACACGCACGACGAGAGTTCCGTTTCTTCCAATATCTCTGCGAGCAGTACGGGAGGAGAGGCTTGTATCGGAGAGAACGGACAGGTAACTATCACGTGGGGCGCAACCACGCCGAGTACATGTTTGAACGGAGGAACTCCTTCCAATAGAGATATTACGTGCAAGAGTACTGGTCCTTGGAGTCTTAATGAGTCCGGTTCGGGTTCTATCGGAGGGACCTTGACCGTTACGCCTTCGGGATCCGGTTCGTTCGGCATTTCCTGCACAAGAGCTCAATACACTTGTAACGAAGAAACCTACTGCCCCACGACAAAAGATGCCTCAACCCAGAGCTTCACATATTTTCAAGCTCCTCGCTTTACCACAGACGGACTTACGACGGATCCCAAGAAAACTCAAATTCTTTTGAATCAAACGGTAAATCTCGTTTGGAGCGTGGCTTCGGGAGTAGAAGGAGCAAATCTGACTTGCGTCGCGAGTGTCGCTTCGGGAGACGGAACGGGCTGGTCCGGATCTGTTTCCACATCAGGTTCAAAAACTCTTTCTCCCAAAGTCTCAACCGTTTACCAACTCACCTGCACGAATACTTCCGTAGACAATCCGGATTGCTCAAATTCCGTCACTTCGCAATATGAAGTTAAAGTTTATACTCCCGACCTCAAAGAAGTCCCCGCTTTCCGGAATGGGTTTATTAACTTCGTGGGAACGGTGTTTGAAGGGCTTAAGACGATAATAGGAAAATAAAAAAGACTATTTGAGCTTATAGAATCCTTTTCCTTCTATCCGCAAATCAACGTACTCCACTTCCGGCCATTTGCCTGAAGCGGTAATCGTGTTTATGACGGGACGGCCGAAGACGGCGGAATTTTGTTCAAGACTTACGAAAATCTTTTGCCCCGAAAAAAGATTAAAACTCGCTTCTTTCATAGAAGTATCGTCAATCGTAATTTCTTTGGCAGCCCAGCCGAAATCCTTGATCATTTTTGCGGCTTCAGTGAGATTTTTTAGTTTATCCTCAGCGATAATCGTTTTTCCGAGAAAAACCTCTTTGCCGGTTTTATCGGAGACAACAAAAACAAGAGTTCCCTCCGAGTCCGGCGCTTCTCCGATCACAAACCCTTCATCGTCTAACCAAAAACAACTTGGAATGTACCCTTCTCGCTCATCGCTCGCCGAGGCAAGACACCAAATTATTTCTTCTTTCCGTTCGCTAATGGCAATGGAAAGAGTTTGACTTTCGTAATCTCGCGTAATTGAAACATCGTTTACGCGTGGAAAGCGGGTTTTAATTAACTCTGTCAGGTCTTTATCGTTTTTATAAGATAGTTGATGATTGCCTGGTAAAATCATCCCAAAGAATCCTCCATGACGGGCGCTTTTTTCTTCGGTGAGTGAAATTATACTCTCCGGCAGAATCATTCTCGTTCCCGATACCTTCACTTCCTTAATCTTCATAAATTCCCCGTTTCGCAAAAACCACAAACCGCATCCGAGAGCGGAGACAAAAACAGCGGTCGTGAAAATCAGAATAATTTTTTTAAACAATTTCTTCCTCGTCCAGGCCGATGAATTTTTAGTTTTGTATTCCATTTAAGATCTCGCTTTTGCCGAGGTATTCTCTTAAAACTTCGGGGATAAGGACGCTTTCGTCCTCACGTTGGAAGTTCTCAAGAATGGCAAGGAGAGGTCTTTCGCTAAACGCGGTGGCGTTTAACGTGTGGACAAATTCTTTCTTTCCGCCAGTCGTTTTAAAGGTGATGTTTAGCCCCCTGGATTGAAAATCGGTCGTGTTGGAACAGGAATGGGTTTCTCGGTATTTCCCTTGGCTCGGGATCCAAGCTTCTATGTCGTATTGGCTCGCATCGCCAAAGCCCATGTCTCCCGTACAAATTTTCATCACGCGGTACGGAAGCCCCAACTTTTGCATCAGTTCTTCCTGTCTTGCGAGCAGAAATTCGTGTTCGCTTTCCGAATCTTCCGGTTTGCAGAGCGAATACATTTCCAGTTTGTTGAATTGATGCACGCGAAGGATGCCGCGGGTATCTTTGCCGTAACTGCCCGCTTCGCGGCGAAAACAAGTGGAAAAACCGAGCAAGCGGATGGGTTCTGAAACATCAACCGATTCATCCATATACATCGGCGCCATAGAATGTTCCGAACTCCCCACGAGGTACAAATCGTCTTCGGAGACGTAAAAGGCGTCTCCGGCGTCAATAAACTGGCCTTTCCCCACTCGCCTGTAAACGTCCGTCTTAATCATCACCGGAGGGAGAGTAAATCTGAATCCGTGTGGGATGAGCGTATCCATTCCGAAACGGAAAAGGGCGAAGTCCAGGGCGGCAACGTCTCCCGAAATGTAACCGAATCGGCTGCCCGCGATTTTTGCGGCGCGTTCGGTGTCTATCAATCCTCCCGCGAGATCAACGTAATCTTTCGGTTTGAAGGAAAATTCTTTCGGCTTGCCGATTTCTTTTAAGACAACGTTCTCGGATTCGTCTTTTCCGATCGGAACGTCATCAGCAGGAAGGTTCGGTATTTGGGACAAAAGAAAATCCCTTTCTTCGGAAAGAACGCCTATTTTTTCTTCTTCATTCGCGATTTCTTCTTTTAAACGGCGGGCTTCGTCGCGAGAATCGGCGCCGAGGGATTTTTGTTTCGCGCGCAATTCATCAACGGCTTTTCTCTGCGTTCTCCACTCGGAATCAATCTGAACGAGCTTATCCGCGATACTAGGGTCGGATTGCTTTTTCTTCATTCCGGATTTAACGAGTTCCGGATTTTCTCTGATCAAATTTATGTCAATCATCGGCGGAAATATTTTTCATTGCGGGAAAGAAAACCGTTTCCCGGATAGGTTTATCCATAAGCACGGAGAAAAATCTTTCGGAAATGCCAAAACCCGCCGTGGGCGGCATTCCGTACTCAAGAGCCTCCAGAAACTCTTCGTCTAACATCTGGGCTTCCTCGTCTCCCAATTCGCGAAGTTTCATTTGTTCTTTGAAACGCAGTTTTTCGTCAAGGGGATCGTTCGCCTCGGAAAATCCTTTACCGAGCTCTGAACCGCAGGCGATGATTTGGAATCGCGCAACTTTGTTTTTTTCATCGGGTAAGCGCTTCGCCAAAGGCTCAATTTCAATCGGCGGATCAACGAGAAAAACGGGATTAATCATTTCCGGGCGGATGAGTTTTTTAAAGAGAACATCAACCAACCGGCCGTAACCGAGAGATTTCGCTTCCGCAATGCCGACTTCTTCCGCCTTGGCAGAGAGATCGGCGACAGATGCGTTTGCGAGATCAATGCCGGTTTTTTCTTTGAAAACGGAGAAATAATCCACTCTTTTCCATTCGCGCGACCAGTCAATTTTATTTCCTTTCCAGGTCGTCGCAAGAGTGCCGCAAACGGATTTGATGACGCGCCTGTAAAGGTTTTCCACAAATTTCATCAACGTCTCGTAATCCGCGTACGCCAAGTAAAATTCGAGCTGGGTGTAATCTTGCAGATGTTCGGCGTCAATTCCTTCGTTCCGGAAAATGCGTCCGATCTCAAAAACTTTGTCGTATCCTCCGATAAGAAGTTTTTTGAGCGATATCTCAAGCGATATTCGGAGATAAAAATCCGTATCAAGCGCGTTGTAATGGGTCGCGAACGGTTCCGCTTCCGCTCCTCCGGGGGTTCTTTCCAAAACCGGAGTCTCAACTTCAAGAAATCCTTTTTCTATTAACGCTTGCCTGAAAGTTTGCCAAAAAACGGCTTTTTTCCGGAACATTTCTCTCGTCTCTGGGTTTAGGGCCAATTCCAGGTATCTTTTTCGGAGTCTGGTTTCCGTATCAGATACCCCGAAATGTTCGGAGGGTAAGGGTCTCAAGGACTTAACAATCAGCTTTGCCGATTCGGCTCTGATGCTTTTTTCGCCTTTTTTCGTTTTGACGAGCGTACCCGTAACGCTTATGAAATCGCCTATATCCATCGAGGATTTCAAGGTATCAAACCCTTCGGTTTTTCCGCGCGAAAGAAGCGCTTGGATCCGGCCAGTACCGTCGTCCAGATCGGTAAAAATAAGTTTTCCTTGGTCGCGGAAGCCCATAACTCTGCCCGCGAGAGAAATTTTTGTTTTAAACAACGCGCGCAAGGTAAAAGACTTTAAAACTTCCTTTACGGAATGAGTCCTTTTAACCGTTGCCGGATAGGGATCAATGCCCGCGGCAATGAGCGCCGAGAGCTTCTCCTTCCTGGTTTTGACTATATCTTCAAGCATCAATGCCCTAATTCTAAATAAAAACCGCCCTCATGAAAAGCGGCGGTTTTTATATGAATTTTCTGTCAGCTGATTTTTAAAATTTTGTAGGTTATTTCTCCGGCGGGAGTCAAAACTTTCACCGAATCGCCCACTTTCTTGCCGATTATCGCCCGGCCGATGGGAGAATCGTTCGAGATCCGGCCCTCTTCGGGTTTGGCTTCGTTTGAACCGACAATCGTAAAGATTCTCGTCTTTCCCTTGTATTCAACTTCCACTTCGCAGCCGAGATCAATAACTTCTTGGGAAGAAGATTTTTTGATGACGGAGGCGTTTTTAACTATGTCTTCCAATTCATCTATCCGAGATTCAAGCGCTTCCTGCTGTTCCCTCGCTTCCGAGTATTCGGCGTTCTCCGAGAGATCGCCGTATTCCTTGGCGCGCTTAAGACGTTCGGCCACTTCAATCCGTTTGATCGTCTTCAATTCCTGAAGTTCTTGCTTCAACTCCTCCAACCTATTCGCGGATAGATAATAGTTCTTCATTTTTTTGGTTTTATTTGACAATTTTGTATCGGTTCGTCCAAAGCCAGAATCTGATTTTTACGACGTCTCGGAGCATTCCGATATAGGCCGATGACTTAACCCTTGAACGCAAGTCATTCACCCAAGTAATAGGAATTTCTTTGATCTTATATCCCATTTTTTTGCCGATCGCCAAGGCTTCTACGTCAATCGCCCACCGATTAATTTTCATAAGAGGAAAGATGCGCGAGGCGGCTTCTTCCGAAAAACATTTGAATCCGCATTGAGTGTCCCAAATTCCGGGCAAAACGAGTATTTGAATGATGAGATTTCCGACATTCCCCAAAATTCTCCGGTACCAAGGCTGGGGAGGAACGAGTTTTGAACCTTTAACGTCCCTGCTTCCGATGACTATGTCGTATTTTTCGCCTTCGGCGCCCTCCAAATAAGGGATCATTTTGAAAAAGTGATCAATGGTCGTGGAATTATCGGCGTCCGTGAAAAGTCTGAATTTTCCTTCCGCTTCCGTCATCCCCTTGCGAACGACGTAACCCTTGCCGTGGTTCACGTCGCCTCCCGTAAGGCGAAGTCCCTTTACTAAGGGCATAAATTTGCGGACGACTTCGGCTGTGTTGTCTTTGGAGCCGTCGTTTATGACCAAGATTTCATAATCAAAATCGGCTTCTCTCAAGTGTTTGTCTATGTCAACGAGAGTCGCGGGAAGTCGTTCGGCTTCATTGTAAGCCGGAATGACAACCGATAAATAAGGTTTTTTATCCATTTAACGTTTTGCCCACTGAGGAGCGCGTCTCGCTTTTTTGAGACCCGGCTTTTTCCTTTCAACCATGCGCGAATCGCGGGTTAAAAGTCCCGCATTTCTTAAAGTCCCTCTAAGAGCCGGATCAAGCTTCGCAATGGCTCTCGCAAGACCCAAAGAAACGGCTCCGGCTTGGGAACTTAAACCTCCGCCCGAAACTTTGGCCGTAACACCCAAAGTTTCCGCGGTAAGCGCTTTATTGACCGGTCCCAAAGCGATAGTCGTTTGAACGGCCGTTTTGAAATATTTTTTACGTCCTTCCCGGTTAACGCTGAATCCGGAGCTCCCTGGAAAAATTCTTACGCGAGCGGAAGAAGTTTTGCGCCTTCCCAAACCTTCAAAATATTTTGTGCTTTCTTTTTTTGCGGCCATGTTATTTTTCTATTACAAGCTGCTTTAACCTTTTTGCCTGGAGCCTGTTTTTAGGAAGCATGCCCGAAACGGCATGGCGAAGAACCCAAGCGGGATTTTTGGCAAAAGCTTCTTTATAACTTTTCTCTTTAAGATGGCCCATATAACCGGTGTGCCTGTAATAAATTTTTTGTTCGTTCTTTCGACCGCTTATCTCCATTTCGGAAATGTTCTTGACGATTACCTTATTGCCGCCTTCTAGACGAGGCTCGTAAGCAACGCTTTCTTTGTTCTGCAAAATGGCGGCGATTTTTGTCGCCAATCTTCCGAGTTTCTGTTTTTTTGCGTCAATTACGATTTCCATTTTAAACGAATTTGATAAAGACGAGATCCGCTCCGTCCCTCATTCTATGTTCGGCGGTTTTTACGATTTTCAGGTACCCTCCCTTCCTTTCGGCGTATTTGGGAGCCATTTCGTGATAAAGCTTAAAAGCCGATTTTTCGGGGAGTCTCGCCTTCAAAAGTCTCAAAGAAGCGAGGTCTTGTTTTTTGGCGAGCGTGACCATTTTTTCCACTTTCGGTCTTAATTCTTTCGCTCGCGCGGCTGTGGTCTTAATACCCTCTTTCATTATCAGGTTGTGCTCCAAAACCACGATAAAATTCCTTCTGTCGCCTTTTTTTCTTCCAAATTTCGTGCCTTTAACCTGATGTCGCATAGGGAAAGATATTAACGGGATTACTCTTTGTTTTCAAGCTCTTCCCCGAGATTGCTTATTTTCGTGAAGTGGTCAACGAGAATGCGCGAAGCTTTGTGCAAAGCTTCCGAGGGAGTAATGGAGCCATCGGTCTCAACTATGATATTCAGACGATTATAATCCGTTCGGTCGCCGACACGCATGTTCTCAACGTTAATGGCAACGTTAACGACCGGAGTAAAAATGGCGTCAAGCGCTATTACGCCGATTTCAAGTTTTCCCGATTTCATTCTTTCAACGGGAACGTAACCCAATCCTTTTTCAACGGTAAGCTCTATTTCAACGTCAGCTTTTTTTTCGGTCGTGGTAAAAAGCTTGAGTTCGGGATTTACGATAATCGCTTCCGCGTTCGCTTCAATGTCTTTGCCCGTAACTTCTTTCTCTCCTTTGACCTTGATCGTCAAAACTTGCGGTTCGCTTGCGGTAAATTTAAAGCGAAGTTTTTTCAAATTTATTCCCATTTCAACCACGTCTTCCAGGACGCCGGGAATCGTCGAAAATTCATGAAGAATTCCCTTGACCTTGAATTGCGTAACGGCCGCTCCGGGTAAAGACGAAAGTAAAACCCTTCTCAAACTGTTTCCTAAAGTAAGACCATATCCGGGAAAGAGATCTTCAATGTCAAAAGAACCCTTTTTACCGTCATCGGATATTTTTTTAACTTTCACACTTTCACTAAGATACGCGTAATGCATTTTTTGTTTATTTTTGTTATTTCAAATAATAGTTTACGACCAAGTCCATATCAAAGGGCATTTCCACACCCTTCGGAACGGAAATTATAAGTGCCGCTTTTTTCTCTTTATCCAGCTTTATCCACTCCGGGGCTTCAAAATTCTTGAACCTTTCGGAAACGCCGGAAAACATCGGTTCTTCGGCCGATTCGGGTCTTATGGTTATAAGGTCGTCCGGACGCACCGAATACGAGGGAATGGTCACTTTTCTGCCGTTTACCGTTATGTGTCCGTGGCTAACGAGCTGCCTCGCAATGCGGCGCGAGCCGGCAAAACCGATGCGAAAAACAACGTTATCCAAACGGGACTCAAGAAGCTTGATCATCGCTTCGTGGGTCGGTTCCGTGCCCTTGTCGGCAGAAACGAAATATTTTTCAAGCTGCCGTTCGGCCAAACCGTAGCTGAATCTGACTTTCTGTTTTTCCAGAAGCTCGCGTCCGTATTCGCTTACCTTCTTGAATGATTTGGCGTGAGGCCCGGGTTTATAAGGGCGCTTGGAAGCGGCGCATTTTGGCGAATTGCAACGATCCGCTTTGAGGAAAAGTCTCACGCCGAGAGCTCTTTCTTTTTTTTCTAAGATTTTCATTTCTAGACTCTTCTCACTTTTTGAGGTTTCGGACCGTTATGCGGTATGGGAGTAACGTCTTTTATGGAATTAATGTTAAAGCCGTGATTGATAAGCGAACGGATGGCCGAGTCTCTGCCGATACTTACGCCCGAAACGATAACGTCAACGTTAAAGGGACCGGTTTTCGCCAACTTTTCGGCAATGGCGGCAACTACTTTTTGCGCGGCGAAAGGAGTGGCTTTTTTAGGACCCGAAAAACCGAGCGAACCGGCGGACCCCCAGGTGATAACGTTTCCGTTTTGATCCGTTACGGTAATGAGCGTGTTGTTGAAAGATACGTTTATGTAAACTCGGCCGGAGTCTACGCTCTTTCCCGTTTTTTTCTCCGCCGTAATAACTTTCTTTTCTTCGGAGGCCGGATTCGTTTCTTTTCCTTTTTCAGTTGCGATTCTTTTCTTTCCCATTTTGTTTACTTGAGCTCAACTTTCCTTTTTCCGCTCGTAGCGGTGTGCCTTACGTTTCCGCGAACGGTGCGCGAGTTGGTTCTCGTACGTTGACCTCTCACGGGCAGGCGTCTCGCGTGCCTCGTGCCCCGATAAGCCTGAATGTCTTTTAATCTTGTAATGTTTTGCTTAATAGCGGTTCGAAGCTCTCCTTCTATCTTATAGGAAGCGTCAAGAACCTCTTTTATTTTATTTATGTCGGAAGAGCCCAAATTCTTCGCTCTTTCATCGGGATTAATGCCCGTTTTCATAAGAATCTCTTTGGCCGAAGTGGGGCCAATTCCATAAATATAAGTAAGCGCGGCTTCAATGCGCTTTTCGTCTGGAATATTTATACCGGCGATTCTCATTTTATTTATCCTTGTCTTTGTTTGTGTTTCGGCGTTTTTTTGCAAATCACATAAATCCGCCCTTTGCGGCGGACGATTTTGCAATCCTTGCACATTTTCTTGATGGAAGGCCTAACTTTCATTTTTAGAGTCTTCTTGAAATTCTTCCACGGCGGTCATCGTAGGGAGTCATTTCAACCGAAACCGTATCTCCCTGAACGATGCGAATGTGATGCTTTCTCATCTTTCCCGAGAGGTAGGCCAAGATTTCCTTGCCGTCAGCGAGTTTTACCTTAAAAGTCGTTGCCGGTAAAGCTTCAATAACCACACCTGTAACCACCATTGACTTTGGATACTAGCACGCTAAAAGCGAATTAGTCAATAAAACCAGGGGCTTTTAAGAGAATCGCGTTAGTTGACTTCTATCTCAATTTTTTCGGGATTTTTGGGAACGGAAGTGACCCAGAAGGGCCAAAGATCAGCTTTGGCGGAAAGCACTCCGGGGATGGCAAAAATGGCTGATTTCAGCGATTTTTCGCTTGAGCCGATAATTTCGGCTTTAAAAACATTGGCGTCAAAGCTTCTTGCCCAAATACCCTTAAAATCAAGCGGAATGGATATCTTTCCGGCGGGCAGGTCGGCAGACAAGTCAGACACATAAGACAATTCTTTAGAGATAAGATCGTAGCTTTCCGAATTGTTTTCTTTGAATTTTTCCGTCATAAGGACGACCAGATCGTCTTCTTTGTAGGCGGGAACTTTGGCTTCCATCATCACTCCGTAGGAAAATTCTCCTTTATCATCGGGATCGGAAACGACTCCGTCTTTGGTCACCGAATAAGTGATCGCATTCTCAATTATTTTAAATTCCGGAGGAATGGTCATCACAATGGAAGATTTAACGGCGGCATCCATTTTGGCCGTAACGTCTTCTTTCGCCGCTTTAATGTCATCTTTGGTCGGCACTTTCATTTCGCCGACAAAACCTCCCGAAGCGCCTGTTTTAAATTCGCCGTAAAAACCGTCGTACTTCGGCGAGCCTTGAAAGCCCGGAATTCGGAGTTTTTGAATGGAACCCACGTTATACGAGTCTCCGGCCGCATCCGCGATCACTTCCGATTCAATGGACGATGCCTGAACCTTTCCTTCGGAGATTTTCGCTCCGGGAATGGTAACGGCAGAAGTCAACCGATAAACTTTTCCGTCAGGAGTGACAAAACGAGTATTTTTAACAAGAGGCTGGCTTTCGGAACTATAAGCGTTCCAAATGGTGATGGTCCCCACGGCTTTTTTCTCAACTATTTCCGATCCGGAAGCGGGAAAAGAATAAACGCCGTTTTTGGAAACGGTGAAGATTTGCGCGGGGATCGTAAGATTGTTTCCCGAAATGGCGGTTTCTTTTGTGGAAGCGATAACGGTGCCGGAAAACGACCAGTCCGTTTTTTTTCTTTCAATGGATATTTGAGCTGTCGGAAGAATAAAAAATGAAACATAACCAACGGCAATTATAATCACGGAGAAGGCGAACGTGAGACCCGCTCGCTTGAATAAACGCTTATCCGAACGAATTTTAGCGTCATCCGATGAAGGATAATCTTCTTCGGTTCCCTTTTTGCGGTCTGTTTCTTCTTCCTCCTGCGAATCAGGCTCCAAGATTTCTTCATCGGCATCCGTATTTTCCTCTGAATCGTTTTCGGAAATAGATTCCAGTTTTGATTTTGCGGGCATTATGTCCATAACGGGCGCTTTGGATGCTCGGTTGAATATTCCGTCTGCAACTTCAAAACCGCAGGCGGCGGCTATTCTCAAAATATCCTCATCTACCGATTCAATAATCAATTTTTTTCCGACCGTATTCGCTTCCCTTTTTAGCAACTTAAAATTCTTCGGGTTTTCGGCGATAGCCGCGTTTTTCGGGAGATAAAGAACAAATTCGTCCAATCCTGAAGATATTACTTTGTGGACGATCGTGGCGCAGGAATCACTTTTGTTAGCGTATATTTTTTTTACGGGTTTCATCTTTTTATTTGTGGCACATTAGCCATTTCATTCTTCTCTTAGCTATTCTGTTCCAAGGACTTTCCAAATCAGTGGCCGATAATTCGTTTCGCGCGAGTTCTTCGTAGCTCATGGAAGGCAAAAAATTAATTTTGGCGTCAGTTTCCCGCCACAAAACGTTCTTCGGATTCAGCTCGCCAAGTTCATTGTTTAAAACATAAAGAACAGGCTTTTTAATTTTAGCATTGCGCGCCGCAAGAGTCATCCCGTGAGAAAATTCGGTAAAGGGCTCGCTCACTATTTCCTTGAGATTTTTTATCATGTCGGGCGACATATTCTCCCGCACATAACGGTGGAGCAGTTCTTTTGCCGTATTTTCAGAAACGCCGAAACGGTTTGCGATGGAATTGAGCACCGCGTTTACGCCCCAATCAAAATCGCTCACGTACGATATTTTTTCTCCCTCTCCCGAACGGTAAACAAACGTTTTATCTTCCGAAACGCGGGCGATGGCAAAATCTTTTTTCTTGGATTCTTTTTGAATGAGCCAGGCGCAGGAAGCGGTTGGTTCAAGGGTAAATACAACTTCGCCTTTTTTGGGGTTAGAAGACTTGATCTCGTCCGCCAAGACTCGCGTAATCAATATTTCGGCGAGTCCCACTTCTATGGTTTTTGCCGTAAATCCGATGGGGTTTATGACCGCATTGCCGTCAAGCTTTATGTAAAGTACGCGGACATCCGCCATTACGACGTCCAATTCGGAGAGATCAAGCCTTCGCGAAAAAAGCATTCGTTCTTCGTCAAAAAGACGCCATATGGCCTGGGAAATGGCGTTCTCTATTTCCGATTCCGTTATTTCGGCGCGCGCATTTTCTCTTCCTATGATTTTTGAAGAATAAACGGACGTTCCATACGGCGGATGAACGCTAAGAGCGAATTTTCCTTCTTCTATCGGTAGAAACGTGAAAGACATGGATTTACTCAAGCACCGCTTTGATCCTTCTTATTCCCGCGGAAGCCGACTCTTCCTTGATTATTTTAAATCTTCCCAAAGTCCCAATGTTTGAGACATGCGGTCCGCCGCAGATTTCCTTGGAAATTTCTCCGTGTTCGCCTATTGAATAGACTTTAACTTTTTCGCCGTATCGATCGCCGAAAACTCCCGTTGCGCCGGCGTTTTTCGCTTCCGAAATATCCATTTCTTCTACCGAAACGTCCGCGCCGGAAGAAATCCAATCATTCACCATATTCTCCGTTTTCTTTATTTCTTCCGGTGTCATTTTCACGGGATGAGAAAAATCAAAACGAAGGCGTTCGGTGGTGATATTGCTCCCTTTTTGACTCACGTGATCGCCCAAAACTTTTCTTAAGGCGGCGAGCGTCAAGTGAGCCGCCGTATGAAGTTTGGTCGTTTTTTCGGAAGCATCCGCGAGTCCTCCTTTAAACATTCCGGCGGAAGCGGTACGGGAAAATTCCTGATGACGTTTGAATTCTTCGTCAAAAGAGGATTCGTCAAATTCTATTCCTCTCTCGGCGCTTAGTTCTTTAATGTCTTCTTTGGGCAAGCCATAACTTTGATAAAGATTAAAAGCGTCATGCCCCGAAACGACTCCGTTCTCCGCCAAGCGCGAAAATTCTTTCATTCCGTTTTCAAGCGTTTTCATGAACCGTTCCTCTTCTTTCACCAATTCGGAAGAGATGAATTCGCCGTTTCCTTGAAGTTCAGGATAAATTCCATCATAAATTTCTTGGATCGCAGGAACAACCGATTTAGTCCAACCGGTTTCAGTTATGCCGATCTGTCTGCCGTAACGAATGGCGCGGCGGATAAGACGCCGAACGATATATCCCCGGCCGACATTTGAGGGAGAAACGTCCGCATCGTCTCCCATTATGAAAGCAGCCGCTTTCAGGTGATCGGCAATGATCCTCATGCAACGCGTTATTTTTTCGGACTCGCCGTATTTTTTACCGGATAATTCTTCAATCTTTCCGATTATCGGCAAAAACAATTCCGTTTTGTAGTTGTCGCTTAAGCCGTTAACCACCGCGAGAATTCTTTCAAGACCCATTCCGGTATCCACGTTTTTTTGTTCCAAAAGCTCGTACCTTCCTTCGGCTTTCTTGTTATATTCCATAAAGACGTCGTTCCAGATCTCCACCCACAGGTTGTTATCGTCGTTAAAGCTTTCCGGAATTTCGTTTGGATCTCCGACCCAATAGAACATCTCCGTATCCGGTCCGCAGGGGCCAGTTTCTCCCGCCGGCCCCCACCAGTTTTTTTCTTTCGGTAGTTTGGCGATTTTGGTTTCCGGAATACCCATTTTTCTCCAAAGATTAAAGGCTTCTTCGTCAAACGGCGCATTTTCGTCGCCCATGAAAACCGAAACCGCGAGTCGGCTCTTATCCAAATTGAGCCAATCCGGCGAAGTTAAGAATTCCCAGCTCATTTCAATGGCCTCTTTTTTGAAATAGTCGCCTAAAGACCAGTTGCCGAGCATTTCAAAAAAAGTGTGATGGGTCGGGTCGCCAACTTCTTCAATGTCGTTCGTGCGAACGCATTTTTGAACGCTTGCGAGACGTTTGCCAGAGGGATGAATCTCACCTAATAGAAAAGGAACAAGTGGATGCATGCCGGCGGTGGTAAAAAGAACCGTGGGATCATTTACGGGAATTAAAGAGGCGGAAGGGATTATCGCGTGTCTTTTTTTTACCTGAAAAGATAAAAACTTTTGCCTGATTTCTCGGGAAGTCATCAGCCGCATTATAGCCCGTTTTACGGGGCTTTTTCAAAAGGCTTCAGGCAAAAATAAATCAGTACTCTTTTAGTTTTTCGGACTGACTGTGGAACCTTATTTTTTCAAGCGCTTTGGCTTCAATTTGTCTGATACGTTCTCTCGTAACGCCGAAAACTTTGCCAACTTCTTCAAGCGTGTGAGTAACGTCGTCCGTCAGTCCGAAGCGAAGTTCCAGTATTTTCTTTTCCCGATCCGTAAGCTCGTCCAAGACCGAACGAATTTGGTCTTTCAAGAGCTCGCGCGAAACCGCTTGATCGGGAGAGAGAGTTTTTTCGTCTTCAATAAATTCTGAAAGGACGGAATCTTCTTCTTCGCCTACGGGAGACTCCAAAGAAACGACTTCTTGGGAAATTTTCTGGATATGATGGACTTTTTCCACGTCTATTCCCATTTCAGTCGCAATTTCCTCGGCTAACGGTTCGCGGCCAAGCTCTTGCATGAGTTTCCTTTTCGCCTGGGTGTATTTGGAAATGGTTTCCACCATGTGCACGGGGATGCGGATGGTTCTTGAATAATCGGCTAAAGCTCTCGTTATCGCCTGACGGATCCACCAGGTCGCGTAAGTGGAAAATTTAAAACCTTTTCGGTAGTCAAATTTCTGAACCGCGCGGAAAAGACCCAAATTGCCTTCCTGAATGAGATCAAGAATGGAAAGCTGGGGCGAACGGTTAACGTAACGTTTGGCAATGGAGACAACGAGACGAAGATTCGCCTTTATTAATTTTTGTCTCGCTTCTTCGTCCCCCTGGCTTACTTTTTTCGCGATTTCTCTTTCATCCACGGAATTTAAAAGAGGAGTCTTACCGATCTCTTTCAAATAAATTTGAACGTTATCCGGAAGTTCGGCGCTTACGATGGCCGCTTCGGCAAGTTCCTTTTGCGTTATTTCATCTCCGGGAAGTTCAATCAAATTCCCTACTTCAATCACCTTTATACCCGCCTCATCAAGCTTATCGTAAAGATATTCAAGAAAATTCATGTCGCCTTCTATCTTCGGAAAGGCTTTTAATATCTCGACGTCCGTGATGAATCCTTTTCCTCGGCTTACTTCCATGAGTTCTTCAAGCGCCGCCACGTCAAACTTGAAGTGGACTTTCTTAGCCGGTTCGTTCGCGGCTGGATGAGATTCTTTCTTAACTATCGGCTTTTTTGCCGAAGGTCTTGTTTTAATCGCCGGTTTAGACTTTTTGGGCGCTGCTTTTTTTGCGGATTTTTTAATCGGTTTCTTAATCTGCTTCTTTTTCGGAATTGTTTTGTGACTGTTCTTTTTTGGAGACTTTGCTCCATGTTTCGCGTTCTTTTTTGCCGCTTTTTTCGCCATTTTATTTTTTTGCTCTTATTGTTTCTATTTTTTTGACTATTTCCATGAGCGCGGGCGCTTTTTCATATTTCTCTTCCTCGGAAAGATTTTTGGATTTCATTTCCGCGGACAGATCGTCGCGTTTCTCCATTAGAGCTTCAAGCTCCAGCTGATTTGCAAGTTCAGCCACTTCTCCCGAAACATCTTCCTCCATAAGTCCCGATATAAGGGATAATTCGGCAATTTTTTGCCGCGTGATTTCACTTTGGTCAGGGAGGTTTAAGACCATCGCATTATAGAGCTCTAATTCTTCCTCTGGCAAATACTCCTTTAATCTTTGAAGTTCCGATTTAGCGAGGTCTGAAGCGGAATAAAAGGATATAAGCTTTTCGGCGATTATCGCCTTTCGGCTCTTTGAAATGTCAGAAGGAGCTTTTGACACATCGGCCGTTTTAACGGCATAAGAAGCGGGTTTTGGAATATTTAAAGATTTAGCTTCAAGAAGCAAATCCGCTTCTTTTACACCGGAATGAAGAGATAGTTCGGATAACCAATAGGAGCGCGTAACGGCGCTCGGAAGGTTCATTATCTTTTTTAAAATAGCGCGGACGTTTTCTTTTTTGATTCCGATCAAAACGTCTGAAGTCGGATGACGGGAAAAATAATATTCCATTGCCGGAATGGAGCGGGAAACGATTTCTTTTAAAAGTCCCGGTTTTTCCGAAACAATGTCTGCCGGATCTTTTAATCCTCCGGATTCGGGAATTACAGAAAAATCCAAAACTTCCGTTTCAAAGTCTCTCGCTTCCGAGAGATCAATACTCCGTTCCATCGCTCTTTTGCCCGCCTCGTCATTATCAAAATTGAGAATAAGTTTATTCGCGTATCTTTTGAGAACCGAAAGCTGATCGTCCGTAAGAGCGGTACCCGAGGTGCCGACCACGTTTTTAACTCCGTCCTGATGGGACATTATGACGTCCATCTGCCCTTCAACCAGCAAAACCGCGTTTGCTTCGCGAATATGATCTTTCGCTTTTGAGAGACCGTATAAAAGACGTGATTTGGAAAATATCGGCGTTTCGGGAGAATTAACGTATTTTCCCATATTGCCTTCGTCAAACTGCGGTAAGACTCTACCGGTAAAACCGATGACTTTA